>Ga0307511_10000243_pt1 | contig 55675 bp, 83 predicted proteins | sample 13_EM_MG_FD_200266 | JGI IMG/M metagenome (GOLD analysis project Ga0307511, IMG submission 200266) | Populus trichocarpa ectomycorrhiza microbial communities from riparian zone in the Pacific Northwest, United States - 13_EM | ecosystem: Host-associated > Plants > Roots > Unclassified | place... | reverse complement strand
TATACAACCCCCAGAAAATCTCACATCGGGCGTCGTGGGATTTCAGGCAGGTTGTAAGGTAATGTAAGGCATTGTGAGTTGGTGTCCGTGCCATAAGGGATAAAATGTTCCCACAAATTTCCTGATGTCGGCGGTCAAATCATGTGCATGAGTACTTGGTCAAGGAACAGGCCAACTCGTTCAAGGACCACTCTCCACCAGATCCCACAACCAATTTATGAATGGAGAAACACAAAATCTAGCCATTCCACTCACATATAGTACCTCACAGCAGTGTACGAGTTTTATCCGTGTGTACGATTTGTGCTTCCTCGCTGCCCCTATCTTCACTAAACCTCGGACCGTCTGGGCGAGCGTGGGCGACTGTCGCTGGGGTGTAAGCAGCCGACCCCCACACAAATCAGAAGCGATGCGAGGTAACCACTCGGAAAGCTGGGGCAGATTTTTGAACTTCAATTGGCTTGGTATGCAGTTCGTCCATTGGCGCGCAGAAACATATCGAATCCAGAGATCGACCCCGTCGGTTCGATGGGGTACCAGGTACGAGCTGAAAACTTTACTCGAGGTGACTGTGTTCTCTGCGAGCTGAATTGCATTTCGTCGGTCTCCTGAACCACCTCGTTGTTGGGGCCCCTCTCGGTTTGCAGAGTTCCTCCCCAGCTGGGTTCATTAACTTCATCTCAGCCGCGCTCAGTTCCGATTATACACGACAAACCGTCCCCACCGCACTCTATATAAACGAAGTGGACACTATTCGGTGGTGTACCTGGGACCGGCCTGAAGGAACGGATGGCCGAGCATGAAATCTAGCTCTTTGTTAACCGGTGGCCATTGGCAATCGCTGTTCAGATACGTCTCCATGTGTAATTCTGATTACTCATCGAATCTCCCGCCATGAGGCCATGCTTTTTTCAAGCTGCCAGCCGGCGAAACCGGAAGAATGGAAGTCGGACTTGACTTATGGTTACGTCGATTTCGACTTTATTTGATTCACTATCCCCAGGTGTCTCAACAACTGGATCCCATCCATACCTCGCCGCCTGAGAACCAAAACTCCCACGTTCCACCAATGTTCAAGGTCACGGTTCCACATGAACGTCCGCGGCCACGACGGTTAGATCAGGTTTACCCCCAACGTGATCCGCAGGGTGCGAGGATGCGTCAGACTGTTGAAAGTAAAAGTGGGTGATCAGGACCACGACAGCGGATTAACAGAATCTGATCCGGTACCTTCGAGATATCGGTCAGTGTTATTCTTGGTTGGGACTGGCTCCTCAAGCCGTCGATCACCACCACGGTGGAGGAGTTTTGTCTGATGCGCTTGCGTGCATTTAAGCTTGTCGATTGTTCAGTGGAGATCTCGAGCATTTGCCAGAGGATACGTACAAGGCCAGGAAGGAGTTAACGTATACTAGCCATTTAGTTAGCCTTCGACTGTCACCTTCTACCGAGAAGATAGCTCACGTTTCGAGAGTAGGAGCTCGACGGCAAGGAACACGAATTTTCCAGGCAGACATGCGTACTAAATTAGGGGTAAACCAATACCTTCGTTTCTGCGACGATTGAACCTGACATACCGCTATCAGGGCAAGTAAAGCGCAGAGACTGGGGAGGTGTCAGCGTCAGGCGCGTGTATGAGGCCTAAACCCACCGACCTCGTGGCAGCACCGGTGCCCACCACCCAGACAACCAATGTCGAAAGAATATTGTTTGTCCTGGAACAGTGGAGGTGAACGCAGCGTGATGCACCAGAAAGCATTACCCACCGGTCGAAGTCAGTCCTCGAACCTCGAAGGTAGCACATTGTCACACCAGCGATACAGGTGTCCACCGCAACTGAAGCAGCAAACGAGGAGTACGTCGCCCACTGTTGCATGCGTGTCAAGGAGAGCCCTACTGTTGAGATAGCAACACCGAGTTACCTCCATGCGTCCCAATTGAGAGAATCTACGGAGGCGGAAAGTCTCGACTATGAGGGCTGGTGCAAACAGTGTAGTTAATACCATGCGTACTGAGACTATATATTCTGTACTCACCGATTCCTATGGCTGGTGTTCGGCAGGAATTAAGCTACTGAGCAAAAGCTGCAGGCACCAGCCACAACACACCTGTCTCCAGAACGATGACAAGTGGCTGAGTTATGGACTGTCAGTTCGCGGGTTAAACGCGATAAACTGAGGCGTACCACAAACTTTGGATACCATCGCCTTTGGTAGTTCACAGTAACTGTCATGAGGTCGAGTGGTGATCTATTCGGGTGTCCGCTGTACTTACGTCTCCAGAGGCGGGTCGTATACAAACTGGGATTTTGTAGGCTTGGTCAATACGACGAATAAAGGATGAACGAACCAACCGCACCCTTGCACTATTACAACAATCACGACCTGGGGTGGAACTTGGTGAGTGCGAGCCACGAAACCTCGAACAACACACCTTACATTCACAACAATTCGTGCCTGGAACGGGGGGAGATTAATTAAGAGTTGGGATGGCAAATTGTCGCACCAACGCACCTTGAAGCTCCACACTATGACATCCAACTGGTCATATTTACCGAAGTTGCGCACCACATAGTGGTAGACCCCGTGTATTGTAAATACGAGGTTCAATCCATCCAAAAGCCTACGGGTAGGTTCATTCGGAAGCCGCCAAGGGTTAGAAGTATCACGGCTTGCCATAACACCACAGCCTGTCGGGCGTCGGTTTAAGAACATGACACGGGTGGTAAGGTGGAGCACTAACCGAGACCTTGTATACGATCCAATCCTTGGGGTACTGAGCGTAGTAGATGTACAATTGGAGATTCGAGATCCCGAACAATCTATGCCATATCGTTCAGAACCCAGAGTGCTACGATCAGGGATCGTGAACCAACAGTGTGGAGAGGACGAGACCGACGAAGGAGATTCCGACGGTCCAATCCAGACCAACAGGCGCAGAAAGATCTTCGGAAGTGAGTGAAGTCGCCATCCACGTCTGAAGGGGTTGCAGAAGAATGTGGGAGGACATTCACCTACCGCCACCAATATAAGGCTCGGCATCAGGTGGTGGGGAGTGCACGTTTAGGCTTAATCCACCGTGACTTTCCTGTCGCCCAGGGGAAAATGCTGGTGGAAGGGAGCTTGACACCGTGGGATATGATCCCCCAAAGCCCGCCTTAGAGATCGTGTTCGAGGACGACACCCACCGGGGATGAATGTCATCGTATACGAAACAGGTGATGTCAGGTGGACACCCGGTACAAGTCCCATACGAAGTCCAATACGTAGCCAGTACGTAAGTGGACCTGCTTCAGGTGTCGTATAGCACTTCAAGTCCCCGAGCTTTGCAGCTGGTGAGGCCGCCTTCCATGTAAAGCATCCCCGATAGTTGTTTGGATTTTGATGGCACCGGATTGGGCATCCCAGCGCGATGTGCATTCCGGCCCTAGATTCAACCCACATGGCGACGTGCCACCTCAACGTAAGGATGGAAGTATGAACCGACCGGTGCCGCGGACCCTAGCTCATTCCGGTCAAAAGGTAAACAACGGGTTGGATGCCGGAGCGCACACAATCGTGACATTAAATATCCAGGTGTCAAGCTTCGAGCTACGCCAAAGAGAAAGGGCGTGCTCTCTGGAAGGCGGCGTGTAGCCGCCAACACTAAGAGACGAGCGAGCGACAGAAGGGACGACAGATAGTGGTATTGTCGAAAGGATTCTTGTACTGATCAACGAAATACAGTGTTTAAATACGAACTCGTAGTAATCCTGGGAAACAGGATTACACTCCTCCACACTCTAAAAGAAAGAACACAAGGGAACAACACGCCTGGAAGAAACAACGGGCCAACTATGTAGATCTGATCGCGGAGTTCACGGCAGAAAAGCACATGTGCGCACAACCTGCACTCTATTCAGAGGCCATGTGCTCACAGGGCAAACCATATCATAAAGAGTGACTAGTGGCTAGTGACTATCCGAAAAAGTGTCGAACAGACGCGACCCTGAGGCTGTCCGGACCCCGGGCGTAACCGAAGGCTAGTCACTGTTCTCCGGGTCCAATTGGACGAATCGTAGGCATTGCTACCCCAGTCTGCATCACAACCTCCGGTAAGTTAGACAGTAAGAGTGAGTAGCACTGACTATCCATAGAATGCGTACGCCCGTTTCAAAAGATTTCCAGTCACAGTAGGGCTCGTTAACGTTCTCGGTCTCCACAGCCCAACCGAATGGACGGGGTCCTGTCACAGGTCCCTTCAAAGTCTCTGGATACTACTTGTGCGTGCATGACATGGCCTTACGGACAGTCACCTCATCTTTACATAGGGGATAAAATTTACACATTTATTCTAGCCTCGTCCGGGGTGATGGCGCGACACGCCGTTCTCCTTAAAGTCGGTCTGGGAACGAATGGTCAGATGGCCGGGTGGAGAGGATGAACCCACGGGTGTCACACACCAACGTTGCCCAAGTCTGTACAAGCTTCCTTTACGCGAACAGTGAGTGTCTTTTCGCCCTCACGAACCCAGACACGGGGGTCGTAGTACTGCGATGCGCGTTAGTTTCAAATTAGCAATTCGGAATCGTCGAGAACACACCTTCTTGTTTGGCTTATCCTCGCCCTCAGGGTTACCCACCTGAGTCATGAGGTAATCCTTCTTCTTGAGGACAAAGTCCTAAATCGTCGACCGCGCCACAATCAGTTGGCCGTTGCCGACCGGAAGTTCATACATACCCTGATCCCAAGGAGATATGCCCATTGGGTGTCTACCATGCAGGTAAGCAAGGGGGAACAACACTCGGGCAAAGAACGGACCGGTATCCACGTTCATTTTGACGACGCCATTGCCGACGGCGGTCTTGATCTCTTCCTTAGTTGAACCAGAACCGCCGTGGAAAACGAGGAACCTGGGGAAAGTGTTTGAAAAAACTGGTGATTGGGGGAAAATCTCACACGTACAATGGCTTGGGGATTTTACCACCCAACTTCTCGCTGACATGTTTCTGGTGTTTGCCCAAAAGCTCAGGGTGAAGTTTGACATTGCCAGGTTTGTAAACGCCGTGGACATTTCCGAAAGCGGCCGCGATGCTGAAGTTGGGGCTAACAGCATTCAGCGCCGAGTAGACATCCCAGATATCCTCCGGCTGAGTGTAGAGCTTGGAGTTGTCGACGCCAGTGTTATCGACACCGTCCTCCTCACCGCCAGTGATACCGATCTCCATCTCGAGCCAGATGCCGAGGGGGGCCATGCGTTTAAAGTATTTGACACAGGTGGCAATATTCTCCTCTTTGCTCTCCTCGGAGAGGTCAAGCATATGAGAGGAGAAGAGAGGCTCCTGGTGCTCCTTGAAGTAGGCTTCATCGGCCTCGAGCATACCGTCGAACCACGGCAAGAGTTTGTGAGCGCAATGGTCGGAGTGCAAGACGACGGGACTTGGTGGGGACCAACTTAGCATCGGGAGAATAACGTGAGGTTTACCAGGACTTACACGCCGTAAGCCTTAGAGACGGCACGGATGTGGAGAGCAGCGGCAATGGCGCCGGCGATGGATGCTTGCTGTTTGTCATTCGCGAGACCTTTTCCGGCATAATAAGCACTGCCGCCTTGGGAAACCTGAAGAATGATCGGGGATTTGATATCCCTAGGCGAGTGGAAGTTTTCATTTGATCCAAACTCTGAGATCCGTCGCAGAACCAGGCGTACCTAGCGGCCTCGAGAACCGCGTTTGCGGTGGAGGAAGAGGTGACGTTCTGCAATGGATTATGAACGTCAAACAACATGACAGACTCGCGGTCGGCAGTGCTACTTACAATCGCCTAGATAAACCCATGATTGGGTCAGATCCAGCGAGATCGCGAAAGGCGGAGCTTACTGGGATGGCAAACTGGTGGGAGGTTTAGGGTCTGAGGAACTGGGGATAAAACTAGGAGCGGATCTCACCTCGTTTTCTTTGGTGTACTCGAAGAGCTTGCGGACGTTGTCACCGGTCAAAACACCGGCCTTGGGACGGAGATATGAGGCGGAGCGAGCGTGGGCGAGGAGGAATTTTACCTACTGGAAGGATGTCTAGAATACCCATGGTGGAAGTTGGAGGTCAAGAGGGTGCGGAAAACGGCGACGGGAAGCCGGCGGGAAAATCTCCACCTTATCACGGAGGTACACGGGAAGATAATATTATTATAATCTCCACTACAATTTGGTAACGGTAAGGACCATTACGCTTCAAGTGACACTTCTCCCCCGCCGAGGCTGACTATAACAACGGCAAGATCTTGTCAGCGGCCGTAATCGTTACTTCGCCAGGGTTAGGCTCCACGGCGACCGAAGTTATCTTATCCCCTTCCGTTATAACGACGTGTCGCTTTCGCCAAAACCTATCAATAGCGTGTTCTAGACGATGTGGGATGGTGAAGCATACCTTGGACCTCGGGCCTCCAAGTAGAGGGGTTGCGTCGAACAGCATCCCAAGTGCAAGAGTCAATTCGGCTTTATCGTCTGCAATGAACCGGACCTTGGTGCCGTCAGGAGCCAGCTGGTTTTTCCACGCCCTGCAGTGTAATGCCGTGTAAAGAAACGGTCGACCGTGGCAAGGAGAGACCCACTTGAGCACAAAGACGTCGTTGACGGCAACAACATACACATTGTCGATCCCCTTCTCTTTGAACTGCTCGTAGGCGGTTATGTAGCCAGGGACGTGTCCACTACAGGTCCCGGTGAACGCGCCAGGTATGCCAACCTATGCGGTGTGAGTCCCATTCTACTCTTGCACAGTCGCATAATGCCATACGATGACGTTTCTACCCTTGAGTTCGGTAATATGGAAAGTTTGCTCTGGGTCGTCCTCCTTGACTGCTGCACTGGTGGGGAACGTGCTGCCAGGCTGGATCTGCCTGTTTGCCATAGCTGCGACATGATGCGAAAGTGAGGAGAGGATGGAAGTCATGGTTTATAGTAGGGTGGGGTAGGTGATGATGTCATTGAGCCCCTCGCTCCTTTGTATGCTCCTGCCACCATCAAACGTTTGTTTGGTTCCGACGCTCTTGCCAAACAACCGCCTCGTTCCTGCAGCTAGAGACTCAGATACCCTCGACAAACTATTTTCGAGCTCACCTTCAGCCTCACATTTACGGGCCACCCCCCTGCCTGCGACTTGACAAACTTCCGCCGGCAACCCAATTCATTCTCCTCTAATCTATCCTTCACGTCGTGAACATCGACCAAGTACCTTACCGGCGGTCGGGGGTACCTCTTGCTTTGAACGTGTACTACCCTGTTCAAGGCGCTAGCCTGCCGCACTCGGGCCGCCCTCCGCGATCTGACGAGGCCAGGTCGTAAGATCGCCGTACATTGCGGGGACTTACGCGGTTGCCAAGAAGCGTTATTCGTTAGCAGCGATCCCCTCAGCGACCCCTACACCTGGCCATGCTCGCGCTTATACCTGGTGGGCCACACAACCCCACGGCTATACCGGAGGGTGTTGGGAGATCGACAATCTCTACCGCTTGGTTTAACGGATGAATAATCAAACATCTCGTCCTCTCGAATTAGGTCTATTGCCTTGCAATGTGCTGTGAGGTTCTGGAACGGGGGTTCAGGTTGTCTAACCTACCCGCCAAACTTTGGGCGCGTGATTCTGAGCGTAAGTGTCAGCTCAAAATGGGGTGCAGGATAGAGACTCAGAGTTGCTGGGTCCACCTAATTGTTTGTGTATGATAAAACCCCGGGCGACCATTAGCTGGTATGTTTTTTCTTTCCACACCTTCGGCCGTGACGCCCTGAGCGGGACTTCGTCGAGTGTTTCGTGTGCTCTGGCTCAAGGCTAAGTGACTTCTAGGGTCTTTTTTACCCCTCGAAAATTGTAACACTTCTCATTGCACGCAAAGTCCTACACCTTACGCTTGGCTAATACCCGGAGTCTCACATACATTATCATCCACCTGTCGCTGTCCGTATCCTTGGCATCGATCTCGCAGGCGTCGGCCACTTCTCCGAGCATCGCCTCCGTTTCGTCAAGACCGATACCTTTAAAAAATGTCGTTTTCGTGGTGAACAGGCGCAACCATTCTAGGATATGTCCAGGTAATGGCGTCTGCCGCGGAACGAGAGAAATGCTCGTCACTTCAAACCCTTCGGAAACCAGGAGCTGTCTCCCCACGCCTGGATCAGCATAGGTATAAAAGGTGCGAGCACGGAGGAAGTTTACACCTTTGAGTATGATTCTGCCGATGGGAAATACCAAGGATCTCTCGTGATGGGGTCGTAACCCCTCCTGCGCAGCGCAGAGTGTAAAGCGGAGCGCACGCCTGCGCACACTTTGTCAGATGTGATTACACAACGGGTTAAGGTTCGCCCTACCAACGCAGTTACCCCACCCGCCGAACTCTGCGACGAAGGTTCCACCTGGCTTCAAAACCTTCTTGACGCTGCGGATGACGCCCGCTGGGTCCCGTTTGCACCAGTGCAAAACAGCGGTGCTGAAGACTTTATCAAACTGCCCGTGGTTTACCAAAAGTCCAGACACGAATTCATCGTCCAGCGACTGGATATCTTGGGTGTAGGCGTTTTTCAACCCGTTTTCCTTCGCCTTGTCGATCTGAAACTATCATGAGAACCACGTCACTTTCCACTGCAAGTAATGTTGTGCTTGCCATGTTTTGACTGGAATCCACACCCACAACAATACCGACATCCGTAACGATCCCTGAGAGCTTGAGAGTAACCTCCCCAGTCCCACATCCGAAATCGATGACCTTGTCTCCAGGTTTTGGATCGAGCAGGATGAGTATCGGTGTCGTGTACTCCGCAGAGTATACAAACGAGGCAGTTTTGTTGTATTCGGACGCTGACCAAGTGTCGACCCCCTTGACGTTCATATTCGTTCCTACCTTAGTGTAAGGCTGGTGCGCGTGGCGGTAGGAAACCTAATCGATGATCACGCATGTAATGATCGGGGCCGTTGGAGCTGTACACAAATACGTGCCAGGGGAACGGACGATTCCGTTTGGGCAGAGGACAGAATGTGCGAGCGATAGAAATATTGGACAGTCCGGCTCGAACTGGTTGATTAAGGTATGGTGTGGGAACAAAAGAGGCATGCTGAAAACACGAGGATGCGTTAGTGGGGCGGAATGTCAAAACAACAAAGTCGTGGTGGATTATAAAAAAACCAAGACGAAAACTCAATCTAATGACCGTACACATCAAAAAGCTGACGAAGAAAATGCAGGAGGGTGCCGGAAACCCACGTAAACGTCACGGCCCGGGGTCTTCCAGGGAGAAGAGGGAAGGGAAAGGTCCAGGGCCAAACTTCCATTCGTAGCGTTATCGATAATGAACGATAGTGAATAGGAGGGATCGGATAATCTTCTGCACACAAGGGCGTCACAAACGCATTTAGCGTCTATCGCAAACCCTTTTGTGGGAGGAAGGCAAGTAGCACGGGAGTGGCATCGCAGTACCTAGTTGGTAGGGGGATTAAAAGGTTGCAGTGGGGCGGACACAGGACGGCTCACCGATCATTATAGTATACAACCAACCATTCGCATAGTCGGTAAACGCCTCATATCAGGTCGACTGATGTTTGGCATGACACGCGGCACAATGGCGTTTCCTCGCCTTCTTCGGCCTCCCACTAACCCAGTCAAACTTGAAGTCATACTCGATACCATCCTTGACCGCAAGACCTCGGAATAGGTTTCGGAGCCCCTCGTAGTCCGGAAGATCGTCGAAATCGAGACTCCTGGTGTACTTGTAAAAGATGTCGAACTCTTCTGGGAGGCCAACAGTCAGAAGTTGCTCGGTCTCGAGTTTCTTATCGCGGATGATGTCCCACGTTTCCGCAACCGTTTCTCCGTGTAGACGACGCCACGGGAGGTTCCCTCGAATAAAATAAATGAGCATGTAAGCCAGGGACTCTAGGTCATCGCGCCGCGAGCACTCTACAGGGGTGTTAGGTAAATGGAAACGCTATAAGAGGGCGTTCCGCTCACCGATGCTGTTGTGGGTATGTATTGACGCGAAAAGTGAGGTTCCAACTCTATGTTGCTCATCTTGTTGGTATGGAATGTGCATAGTTGTCCGGGGATCTCTGAATTTCTTGGCCAACCCGAAGTCGATGACGTTGATAACTGAGGTTGATTTGTCGACACCCATGACAAAATTAGCGGGTTTGACGTCTCTGTGGACTAGATCGCGAGAGTGGATGAATTCTATGCGCTCCAACTGGGAATGGGCAAGGAGGCAAGGTTAATGCCGCCCAAAAAGGAAATATCGCGTGGGTGACGTCGAGAGGTCGAAGCGCGGGGAAGGGCTCACCAGCTGGTCTGCGATGAGCAGGACGGTCTTTAAGGAGAAGTGCTTGTTGCAGGTCTTGAACAGGTCTTCTAGGGAGGGCCCGAGGAGGTCAAGGATCATGACATCGAAATCTCCGTGCTTTCCAGACCACATGATCCAGGGTATGCCAGGTGAGCCAGAGAGGGTTTTGTATATCTTTGATTCCTGTCGGATGGGGCTGTTACGGGGGACGGTGGGCTGAAGTTTGATGGCGACCTCTTTCCCGGCCACTGTATGCGTGCCGAGGTATACAGAACCTGTGGTGGGGTTAGTGCTCCAGGGATGTGAGTGGGGGAACGTGGGCGAGAACGGCTTACCACAACCGCCGTTCGCGATTGCCTCTTCGATTCTGTACTTGCCACCGAAGGTGTGCTGCATGGCCTGAGGGTTTAGAGGGTGGGGGGATCAGGCCTATCGTTGTCGATGAGCAGCCGTCGGTCGCAGCGACGGTGTGTAGTGTCGAGGAAGTCGCGAAGTTGGCCAGCCGGGGGGGGAAGGCGGGGACTGTAGCGGAAGTGATTCGAATTCTCCACGGGGGATGCGGCAAACAAGGACAACGAATTATTTTGGTTCGAGCCACCACCACGCGGGAATCACGCATAACCTCGTGACACACGCGTCTCTTCTGTCACATTGTACAGGAAATACACACTCGGAGCCGGAGATGGTATACAGCAAAGCAAGTTAAGGGCTACAGGTCATGACAACAGCATACAAAGCGAGACGTTGTCCGAAACGAGAATCTACTTTAAACCCAAGTTCACATTCTAAACCTCCTGAACCCATTGTGACGGATGCGGCCACGCCCAGGACGCCAGGCATCCGCGTTCTCCAGGCCTTCATCCTCTGGACAAACAACTTCGACCCAACCGTCTATCCAGGATACCGGCTCGGCGGACTCCTTCCCGGCGGCGGTATAATCAGGAGCGACATATCGAAACACCCTCTGCGGTACAATCGATTTGAAGCCCACAGATCTTGGATTTCGTGGTTGTTCATTGGGCTCATCTTCCACAAACACAGATTCCAGTAGGTCTGCGTCGTGTGTTGTGTTCGGATCTTTGAATGATCGTTTAGTGGGTGCTCTCTGGTGCGATTGCTGTCGAAGCATGCGTCAATGATACACCCGAGGGTGAGCGAGGCAGGCAGACACACCTTCTCGTTGGCTTCTTTGTTGTACCTGGCCTCTCTCTCGAATTGGCCTTCAACGTTAAACGCAGGGACAACTCCTGCTTTGCTTGTGCGATGCACCCTAACGACTGGTCCATTCAGCATCGCGATTCCCCAGATGGATGGGAAAGCCACACACGCCAGAAGAATTCGTTAAATTCTGTGATGAAATCGACCGGTTCCCCACCCTTCACGATCGCAAAGACGTCTGCCGAAACGAAATCCGGGAGACACCAGCTCTTTATGTTTTCAGGGCCAAAATCCTCCAAGACGTAGCAGAGCTCAGCCTCTGGGTCTGGGTCTCGTACTGCCGAAAGGTTGAGGTTTTCGAGGGGTCGGAACCGAGCGTCGTAGTCGAACTTGGGGACCGTCCGTCTGTCTTCGTCGGAATCGCTGTCACTATCGTCGTCGCTATCGGAGAATATCTCCATGAGAAAATCGTCCCCAGAGCCATCCGGTGAGTCGGGGCTGGAAACTTGGTTCTGAGAGAGATGCAGCGTTTCTGGAATGGGTGGGGTAGGGGAGGGAATGTTCTGGGTTGGTGGGAGTTGTAGGAGGGAGGGAAGGACGGAAGAGGGGGTATACGAGGTTTCCTCCTTGCTGAAGAGCCTTCTCGTTGGCGTAGAGACCATGGTGGAGAGGTGGCGCCGGGGGGAGAGGGAGGAGAAGACGGCGGAGAGAGAGACCATGTTTTATAGCCGGCGGACTAGGAGAGAGACGATAACATGCGGTGATTCTAGATGAGTCTGCCAGGTGTCAGCGGCCTGGCGTTGTTGGCTCAAAGGAGAAGGTGGCAATTATAAGTTTGCTCTGCCCAGCCCGCACGCCACTCGAACAATCGTCAGCCGAGAAAACGGCGGCGGGTGACGGCTGTGCAATTCTCTCCATTCATGCGATCCGTGGCTACAGCAAGCACAGGTTACATACGTGGACTGGTCGTCCGTACTAGTAGAACCATGATCCACAACGGCAATGCCCCCAACCACCATCTAGATAGGCTTGATCTTAAAGTGGAGGGAAATCAAGGAAAAGATGAGGCACTGCACAACGGCGCTCAGAGGATGAATTGCGGTCCGGACGTGGTAAAACTTGCCTTCAAGTCTTGTACGAGATAATAGAAAACGCGAAGACCTTCCGGATCTTCGCTGTCCTGGATGTCGACCAATGAACCAATTTTTGCGGTCTGCCAACAATAGTTCGTCAGTGATCCACGGTCCTATACTGGGACACGTCCAGTATCCTTGCCTCGAACGCGATGTGATCGTTGCCAACGCGGATCTCGAGCTCTTGCTTTCCAACGATGTTCTTTTTTGGCCAGTTCGTGTCATCTTCCCTTTGTGCGCGTGGCGGAGATCAGGTACGCGGTCAACAGCTTTCGGTGTGTGACGTACTTTGTTATTTCACTTGCCTCTACGATTCTCTTGAGCTCCTTCACGATCAGTGGTCCGACCCACACTAGGGGCGAAGGAAGGAAGGGAATGAGAAAGCGGAGCGCGGAGGGGGGTGAGACAGGATGTGCTGGCACGTACTCTCTTTCCTGATCAAACTGTCGTTGCGGTAGTTGGAGTTGTTGGCATAACGAAGTCGTCCATGGCTGTATTCGAATTCGAGGAACTCGTGGCCGTGTTTTCCGGAATGTCCAGTGCTGAGGCGGTAAAAGTGAGAAACGGTTAATAGGGCTAGTATCCATGGACGTACTTACTAGTATCTTTACATTGTGGGCAAAAGAACCGGGGGTGAGTTCTTTTGCCCATGCGCTGGGTTCTGGAGTACAGCCACGGAATCTTACCTGAGGTAGAATGGGTCGTTGTCGTGGCTGGACATGTTGAACCTGTGGCGGCAATCGCCGGACCGACTGAGGCAGTAATTGCAAGTAAAATATTACTACTAGTGGAGTGTATATGTGTAAGTTATAATCTACGGCTCAGGTGTCGCTGGCGAGCTCTTGCCTAACAATCTTTTCGCCGAGCGCCTTGACCTTTTCAGAACTGGTCGCGGATGCCAACCTCATTTGACCCTTGACATGTTCTAGCCTATCCTTTCCGACCCCGACCCTGGCCCTCTCCCACTTTATTACGCGCATACCGACACCGCCCATCGCGTGGTTCTCGAGGTATTTTACCCAGCGTTCGACGACCTCGGGGTCGGCGTCCCACGCCTTGATTGCGCGCTTGTGAACCTTGCGCTCAAAGTTTTCTTGTTTCTTCTTGTGGGCAAACGGGCCTTTGAGAACGGTCCACAGAGAGCGCTGTGTCGGCAAAGCTACTGGACGCGAAATTGGGATGGCGAGGGCGGACGCGGAATGAAAAGCAAAATGAGTGAACTGGTCGAGAAGGTGGGGGAAGTAGGAACGGAAATGGATCATGGCGACTGGGATGTTGTGTGTCCTCGGATGTTGGTATGGAAGATATAGAGAGCGACCGTGAACGGTGGCCGCGGCCCACCGTGGTTCACCAGCAGCGGTCGGAGGTCCGGAGGGATCGAGAGCAATTTCGGAAGGACTTGGGAAGACTGTCAGGTTTTGAGGAGAGATTTTTAAGACTGGGGTTTTACTTGCCGTTGGACAGGAGAGCTAAGCGATCTCCGGAAGAGTTTCGACCATGAAGGACGGGCGTGCTCCCTGATGGCGGCCAACATCTGTCTCTGTCGTGCGCGCTGGCTTGGGTGAGTGTTGGGAGGGATGGAATGTGCGTCACGTGTCACTCGGGGGAAAGGGGTGATCGGAGGTTAGCTGATGTATCTCTAAACGTGCCTGGATGGGTTGGGTGGCCAGTGGGCTGATGATTGGGAGAGCCGAGCGGAAACACCTGCAGGGATGGAACACTGGTTGATCTTCAGGGCCCCTGCGTTTCGCTTAGGGAGTTCCGCCGCGATCGACGAGAAGAATTCCACAGCCCGTCCCTTCCGCTTAACCCTCACCCTCTCTCTCTTCCTCCATCATCTCTTCCCTCGAGTAACACCTCGACCCCCGAGCTTCAACCAGCTCCTCTTCTGCACAGAAAAGCTCGTAACCCTGTTCTATTGCTCGCCGCCCAATTTATGATAAAACGTGATCCGGGGATTTTGACGCCTCCAAACCGTTTCATCGCTCGATGGCTATCCACCATGACCGAGCTGATCCATCACCCCAACAACGGGCTGACCACATAAAAGTCGACCCTCTCCCAATTTTTGCTCCCGTGCTTTCGGTGTCACCAAGTCCACTGCAGCTCGCTTCCGGGTTGTTTCGGTCCTTCCTTTCATTTTCGTCTTGTGAGTGTCCCCCATCCTTCCGATCTCTCTCTCTCTCCTCTGACCTCTTCTTTCAGCTCTTTTCGATTAATCTTGACGATTATCGACCTTGGACGCTGGTCGCCTCCTTTTGCAACCAATTCACGACACACCCCGCCTTTTTTTATAATCCCTTTCTGTCACGACCACGCTCATAATGTCTCCCTCCGACAATCTCGTGCAGATCAACGGTTTCTGGGTCGACTTGACCACCGTCGAATCCACCTTGATTATCGCCCTTTCTTCTTACTCCCTTATCTCCGCCAAGCTCGTCTCCTCCTCTTCCAGCTCTCGGTTGGCCCTCTTCTTCACCGGTCTCTCCAAGGTCGACGAGCTCTCTTTCCTCAAGGCCGCTAGGGAGACCCTCTTGACCTGCCCTTCGTTCCCCGAGCCTCTCGCGGCCATGATCTCGTTCGCTAAGCAACTCACGGAGATGCCTGTTGATGAGGATGGTGACATTGACGTCTTCGCTCTCCGCTCCATCGCTGAAGAACGTTGGGAGGCCAGGCGCTCCTCTCGCAGGAGCCGCCCTGTCCTTAGCGGCGTCGAGTTCGGTCCTGCTTCCGCCGGCCTCCTCTCTCCACCGTCTGCTCGTCAGCCCGGAACCGCTCGCATCACCTCCATGCCCCCCATGTCCGTCTCCCCTTTCCGCTCCCCCACTTTCCCTTCCGTTCCAGAGATTCCCACCATTGCCATCTACTCTCCGAACTCCACTCCAACTCCTGCTGCTGAGTCTTTCTCCCCTCGATTCGACACCACCCCCTCCTACCCTCCTCCCGTTCGGCCCTCTTCCATCATGGAGATCTCCCTCAGGTCCAAGATCGCTCTCGAAATTGCTTCGCACGTCACCACCCTCTTGTCGTTACCAGCCTCCTCTTCCGTTCCCACCTACCTTCCCTTGAAGCTCGCTGGTCTTAACTCCGTCGCCACTGCACAGCTCTACTTCTGGCTCCAGGAGAGGTACGAGTACGACGAGGACATCGTCCGCCTTTTCGAGGACGACGTCAGCGCCGAGGTCATTGCTTCCAATATCGCTGGTATGTTCCATCACCCCTCTTCCTTTATTTTTCTTTCAAACTCAACTCCCGTGATCCAGGTGACTCTGCTGCTTCTCCCGCTCAGGCCCGCTTCTCTTCTATTTCTACTGCTACCTCTGAGACTGTCAACTCCTCTTACACCGAGGTTGAGTTCCAGCCCACCCGTAAGGATTTCGACGACATTGACCTCGAGACTGGTATCTCAAAGTCCGACAAAGCCCAGGACAAGCCCAAGGTTTACACCGTCGACCCCAATCCCGTCAGCTACGTCTTCGTTTCATGGATGACCAGCTTGATGTGGAAGGGTTCAAAGAAGCCCCTCGCCGAGGATGACCTCTACAATCTCAACCCCAACGACTCCTCCACTCACATCGATGGCTGGCTCACTCAGTTCTGGACCGAGTACGACTCTTTCTGCAAGCAGCCAAGCAAGGATCTCCCTCCGTTGTGGGGTTCCATGATGAGCTACGCCCGCAAGTTCTTGTAAGTCCCCTCTTTGCTTAATTCGTCCTACTTGACTCATTCTCTTTCAGCTGGACTTCTGCTCTCCTTTGGTTCCTTTCCATTCTTATGGGTTTATTTGGTCCCATCCTTATCCAGCAGTTGATCATCGCTGCCAGTGCTCCTCCGCGACCCAAGACCCCTGAGGGCGCCAAAGCGTTCGACGATGCCATCAAGGAGATCACTGGCGGTGTCCCCTTGTTCACTCCCACCCTCTGGATTCTCGCTCTCTCTTTGTTCGGCACCAAGGTTTTCCAGTCCATCTTCGGCCGTACCTCCGAGAACATGATCAAGAGCACTGCCCTGAGTGTCAAGACCGCCCTCGTTGGTGCTGTTTACAAGAAGTCCTTGCGTCTTGGTCCCCAGGGTATTGGAAGGTTCGAGAAGGGCTACATTTTGAACCTCGTCAATGTCGATGCCGAAGCTGTCTCCAGGGCAATCGAGCTTGGTAACCTCACCTGGTCCATCCCCATTCAACTCGGCGTTACTGTCTACCTCCTCTACCGCGTTCTCGGTGTCTCCGTCTGGGCCGGCGTCGGAGTTCTGTTTGGCGCCCTCCTTCTCCTCATCCTCGTCGTTCCTCTCTTCTTCCGCACCTCTGCTCCCATGTTCGCTCATTTCGGTGACAAGCGTATGAAGATGATTAAGGAGATCATGGAGGGTATGACCTTGATCAAGGTTCGCGGCTGGGAAGGGATCTTCCTCCAGCGCCTCGAGGTCGTCCGTCAGACTCAGCTCAAGTACTTGAGGACTTTCAACATCGGCGTCACCGTCTTCGTCATCGTCGGTCAGCTGGCCAATACTTTGGTTCCCATCGCCGCCTTGTCCCTCTTCGGTAAGCACACGGGCGAAATCACCGCTGCTCGTGTCTTCCCCGCCATCTCCTTTTTCTCTATGTTGGTTGAGCCTTTGATCGCCCTTCCCCAACTCCTCAGGTATGTTCCTCGCCATCTCCCTTGAAAGTGAAGATCTCAGTCAGTCATCTAGTGCTTGCGCCATCGCCGCCGCTTCATGGGGCCGCATCTACACCTTCTTGATGGCTTCTGAGGCCGTCCCAGTTTCCTCTGATGCCCACCCAGTCAACACCGATCCTATCCGTATATCCGATGGGTCTTTCGAGTGGGCCAAGAAGGACGATGCTCCTGCTCCTGCTCCTGCTATTGACGAGAACGCCGAGAAACCCAAGGCTTTCATGCACAACATCAACATGTCCATCAAGAAGGGTAGCTTGACCGCCATCATCGGACCGGTTGGTTGTGGAAAGAGCTCGCTCTTCTCAGCTGTCCTCGGCGAGATGAACTGCGTTTCTGGAAAGGTAAAGTGTATTCACCCCTTGACTTGGACGATAACTCATGGTCATCGCAGGTCGTTGCTAACGGTTCCATCGCCTACTGCCCCCAACATGCATGGATCCAGTCCTCCACCGTTCAGGAGAATATTACCTTCGGCAAGCCCATGGATACCCAACGTCTCAAACGTGCTGTCGGTGCTGCTTCCTTTGTTGCTGACCTCGAGCGTCTCCCCAACGGCATTGCCAGCGAGATAGTCGAGCGTGGTGCCAACCTGTCCGGTGGCCAGAAGGCCCGTCTTTCCTTGGCCCGTGCTGTCTACGCCGACGCCGATATCTACTTGTTGGATGATCCCCTCGCTGCTCTCGACCCACGCGTTGGGCGCACCGTCTTCCAAGAATGCTTCCTCGACGCCCTTCACGGCAAGACTCGTCTCTTGGTCACCCAGGCTCTCAACTTCCTCCCCCAGGTTGACCACATCATCGTCCTAAACAACGGTACCATTGTTGAGCAGGGATCCTACGCTCAACTTTACCGCCAGAATGGTCAGCTCCGCAAGATGGTCGACGCCGTCGAGAAGCGCACTGAAAAGGGCGAAAAGAACTCCAACGGGCCGGAAGCCGCCAAACCTAAGAAGGCCGCCAATACTGAGGACGCCCCTGCCGGAAACATCGTTCATGATGAAGAAGTTACCACTGGTGCCATCCGTGGTTCTACCTGGTGGTCTTACATCAGGGCTGCTGGTGGATGGAAGATCATCGTCGCTTTAATCCTCTCCATTGCCTCCCAACAGGCCGGTGCTGTCATGATGAACCAGTGGCTCACATGGTGGACCACGAACCAGTTCCACCAGAAGATTGAATTCTGGTTTGGCATCTACGACGGCATTGGTGTCGCCACCTCTTTGTTGATGGTCGTCCTCAACGTCTTCATCCTCTTCGGTGTGCTCGCTGCTTCCCGCACCTTCCACAACAAGGCTTTCTCCGGTGTCATCGGTGCTCCAATGGGATGGTTCCATGCTAACCCTGCTGGTCGCGTTATCAACCGTTTCTCCAAGGATATGGAATCCATCGATCAGCGCCTCATGCCCCAGATCTTCCAGGCCATCGCTGGCTTCGGGTCCTTGATCACCGCTATCGCTATCCTTGGCCGCAGCTCCCCAGTCATCCTTGGCGTTTTGGCTCCTGTATTCATCGCCAACTGGTTCCTCCTTCGCTTCTACCGTGCCACCCTCCGTGAACTGAAGCGTCTCGAATCTCGCATGAGATCTCCCCTCCAATCCAAAGTCAACGAGACCCTCGACGGAATCCCCACCATCGCCGCCTTCAAGCGTGAGAATGACTTCGCCGGCAGTGCCACTCACTTGATCGATGACAGCAACAAGCCCCTGTACCTCCGAAACACCGCTGAAATCTGGCTCACCCTCCGCATGGAGCTTCTCTCCGCTTTGGTCGTCCTCGCCATCGCTATGCTCGGAAAGACGGCAAAAGTCATGAACACCTCCCAGTTCGGTTCCGCTTTGGCCTACGCCACTGCTCTTACCTACATCATGAACCTACTGGTTAAGGCTGCCGCCACTATCGAGTCCGAGATGAGCTCCGTCGAGCGTCTTCAGGAGTACGCCGAGAAACTTCCCAAGGATGCTGCTCCCCATTTGCCCACCGACCCTGCTGAAGGTACCTGGCCATCCCGCGGCGAGATCATATTCAAGGGTGTTGAGGCTGCCTACCCCAGTCGCCCTGAGAAGCCCGTTCTCAAGGACGTCAACATCCGTATCCAACCTGGTACCACTGTGTTCATCGTTGGCCGTACCGGATCCGGAAAGAGTACATTGCTCTCGGCATTACTCAGGCTTCTGGAGCTCGGCAAGGGGAACGTTTTGGTCGATGGTGAAGACGTCTCCAAGCTTGGTGTTCACACTCTCCGCCGCGGCATGGAACTGATCCCCCAAGGTATTTTAACCCCCATTCTATCGTGTTTTACGGTGGCTAACCTACCCGAACAGATCCGTTCATTTTCTCCGGAACCATCCGCACCGCTTTGGACTTCGAGGGTCGCTACGACGACACATCCCTTTGGCACGCTCTCGAGTTGGTCGGTCTCAAGGACTTCGTCTCTAGCCAGGAGGGCAAGCTCGACACTATCGTCGCTGACAACGGCTCCAACTATTCCGTCGGCCAACGTCAACTCTTGTGCCTGGCCGGTGCTATCCTCCGCAACCCCAAGATCCTGTTGTTGGATGAAGCCACCGCCTCTGTTGACGCCGGTTCCGATGCCTTCTTGCAGAAGACTATGCGTACCAACTGCCCTGGAGCCACCATCCTTTCCGTTATGCACCGCCTCAGCGACCAGGTCTTGAAGGAGTGCGACTACGTTCTGGTCATGGATGAGGGTACCCCCGCAGAGTTCGATCCCCCAAAAGTTTTGATGGCGAACCCAAACTCCCTGTTCTCTCGCATCATGGAGGCAACGAGACAAACTTAGGAGGAGAGAGAGGCAGGCAGAGATTGAGCCTTACAAATTGCTGGTTTCGATTTACACCCCTTTTATCTACGTACACCTTTCTCAGCTTATCCATTGGGGTCCCTTAACTAAGCTGGTTGTTACGCTAACACGAAACGGAAACCCTAATGAAAGCAAAAACATGTGTATAAGCAAACAAGGGATCGTGCTTATACGTTTCTGACAAGTCACCGTAACAACAGCGGTCACCTAACACGTCTGCGAGTGATGCGGTATTAACCATGCAGACTGCTAGCTGGTGCACCACGCTTAGTTGCAGGATCGTTCGAGACAGATATCTCGCTCATAGTATATTAGGTCAAGGCGAATACAGTTCGGACATGGAATAGATCCGTTGGGTTCGAACGTGTCGTAGATTATGTAGTGAATGGACAGAAGCAGGGGGCGGGGACACATAATCCATGAACTCGTCTGCGGAGACCATATCTATTGGTACAACATTCCGGCCATCAAGGCATGGGGCGGCGAAATTCCTACATAATGGCTACAAACTCCTTTGAGAAAGGTTTACAAGTACATACAAGTCCGGTGTGTCAAGATTAGCTGCTTTGTACAATTTTCTGATAAAAGTGATCCTCAACAAAGACGTCGCATTCCCCTTCGATCGTGGATCCATGGTGACAAGTAGCGGCATGCTTCCACCTGTGTTTGAAGATGAGTCAGGAGCGTTGGGGCTAGGGCGCAATGTTTGCTAACCAAAAGATCTCCTTAACCTGCATAAAATATTGTTGAGTTTTTAATTGTGACCACAGAGGCAAGCAGTACCTTTACATCGGCATCTTTGATGGTCTCGAGGGGAATCCATTTGCTACATTTATGACATTTTCCCTCTGTAATCTGCGATCGCTCGTGTTTCGTAACCTGGTTGCGGGGTTTGGTCCTGAAAATCATGGGAGGGGAGAACGGCGCAGCAGAAAAGGCAGAAATTCCTGGAACGCGGGTAAGCTTCCACGTCTTGTTGAGAGCGTCTGAACGAACCATGGCTGTACTGCATGTGGTAGCTTGTGAGGAGTGTCATCAACCAAGTGAATGCATCACGATGACAAGGAAAACTCTGCGAGAATTGTCAGAGGAGTCCTTATCCATGTCACTTACCACTTACCACTTGAAAGCGGAAAATTTGGTAGAAAGCCAGAGCCTCTTGTTCTGGCCACCGCGTTCTTCCGGCTCGACACAGATGGGACACAACCCAACCTTCTCTCTTCCCGTCCCTTTGACGAAACGCGGTGTGTAGAGGTCCAGGGGAAACCGGGGTTCGTTGAAGGTTGCGCCAGAGATTTTATTGCTATCCGAATCCACTGTGAGAGGCTCGAAATCGAGACGACGCGAACCATACCTCGTTGTCTGGAATGAACTGACTGGAAAACGGCGATAGAACAGAGGAAAACCTGGGTGGATCTGAACGTATGGTGGGAAGGAACGGGAAGGATAGTCGAAGGCAGATACGCATATCTGGACAGAAGCTGTGGTGGAAGAGCTGCGGTCGTGATCGTCACCAGAGTCGCTATCTTCGGTGGGGGAAGCTGGTATTCTGCGAACAATCTTTCGCGGCCGGTAGGAAACATCGTCGTTGGCGATAGCTTTGCGTTTAACAGGGGTGAGCTCTCCATAATTGTCGGACGACAAGGGGTAGGGTGCGGCGGCACGGCGATGGCGCTTGACCTTATCTGCGATCGACAAGGCAAGGTGTGGATTATCGCCTCGGGGTTCCGGAAGTGGGAGAGAACGTTTAAACGGTGGAGACGATGGAGGAGTTGATAACGGGGAAGAGTCGTCGAAGAAATTGGGATCTGAGTCACAAGAGGTCATGCTAGGGGGAGAAGAAGGCAATGGTGGTACATTCGGGCTTGGCTGGGCTTTAGCATTCAGCAATCTCTGGACGAACGGAGTTGATTGGTTGGCACGGTTTGGAAAATAACGATTGGTTTGGTCCGATCTGAGGACTGGAGATATAGACGGAACGAAAGTAGGACGGAAGGTTTGGAATTCGTAAGGCGTGGAGAACAAGGGCGACCAGGCGATAGGATAAGCATAACTGGGCGTTGACGCGAACGATGGCGATGGCCAGTAGGACTGTTTGAGAGTGAGTGGGGAGGGGGAAGACATGAGCTGCCGCTCGACCTCTGGGATTGTTGGATCGTCCGTTGGCGGCTCTGGGCATCGCGAATCTGTCGGGGACGAGGGCGACGTTGAGCGGCAGTCCGATAGCTGAAACGACTCCATCATCGTTGACGAGCAGGTCGTGTGTGGCGACGGTCGACGTCGTCGGTCGTGGTGGTCGTTGATCAAGAGCGAGCGCGCATTGTGATCTCTTCCTCCATGTTCTCCTCCTCCTGGCTCGTCCTTGGCCCGATATCCCTTCTCCTTCTCACCAACACAGTTCATGCCTCCGCCTTGACCACAGCAATTGCGCCCAACGAGAGGCTCTGTTTCTACGCCGACGTAGACAAGGCTGGCGAGAAAATCGGGGTAACGTGTCCGGCCACCGTCCCCATGTCCCGTTTCCTGACCCTCCGCTCCAGTTCTACTTCGCCGTGTGTCCAGTCGCGTGCACTCATATTCCCCTTAACTCACACCCTTCTCGATAAGGTCCAATCCGGTGGCTCTTTCGACATCGACTTTGACGTCAAAGACCCCAAGGACAAGGTTCTCCTCGATGGTCAACGGGAACGACAGGGCGACTACGTCTTGACCGCAAACACCGTTGGAGAATATTCATTCTGTTTCGAAAACGACATGTCCACCTTGACGGAAAAACTAATCGACTTTGACATCATGATTGAGAGCGAGCCTCGGAGGGAAGCTCCAGCCAAACCCGGTCAGATCGCTGAACAGACAACAGCATTGGAGGAGAGCATTTTCCGTCTCAACAGCATGCTGATGAACATCAAGAGGACCCAGAAATAGTAAGCCCACCCCACGTTCCGAAACAGCTGCATATGCCAACCGCTTTCCCAGTTTCCATACCAGGGAGGCGCGTGGTTTCTACACTGTCAAATCAACACAAAGGTATACCGTCTATCCCCTTCAACGTCCCCGGTCCATTCAACTTCTACCCTAGCCGGTTATTCTGGTACGCGGTCCTGGAGTGTGCGGGTATCGTCGGAATGGCGGTGTAAGTTGTGTGCAGCCTTCAGTGAGGACCCTTCTCACCGAACCCCTTTCTAGGTTCCAGGTTTACGTGTTGCAGACATTCTTCAACAAGACTGGGAGAAGATACAAGGTCTAATGGTTGCAATATCATCCCATTTCCCTTTGCGCATCATCACTGGATCTGTATCTTCATATGCACCGATTTCGCCCTTGTCAGCTGGTCGTACCCTTGCCCCTGCTGTATTAGCCACTACACCGAAGGCCTGGTACAACCGCACGCACCAAACTTGCTCAGGCTGATGCCCCTCCCACTATTCTTGACGCCAGTCCACGCTAGGGCAGGATCCAAACAATCGCATCTACGGCAGCTAAGCACACCAACTTCACGCGACGGGCGTCACAAACCTGTTCAGAAAAACCGTCCCCGTTTCAAGCTCATCCACAATCCGGAGGAATGCCTGCTCCGATTCGAGGTTTGAATCGGCCTTCGTCCACACGGACGCGGTGAGGCCATAAGGGGAGTCGTTCATAAGTTTAATCGCCTCTTCGTCGGAAGACACCTGCCAGGATTTAGTCAGACGAGCCGCAATCTCAGCCCCGGGCCCACCTTCTGAATTCCAATCACGGGCCCGAATGTCTCCTCCTGTGGACTGCCTTTAGCTTCACTGGGGTCCGGATCCTGCCAAACGTACCATCATGACCTCCATGGCTAGGGAGATTTGTAAGGGTGTGTTCATCCGTGAAAACAAAACATACAGTGATTTACGTCGACCAATACCTGTGGGGCGACGAATGTGGTCCCACTGAGAAACTCAGTTCCGGCTTACATGGGAGCATCGCGAAAACTCACGGTTTAGCAACTGGAAAGTCGTCTTCCGCAATCAACTTTTTTGCCCCTGCTCTGACTTTATAACGCGGCTTATGAGGAACGGGGTAATTGCCAATTTAGTTCGGGCGTACCGGCCTCTTCGACTTGTTTCCTTATCCTTTCCGCGCTGGAAAGACTGACCACTGGCCCAAGATTCGTATCCGGTTTGGTCGGGTCTCCCAGCTTATAGGTCTTGGCAATGTTGACGAATTTAGGGACGAAGTCGTCATATACTGATTCGTGAACGTAGATTCGCTGTTTTCAGTGAGCGCCTTCATCTTTGGACATAGAGCGTGTCGAACGCTACCTCCACCGCACAACAGCTTTGGCCCGAGTTGAAAAAGGAGCCTTCGAGCGATCAGAAGATGGGGCGTGATCAGAACCCCCCGCACGCACCGTCGACCAGCTCAGCAGCCGTATAGTCAAGGTCTGCATCGGCCCTCACATATGCGGGATCCTTCCCACCGAGCTGTCAATGGCCAATTTTAACACAGGGCCGACTTGAGGGCTGTCAAGCAAGACGTACCTCAAGCGCAACCCCCTTGAATCCACCAGCATGCGCAGCGACCTCTTGGACGAACTTCCCACCAGTTACGCTTCCCGTGAACGACACAAAATCTACCTTTAGATGCCCTATGGCGTATCCTGTAAGTTTTGGAGAGAGATGGACCACCTGGATCACGGCGGGCGGAACACCGGCACGAGTGAGAGCCAATGCAAAACGCTCCGCGGTCAAGGGAGTCTGGGGCGATGGCTTGAGTAGCACACTGTTTCCGGCGATTATCGCTGGTAGAACAACGTTTATCGAGACCAGATAAGGATAACTAGGAGCAAACTATTAACACAGGCGTAAAAATCCCGTGTACTGATACCCACTTCCATGGAGCAATGACGAGGACCACACCAAGCGGGGTACGCTTGATATACCGTCTGAAACCAGGTTTATCTGTGTCTTTGAGAGAAAGATCCCCAAGGCAGGATTCCGCAATAGATATCATGTATCGTGCGCGATCTAAAAAGCCCCGCACCTCTCCCAGGGTCTGGGACACAGGCCTGGAAACGGAGGGAGTTAGATACAATTGTTGTAGAATACTGCATTGGACTTGCCTCCCCATCTGTAGGGTTAACTCCTCCGGGATTTCGTCCGACATCTTGCTGAACTCGTCCTTAACAACGACAGAGTACGTTGGGTACCACGGGCGGTGGGAGGCATATCACGCACTCACAACAAACTTATTCGCAATGGTAACCCGGGTCGTGAGAGGAACTTTGGCCCACTGTTTCTGAGCATCCGCAGAAGATTGGATAACATTCTCAAGCTCCTCTATGCTCGGATAGGTCCTGGTGACCAGTGGTTGCTGGCTATGTGGAATGATAGTTGTCTGGTCTTTGGGATCCGACATCGAGGTCACGGGCAACGATATCGCGATAGAGGAGGTAGCAGAGATTTTCGATCATGCCGATGTCATCACGGACGTAAACCAGCGCCGGCATTCACATCCCATTTCATGATGAAAGTAAATATGTGAGGGTAAAGAAGACATTCGCAATGCGTAGAAACAAACAGGTTGAAAATCCCAAGTACAATTACAATCTGGGTCAGCCCTAGCTGAGTGGAACCTCAGTGGTCGCGAGACTTCCTGAGCGACGCTGAATGAGCACAGGGCGGTCAGAGACGTTCACTGAACACTTTTCACCTGTATTCGCCCTCAGCAGAGACAGCGAGCTCTTCGATCTCACCCTGGGCGGAGGAGAGAGCTTCGGCGGTGGTGGCGTGGAACAGGAGCTGGATCCAATGTCGTAAGCAAATAGCAGGTCGTTGACCCAGGAGACACGTACCTGGGCCTTGATAAGCTCGTTTAAGTTCTTGATCGGCTCAGGCTATATCATGACATGGTTTGTGTGAATCATGACGAGAAGAAAATGCGTCGCGTACGTTGTCCAACACGGTTTTCATCAGTTGGATGGCCACCTCGGTCTTCTGAACCAGATCGTCCTCAGCGTTTTCAACTTCGATCCTAGCAGCCTCCTGTTTCGCAGGACCGACGGATTTCAAGCTGCCAACGTTGAACGATTAGCCGATAAGCACGATCTTAAGGATCAGGTGGACCTACGTCTGTTTGGCGGCGTCAAGCTCGAGACGGGAGGTGCGGACGGCCTGGCGGGCTTTGATTGCGACAGAGATATTGGTTTCCAAAGTTTGTTGCCATGGCTGCAGGAATGCAGTCCTGATCGTTTCATCGTGCTGGAGCCTAGCCGCAGCGATCTTCTCCCAGGCAGTGCCATATGCAGTGAGTGCAGGTGTGAGCTTGTCATCCTTTGAGGCCGCGGAGAGGTCGGTAACTGCAGTTAGGGAGGCCCTGTAGAGGGCGTGGGGGAGAGTCTTGTGTTGGGCTGGTTTTGGTTGCACGGGAGCGGGAGCGGGGAGGTTCGTCCCCTGGAGGTTGGCGGCCGCGAAGTTGGTAACGGTCGTGCCAACGGTGGAGGAGAAATCAACGATTGATTCCTGAATCTGGGTGGGATAATCGTAGGTTTCGAATTGATAAACCCTTGCGATCCTGTCGAAAGAAGGGTCGGTCGAGTGATCAGAGAAATCTGAAGGAGATGAGCTTACTTGAGGAAGTTTACATGGGCAGAACGCAGGGCGTCTACTCGAGCCTCAAGCTCTTTGTACTCTGCAAGGACCAGTAGCGATTAGCACACGATCAAGCGATCTGGGGGTCTGGCGGTGACCTGGGGGGAGATCGGTCAACTCGTCTGCGCTGACCTGGCCGAGGCGCTCCTTTGCGGCCTGGACATTCGAGTTGAAACCCTTTGCGAACTTTGAGGCAGATTGGCCGATGTTGAGGGAGGCGATGGAGGACGAAAGTTTGTTCCAGTTCTCCATTATCAGAGATGGTGGGTGTTCGACAGAGAGATGAAGTGGGGATCAGGATCAACGCGACGCGCGTATCCTCCTTCTCCTTCTTACTTATATACCACCATGGCTGCTGCTGCTTCAACGGTATACAACACGGTCGGTTTCGACTTTTCTAATCAGATCAGGTCAGTCGTCGTCCCCGTTATCTCAAAGAGCGATCTCTCCAGCTCTAGGCAGAAACAACTTCCTCGCGGATCGTGGAATCCCACTTCCCAAGGCGACCAGCACAGGGACTACCATCGTTGGCTGTCTCTTCAAGGATGGAATCATCCTGGGTGCCGATACCCGTGCGACCGAAGGCGATATCGTTGCCGATAAGAACTGCGAAAAGGTAAGCAACCAATCACCCCCCTTGGTATCAAGCATAATTTCCCTCTCAGATTCACTACATCACCGAATCCATCCGATGCTGCGGTGCCGGTACCGCCGCGGACACAGAGTTCACGACAGCGATGATTTCCAGTAACATGGAACTCCATGCCCTCTCGACAGGCCGAAAGCCGAGGGTCGTAACTGCCATGACCATGCTCAAGCAATACTTATTCCGGTCAGCGACTCGTCTGTTCGTTCCACGTCCGATCCCTCACACCAATATCCAGGTATCAAGGTCATGTCGGTGCTGCTCTAGTTCTCGGAGGAGTTGATGCCACGGGTCCTCATCTCTTCACGATACACCCCCACGGGTCGACCGACAAACTACCATATGTTACAATGGGATCCGGAAGTCTTGCAGCCATGGCAGTATTCGAAGCTCAATGGAAACCGAACATGACGGTTTGTCAGATTGTTCTATGTCCAAATCACAGCTGACCCGTTATCAAAGCGAGAGGAAGCTCTCGATCTCGTTAATGCCGCAATCTCTGCCGGTATTTTCAACGACCTCGGCTCTGGGTCCAACGTAGACGCTTGCGTCATCACGGCGACTAAGACCGATATGCTTCGGAACTTCGTGAAACCGAACGAACGTGTTACGAAAGAGAGGGCATACGGCTTCCGCCGCGGTACGACCGCCTTCACCAAGGAGGAGATACGCAATCTGGTGGTCCACGAGGAGATCATTGGTGTCCGCGACGATGCCATGGACGTGGACGGTTCATAGTTGTTTGATTCATTACTGCCTCGCTTTCACTGCAACATGGTAATCTAGTTGTACAACCCTGCATCCCGCCTACTGAGTCTGAGCACCGTAGCCACGAATGCCTTCAGCGAATGACCAGGAGGTTTTCAGAGCCATGGACTCCGAGATGGACACTCCATTTTCTGTGACCTTGGCGATTTGGTACTGGAGACCGGTAAGTTGAATGATAACTATGGAGGATTACAAAACTCGCCTTGTCCAGACTCCGTGCATCGCGATAGAATAATACGAGAAGACTCTCTTCCAGGATAGCTCGGGCTTCCTGTTCGGTGAGCGTATCCTCACGCCCCTCTACCGCCTTACGAAGTAAGGGCTGAGCGATGTACGATCCATAGCCGGTAGCGATGGTGGAAGCAGAATATGTCGTGCCCAGGAGGTCGACGTAAGCCAAGAATCTGGGGGTGCGTGATTGTCAGATGCGAACCGAGGAAGCTGGGATGCGGCCTACCTTTTTCCATCTTTATACCCACCAACGAGCAGAGAGTTCCACAAAGGATCCAACTTGGATCTTCGACCATACATCAACTGGGACAAGTATTCGTGGATCTCAGCTGGCCCAAGAGTATGCTCATCCTGCTCGGTGAATTCCTCGATGACGAGGTCGTCCAACAGAGATTGGATGTACTGGCAGTCGGACATGTCCCCGGAGGCGCCGAGAACGGTGTGGTTACCAACGGCGTGGAGACGTTGAACGTCCTTGAATCGGGCGAGAGACCCGTATGATGCTGGGGGGTTTATGAGGGGTGATGGTGAGCGAAACGTCTCGATTACGAACCGAGGTTGTCTGCAGCCATCATAATGCCGTCCTTGTATTTGATTGCGAGAACGCTAGTTCCCGTAACGATGGGCTGCCTGTGTGCAAATAAGGTCAGCCAATGGATAAGCGGGGGGTGGGTTTAGACGGACTGGGTGCGCTGGACTCCCTCAGCGAAGGAGTCCTTAACGTTGTTGGGCCTTTGGTGGATCGGATGGGTGCCGTAGGCATCAAAGGCATCGTTCCTCTGCGGGTGGTAGATTAAGCTTCAGGATCCCAGAATGAAAGGAAACAGACCGACAGGGCGACCCCAGTTGGTCGGGAAGTGATCCATGGTGGTATTCGAGGAGAACGCGCAAGTGCGTGCAGGTAACGTGACCACTCTTGACCATGACTGCTCCCGCCACGCCCAAGGATAATCCTCCGCCCACTTACCCGGGCGGTGGGTCCAAGAAGGTCTCCAATGAGCCTCTCTACGGTTTTGTGCCACGTAGAGTCAATGCAAAACAAGTACAGGTTGCCTTGGTACGCGAAATCCACGAAACGCGACTGAAAAAACTGACAGAACAGTAGGATGGGGATGTGAATCCGTTTAACAAGCGACCGCACACTACCCAATACAGGAAAATCCTCGAGTCCAGAAAGAAGCTCCCGGTCTACGCACAAATGTCTGAGTTTTACGAAATTGTGAGCACTCTACCTTGATCTGACGTCCGGGGGGAGGTCAGAACCTGCTTCAGAGCCCCTCAAGAAGACTTGTGACGAAGCTAACATCCTAGAAAGTTCACCAAAAACCAGATAATTGTCATGGTTGGGGAGACGGGGTCTGGAAAAACTACTCAGTGGGACACATCCGCACATGCCTCGAGTCGAGAACTAAAAACACCCCAGGATACCTCAGTTCGTGTGCTACTCGGATCTCCCTCATGCCAAGGGAAAGCTCGTGGCCTGTACGCAACCTCGGAGAGTTGCAGCCATGTCTGTGGCCAAGCGTGTTGCAGATGAGATGGACGGTTGGTTGTTCACACTCCGTCGTCCTATTGGTCCCTTACCTCGTACCGCAGTCACGCTTGGGAAGGAAGTTGGTTACTCGATTCGTTTTGAGGATATGACTGACCCTGGGACGACCTTCCTCAAATACATGACTGATGGTATGCTTCTTCGGGAGGCTATGAACGATCCGGACCTCCAGCGCTATTCGACCATCATCCTCGATGAAGCTCACGAACGCACGTTGGCTACCGATATCCTAATGGGCCTACTGAAAGGCGTCGCGAAAAGGCGGGAAGACCTTCGCCTTATCATCATGTCTGCCACGCTCGATGCCCAAAAGTTCCAACGGTATTTCAGCATAAACAAAGATTCCCCCGCTCCCCTCTTCAAGGTCCCGGGTAGGACGCACCCCGTAGAAATATTCTACACTCAGGAGCCGGAGCCAGACTACGTTGAGGCTGCAATTCGCACGGTCCTTATGATTCACCGCGCCGAAGGCGAAGGGGACGTCCTCCTCTTCCTCACGGGAGAAGAGGAAATCGAAGACGCATGCAGGAAGATCAAGATCGAGGCGGATGATTTGCTTAACCAAGACCCGGACGCGGTTGGTCCCCTGATCTGCATTCCGCTCTACTCATCCCTCCCTCCTGCACAACAACAACGCATCTTTGACCCTCCCCCTTCCCGAAGGAATCCGGATGGCCCCGCCGGCAGGAAAGTCATTGTATCCACCAACATCGCGGAGACGTCGTTGACGATTGACGGCATAGTCTACGTCGTGGATCCTGGGTTCTCGAAGCAGAAGGTCTACAACCCACGGATCCGGGTCGAGTCATTACTGGTTTCCCCCATATCCAAGGCCTCTGCTCAGCAACGGGCTGGCCGGGCTGGTCGAACGAAGCCGGGAAAATGTTTCCGCCTGTACACTGAGAAGGACTTTATGAAGGAACTTGAGGACCAGACCCACCCAGAGATCCTGCGGAGCAACCTTGCAAACACTGTATTGGAGTTGGTGAAGTTGGGTATCAAGGTACTTATACTCAAAGTTGGTCGCTTCCTATCGGCTTACAGTCGCCCTTCAGGATCTTGTCAGGTTCGACTATGTCGACGCCCCGGCACCGGAGACGCTCATGAGGGCGTTGGAACTTCTAAACTATCTCGCCGCACTGGATGATGAGGGTAACTTGACGGCTCTGGGGGGAATCATGGCGGAGTTCCCGTTGGACCCTCAAGTGCGTGATCATGGACTACACTTACGGGATGTGTCTGACCTCTCACAGCTCGCGAAGATGCTCATTGTTAGTCCCGACTTTAAATGCAGCAACGAGATCCTGACGATCGTCTCGATGCTCTCCGGTACGGTGTTTTCTCTCCCTTCACGTTGCACGCTAACATCGCCCAGTACCCAATGTCTGGCTGCGACCGAACAACCAACGCAAGGAGGCAGACCAAGCCAAAGCTTCACTCACTATTCCGGACGGCGATCACCTTACCCTTCTCAATGTCTACAACTCGTGGATGCAGAGCATGTGCGGAGCTTTCCTTCCCGGATTTTTTTCTAACAATCTTCTCTCACAGATTCGAAGGAACAAAACTGGTCATGGAACAACTACGTATCCCAGCGCGCGCTTCTACAAGCGGAGAATGTTCGACGACAGTTAGAGTCAACAATGGCCCGCTTCGATGTTGATCTGGTTTCGGTTGGTGAGGGGCCGAAACTCTACCAGCGGGTTCGGGAGGCTTTGGTCTGCGGCTTTTTCATGCAAGTTGCACACAAGGAGGAAAAAAGCTATGTTACGATCAAAGACAACCAGCAAGTCTCCCTTCACCCGTCGTGTGGTCTGGAAATCCAGCCGGAATGGGTGTTGTTTAATGAGTTTGTTCTTACCACTCGCCATTACATTCGCACGGTTTCGGTTGTGAACCCAGAGTGGTTCGTGCACCCTTCCATCTTGACTGGCTCAACCATTAACGTTTCCTCTAGGTTACTACGAGATGCGGCGAACTACTACGACATTGATTCGTGGAAGGACAGCGAAGTGAAAAGCTCCCTGCTGCGGATCAGGAATAAGTTACTCGGAAGGAGGGGTGACGTTCCCCCTCCTAAAAAGAGGGCAAAGTCTGGGGTGTAAGACACCACCCTGGAGTCACGCTTTTAGGGACTTCCTGATTCTGGTTATTCAATCGAACTAGCTATTTTCAGCGGTCCTCTAGGTCAGATTGTTTTGGCTAGCACCAAGAACTGAGAATCCCCACACGACACAAGACCTGGGCAGACACCCCCCGGGCCTACAATTCGTGAGGTGGTGATGCCGCATGGGCCGACATATCGTGACGGTCGCTCAGAGGTCGTCGGCATTGCTCCAGCATCCATCAGACATGACGCTTGCAGCGGTACACTGGCGCGGTATAAACAAAGAAATAAACTTAAAAGAGCACAATCGAAAATGGTGGTACAGTATAGTAACCGAATCCAGTATGCGTCCAAAGGAAAAGAAAAGAAAAGATACCAATGTACGGAGGTTAATCGCCATCCTCCATCGACTCCTTCTCCAGTTTTTTCTTCATCGAACTCACTAGATAACAGGGTGTTAACACTCCAGGCACGATAAGGAATTATAATTCACCTTCTCTAGAGATCTGCCCGGAAGATATCCAACCCTGAGGGAACGCCTGTACAATCTGCGCCACCAGCCAGCTGTAATGGGGATGTGACGACTGGCGTAAACAGCGTACCTTCTGGTATAAACTTTTCCTAACCCCCTGTTCGCTAACGCTTTGTCCCGTTCCTTCAAGCGTGCTGGGTCCGGGCGTCAGGACTCGCTCCTATTGACTGGGATAGCACTCACTTGCGTTCGTTCTCAATCCTGCAGCACTCGTTGCTGAGGCAGACCAACTGCCATATTATAGACTTCATTGGCTCAGCGAGTCGGTATTTCTTCGCTGGGGGGTGGGCCTCCTTCGCGTTCGCTTTGGGGGCGGCGTCTTCAGCACCACTCGCTGCTGTCTCGTCACCGGCGTGAGGGGGGGCAGTGCTCCCATTTGCGGCTGCATCTCCGGATACCGAGCCAGCCTCAGTACTTTCTACCTTGAGCTTTTCCTGGCGCTTTTCTAGGGGGGGGTATTAATCGAGGCGAAGAACAGACCACGGCTTACATACCCCAGACCACAACACTCTTCTCCCATTCCTCTTGTGCTTTAGCAAAGCCCTCCTTCGTCAGCTCGGCTAGTTCAGCGAGTAGCTCATTTTGTCGTTCCGTAAGGATGGCAACATGCTCTTTCCAAATGAGGCGTTTAATAAGCTTCTGTAAAAACTTGTTAGAACGTAGAAGCAGACCCGTGGGGGACCATTTACACTAAGCGTATACCTGTTATATGGGAAGATCTTGGGCATGAAGTTGAAGAAATTGTCATCGTATTCACCAAGGACGACTGCCTTGAGGGCGACTTGGGCTAACGTGGGTTTGAGCGCTGGAGGGAATTTGCCCTTCACCCACGATTCTGACGGGTGCATCGGTAAGATGTGGAACGGGATGCTTAAGTTGCACTTACCGTTGGCGATTGCCACCTTTAACGACTCAATCATCTGTTCGAGCTCAGGGTGGAATGGGCGGACGTCGGTACGCCTCTTCTTTACTGCCTCGCTGTGGTCCTCTGCAGATTTCCTCTTCTTATCATCGTCTTCGGTGCCAGTCGACGTGTTCTTGGCATTGCCAGTTGACCCAACAGTAGCTAAGACCCCAGCTGGACTCAGTAAATTGACCTTCTTGCTCTTTGGTTTTCTCGCCGGTCTAAAGAGGAGATCAATGCCATGCGCCTGACTCGTTTGGTGAACTGTCGTCGCGTACTTGTCTTTGAGGAGTGCAACCTCGCCACTCGATACGTAAAAGCCTTGTTGCTTCGTTTGGGCGAAGAATGTCCGCTCATCCATCGGGAGTTCAGAATCATCGATAAAGGGGTCGGACGTGTCGTAGTATTCCATTGCGGCATTCCTGCGCTGGTTTGGGGAAAGCATGGTTAGAGGGGATGCGAGGAGGTTCAAGTAATGTACACGTACTCTTCTCTTCTTGGGCTGTGGCTTTCCTTCGTCTCCGCCTTCTGCCTCTCCCTCACTGTCAGTCGAATCCCGTTTAGCGGGTTCTGGGGTCGGAGGACGTTGATCAGTTTCCTTCGCGAGCGCAGAGAGGTTGACTTCATAGTTATTGGGACCTCCGAGCTTGATCTCGAGGCGGATCGTCCGTAAAGGTGGTCGCGTGGGAGGTGGTGGAGGTGATGGGGATGGGGTGCGGGCGTGCCTCGACGACTTTGGTTTAGCGCTGACAGAAGCGGAGGGGGAGCCGTCTGGCTTTGACTTTGGGTCAGGTTTGTTAGTTTCGCTGGACGAAGCGTTGCCAGAGTCGTTGTCGGTGGCGGTGGACTTTGGACTTTTAGCAGAGTCTGGTGAAGAGGGAGAGGGGGGAAGTGGTGAGGTGGAGAGGTCGGTGTTGTCGGTGGAGAGGGGGGATTTACCGTTCTGGCCTGGGGAAGGATAGCCTAGGTCGGGGAGAGCCTCTGTCGAGCCGTTTTCTCCCTCGGCGGTCGACATCAGTCGCGTTCAAGAGCGGCGTGGAGACGGGGGAGGCGGGAGGAGGGGAGGGGGAAAAAGTCGCCCAATAAGGAAGGTTCAGACGATAGTTGTCCATTTCCACTTTATTTTTCTCATCTCCAACACTTTCGAAACCGTCGGTGCTTAGTACTTTGTTCCGTCCCCGTTCCGTCGCTCCCATTCGCCCGGCATTTCCCATCATCCGCCGGACTTTGCCGACCACTAAAGTTGCGTAGCGCCGTATCCAAACCCAGACCCTTCCAAACCTCGAGTCACAAGCGCAAAGTGATTCGCTGCGTCCTTGACACGTTTCGTGCTTCCCTTTGTACTACTTTACCACCAATCCGGTTCAGATCCTGAGAAAATACTCGAGACAGAAACGACTCAACTGGTTCATCGCGGTCAAAAATTTCTCCTTCGTCTCGTTATCAGCCTTGCACTGCCCCAAGTCATCCTGAGGGTGGGCATACATGAGTGCGGGCCAGTGCATGATTTTACTACGCACCCCGAACAAAACGTCTCGGGCCCATATTCTGCTGTCCCCAGGTACTCTGGTGAGCAGCCAGACAAGTAGCGTAATCAAGTTCTGGATCACGGAACGGGGAGCAACACCCGCCAATCCGCATAGGATCCCACGCATGATCCCACGACCGAAGCTGCTCATCAACGTTGACCTGGCCTCAGCGAGATCGTCCTGACCTGATGTCTTGTGCAAAATCGCTGACTGTGACCTCTGTCAGTTTACGTTATGAAGTCAGGTGTGATTGTAGCTGACAATGAAGGCACAGCCTGCGACCATCGAATACCTCTCCTGCAGCCCAAGCGACGCGATTGCGCACTGCATCAGCGAGTTAAAGACCTCTGGGGACAAGTGATAGAAGGAGGCAACAAAATGGTTCGCAAACTGCATCACGAATGAACAGCTGCATAATGTAGGTGGAATTCGGGGCTCACCGACTCCATGCAAGAAAAGAATCCCTGAACTATGTCTGGGTTCTGAACCAACGGTGAGGGTGTGAAATGTTAGGCGGTATGCGGTAACTTACGTCCTCCATCACTCCCGGTTGACCGAGGAATATTAATGAATCTTGCAACAACCCGGGTAAAATTTGTGATACAACTACCTGCGCTCCCTCGTTGTTCAGCTTAAATCTGGGGGGTAACAGTGATGGGGGATCCAGCTGAATGACGAGCATGCTGATCAAGGACAACCAAGCCCCAGTCAACTGTGTTTGTGCTGCCAGACAGACGATCTTCAGCAGTGGGCCAGAGGGCAACGATATGAGCGTCATATCTGATGGTAACGAGGTCATTGCCTTGGTGAATTCGCTGAGAGCCTAGGAAAGGTTAGTGAGCGATTAGATGACAGAGATAGAACGCCCACATCTCCAACGCTGGCATCGGTGGACCAAAGCTCAACGGTCGACGTGATCGCCTGCATTAGAAGATTACGCAAGGCAGTCATTCTCGCGTCTTCCCGAGCCCTGTTTAGTCTTTCCGCTTCTTCCAGTGCCTCCTCAGAATCGTCGATCGCCAGGGGTGAATCAGATGCGCGTGTTAGGCCCTTGCCAATCCCAGTCAAGGCCTGGAGTTGTTGAATCGCGAGGTGTCTGGCGTCCTCCGGGAGCTGAACTGCAATCAGCTTGCGTGCGAGGCTGGTTTTTGAAACGTACACGAGAGGACATTTGAAGCGCCTCAAAAAGTCTTGTGACAATAGGGTTCACGATGCTCTTGGAGAAGTTAGCAGGAATTATTTTTTTGGTGTACAAGAATAAGCCCCGTACCTCCACTGGACCGACTCCATCTTCTGGTGGCAAAGCTTGGATAACGCTCGAGATGGACTGCAGGACTTTGGATCGTTCGGTGTCCTAGGACTATGAGTCAACGGGAGGGGATGGAATTGGCCAGACCCTCACTGGAATATTCGCAAGGCTCGCGTGGAGAGCACCGAAGGCATGCAGATGAGGAGCTAGTGCCATCCGATTGGCGTCGCAAAGGCCCTTGAGAGCATTCGCGGCCGGTAGACACAGAGATGGTTCAGATAATGCTTCAACCACATATTGAATGGAATTCATCAACGGCGACGGGCCATTTGTAGCGCTTTGTGGCTGCGTGGTAAACCAAGACGCATAAGAGCCTGCTGTCGTCAGCATCAATGATAGACGAGATAAAGCACGCTGCTACCTATTAGCACGACTGTGGTCCTCCGCACGCGGGTGGAGCCAGTTTTTGGGAACAGTCCAAGTGTTTCAGAACTAAAAATTCGTTTGAGGTCCGCGTTATCTTCGACGGGGGAACCTTCTTGGATGGACATCAAACAATGCAATGTCGCTTCTATTTCCTTGAGAATTATCCAATTAATTGCGCTGTAACGCACGGGTATGATTGCACCTACATCCCATTCTCTCTGATCTGGTCCCGTTCGGAGGCGTTCGAGGACATCGTTGACATAGTAGCTTGTGAGGTCCGCCCTCAGGATGTAATAACTTATCATAAACGGACGGAACCATGGTAGAGCGTACGGTGGAGATACTCACGCGTTGATCAACGTATCACCGACGTCACGTCGGTACCTACACTGATGTCAGCCCCATATGAATCAGCGCTCTACGGTAATAAACAAACACTTGGAACTTCTCGCACTGGTCTGTACACATGGTAAGACAGAATACAGTCTGGGAAGGGGAGACATACCCCTCGGCCACGAACTGTCACTGGGCCAGATAACCTTTCTCCGCAGGATTTGGACCAGCTCGCGGTACAACGCCTGTGTTACGGTAGCCTGTTCCCCCTCTAACCCTGGTGGACCGGTTCCGTCTTCGTCGAAGTCCGGGTGGTAATCTGCCGTCCAAAGCGACTCCTGGAACAAGTACCAAAACGCCAACGTCATCTCACTCTCGTCTTCGTCGAGACCGGCGTATCCAGGCAACCCGGTGTACGATAAAAGTGCGCGCAAATAGGCTTGAACCAGATATGATTTCGCGAACCCCGAAGGAGAGACGATTGCTCTTGATGTGATGTTTGTGGCGAAATACGATGTGGACTGCTCACCCAATGCGACAAGGAGTTTGCAGAAAGAGTGAGAAACGGAATCTACAAACCCACCTGTTGGGATGGTTAGTGTCACAGTCACCACACCCCATGGTGGGCCTACTCTGAATGGATGCTCCGACTATGGCTCCGCCCCATTTTTCAATCCAAATCAACAGGGGCTCGGTGAGAGTCTTGGAGCCCGACCCATCGTAGAATGGGGGGTGTGCCATTAGCTCCTGCAGCGCGTCGGAAGCGGGAACGAACAATGACTCGTTGAAGACGGGCGGGGGACCAGAGGTTGGTTCAAGGAGAGATACCAAGGATGGGATTGCCGGAGTTATGTCGCTAAGAGTCTGGTGTTCTGCAAGTAGTGTTGAACGAGATTCGGATTGAAGTACCTTGCAGGGATCGAGGGCATCCAGGCCGCAAAACATCGCAACGCAGACTCGAACTGTTGTGGGGGAAGCGTGGATCGTTGTTCAACAGTAGACATGACCGCTTGCATCACGGCTGGAACGGCTTGGGAGATGGATTCTTTCAACGTAGACCTATTTGGAGCTGTAAGAACGGTTTCCTGATCGATCCGGTGCGTGCATACTTCTGGTTCGGTAATAGTTCTGTAGTTTCCGCTTCTTCAGCAACTATGGCCAAGAAGTCCAGGATGTTTCCTGTCGAGACGTTTCTCCCCGAGAAGTGGTTAATGCAGAAGACGATCCAGTCTGGCCAAACCGGAGGTCGATCCGCAGATAATTTCAAGGCAATAGCTGTAATCTGAAGGGATAAAAACCTGAGCGGTAAAGAGGGGTTGGCCCGCTTACTGCAACGAAGAGTTTCCGCAGTACTGATCTGCTCTGTTCCGCAAACATCGAATAGGTGGTAAGCTCCAAGACGAGATCACGAAGCCGTAGTGGGTCTCCCGGGGGGAGAGTCTCCCTAAGAAGGGTTCAAAATTACACGCAAGCCTGATAAATGGTTGGAAGACTTGCCAGTCTCTAGTTATCTTGACTTGTATGGTGTGGGCGCCAAAGAACTGAACATTGGGATCGGGATGCTGAAGGAAAGGAATCACGAGGCCCCAAGCTTCCGGGCGTTTCTGAACTTCAAAAAGTTCACCTTGTAAGCGTTTTTGGTCCCCAAGGGTCAGGTTCATCGCTGGAGCATAAGCCTGCAAGATCAACTTTATGGGAGTCTGGTCAGCGACCATCAAACGGCAGAGCTGGGGTGGAGAACCTGGGCCGCGGTCTCGACATCGCTGAGAGATAGGATGGGGACCACGCCTCTTCCATCCATGACGCGGGCGGTGGTTGAGAGATGGCGAAGCTTGATCAAGAGAGACCTGTAGCGTTGCTGGCGAAAGGCGCGAGGCTCGTCAGTGACCGTCGCGATCGACGAATGATCATCACACGTGAAGTCATTCGACGGGTCCACCCACATCCGCCCCCAAGTCGAACTCGCCTGCTAGGCTCGAGACGGAGGAATTTCTAACAGTTTGTGGTCTTTATCTGCTTTTGCACCAACTATGTTATGTTCGAACTCCCACCTCTCAATTCTTCGGGGCCGGTTCTCCGTGGGCCTGGATCACTACTAAGTTGCATTCCAAGACAAACATTTTAGCCGAGGTTCGCGGTTTAACAAGCTATTCGAGCCGGGCGTAGATTTGCCCTCCCCGGTTCGAGGCTGCGATTTGGGCCAAGTTGGTGCAGTTTACGGAATAGGGATTGCGTCCCGTAGACTTCTGCCGGCGGGTTCGCATCACCTGTTTTTCCGAGTTCATTGAATCCTATATAGGCCGCCAAATCCTCTACCACCACGAAATAATCCCCGCGCACCCCTCACTCAGGCGATATGCTCAATTGTCGCCTCGGCCCACACTTCGTCACCATCGGCTCCTTGGCCTCCATTGTTCTTTGTGCATCCCTTCCCCGCGCAGGGGAAAATAGCCCATCGTACAGTCCGAGGAGCAAGGACGTGTCTTTACTCATCTTGGGCGGGGGTGTTTCTGGGATCATCGCTGCGAGGACTCTTAACGAGAATGGGATAACCGACTTCAGGATCATCGAGGCAAGGGACGAGCTTGGGGGGCGATTACGCAGTGTCCCGTTCGGTGTGTCAGGAAAGCAGAAGACTGTTGAGGTAATCCCACCTCCCCCGAGTTAGTCGCGTCAACTCACCCTTGTCTCCCAGCTCGGCGCGAACTGGGTTCAAGGAACGGGTGGGGGACCGAATCAAGGGCCAGAGAACCCAATCTGGACGCTCGTCAAGAAGCACGGTGTAGAGACCCAGTACAACGCGTATTACGAAAGCTTGTGTGCGTCTCTCCCTAGAACTTTCGTGGGCTGAGCACTCACGGACGCGAACGTAGCGACTTTTGATTACACCGGACAGGTTGACTACCTCGACGCATTCGATACCGTTGACCAGGCTTTTGTTGACGTCACCGTCAGAGCCGGAGCGCGGGTGAGTCGGCGTCAGGTGGACTTGAGTGCACGTTCTGCCTATGGTCTCGTGGGGGCGAACCCAAGAACGCCACATGAGAAAGCCATAGAGTACTTTCTTTGGGATTGGGAATATTCACAACCACCAGAGGTTCGCACGCACCGCTAGTTAAGTTATCTTTTTCTAATTTTCTCCACTAGTTGTCGTCGTGGATTGCCGCGTCTTGGGTATGACTTGCTACAAAACCCCGTCAAATGACCGCGTTGTTCATCTAAACACAGAACAACAACTTCACGTATGTCGTCGATCAAGGTGGATTCTCCGAGGACAATGAGCTCTCCATCGACCAACGGGGGTTCAAAACCTTCATCCAAAAAGAGGCTGAAGAGTTTCTCGAGCCTGGGCAGGTTCTCCTGAACTCGACCGTCAAGAGCATCTCCTATTCAGGGGAGGGTGTCACGGTCAGATTAATCGATGGCTCAGAATTACGCGCGGACTATGCCCTTGTTACCTTCAGCTTGGGCGTATTACAACACAACGACGTGACTTTCGAACCAGAACTCCCCTCTTGGAAGAAGGAAGCAGTTCACAGCATGGGAATGGTGCGGATCCTCGATCTTCCTAACCACGCCACCTGACTCTCGCTTTATCTATAGGGGATATATACCAAAATCTTCCTTCAGTTCCCATATAAGTTCTGGTTTGATACCGAGGTGCGGTTCCAACGTCCTCATCGTTTCGCGGACCATGAAGTAGATCGTTTGCTACTAGGTCGCTTTGTATGCAGATCGCGAACGAGGCAAGTACCCCATCTGGCAAAGCCTTGACCACGAGAACTTCTTCCCCGGCTCGGGGGTGATATTTACCACTGTGACCGTGCGTTTCCGAGCTGCTTCCATACTCGCACTGAGACAAGCGAGTTTTTAGGGTGATTGGTCGGAGCGCGTTGAGTCACTCGCCGACGAACAAGTCAAGGGGGAAGTCTTGGGCGTGCTCCACAAAATGTATCCGAACATCACGATTCCTGAACCAGAGGCATTCCTCTTCTACCGGTGGTCCTCAGACCCACTATATCGAGGAAGTTATTCCAACTGGCCTGCTTCGTTCTTCCAAGAGCATCACGACAACTTGAGGGCAACAGTGGACGACCGATTATGGTTCAGTGGGGAACACTGTTCTCAGAAGTACTACGTGCGTCGTATTTATCGATTACTACACCCCGCGCCCCTTCACCATCCTACCACCCAGGGCTTCTTGCATGGCGCCTATTTCGAGGGCCGCGATGCAGGGGAAGAACTCTCACAATGTATAAGAGGGGGCGGGTGTGCCGGCGTTCGGCAACACTACGAAGAAGTGAAGAACGCAAGACCTTACCACGTCGACGAATACAACCAGTGAATACCAGCCTCTACCCAACCGCCGATGAGTAGTGGTACATTTGTTCTCTTTCTTGGTCTGTGTGGGGGAACGTTGTCCTGGCCACTGGCGAACCGAATCCTCTTGGACACCACTGCTTTCACGTACTTGGCGTTTGTGCATTTCCGTCGGCCTGGTGGTCGGAGCGAGTTGGGTGAATTTTGTAATGGGCGGTTTACGTGGCTATCGTGTTGTACACGCTACATTCCAACGGACGATTTACTCCCCTAACTTTATGGATGGAGATATGGGACAAATCAAAGCCTGCCGTGATACTGGACGTGAACGAAGGTAACTCCCTGCGCGTTTGCCCTGACTGAATGCCAACCCTGTGGTATCTCGCGTGATGCACGACAGGTGACCGGTGACCCGCGGTGTGCGACGCTTACCTTTGTGAGGCCCTGGGACTGAATTGATAGAGCGAACCTGAATGTCAGATTAGCACCGTCCCTGGCGCGTCCTCGAAATCTTTTTGATCATCAGCTTCGATTCCCACGGATCCCCGGCTCGACCAGGTGCCTGCTGATGCAAGATGTCCATTTCAAGTGCCGCCGGACAGCCTCTCTTTGGAACATAAGTACTTAAGTAAGTACATATAGCACATACCGTTCGATGGACGCTCGTGTGGAACCTATCAATCAGCGTGTCATTGGAGCGACCGTCTGCTCTTCTCCCTCTTCCCACCTTCGTCTTTTGCGAGATGACTTTCCACATCCGGGTCGGCCCTCTCCTTCTCCTCTTCGCACTCGGAGTTCGTATAGCACTGGGTCAGGTCTCGTTCGCAACGTGCAAAGGTGACGAATACGTTTGGGTGAGTACCACTGTAACCTTCCTCAAAATTGGGTCATAGACCGCACGGGCCGGCTGTGCAATTTCCCGTTAGTCATTCAACTCCAAGGACCAATCCCCCTGCGATATGGCTGCATACTTGATGACAGCATGTCAAGGCTCGAGTACGTTGATGCTCTACTCCAAAATGTCGTGCTGAGATGGGGAGCCTTGGCAGACTACACTGTCAATCCATTCACTCCCGATGCTCCATATGTGGGACCGTTGAAGGGTGAAGATAAACCGTGCACTTGCAGTACTGTCACCTGGTCGCTCTTTGCCGCCTGCGCCGCCTGCCAGAATGGGACCCCGATTTCGTATGCTAACGTCGCCATGTATGATTTGGTTGCGCTCCCTAACCCGCTTCCCGGGGCTCAGATGGCTCCAATGGTCAACAAATTGTTCGAATCTAGACGTTTCTAGGTATCTAGCCCCACCTCCGTGAACTGTGCAGCCATCCGATTCCTTGTTCTGCCAGTTTCCCCAATGATATCCCCCCAGAAACCGCTATCCCAGACTGGGCGTACCTGGGTCCTGGAGTGCGTCCGCCCCGATCCTCGCGTTGTCATAGTTCCTGAAGGGTTAACACAGGAAGACGGGATATGGAACGCCACCGCAGCAAAGCTGGACTCAGGTGTGGATGACTAGATTTCTGTTGGTTCGAACTCATCACGAGAACATATAGACAGACCAGAGTCAACCGCTACATCGCCGCCTTCATCCACATCTTCTGGGCCCCCAGAGACTACGATTTCCGGGCCACCAGAGGTCACGAATGGCTCTGACGGGAATAGAAAGAATGGTTCTCGCGGCATGATCGGCCCTATAGCCGGCGGTGAGACATGCTACTTGATACCTAGGATTCGTTTGGAGCTGAGAATAATTCAACAGGGGTCGTTGGTGGAATGGCGGCTCTAACCATTCTAGTGGTCGGCATCCTGGTCGCGCGTCGACGTTACATGGCTTCTCGACGGCCACCATCGACTCTCCACGGCCCGCAAGGCACTTCTCCCTACCGTCCAATGTCCGTGCCCCACTCTCTCACTAGCCCCGGCTACGGCACAGAGCCTTCCATGGCTCAGAAGCCCTATGTAAGCTCGATTCCTGCAACCATCGTGTTGGGTTAACTCAATCACACCCAGGACCAACCCGATCCTGGGAGTTATCCCTCCCCTTTAAGCTATGAACCTTCGGCCACGACGCATGCCAGCATGCCAGCTAGTTCTGTTTATGAACAACAGCCGTACCAAACGCATGTGGCCCCCCTCTCCCCTAATCGTTATACCAATACACAGTGAAACACCGAGGGAACAAGTCGTTCCTACCAAACACGGGGATCCGTCGTTGAGTGAACCATTGCTGGGGTTGGATTTACTGGGGACCACAATTTTCACCCCGTGGTGTTGGAGGTTGTGTGGTACTGCATATGATATATCCAGCATTGTGGTATCCATCGATCCCTTTGATCCAGTTGGTTTTAGTATACATGATTATATTCGGAGAGGGCTAAGGATACAGGTAATGACTGTGAGTATCGTAGCGCAATAGAGATGCTAGTACAGTGGGATGACCGTCCCGGGTGAGGGAGTAGGTTCATGAAGCCTGCCTGCCTGCAGGAAACGTGAGACGTCTGCGGTATCAAACCGCATTGTGACTAAACTTGAGCTGGGATGCTGATGCGTTCACGGAGGAAGTAGAATAGATAGAAGAGCCAGAGTCAGGTCGTGGTCGCACACTTCGGGGTTGGTTGTGCGATGGGGAATAGTTGGGGAGGGATTCAAGGGGTTTGGAGATCAGGAAACCTGAACGACGTCCCCAAATGTTAACTAACTCCGGGCATGTTATGTGAGTGAGTAAATACCTTTGAGACCAGCCGACCTCTCGCCCATTTTACCGAACCCAAGGCCAGAAGCGCTGCCGTTGGTGGGCGCGGCACCAAAATCCAGCTTTTCGTTTGGTTTGAAGAATGAAGCCACATACGAGCTGTCGGGGCGGGTAAACGCGGGTCGCCTCTTTCCAACAGGTGGGAGAACATCGTCCGAGTTGGACCTCCAAGCACGGATCGAACGCTTCTCCTTGGCTTTCACACCAAAGACGAGCCCCAGGAGAACGTTGAGACAACCGATTGCAAAAAGGAAGAAAGCGGCGACGAGAGTGAAGTCGTCAACGTAATGGGAAAGAATGGTGGCCCCGATAAGGCACTCGAAAACTCCAAGGGGGCCGAGACCGAATCCCGCCCCGAGAACGGGGAAGAACTTGTCGAAGGCTGATGTGGGCCAGCTACATTCGGAGAGAATGAGGATGAGGATTTGAGTGATGATGAGTAGCCGATTAACAACAGCCCAAAAGATCCCTCCTGTTTGGTTTGGTACTGTGCTATTCCTGGGTTCCGTGGTGGTGAGAAATGGAATGCGTAAAGACGAGGATGACACGTACTCAATGTAATCACAGCCCTCGAGCAGCTGATCAACGGGCGTCCCAGAGCCTTTGGCGTCTTTCAGAAAGGTGTTCACGGCGGTGACATCTGTGACCATGACAAGGATACTGCTCGCGAAAACGAGGATGAGGGAGATGATGCCGATGACGCGAATGGTGTTGAGACCGAAAAAGAAAACTAGTACAGGTGTTCAGTCCAGGACAGGGTAGAAACAACGCGGCAGTGATAGAAAAAAACGCGCTCAGATGCACTCACTGGTAGGCGATGACAACATCGTCAACTTGCGTAAATGAGAGTCTGAACGGTCGCGAAGTGCGACGGTGAGCTTGCACCGGAGTAGAAAGTGAGGAAGAGGAGAGAGCCAGAGATGGGGAAACCACGGGTGAAGGGAAGAGGAGCATCGGCCACTCGAGGTTTATAAGAGCCGGAAATGAGGACAATGCGGCGGCTGGGAACAATGGTCGGCGGCTTTATCCGGAGGACAGTGATCGTCCATTGTCCACAGCCATTTATTTATATCCATATCGGGAAGGTGATCGGACGGTCCGTGCGTAGAGCTGGCGGCGTCCAGCACGATTGCCGTGCTCACTTTCGCCTGGTACCCTGGCGTCAGGGCACGAGGTGACCTGGAGGATCTGGTGAAACCGGTGACCAAGAAAAGCCTGCCAGCGTGATGTGGAGGCGTCCCATTTCGAACGCGGGAAGTATTTGGCCGCGGGCATACTCAGACTATCAGCGGATAATCAGCATGGGTACAACGACGGTGCTCCGTACAGTCCCTCGCCGTCGTGCCCGATCACTTTTTTTTTTTTGTATTAGTAGGGTCTATTCGAGCCAATTTTTTGAGACCGTTTGAAACAAATACCGCCAAACTGAAAAAAAAAAAAAAAAAAAAAAAAAAAAAAACGGGACCATTACCCCTGCTAACCGCGTTGCTGGTCAAACCCCTTCCAAGAAATCCAGAGCACAGAGTTTGCTGAAAATCAGGCAGCACAAATGTTCTAGGCTGCCCCGCATGCCCCCCCCCCTGTATCGAATACTTCCAACACAGGGAGGCCGCGCACATGGAGGAGGAACGTCGCTGATGAAAAAGGAAACCCCCGCGGGTAAAGATAAACTGGCCATGTGGAAAGAAAAAAACCGTCAAAAATAATCAAACGTTCTATTATCATATGCAAGTGCTGGAGAGTATGAGCGTTCGATAAGAAACAACGCTGGAAGAGGTTGCGACTGTAGTGGGGACGGAGTCCGGCCGCGGACGGAACCCAGCGTTCATCATCCCCGTGCAGACAAGCTAGGATTCTGGTCCAATCCGGGGCTGGCCTCAGAGTGGCACTGGTTTAGGTATTTTCAGATCCCCGAAAAGTGAACGGCGAGCACGGGGCTAACACCGTGACACGGTTGACTAGTGTTCCCGCTCGGAGGGAATAGAGAACGTAGACTGGCCCGAGTTTGAGGCTCTATGTAAATCGGCGCAACCAACGCATGAATCCCTCATACATAAAAAGTCAAACGATCGGAGAATCGATGGAGTTAAACGAGTCACCCAACCAACCCCCATCACAAGGGGTGGGACTTTGGGTGGAAAGGTCCACCGAATGATACATATTCCGTCAGTGCTTAAGCATTTGCCCACGCGATCGGTACGCAATGTGGTAAAGCATACTCCTGAAAGCTGGCTGGTGGATTTGCTGTTCGCGGAAGGCCAGTCAAGAAAAATCAACCTGCGCGGAGGGCACCCATGAGAACCACAACGTCGATACAACCCCGGCTCTACATGGGGCATACAGGGTCCAACGCAACGACACCGCCACCAAGGGGGGAACAAGCGGATAAGCGACGGACGCACTGTGCAGTGGATAGACGAGATGGCATACACATGCCGGTGGGGTAATCTATGAGAAACATAGCAGTTAGCATTTCTGTGACGTTGACGGTGGGTATGGATCAGAAGTAAAACAGGGTATTCCGCAGTTCACAGGCGATGTACGCTCGTTTGCTCAGCAGAACGAAGGTTGTATAATAATTTTCATCGTGAAACGAAGGGGCGGGATGAACACGAACCTATGAAAGTTGGATGACAAGCGGTGAGTGAGTCTGAAAACGATTACTTGTCGCGGACCTGCCCTAAACTCGTTACTCAGCCAGGTCCGGTTCCGTCTCAGTCATCGTCCAACCCACTCGTCATATAAAAACCCTGGTGCGTCCCCCCGTCCGCCCCCCCGCATACTCCAACAGCTCAACTCTTCTCCCAAGCGTATTGTGAGTGTGATTTGCCCAAGTTTCGAATCGCGACCCCACGTGGAATCGATGGATTAGCGACTTCGGTGTTGGATGGGCCCAGCTGACTTGGTTCGCCTTACAGAGACCAAGATGGGACGTCGTCCAGCACGTTGCTACCGGTACTGCAAGAACAAGCCATATCCAAAGTCTCGATACAACCGGGGTGTCCCTGATTCCAAGGTCCTCCCCTTCGACTCAAATCTCAACCGTCGCTGACGTCAGGATTAGATCAGGATCTTCGACTTGGGCCGAAAGCGTGCTTCCGTCGACGACTTTCCCTTCTGCGCTCACCTTGTCTCCGACGAATACGAACAACTTTCGAGCGAGGCTCTCGAAGCTGCTCGTATCTGCGCCAACAAGTACATTACAAAGACGGCCGGAAAGGACGCGTTCCATTTAAGGGTCCGCGTCCACCCGTTTCATGTCCTCCGCATCAACAAGATGTTGTCATGCGCTGGTGCGGATAGGTATGTCACGTTTGTTGTCTGTTCATGTCGTCGTCCAACTCTCTGTTAGGCTGCAGACCGGCATGCGAGGTGCTTGGGGCAAACCTTACGGAACGGTCGCCCGGGTCGACATTGGTCAAATCCTGTTATCCGTCCGTTGCAAGGACTCCAACGCCCATGTCATCCAGGAGGCCCTCCGCCGTGCTCGCTACAAATTCCCAGGCCGCCAGAAAATAATCATTTCGAAGAAGTGGGGCTTTACCAACGTAAACAGGGAGGCGTATCTCAAGCTCAAGGAGGATAAACGAGTTTTGCAGTACGTCGACACCGCGTTTATCCCGCAGAAGATGGATGCTAATAAACTCTCAGGGACGGTGCTTATGTGCAGTTCATTCGGCCGAAAGGTCCTTTGGAGGCCAACCTCCGTGCTCAGCTGAGGGCGTGAGATGTACACCACGTATCCGTATCATGCATTTGGGTGAATTCTACTGTTTTCACGAGCGCCTCGTGTTCTCTCCGAGTGATCGTCTCTTGCCTCATATTCACTACGAGATCCTTCACCCATGGATGTCGGTTAGGGGAAACGGGGCATATATTAAGCTGTTCTGAATACCAATCTAATCACTTCGTTCTTGTCGTCTACTTGCAGTACGGAAGTATTGAGAAAGGAATACATCTTCCCGCCCGGCGTTTCATGAGACGGATCACGTGAGGGACTATCTGACTGAGACTCGGACCGCGATCGGTTACCCTTCGACGATTCATTCTTCTTAGCCTCGGTGAGATGCAGAACGGAGATGTTGCAGAGGACGGCCCCGTCACCCATTCTAGAGTCTGCTATATATATGACACCCGGATGATGCAACACGAGTGCATACCCAACTTCCACCCAGAGCAACCCTTGAGGATATCGAGCATCTTCGCGAAGCTCGAGGAGGCAGGGTTAACCCGCCGGATGGTCCATGTCCCCTGTAGAGAGGCTCTCCAAGAGGAGGTCACCCTCGTCCACACCCAAGAGCTATGGCATATGGTTGAGGATTTTCACAGTGCGTCACGCTTTCCTCGTTTCTGTTGTCTTCGAATAAGTTGCTTCTAGACATGTCGGACGACGAGATCTTGAACCGGGCTAGCTACTATGAGCTTCTGTCTCTCTACATCAATCGAAACACCCCCTTAGCCGCTCGACTCAGCTGCGGCGGGACGATCGATGCCGCATTGGCCGTTAGTCAAGGCGGGTGCCAAAGGGCTATTGCAATCGTCCGACCGCCAGGACACCACGCCGAGCCGCGCGAGTTTATGGGATTCTGCTTTTACAACAACGTCGCCATCGCCACTAAAGTCGCTCAAGCGCGTACACCAACCAGGGTCTTGATCCTTGACTGGTGGGTAGTTTCATACGCCGTTTCATGCGAGTCTGACGGTTCCATCGTAGGGATATTCACCACGGTAAGCTTTATTGGAGGGTACCGTTCTTGTGTTGACTTTTGCCAGGGAATGGCATCCACCTTGCGTTTGAGGATGATCCAACTGTGCTTTACATCTCGATCCACCGGTACGAGGGCGGGACCTTCTATCCCGGGGGCGAGCTCGGTGGTCCTAAGTCATGTGGAAAAGGCGCAGGATTGGGATTGTATGTGTCCGAGACATGAGACACAACGCGACTGACACGTTTCCAGCTCGGTCAACATTCCTTGGCCGGAAGCGGGAATGGGGGACGCAGACTACCTCTACGTTTTTCACAATGTAGTCATGCCGATTGCCATGGAGTTTTCCCCGGAGCTGGTATTCGGTGAGGTTGCTCCCTAGCGCACGCAAACGCACTCTCTGATACCCTCATAGTATCTGCGGGTTTCGACGCTGCAGATGGGGATGACCTGGGGGAATGTCATGTTACGCCTGCTGGATATGCTCACATGACTAACATGCTTTGCAGCCTCGCGAACGGGAAGGTGGTGGTCGCTCTCGAGGTATTTGGCGTATCTCTTCCCCTGGTCTACCCTCGTGATCGCAGTACAGGGTGGTTACAACCTGGAATCCATATCGAACTCGGCGTTAGCGGTAACGAAGGTCTTACTAGGCGACCCACTCCCTCCACTGCCCCCGCTTTCCCCAAGTGAGGCAGCTTTAAAGACCGTTTGGGAGGTTGGTATGGTGCAGAGTCAGCACTGGAGGTGTATGGGCCCAAGGATGCCCGTTCCAAGGAAAGGTAGGCTCAAAACTCTTGCAGCGGGTAATCGAGCTGACGCCTCGTGTGTTGAGACACCGTTGGATTAACTTTCCCGTTGGACGGTTCGTTGTGCTGAAAGCGTCCCGTTGTCTCCCGGGCTCACGATTTTCTCCAAGAAATGCTGAACAAGCACCGAGCGGATTCACTTTTCACTACACACAACGTAGTTCAAATCCCTCTTCCTCTCCAAGATCCGAGCCTCAGGGGCGGGCAACTTGCTTTGTCGTATGTTGCAACACCCTACCCTACAGAGTTTTTCATTCGTGTATTACAGAGTCACCTCCAATCCCACGCACTTCATCATGTTTATGCACGACCCGTTAGTGTTTGTGCAAGTACACAAATCCCCCAGTCTAACCATATTGCAGGCCGGAAGTTCGGGCAACGGTTGACCCCATCACCTGCAAGGTCATTGCGGAAAGCTCCTACGTTGTTCGTTTCCGTCTCAATAACACTGCTCTCACCCACCTATTCTGACGTTTTGTAGGTGGATGTCTCGCAGGACGTCTTATCATGGCTGGGGTCGTCGGGGGTTGCGTTTGCGGATATCACCGTCCCACTAAGGCCGGCTAAAATTGTAAGACACGATCTAGTGTCACGGTACGACGACGAACTCACCCCATTAGCTTGACGATGATCTCGACAGAGACATTGCAACATACACGTGGGATAACTACGTTTTGTATGTGCTACGTTGCTTCCGTTGTCTCTAGGGGTCTGAGTAAAATAACCCGACAGCTTGGAGAATCACCCGCGCGTCATTCTCATCGGTCAAGGTCAAGGGTGCGATACGGTAATCGATTTGTTGGAAGCACGAAGTGCGTAGCTTCGCTGCTACATCAGAAGCCCCCACGACGTTGATCGTTGACAGATGCGAGTGTTATGCAAAGTGTTCGCGGGGTTGTACAAATCGTTCACGACGATCCCGTCCCAACAATCCCCAGAAACTACTCAGAGTTGAGAGACTGGTATAACGAGGTGAATGGCACGACTTTTTTGTGACCATATCTTCCAGCTGTTAACACCCCCCATGGTAGAATTCTCAAGTTTTCGTGCCAACCGCACGGATCGGTACTTTGGAGAGCGGAAGATTCGTAAGGAGGCAAGGGACTTTCGTAGGCGTCGGTACGTTTGCAAGGATAATGGGTTTGACTCAGCCTTACATCACCCCCCATATTGAAGATGGAGGGGACGATCTCTCTAGTTTTGTAGAATCGGCTTTACCCAAGATCGAGGAGTTTGTCAAAGTTAAACTCACCGGTTAGGGGGAGGGCTATGAGGGGAGGCTGACATGATAATACCGCGCGGCCTAGGCTTGTTACTCCCTGTTTTTAGCAACTCGCGATCTATGTGTCTTGTTGATTGTTCTTCCGCCCTTGGCATCAGGAAACCCGTTAAAACCATTCCGCACGTTAACACTCGAGAATTTCGTCGAAAATGCATGCAACTTCCAACTGACATCACCGGGCCCGCTTGGGGAAACTAAAAAAAACGAACTCTGCTTCTGGTTGGGTGCGAAATGTGGAAACACTGGGTTTCTGGATCCCATCGATCGTAACTCATCTGGGTTACTTGTTTTCACCTTACCTCTCACTGCTCTTGGCGGCTAACATGACAACAACCCCCAGCAGGTTGGAACCATAATTGGTGTTAGCGCAGGCGCGATCGATGAGACACCGTAAGTCCTCGAAGCAAAATATCGATCGCGCTCCGCATAACTCAAAGGACTCTCAGGGCAATGAACACGGAGTCCATATGTATCATGATCATTGTCGATAAGGGAGACAGCATACAGCTATGAAGTTCGCTCCGAAAATGGTCACAGAGGCGACCTGCGAGTTCGCCAAGAGACCAACGCCGCCTACATCCGCGCCCCAGTCGCATAACCCTTGAATTCGTACCCCCGCGGGAGTTCAGCAAAGCCACACAGATATTCGAAGAGCGTCATGTTGGAGGGTAAAAATGAGACCGAGGTGAGGTGATTTAGGGGATTGGTGTGAGCTTCGGCGGTTGGCTCCAACGGCTTCAAAGTTCAAACGGGCATCGGAGTTATCTCTCACGTGGATGATGAGCAGACCCTACATAGAATCCAGTGTTCCTGCCATAATAACGGACCGCGCACGAGACGCTCGCCTGCCGAAGCACAGAAACCGGGGGGGGGGGGGTGGATATTGTCGACGACCCTATCCGGGTTGTTCGCCGCGCGGATGTATACACCAGCGATGACTTCAAACGCGTTGCAGGTCCCATCACGGATGTTGAAAGTGATGCTCGTAATGACCTCTGTTCTCAAGGCGAGCCAAATAAATGCACAGACGAAACTCAGAGAGGCGTACCATCTCCAGCAGTTGAAATGGACCTACACTTTACAATGACAATGGTCCTGATCTGAAACCAGTCTCGCCATCCGCAGAAACACCACCCACTGCACTCTCACCGACCAACAAAATGGGGCAAGAATCCAGGAGCCACGGAGGTAACCCACCTAGACATTTCCACGGCACTGAACTTCCGGAGATCCTTGGCCGAGAGGGTGGTGGTTGGGAGGTACAATGAGTCATCCTCTCCGAGGTTCGATGGCCCAGCAATGTTAAGGAGAATTTCCGTTACTTGCATTAGTGTCAAGATGGGTGGCGGTGCTTCGAATCCCCAAGATAAGACCCTTCACCAATGATGATGCCAGTCCCACAATTCGTCAATAAGAAGTGATGGAGATGAGATCCAATCGAGGTTAGTATTGGGGAAGGCTGCTCGATGCACGTGGAGCCTGTATGTGGTGAGGGACGTGCCGTTAGAGATTAGAGTGAGAGGAGAAAGGCGCAGAACGATTCGCGGCTCATTGTTGTTGGTTCCATTATCACGATCCGTGTTCAGTGATGGTAACCCTTCAAGACCTCGAACCCCAGAACTTCAGCGTCCGATGGATTGGGTGTCGCAGAGGACCACAGCTCGAGTGATTCGATCAGAACTGGAAAGTATAATTGCCACACGAGCGAAGGGTGGATTTAACATCAGTGAGCAAGAGGCACATCTTCGTCTTTGCTGTTGTCACCTCAAAGTCATCGTCATAGCTGGGCCAAATGCTCAACCCAATCGTTACCAAGGCGTCTAACCTCAGCTTAGCACGCGCAATTTAAAACAACAGTTTCCATTTAGCGTATAGGTAGTAACAAACTATTTGGGTTCATACGGGTCGGGGAGGTGAGGGGGTGGCAAGGAGCGCGGAGAATGGGGAGGAGAGGCAGCTACAGCAACAGCGATGAGAGATGATTCACCATAGCCTTAACATTATGATTCTTAGTTCAATGTACGAGAGGATGAGATTGAAGAAAGAGACGAACCTAGTCCTTCTCGTCGAAGTCGAGGTCGGCACCTGGGAACTTCTCTTTGAGAATATCCCAGAGCCAGTACATCGGAGTGCCAAACGTAATATCTGTCGAATCTGATTGTCCTGTCCCACTGGTGAGAAGGGCAACGAATTGGCCGGGGGCGTCGACAATGATAGATCCGCTGTCCCCGCCCCTGGAGAATGGGCCAGAATCGCTATCGTCGGAGTAAATTGCTGCTTCCACGGAATCACGCACACCCATGCCGAAGTAACGGCGAACGTGAGACTCAAAGCCAGATAAATTGCCGATAGTGGTGAGTGTGGTGAGGCCATGTTTTATGACACGGCGGACGCTATCACCTTTGAAGTCTGCGGAAAGAATCCCACGGAGCTTCAAGAGACGGTCCTCTGGATAGTCGAACTCGGATGGCGCGTCGACGTGAGGGTACATTAGGTTGATGAATTTCCCGGCTTCAATCTCTGGGCCTGAGATATAAGCCGTTAGAATAGACCACCTACAAACAGATGGGCCGGCACGCACCTAAGTCCAACACATTGCCTTTGAAGTTCGTGAACTTCTCCTCATCCAGCTTGACAACGCACACATCCTTAGTGTAGCTGTATGGAGGGGTAGCGATACTGATGGCAGGGGCCCAGACCGCATATCCAATGACCCGGTCTTTTGGCTGGGACCACTTGCTCTTCACCTGCACGAAGAACTCCTTGAGCGCGTCAATCTTGGTTCGCATCTTGTCTAGGTCGCCCTGGATCTCCTCGAGGTGGCGTGCCGCCTCCTCAGCTTTAGGGCCCTCACCATGCGACCTCGTCTTCAAGTTCACAACCGTCTCCATCAAGACCCCACTTGTGTTGTTGAGGATACCGATCAGGCCCTGGACAGACATGAGGAGGTTGTTGAATGCTCCTGTTCCCATGAGGACAACCTCCTTCTCACGTATGGCTTTGTAGGGGTAGTCAGAATTGCCTTCATCATGTCAGGGAAAGGAACATACGGGTCAAGTAGTTGTATTCACTGTTGCCCTCATTCTCGGGGAAAAGAACATGGCGGGCCGTGAAGGCATAGAGCTCACCCTTCCACCTAAAGTAACTACCCATCGTTCCCTGGCGCTCGAGTGTTTTTAAGCCAGCAATGGGCAGGCCAAGTGCAGTAGTCAGAGGATCGATGACATCCTTGAGCGGATCGTAGTCTGAGGCGGGTGCAAAGAGGGCTGGGCCGCTCAGGGTACTGACAACCGACTCGCGGAACGCAATGTCGATGTCATCAATTTTGTGCTCTTTGAGGAGGCCATCGATGTCTTTGGAAGATTCGAAAGCGACCTGACCAGTGAGAGTATCTGGCAATACTCCTATCCAGATGGTTGCGGGAGTGATATGGCGTGTCCCATACTCGGCGACCTTGATGACCTCGATGTTCTCGTCGCCCTCGTCGCCCTTCTCATCCTCGTCACCCTTCTCATCTTCGTCACCCTTCTCATCTTCGTCACCCTTCTCATCCTCGTCGCCCTCATTGTCCTCGTCGTCCTCAATCCAGGTAAAACGAGCGAGGTCAACAGACGAATTTTGAATACCTCGCTGGTCGAGTAATTTGACAACCTTGGAACGAATGTTAATCCGTGGAGTGATGTGTACCGAGAAGGCCACGTACCCCAGAACGAATGGTCGCCCATAGATCGTCCTTCCCAAGCTTCCGATGCTCATTAACTGGAAGAACCTTCATAACACGAGGATCGTGCTCTGGGCCAGAGGGTGGGACGTATTTATCGTCCGAATTCCGGTAGATCAACTTGGGGCCGAGCTTTCTGTGACCACGGATACCGAAATAGTAAAGGCTTGCCTCGAGCTTGGAGACTTCATGGGGAGAAGACTCAGTAGAGGGAACGTCTAAGGGGTCGCCACCATCCCGGGGATTACTATTGCCGGAGGCGTCAAGGTCCAAGTCAGCTATAAAAGCATACAGGCGGGTCGGTATAAAAGATGAGTAATGAAACGCTGAAGAACTCACTTGGGGTGGGTTCAGACATTGCGCTGGGGTGGTCTGCTGAGCGAGCGGGTTGATGGGGATGGGCAATGTGCTGGGAATTCCCACGGTCGATCGACATCGCGAGTCAGTATGCCTTTTGGCCAGGTAGCACCATATATCGTGATTATCTCGAAGGGAATGGAGCTGATGATATACTTACAGCCACAACCCCACCCAAGAACATGACCACGAGGGGTCCGAGATCTAGAGTCATCCCCTCTGCCGATTTCGAACATTGACTGCGCCTTTACTAGTTGATCCGGAAATCAGGTTTCATGCCCACATCCCCTGCGCTAAGTCTGGATTATCTAGCTCATATTGTCCATCACGTAGTCAGGGGCGTAAATCGTGTAGCATGCATAGTACGATAGCTATGTAAACAGCCCATTACACAATTCACTAAACCCGCTCCAGTACCGGACCAACGGAAAGTCCACAAACCAAGAAAGAGAGCGAATGTAACACCACCTCCCACTCATCGGTGGTTGGGCTGGTATTCACTGGTTGTATTCGTCGACGTGGTAAGGTCTTGCGTTCTTCACTTCTTCATAGTGTTGCCGAACGCCGGCACACCCGCCCCCTCTTATACATTGGGAGAGTTCGTCCCCTGCATCGCGGCCCTCGAAATAGGCACCATGCAAGAAGCCCTAATTGGTATGCTCCTGTCGGGGTCCCGGGCCAAGACGGTCACTTTCTTCCGGTTGGTGGGAAAGTCGTGGGCTATGGTCCCCTGATCAATCTTCTC
>Ga0307511_10000242_pt1 | contig 55802 bp, 42 predicted proteins | sample 13_EM_MG_FD_200266 | JGI IMG/M metagenome (GOLD analysis project Ga0307511, IMG submission 200266) | Populus trichocarpa ectomycorrhiza microbial communities from riparian zone in the Pacific Northwest, United States - 13_EM | ecosystem: Host-associated > Plants > Roots > Unclassified | place... | reverse complement strand
AACCTGGGATCTTGCGAAGTCAGGGATCCGAAAAGGTCTTCAGTATTGGGGATTCAGCTATGGGTCGGTCCTCGGAATCACTTTTGCAACGCTGTTCCCGGACAAAGTGGAGCGAATGGTCATCGACGGTGTCGTTGATGTATTTGATTTCTTCGCCTCGGGGGGAATGAAAAACCTACAGGATACGGAAGATGTCATGGACTCCTTCTACATCTTTTGCTCTCAGGCCGGGCCGCAAAAGTGTGCCTTTCATACTGGAACCACCCCGAACGATATCCGCGACCGACACTATGCCGTCCTAGCATCTCTTCGTACACAGCCTTTGGCATACAACGTTGCAGCCCTTGGTGAGCTTGGTGAGAGTGAGGGCCAACCGGATATCTTCACCTACGATGACTTGAGATGGCTTACCTTTCGAGCACTTTATTCCCCCTTAACTCTCTTTCAAAACCTAACAAACGTACTTGTGGAAGTCGAAAAGAGGTTGCCGGAAGGGTTCTTACCTGTTGACATATCGGGACGGAAGCTCCCACTTACCTGCTCTGCAGGTAGCAACGACATTGCAAACGAAATCCTAAGAAGCGCAGAGGCCTTGCCCGCAATCATGTGCAGTGATGCCTCTCCATCCGGGAACATGACTATCCCCATTTTTAGTGAAAGGTTACGTATACTGAAGTCACAATCTCCCACGGCTGGGGACATTTGGCCAACATATGCTTTAGCATGCCTTGGCTGGAATGCACAAGCGAAATGGAAGCCTGTCTTTTCAATGACTAATAACAATTCAAAGAAACGTAAAGGAGGTGTACCCATACTGCTGATCGGGAACACCGCGGACCCAGTGACACCGCTAGCAAATGCTTATTCCATGGCTAAACTTTTCCCCACAGGTGGAGCAGTGGTGGCAATACAGGAGGGGGAGGGGCACTGCAGTCCATCAGTACCTACTAAGTGTATGTCGAGTATTGTCCAAACATATTTCGGTACTGGAAAAGTGCCAGAGGGGGATCAGCTGCATTGTGCACGCGAGTCTGCACCGTTTTTGGGAGATGTGTCGACGGGCAATATGACAAGGAGGGATGCGGGTAGAATAGAGGCACGGGAGGCTATGATGGACATTGGACGAGCGGTGAATCGGCAATTAGCATACAGTGGGTCTTTGGGCAACTCGCGGTTCGCCCATTTGTTAGGAGGCGAATAGTTGAACCAGCAGGCAATCTCGGGAAGGAAATTGCTGGATGGATACATGGATGGATGGGATGGATGGATGGGATGGATGGATGGGATGGATGGATGGGATGGATGGATGGATGGGATGGATGGATGGGATGGATGGATGGGATGGATGGGATGGATGGATGGGATGGATGGGATGGATGGATGAATAGATGGATATATGCGCACTTAAGGTATATTGATAAAGTGGGTTTTAGATATGGTGGAATAATGCAATGATTAGTTCGAAGTACAGAGCCTCATGATACTTTAAATTTGGAAGCCGGGTACTACCTAGCTCTAGTGGTATCCTACATAGTAGATTGGCCGCGGGTCAGCGCAATGCTCCAGGGCCTGAAATAGAGTAAGGCCTAGAGACATCACTTATGTTTTTGTTATCAGATGTTAGACTAGGAGCACATCTACTCATTCTTTGCGGCTCGAGCCACAGCTGACACGGGTCCAGGCACTACTGGCTCGGCCATCCCATATAACACGATGACTGCCATACCCAAAATCGCTGCCACCACACTAAATACCAATGCTACAATACCACGGGTAGTGAACCTAAAGCCAAGTACATAAATCAGCACCCCATACCAGGCTACAAGGGGCTGACGTGGGACTCACCCAGGAGGTAACGGTGGAGGACTAGTATTTGCACCCGTCAAATCTAGAAAATTCTCTGTATTGCCAGCCGCATTACCAGAAGCAGAGATACCTAGGTGCTTGCATGCAGCCAGATGGTCTTCTGGGATTATGAGGCTCTTTTGTAGCTGCAATGGTGCTTCGATGAATGTTGCCGCAAGGCCCTGTCAGACGTCACATGCAAATTGTTAGATTAGCCTGAGCAACGACGGGATCATTTAGACATAGACAAATGGGCAAGTACGCTGACAAGATGCCATTCAAGATGGCAATGGAATAACCAAATTCCAGCATTGTCTGCCCTGAAGCGAAGAACTACGTTGCCGTTCGGTGGGGCGAGGACCACGTCCCTACGCATTGGAATCACAGGAGGAGTGGAAGCACTGCTAGGATCATAATTTCCTGCATCGTCTGCACTTCGGTGAGTGACTTGGAAATTGTGGCCATGAAGATGGAACGGATGCTTTCCGGGGTCATTGTTGTTGACGACAATCTCGATAGTGTCCATATGGTTGAGCACATAACCGTGCGTATTGACTCCGTACACTGCTGGGTTTGTTGCAAAATCCCTAGTGGTGAGGGCAGTGTAGAGCGTGGGGACCTTGGGCCTGACGAAAGTTATCCCATTGAAGAACGCGTAGTTGGCACCGTCTAAGAGGTTGTCCATAGTAACGTTCAAGGTAATACTGTAGTCAGGATCGGGCAGGAGCCTTTCACCATCTGTAGGGACCAGAAGGAAATCATCCATTGGGTTGAATTCGTCAATGAGCAGAGGATCGGGCTTGGGGGCATCGTTGTTATACATGAGCCATCCGGTAACATTCTGGTTCAGCCCTTCTGGCACTTGATCAAACAAGTCCTGACAAGCGAGCGGTCATTATTGTGAAGGTAGGAGGATGAATGTCGGGGTGACTTACCTCATCCATACTTCCCACAAAAGCATAATTCCTTGTTGTGTCATTCTTGGTCGTGAGTAGTACGCTCACACGTTGAGCGGCAGTGATATATAGCATCTTTGCATCTAGTGGTTCCGTGTAGACTCCGTCCACCTCCACAACTTTGAAGTCATGATCCTCAAACCAAAGATATTGTGCTGCGAATGCTGCCATGTTAACAATTCGGACCAAGTATGTCTTGCCTGGTTGAACCGCAAGAGTGATATCCTGAGAATCATTCATGAGTGCGGCCTGGGGTACGGGCTCTGCACCAGTCGGATTGGTGTAGGACAAGAATTCCGAAATTAGCTTTGGCATGTTCTCATGGTACCAGTCTGATAATGTGAGGACAATTTCCTCATCATAGAGGTCTTTGTGCGGATCATCTTTGTCGTGCACGATCAGTGGCCCTCGCAGGCCGTCGGGATATTGTCCTTTATTGTGAGAGTGATACCAGTACGTACCAGGTTGGTCAACCTTCTCAAGATATCAGCCTTTTACCTAACCGATGGCTGGGGGCGTATCATGGACAACTTCTGTACTCACTTTGAAATCATACACCATGCTCTGACCAGGACCAACTGGACACTGTGTTGTCTGTATAGGGCCGTCCATATGTGTAGTGCCATTTTGGAAAAGCCCGTGGAAATGAAGGCTTGTATCCTCGTCGCCCAGACCATTGTACATGTTTATTATGACACGATCACCCTTATCCACTTCAATTGCTGGAATTGGCCATTTACCATTGATTCCAATTGTTCGTCGATCGAATTGGCCATCTGGGTTGGCGATGGTCCAGGTAATGTTCCAGTCATAGGTCACCGTTTTTGCAAAAATCGCTGATGGAATTGCAAGGCAAACTAGAAATCGTGAGAGGCTCATTATGAAGACTTGAGCAATTGCAAGTGGTTTACACTCGAGTACTCGGGGTTGCGGTTTGCAGGTATCGTGAACTAAGCTCACAATCTAAATTCACGGGGCTATAGCAGGGCTAATCTACATATCACAGCTCCTAGGGTCCGGCCGGGAAGTGTACATGAAGCTATAGCATCTTGGTCACTTAATCCTAATGATTCGCGATATCGATCATACGAAAATGCGGGGGAACGGAGCTGCACTAGTGGAGCTGGTCATAGGGAAAAAAATTCTCAAACAATGGCGTGAGTACCGCATAATGTGAGAATGAAGACCCCCTGAAAGTCCATTGTGTATGGAGACACGGATCTTCATTATGAAGTGAGAAGTTAAGCTTTCCCTGCATGTATCACACAAAATGAAATTGTAGGACTATTCTCGATCCGGATAATCTGATGAAAAGGCCAATCAGATAGCTAGGATAAAGCGTTCTCATTTATCATATGATCAGATAACCTTACCACGGCTATGACGGCACGCTTATTTACTCCGAATTTGTCCTAGCTCAGTAAAAGCAACTAAAAAGTAATGCGAGTTAAAGTGACTGCAATCGAGCGAGGTTGCGAGTACGAAATTGGACGGTTATTTTTCGTAGCTTACGCTGGACGAAAGCCTGTAAATTGATCTGATAACCACCATGCTGTGCCTGAGTTGACTGCAACTCAATTGATCAATTCGAACGCACAAGAAAAGTGATACCAAAATGGCAAGTGTTTTTGCAGTCCCAGGTAGGTACATGTGTGACTATTGACTCGTCTTGCTCCAATATTACAATTTCCTCCCTACTACTACGCTCCTCACAAGGCAACTGGTGTCAGTCACACCTTCCATTCGAAAGCTGATTTTATGTATTGAAATTACGCAGTGTTTTTTATTTTATTTAGGGAGACGATTGAGACGTCCATAGTGGTGGCAGTGTTGCTTGCTCTGATTAAACAAACTCTTGGGGATGGTCATCAGGGTGCCGCATATACGAAACTTGTGCGGCAGGTAAGATAACTCTTTTCTACCCAGAGAATATAGGTTCACCTAACCAAGGTCTTCTAGGTGTGGATTGGGACTGTGGCGGGGGTTCTGCTCTGTCTGATTATTGGAGGGGGCATGATTGGTGCCTTTTACAGTCTTGGGAAGGACCTTTGGGGAGGAACAGAGGACTTGTACGAAGGTATCTTTGGCTTGATTGCCTCTATTATTATTACCGTAGGTGTTCAGTATCCACCTTGATATTGTTTTACCCACATGATTACCTTTGACTTGATTGACTAAATATAAATATATCAAACTGTGTAAAGATCATCGGAGCAACAATCCTTCGAATTTCGAAATTGCGTGAAAAATGGGTGGCCAAGCTTAGCATCGCTCTCGACTCATCGGCTCAAACTACGAAGGAGACCGGTACCTCGCGTATATCTACGTGGTCGAAGAAGTATGCCATGTTCCTCCTCCCATTCATTACAGTCCTCCGAGAGGGTCTTGAGTGCGTTATCTTCGTTGGCGGAGTATCTTTCGCCGCACCAGCGACCGCTTTTCCATTGCCAGTTGTCACCGGACTTCTAGGCGGCTCGGCCATCGGATGGTTGATCTACAAGGGTGGGAATACCGTAAGATTACAGTGGTTCTTGATAGCTAGCACATGCGTCTTGTACCTCGTTGCAGCAGGCTTGTTGAGTAGGGCAGCTTGGAGTTTTGATATGTATCAGGTATGTGGACGTCCGTGTTGGGGTAGCTGGGGGAGTAGAATAAACAGAGACATTTATATACTAACTCGAGCCTCTGTAAAAGTATGCCAAGCTAGTAGGCGGGGACGTCGCGGAGACCGGAGTAGGTCCAGGGAGCTATAATATCCACCGCACGGTTTGGCATGTCAATTGCTGCTCCCCTACGATGAACGGAGGTTCTGGATGGGGTGTTTTCAATGCTAGTATGAGCCCTAAATCGCATTGGTTGCAAATCCTACTAATGTCCTATCTGACAGTCCTCGGTTGGCAAAACTCGGCTACATATAGTTCCGTTATTGTTTACAATGCTTACTGGATAGTGGTAGGGGTTTGGTTCCTGGTTCAGTTGTTCCTGGAGAAGAAAGGGAGATACCCGTTCATGAAGGCCTCATCGCCACGGGCTTCACAGGGTACCGAGGGCTCAATGGAGCATGGAACGGTTGGCATCGCAGGCCCTAGGCCTGCTGGTGGTGTGCTAAGCGAAAAGGAGCTCGATACGGGTGTTATTGTCACAGTTTCTTGAGATCACTTATTTATTAGGACCCTAGGGTTTTGGTAATGATGTTAGACAGGCGGCAGTAGATGTTGCCGCATGTTGCCACACTGATCACGTGCTATGTATAAATGGCCAATAAATATATGAATCCATGAAATCAATCAAGATCATCTGATGGCATATCAATGAGATTTCAACTTTCCAAGTGATGGGACAATACTTGGTGTCAATTGCCTGCACTGTTTACATGGCCCCACTTCGATACAAGAAATCATGGTGGGGAAGATGCGCGGATAATATCGCCTTTTGCCTGCATCTTATGAAAATAATTGCCCTGGTTTGACCGGGACAGTGAGGTGGGTAAATGGTGCAGTAGTTAGTATCTGAGTGCCATGGGGTTGTCTCAGAACCACTATGTTTATGAGTGCTGAGTGGTTCAATTTTCTTTTTACCACTTTCAGCCCCACTAGCCTACACATACGCATGAGGGGTAGGTAGTATCTCAATTGGTCGGAGATCGTGGATGTCCACCTATGAGGCGCAAGAGATGACCACTGGTAAGGTGAATGATGCCGAGACCAAGCTCTATGATAATTGCTATTTTTGGACGATTAAGTTATGTGCGCTAACTGCCTACGGTAGTCGACTTCTAAATTCTATTATTTTTATTTTTGGTAAAATCTCCGCACTATAGAATCTCTGCAGCGTCTTAATAGTCCTCATAAAATGCAGTGATACAGGCTTGTCACGTCGGAAGCATCGTCCTTGTGGGCAGTTGCTCACCCTCACTAAACTGGTAGCCACTTGAAAGTACATTCTGGCTATGGAACCCTTTCAGGAAGACGTAGTCTTATACCTGCTTAATGAATACCAGTGATTGGAGAACTGGCAAGTATATCCTGACACTCAAGTGGTTTTTGGTGTAGTTCACCCGAGGAGGTACTGAAAGCACCATTATTTGCGCCTGAGTACCAGTGGATGCAGACTTGACTTTGTGCAGACTTAACTTTGTTAGCTCTGCCGCTAATTTGCGCACCAATATCCCGAGTCTCCGCTACCGAAGGCACTAAGTGTGACAGTGTTCTAAATACTCTCGCTCACGTGGTACCACGGGGTGGCTGAAAGGGGATAAACATAAGGCAGGACGTCCCAAAGGAGATAAAAAGATGGCAAATGGACGACATATAAGCAGTGGTTTCCTTCATGTATTCCCTTTGTTGAATAGAGCACTGGCACGGTAGACAATGCAGTCTATATATGATCGCTACGATAGCTCACGAATAAACTCTATTACCCACAATTCCTCCACTCTATAACATCGTAATTATTACACTCCCCCGCCTTCAGTATTCTGGCAGGCATAGTCCATGTATACTGCTCCCTATAGCCACGATAACCTCTGCGAGTCAGTCTTCGGGAGTTAATCAGCACGGGGGCTCTAGGTCTAGATCCTATTTATAAATGGCGCTGGGCGTCCCCCCAGAGGGTAGCTCCGACATGAGGATGGTGATATAGTTGAATGGTAGCATTTAAAGTAAACTTGATGTTTGCTACCTTACCAGTCTTAGCAACAGTGCCATCGGGAAGCCTCTGGTACTGGAGAACCCAAAGTCGCCATAGGATTAGGATGTCATCCGAGAAAGCCTGGCGTATTGGCTGGTTAGGAATAAGTATGAGAGTATTAAACCAATAAAAAAGGCATACATTGTCAAGAAGTTGTCATCATTCTTGAACTCGAATGGCTATCCGTCAAATTCACCTACCCGCCAGAAAACGGCCAGATTTGCTCCCTTTGAGGCTATATTGCTGTGCCACTAGTGACGGTAACGGATTACTCCTTGACAAGCAGCTCCTGTATGTATAGCCCCATGGTGTATGTCCCTAGTTTAATGTATGGAGAAGTGAAGCTCCCGCTGGAGGCATAAGTCCAATACTGATTGGCACTATTCGAACAGGCAAGCACTGCTTGATGTCTATGGGAAAGACACTGAAGTTTAGGACTAGTACGGGTGCACGAAAAATGAGGGGATTTGCGAACCTTACCCCAGTTACTTTTTCGATTTCCTGTCTACAACCATTTTGGGGCACATGGGCGATATCTAACTCGGGGGAAAAGCTAGTATCTTTGGGACCCGAGGCAATCCAGAGTTCGAGAACACCAAAGCGTATGGTCACTTCAACCTGATCCACCAAAGTTCAGTTCGAATATAGCTACTATTCATGTCGAAGGTTAATTCTTGTTCCCTAGTTGCTGATATCCTGCATGAAAGGCCCGCCAGAGGGCGTCTCATATGCAGTACCTGGTATAACAAAGGAGATTATGATGTAAACTCTGGTACAGTACCAGAGGCACCTAAACCTATATCCCAGTCCGAGATTAAGAACCCCATTCAAATTCAGATAGTTAAGACTACAGTGCAAACCAACCTGATCATCAATGGATCTCTCGCTTGAGAAACACTTGCATCTAGTTTGTCCATTAAAGTTGAAGGCACCCGGTTGCAGTCCCTCCGGTTTCCAAGATTCATCTTCCTCAACTTTGCTAAAAATCGTAACCTTCCGGGGGCCAACTTCCCCTGTGATGTCCGTTGCCATGTAAATGCTTGTGTTGCCGATCTTAGCAGCATAGTATTGCGTCACAGGGTTGTTTGCAGATACCACCGTGATTTTGGTATGATTAATTTCAAAGGTTTGTGCTGTGATTCCTCCATAGCTTGATATTCCGTCCCGTAGTATTTTAGGGACGTAATATAACCATTAGAGCTAGTCTCAGTAGATCGGTTAGGAAGTTTTCGTAGAACCTAAAGTAGGAGCTACCCACCCCACCGACTGACAGTAAATATGATCTGAGCCCACCAGACATATTCAATGTGTAAGAGCTATCAGATATCATGAGGCCAAACTGGGCAATAAGGCCAGTAGCCAATTTCAAAGAGCCGAGGAGCTTCCCTATATGCATCTCTGCTTGGTTTTGGTAATAGACCCTATGGCAACCAATGACCTCTGAGAAACTACAATTGGGAGGTGCTACTATGCAGTAGAATGATAAAACGAGAAGCTTGTCGTACTTAAGCATAGGTAGCACATAGTATAGTAGAGGGCGGTACCCCGACCTTTCCGTACGCATGCACCCCTGGTTAATTCTCCCCATCAGTGGGTCACCAGGTCTGGGTATGGAGTAATAACGAGCGAGCCAGTAGCTCTGTTATATTCGGTGAGATGGGGCATAGAGATCTAGAGCACAAGACGGCGATGATGAAAAATTGTGAGTGGAAAATAGTAGACTACTATGTACTTATCCTTCACACTCCATATATTAACCAGCTAGCTTCGGTTCTAGATTTCATACGGCCTCAATACGAGGTGAGTCAAATGCGTGTAGTGTATTTCTTGTGTGGAGGTAGACCATCCCGCCTGGAGACATGGGAGTTCAGTGTTGGTGGCTTTTTCCCTGATAAGCGTAAGTCAGAAGATATCTACACAAGAGAGTCCCAATTTAGATTTCTTAGATTGTCTAGGCCTCTAAATTTATCTCATATATCTCCCCACAAACTGCTACTAAGGGGCATAGAGGTGATATACAAGGAATTAAGTATTCTACCATATTCAGGCCAAACTGCGAAGTGCACCATTTTCAGTATCACATGTGTTTAGTAAACCTCCCAACTTTTTCCAGCTCAGTGGCAATTATCAGTTCATAGTCTTGACTACACCACAGAACTGACTGTCTCAGGCTTTGGTGTAAGTTTATATGTAAATGCCTTTTTAGCATGTTGTTGGCCGGTGCCGGTGGAAGAGGCAATGATTGCTGGCACTACACAAGTAGGTTTGAACTACGTTTCCGAACTCAAGAGACACCAATCAATCAACGCTAAATAAAAAGATGGAATTGGAATATTGCAGTCGTGGGTTAGGTAATACAAATCCTGAGGCTGAGGGGTATGATGCGTATTATCTACTCTAATAATTATATATAACGGCTGTGCGAAGGCTGTCCATTCGCGAGCCCCCAACATGCACGTACAGCGGGCGACCCTACTGCAACCCTCTGTGTATCACCTGCATCTCTGACTTTCATATACTTATAGTCTGGAATCACAACCATGTCCGCCACATACTCATTAGGAGAAGTTTGAGTACTAGCTGTATGTAACTCCGAGCTGCGCTTGAAACTCGCACCGGAACAATTCAACTTGAAGCCCAAATGTCGAGAATAGAGCCCCGGATTCTCAACGCCCGAAAAAGTATGTACATTGAATATGGTATTGACTGCCTGAGCCTAGATTCATATTCTTTGCAGACATTCTGTAGTCTTACCAACTATCTATAATGTAGCTACCCTCATAGGTATGAGTCTACCTAACGACAACAATACATTTAGGCAGAGAGCCTGGCATAGGAACAATAAGTCTAATTTATTACAATCTGGCCATGATTGTACAATGTTCAAGTGATGCTGATTTATATTTAATATGAGATACTTTGACAATAGACAACTTTTTAGTGGAACTAGATAATGTCTTTAGTTGTGTATTGACACATCGTGAAGGGATACAGGTATATTAAATCTAGGCCCTTTGCATGCGTACACATATACTATACCGGGTCCCACAGTTCTATGTAAAGCTAAAACACTGAATAGCAAGTTTTTATGAACAATCTGGGGCCCTGAATAATATTAGCGTTTACGCTGACTATCCAGTGCCCACTACTTTATGGTACGCCTCTCTGTTTTGGTGGGAAATATATATCTAGCTACTTGCGGATCTCGTAAGATTATCTCGCTCCTCTTCCGTAGGCAACTTTGGCAATAAGACGCTAATTATTCTACCCTCCGGAAGTTATATCATATACGATTGTCTTAGGCAACTACGTGTACCTACATATGTATAGCTCAATAGGCATCCGTAGCCGGCGCCTCCAACAAGGGTGTACCATTCACATCCACCAGCATCAAGGAGAGCTATCCCACATGTGCGGCCTCGCACAATTTGAAAGACAGTTCTGGGGGCAGGAATGTTTTGCATTCTTTTTAATTATTACCCTCCACACTGTTGTCCGAGATCCCTCGTCATGGTTGACACTCATGTAGAGTACATATTAGTCCCGCATATTGACCGTAGTTGACTACTTGCAATGAATTGTCTCGAACAAAAAAGCTGTTGGTGTAATCTTACGTCCGACTGCACGGGCTTGCCCGTTAAAAGAAGTTCTTCATTTACTTATAATGTCGCTAAGTGGCCACGTAGCATACTTACACGGTGTTGATTGTGGCATGACCTGGTATATATACCGGTATTAATCCCCATGAAAGTTCATGATCACAACCCAGCGGGGCTGCCTGAGTCTCTGTCCCGTTTTGAAACGTTCGTATGTCTAGAAGGTTTAGGCTGTTGTTTTCTTCTTGTTGTACCTGTTTTCCTGCAGTTAATTCCAAGGTGACTGCAGCTACATTGGCAATTGGCAGAGGCACTGCATGTAGGCATAGCTTGGGAGCTCTAGCTCTTCAAAATACGCATACAGGTAAGGTAGGTAAGTACCTGAACTCCAGCGGACACCACAGCGGGAGCTATGCATTGTGACGCTAATTTAAGGCCTGTTAGCATGTGCCCGAACTATGTAGTCACTGTGTAGGCTTCCGCAATATTAATGGGCGCCGCTCCGGAACTCGCTTCTAGCTTATCTACCACTCTGATTACCGGCATCACTGGGCTAGAGAGGCGAGTGCAGGTTAAGCACTAGATGTAGCTGTCCGGGTGGTGATTTTCGGAATCAATTTCCCTATTCACTTATATCGGAAGATTATCCCATGCACCTGGCCGAATTGCTGGTACAGATAGGGTAAGCAGGACACTGTGATTTTGACAATACGAACTCTGTTCGCGCCCCACACCTATATGTCTAGATGATTACGGGAGAATGCAAGTTCCCAGGCCGATGCCTGAAACAATGATAGCTCCCACTGCTAGGAGTAGGTAGAACTCGTATGCCATCTAGGTTTACCAAGAAAGGTAATGGTTTTTTTTCTGGTACTTGCTGCGGATCATCTCTCAACATTCAAACCTTTAGATTACCCTTTTGGGATCTGGAGTCACCACCTTTAACTGGCCATGGATAATTTGAGTCCCACACAGCAATTAAACGTTTAAATTTTGTAAAGCTGCAGTAAGTCTGACATGTGTGCAGGTTTGGGGATATCTGAGTGGCCAGCAATTTCCCCCCTTGTGAAGCCATAACGTTTGCGTAACTAACTTCGCGGTGTAGGTCACTTTGAGACTGATCCTATGCAAGTTTGTAAACTTACTTCATGATCATCATATCATGGTCACAGGTCGTTTGAGACTGATGGGCGACCTGCCGGGGGGGGGGGGGTAACACAGACCATGCCTCACCAGTGACTCCTTACCTACCTAGCAGCTGTAGGTACGTGCCGTAATATTCATACCAAGAGATGCAGTCCCAAAGTACCCAAGCACTCACCTGCAAACTGCGGAAAGTATGTCTGGGTAGTTGAATTATCTTTGTCTTGAAGTTGTGAACACAAGACGGGCACATGAGTTTGCCATCTCGTGGCAAACACACACCTATTCCTTTTGCAATATTCCACGCTGGACTAAACCAGCTACCAGCTCCCACATATATCATATCAAGGTCAGCCTCTGGGAGAATGCAAAACCCTCAAGAGTGCCCATCCCAGAATCCACCAAGAGCGCGGGAAGGTTCACAAAACTCCAATTGTTACGAGCGCAGTGACGCATAAGGCCCAACGTCGGTACTTACTTCACTAGTACTCTCGATATTGCAAAGCGCAGTCGTTTTTTATATCACTATCTGTCGTATCTGTGCACCCGCAAGCATTAAACACTCCCTACCCAATACAACACTCAAGAACCATGGGTTTATTCTATGCCTATGCAAATAGTGTACGTCCCAGAGTCAATCTCCACTTGACTTACTACCACATCTTCCCAAGTATTTGATCTAACTACTCTGTAATAAATTCCTATGATTATAGCATACCGATAACCAAAAATATCGATATGTCATGATCTTTCCATCAAGGACTCTAGCTGATGAATGGTGGCGCACACTGCAAGACAAAGTTGCCTCGGGGAAGGTGAAATTCTCGAGTATCGAACGTGTCACCCCACAGTTCTATCTTTACCACTCAAGGGATAATTTAAACATCACTCAAACAGTCAAGCATCCAGAAGGTGCTCCAGAATTTCGGGCTAAGGTGATTTTTAGTCTACAGAGCGGCAGAACGGACCTCATCCCCATTCAGGATATCGTGGACCACATTAGTGGAAATTAGTGAGTAGATTAGGTCTAATTTCATGTCATCAGCTCTAATGTTATATCGACATTGTGGACAGCTTTTTTATCCGCTCTCGCTATGACTCTTCGTTGTACTGGCACTACAGTGCAGATGGCGATGGTTTTATCAAAGCAAGCAAAACGGAAAGAACCCGTTTCCGTATTTCAATACGCCCACGGGGCGGCGGGAGTGCCAGGTCTCCAGACTTAATTGCAGAGAATTACGACGGAAAAATCATGATTGGGTCAGATAACGTTCAAATATCCCTTGGGGCCGATGACACCAAGTTTGTATGTGCAGTTGGACCAGAAGAGGATGCTGGGAAAAGGTCAGAACGGTCTCAGATTCTCGAACTACTAGGCTGTCTTCCAGCAGGCCAGCGCAAGATAGCGGCGGTGACAGTCAGTGAAATGTTCCATAGCATAGATTCAACACCAAAGGAGAACGTAGGTGGCGAATCAATTGTTTCGAACGAACCGAATATTGCGATCCTGAGCGGGGCAGAGTTTTCAAAACAAGGAATTCTTAAGTTGGGAAAGATACCCGAGAATTTCAGGTTCAAAGAAATCCTGGATGGACTTTTCGGTAAGGCACACCTCCAATAGACACGGGAGTTCCACTAAATGATATATGTAGATGAGTGGGAGCTTGCTATAGCCTAGCTATCCGATGCAGGTCGTCGGGGCCTTGATGCTAAGGGAGTCTCATTCATGGTACTACGTAGTAGTAAACCTCGTTTGTCGGGTCCTTACGACTAATATCATTCCGGGAGAGGGTGTCATGTTGTGGAGAAGGGAAGGGAAGGTATAACTAGTTTGATAGCTAGCAGACATTTGTTTATGTTTTTTCTTGCTATAAAATATTTGGTTACTATGTAGCTATCCCAGATCAACGCGCATAAATTAGCAGGGTGTTGTAGCTAGCTCATTATATATATGCATAGATCCACGACGTCCGGCTTCGGTTTTACGCCAAAACTGCTATATGTGGAAAATTCATTAAAACTGATCAACCCAAGGAATTGGGTTATAGAGATAATATCTTACTCTAACACGCTTGTCAATGCTCCACTCAACAGATGTACTGTACAGTGCCACTGAAGTTGGGTGAAGTATGGGCACAAGCCGTTGCCATACCATATATGTATGGTAGCCACTCAAAGTTGCTTTTCGCACCAGATCTTAGATTTTTTGGCCCACGAAAGTGGTTTCTAGATCGGAACTGTCAGACCCTCATACGAGTAAGCTTAAGCTAGTTTATAAGCTATGCTACAGCCTGAGAGTCTGTAGCTGGCCATGGGGCAGGGGAAGTGTCGGTAATCGCCAACTGAAACACGGATGTGATAATCGATCGCTGATCACATAATATGGACATTCGGATAAGATTGTACCAGGAGTATCAGGGGATAGCGTTGAAGCCGAGACGTTCATGAGTTCGCTGTGCCTAAAGTTCATGTACATATGTAATAGTCTTTCTCCTGTCTGCGTGGTACTGACATGAGAAAGATTGTTTCAATCCATTGGCGCTAGCGCCATATGTTCGATCGCTGGCAAGCCACCCTTGCAACTCTATAGCTAAGCGAACGGGTAACGCCACTAGCTGCTCCGGAAGTGAACGTAGAACAGCCACCGGAACCTTTATTCTACGGGCCGGTAGGGCCGGCTTCAGAAACTAGATGATCAGCAAGTTGAGAAGTTTAGGAATAGCATAGCTTGCAATAGTTTGTAAGCCTTGTGGGAAGCCAAGTGAATGTGACATGGGACGGATAAAAGTAACCTACTGGAAATGTCTAGGACCTGCATCTCTTTTCTCCACTTAGGTTTTATAGAATCGAAATTACCTACATATATACCTAAGTAGCCCAGCTTATAGACCCATGACAGGTAACTATGGAGTCCGTAGTTATAAGCTATGGGATATGCGGAATACGCCCCGGTAGGTAGATGGTAGTACTCCGTATGACTTCGCCTAAGCTGGCTTGCTTTGTTTACAAAGGTCAACGTAATCAATCAATTTTACCCTATGAATCCGATTGCATAGTCCATGATATTAATATTACTACTTTGGTACTAAAATTGAATTACCGGTAAGCTAGAGCCAACGTCTGGATGTAGGCACCAGCATGCAGCGCTAGACGTGGTTGCTTTCAGTTGTGCTACGGTAGACTGAAGCCGGTAGTCCCCAGCCGTTGGTACCTGACGCTTCAGTGCCGGGCCACAATACCGCTAACAGGGGGACTTATACATAGGGAATATGATCTGCAGCCGAGTTAGATTAGACTTCATACAGCTGTGTGAGTTTACTATCGAAAATATTGGAAAGCACCCACGCTGGGTGGGGAATTTATTGAGCCCTCCGGTGGTTGAAGTTGAATCTAACATGGGTGAAGATGAATCGAGGATTGGTAATTAATAGATATGCAAGGTAAAAACCATGGGGAATACAGTTCCCGGACGCGCGTGTAGTTATACGGTCGTGGGAATACTATAACTAGGACCTGTCTCCCCTTCGATTTTCTTTTCTTCCATCGTCAGTCGGCCTTTACCCGGTGTTTGGTCCCTTCACTCCTTCTTTAAATAATCTACCCATGAAGTACCTTACGTCCTTGTTCGTGGCTCTCACCACGGTGACAGTTGTCAAGGCGGCAACTATCCCTGCCCCCGGCCCAGATGGGAAATACACCTTGACTGCTCCTGGAATTCGTGCAAAGGTATGTTCAAACACACCAGCACACATCTATTGCTATGTGTACACCTGGATGCTGATATTAATACTCACCTTCAAGTTTATTCCTTTCGCGGCAGCAATCACCAACCTATGGGTTGAGGACAGGAACGGTGTTGAAAGAGATATTATCCTGGGCTATGACACTGCTGACGAGTACCGTACGTTTCTGCTCTCACTTGGGCGTTTTAGATTTACTAAACAATTGCAAAGCCCCGGATGCTGGCAGCCACTACGGTGCTATCCCAGGCCGTTATGCCAACCGCATTGGCAACGCAACCTTCACCGTCGACGGTGTCACCTACCATACCGAGCAGAACGATGGCTCTAACACACTTCATTCTGGCACCAACGGGTGGGGTTTCAGGCACTGGAATGTCACTGCTGTTTCCACAAGCTCAATCACTTTCAGCATTGTTGACCCTGACATGTCTACCAACATGCCCGGCACGGTTTATGGAAAGGTTACCTATACCTTGAGTAAGAAGAAGTGGTCAATCAAGATAGCGGCTACTTCTCCTGAGAAGAAGACCCGTATGTTCCAGCTCTCGCTTGTCCGAGCTCACATCTTATACAAGACACCGATCTAACATTAAAATACAATTTCTAGCTCTCATGTTGACCCAGCACACCTATTGGAACCTTGACGCTTTTGCAAACCCGGGCACGGACCGTATCTGGAATCACACCTACTACGCTCCCCACTCCGTTCGCCTGCTGGAGCCAGACGCCAACATGGTCCCGACTGGGAAACTTGCTTACATTCCAAAGGATGACATCAACGACTTCTGGAGCAAGCCAAAGCAAATTGGTGCCTCCATGAATGACCCGAAGTGGGTTGGAAACTGCGGTAGTGGCAGTGGTTGCGCGGGATACAACAACATGTGGATTGTGGACAAGAGCAAGTACGACACTCGTGTTGCAGCCACTCTGGCGAGTGCGTGGAGTGGTATCAAGGTCGATATCAGAACCGATCAGCAGGGTCTGCAGTTGTACTCTTGCTATTGGTCAGGTGGTACACCCCCTTTTCCAGTCCTACTTCTACTTTGGTGTATGAACTGTGTTATAACAATATATAAATAGGTAATGGCAAGCTCAAGTCGACCCAGGGAGGTCCCGCAAGCAACGGCTTCGTAAATAGCGGTGGATGTGTCGCCATCGAGGCTCAGGATTGGAATGACGGTATCAATCACCCAGAGTGGAACAGGAAACAGTTCTATGGCCCTGGCGAGAAATATATCTGGAACTCAGACTATACCTTCAGCATCTTTAACTAAATTTCATTCCTGGACATGACGACATTGTGCATATGTTGTTATGTCACTGGCTGTTGTCACTGGCTGTGGATATGGAAGTCACCTCACGATTAAGACGTCCAATTAACAGGCGCGTGAACGAACGTCAATGAGAAAATGTAATCTAAACTTATTATATCGGCTTCAACTTCACAAACATTAGAGTCGCGATGATGCTTACTTTTTCCGGAGGTTTGCTTCTAGTGATCGATGTCTCATAATATGAATGAAAAATACATAGCATAAATATTTTATAGGAGTTGGCATAATATTATTTGAACTGCATTTCTTCCTCAAACTTGCATTTTATTCAAGCGTACACTAACATGATACATCAATTCACTGAATCGTACTAGTCCGTAAAAGGTTTTACCAAATTATATGAGCCAAAATGGAAGTCAGCCTCTTGTGTTAGGAGTAGTCTGGTTGGCACTTAGGAGCTCAGCTGGGAAGGCCTCGCCAGCTGGCAAGACCACAGCCCCAAAACAATGATTGGCGCGTTACACCCACACATTGGGAGCGGCTGAGGCGTGAGTGCATGAATGGGATACCAACTTACCAGGCATGTTAGGCGGCTGTGTGCATCCGCAACCGTGTCTCAATTGCAAAACACATCATCAATGGTTTGTGGCGTATGACGTGACAATTAATATCAATACCGACCTCAGTAAATCCATCTTGAACTTTCGCTTCCTTTATAATTACCTAAACAAAGGTTTTTCTCCATTCTCTGTTAGGTTGCCCATCACCGGAAATTATTCACGGCAGAGGTCGCTTGTGTTTACAACTTCGGGTTCCTGCTCCATCGAATTTCGCTTGCTCGGAAGAGGCCGGTACTCTCGTTTCTCCATCCGAATACCCATCCCATACGCACAACGACACAATCCACCTTGAACACAACTAACTACCGGTCCACCGCTGTTTGAGTTCTGCTCCGATGGCGGCCCCTAAAGTGAAAGGATACTCCGAGGTGCCCCAAGATAAAACAGCGACAGCCACCCCGGCCCCAGTGGTTTCAAGCATGGATAACAGAAAGTCTCCAGGTATCGGTACGGAACTGCCATTGTACTCTGAGCGTCCAAGAAAAGACCGACGACGACTAAGATCAAATCCGTTCGATTCTACCTGGGCGCTGGTGGAGGAGTACGTCGAACGGTACTGCTCCATGCCTGAATTCACCAGTTGCCCATTGTTAGATACGCTGTGGGAATGCTGCCATGCTATTTGCGAGATTAAATACGACTCCAGTGGTACTGACTTGGAATTTATGGAAAATAAATGGGGTGAACTAATAAACCCTCTCAACGAGTTCTGTTCGATGCTGAATCCTCATAGCCGGCAGGTGTCCCAAACTCATTATCGAACTGAGACTGCCATATCAGACATACCATTGGAGGCATTACGACTAGCAGTCACGCAATTGGTGAAGAATACACCTTTGACCATTAGCGGGATTGAATTCGATGACGTTTTTGAAAGACTTCGACTCGTGGAGCAGCTTTGGAAACTCAGGGAGCTTGAGTTACTGCCGGGTAGTTGCAGGGACATGTGGATATGCAAGGGTCGCAAGTTCCCGACAAACCATGAGGCCATACTCAATGCCATTTGGCGTTTATTAAAGGCTGCTTTCTCGGCTATCGAAGCTCATCATGACGAAGCCGTCCTCGCGAAATGTGGTGCCTTCGAGGAGGATGTACACTTCAAGATACGAAGGCGCAGAGAAAAGGAAGCGTTCGAGGCGTGCTTCAAGGCATGTGAAATCCTGAGCACAGTTGTTGTCGATTCGGTTTGGTGTGATTCAGAGAAGGTAGAAGGCAACGAAACGTATCTAAGGCTCTACTCCCCTCGAGTTCCCGAAATGCCAATTAAACCCACAGATATTGAGCCTGACCTACCGAATTCTGAAGATCCACACAGACGTGGGATGTGCAAATCGGTTAACGAATGGAACCAAGGCGTAGATGTGGTGGACAATGAACTGGACCAAGCCGATTTTGTGGACCATTCAGATATTGAGAGCACCCAAGCCTCTAGTGATGCTAGTGGGGAGAAGGGTAGTGGGGGGAAGGAGGCTCCAGATCTTACCGTACGCGCCTTACCAGATGAGGAACGAAAGCCAGATATCGATATCGAGTCTTGCGCTGCAACGGCTAGTGCTACTATTTCCTCCGCTTCCACTGTGGGACCCCCTCAGGTAACGCCGAGTTCCTCAGAGTCTTGGGATGAATTGGATTCTCCTCCGATTAAAGAGGGCCCTGTGGGGCCTCAAGGCAAAGAAAACCACACATACAATCCGTGGCAAGTGAAAGAGAAAGTCAACGAGTGTAAATCTCCTCCGACGATCCAAAATCAGGCCGCAACCTCCAGTCAAGCGCCTTCAAATCCAGCAAACCCACCGCAGACGCATACCGCTCAGCCTAGCAGGGGATCTACTGCTTCAGTCACGCAAGCCCAAGCTCCATCAAATCGGACAGAGCAACGTCCATCAAGTTTACCCCCTAAGCCTCCACCTGCTACTGATACCCCAGTGCCAACTTCACCATCTAGTTCTGCAACATCCCCTCAAAAGGCCTCCACCTGCACTAGATGCTCTACCCTCGATGTTGCTGACATAGAAGCCATTCACCATATACGCCTCCGAATCCTTCTCATCCACGCAGCTACCGCCAAAGGCTACTCCTCCACCAGTGGCCGAAAATTTGCCGACTTTGTCCGGGAGATGCCGACTACCTCATTTGGGGACAGTAAAGCACAGAAGAAGCTTTTCAACACTTACCGCCGTGCGGTTTTATACTCGACTGATAACCTCAAAGGGAAGGGGGATACAGCTGCGCATGAGGCGAATGTAATGCAGGTGAAGGCCGCTGTGGAGTGGAGGACGCAAAGCGGAAAGTATATGTTTTTGAGGGAATTGTATAAGCATGTGGTAGGAGTGGAAGTCGAGAGGATGGAGTCGCTGTCGGAGAAGTCGAAGGCGACAATAATGACAGGATAGCAGGGATTTTGGGGGACTGACCTGCGGTGAATTACGTCTTGGTGTAAGGCATGAGAATCTTGGAAGAGCGGAGGGGAGTTAAGCTGCAGTTTTCAATCTCGAGCGCTGAATGTTTCACGAGTGATTTTGACCATCGCATAATTTATCATTCCTGTCGGAATTCTAGGTACGATTCCAATTGTTAGTGTACGTTAATACGTCCCAACAACACGGAGCCAAGAGTGAAAGGGTTCCTAACACTATGTTTGATCCAAGTCAGAGGGGTTTTCTATCGATTTTTCAGTAGATAATTTGAAGAAGGAGTACACAAGTCTGAATTAGCGCTGTTTGAAGAAACTGAGAGGCGGTGTGTGAATTCATATTGCAGAATGATAGGAATCAACATGGAGGAGGTTCAGGGCCCGGTTATTTATCCACTATAGGCCATATTTTAAATGTGATCATTACCCTTAGTCTCTGACATAGCCAGCTCCTTCGAAACTGCTGGTGGATCCAGCATAGAACACATAAGCCATACTATACGGCGGCCTTGAGGCGTTTTCGTAATCTCGAGGTTGCTACCAGCGGTTTCTTTCTGGTGACGTCGAAGTGTTGTCCTCGAGGTGCAGCTCAGGGTAAATAATCTTTGTAACCTTGGTACATTGTACCATATGACATAACGGGGTCATAGCGGGTGTGTGGTGCCAACCAGACTAGTTCAATGATCATTCAGTCATTTGGGAACCGCAAGAGATAGCTAGGTGTACCCATCTCGAGCCATCGGATCCTGAAGTAAAATTAATACAACACACTCATCTGGAGTGACAGTCTAACCATGGCCGAGCGCTGAAGGATATCCCGACCCAATAAAGACAAGGATAAAAGTAGTTAGTTCTATGTAGTTTTTTTGTAAGCAGCTGAGCATCGTTGCTTACATATCATTGAATTTCAAGTGGGTTTGCGCCTTGTGTGGTCAAGTAACCAATCCTGCTCCGGAAGAAGCAGCACTGGGAGGATACAGTTCTCTCAAGGGTCATGACTAGCAGGGCGTTTGTCTATGAGAGTCAGTATAACTCAGATAAGTCATAAGTCCAAGCGCATATTAGCCGTAATTATCCGCAAGTCATGCATGGTATATCACTAGAGCTCCAGGAAGCGGACCACGTGACGCTTCCCTGTGCTGGATAATTAGTACACATTAAGTTTAAGGCTAGATCTTTTGTGAAGACCTCCGACCGTAGCCAATCTTATTCGAGGAATTCCGGAAATGGTGGAGCTGGTTGAAGATATGTTTATGTTTGTGAACTGTGCTGCTTATGAATCGAGCTCTCATGAGAAGTACTGGAGAGGGGTCCTTAGGAGTAATTCAGTCAGCGTGTGATATGATAGTACGAGGCAGGAGCGAGAACAAGAAGTTTGGAAGTAGTTACTTACCTTGAATGCCGATAGGAGGTGCAGTCAGTGTGTGGTATGCTAGACGAGGAGAAGGAAGTCACAAGACAGCGTGTAAGGCGTCTTTTCATATGAAATGTCTGTGGGTTTGTGTTTGTTAGTGGATTACTGTCTCAGTTTGAGCTTCATGTAGGAGTATATAGGTTTGATGATTGCATTGGCTTGGAAATAACGAGGGTAGGAGTGAGATGTTATTAGTGTGCACCTAGTTTGAACGAAAGCAGAAGCGAGATGGGGCTAATAAGGCTATGGAGTGAACTCGAGCATGAGGAGCCGATGAGTGTTTGCTTACTTATATTAATCAAGTCTGAGTGCGTGATGTGTGAGTACTTGCGTTAGTGCCTGGCGTTCTGCGCGGGTTTGTTTTATGGCGTGCGTGCTCAGGTGGGGATTTCATGGCTGAGGGTACGAATCCCACTAGCTCTGGGTCGTGTCTGGATGGCGTGGCTATACACACCCTCGCGTCCGTATGGGCTCGAATCGAAATCACAGTATCTGGGTTCCTGCCAGACTAATGGTGAGCATACCCGCTGGGCAGAAGCCTTGTACTTGTACTTTACTTATCTGCTAAATAGTTCTGGTTTGCAATCTTCCCATGGCCCTATCAAACCGCCTTGAATGCCCTCAAATTGCATCTGTTGCTAGCATGCAGATAGCACACAGGTATAGCTGAACTCAAGCCTTGATTTGGTGCATTGATTTGGCCTTTCAGGTACCGGTATCTCTACGTATGTTAATTATAGGTGGTGCTTTATTTGCTGTGCTTCTACGTATATACGTAGAATAGATAGTCGTAAGGTGATTGAGCGGATATATTCTAGTAGAAGCGGCGAGGGAGCGTGGGGAAAGGAAAGATGATGGAAAGAAAGAGCAATGGGAGCATAGAAATGCCAAGCCAAGTACTACCGCTTTGAGAAAATTTACTGCCTGAATTGGTAATCAGACTGTGAATTGGCTAGCGCACCAGAGCGTAGCCTTTCGGGAAGCAATTGCTATCGGCCTGTTTAAGCCTTGCGCAGTTCTCCTGGCTGTTCCTTGCGCAGTTCTCCTGGCTGTTCCTTGCGCAGTTCTCCTGGCTGTTCTTTGGGAAACCCATAGCTGCATCCTTCAAAAATGCTCATAGACTATCCATCACTACTGCATCAATCAATGCCTTGGATTATTTGTAGTATACAAATACTAGGTATATAATAGGAGTCAATCATGGGGTATTTTCTCGAGATCTCATTACTAAGTTGATCAATTCATGATACAGTATGTGTATTCTACATGATTAGCTACTACATACGCAGTAGGCAGTTGCAAACTTGATCCATAAAAGCTTTAAATTGTAATGCGAGCTTACATAGTAGTAATGTACAGTATGTGGAGCAAAAGGGCATTGAAGACAGTTCCATGTACCAGTGGTGCCAAGTTCATTCAGACATTATATACAACACAAGATGCCATTGAAACAAGAAAGAGAAATTGAGATGATCGCGGCCATTAGCACTTAGATAAGTATCTGAATCATAAAGGGAAAGGAAGACGTCGACTCTCCGAGTCGGAGAAGTAAACAACTTAAACCCTTCAAAGCTTGCTCACAATCTCGGGTTCCGATCAGCATGTGCACGCCGTCCTGCTGATGGATATCCATTATCCCCATTATCCCCATATGTACCCAGAGCCCCATCTCTACCATCCCCAGTATACCTCCGTCCACCACCCGCCGAGGCCTTCGTCACACCCACTCCAGGTGCCCTCCACATCGCACTGCAGTCTCCTCCAGCACCAAAGGCAGCACCTCCTCTCCTCCACCCACCCCTCCTCGTCCCCACATACCCACTCCAGATATCCATTTCCTCCATAGAGAATCCCAGCCCATCCCCGTCTCGCTTTTCATATCCCTCCCTCATCGCCCTCGCTCCAAGCCATCCCTTTCCCAATGCGTGCCCAGAGGAGCCCACGCCAGTCCCGAAGACATATATATTACCCCGAGGGAGGGGAACATGACTCCACCTCCAATCCGTCACACTCGCGTAAGTCATCCGATACGATCCAGTTCCAACAAGCAGACCAATTGTACTTCCAACAGCAATATCATACCAGTTGTGACTCATATCCAGTGTAAGACTACCCACCAACAATGTTGCAAGTACCATTGGCGCAATCACAGAAAGGAACTTCCACCAGCTAGGATGGTAGTTCGAAAATGGCTTGAGTTTCCCATTGAGGTACAGGCTGAGATAAAATAACCCCGCCCATGCCGCATTTGAATGGCCACTTGGGAAACTCTGCATAGCATTCGCCAGCTTCTTTGCGTCTTTCTCCCGGCAGACATCAACGGTGTAGTATAACCCACCGAAACCGCCCTTTGGATGCACCCCTTGAGCAAGTGCTTCAGAAGGCGACATCGGGTTGCAGACGGTGAGAAAGTGGGGTCTTAGGCCAACCACAACAAGCTTGATAATGATTTGGATGATACACCCCGTCATCACAGCCACCACAGTCCCAATACACGCATTATTAACATCCCAAAACGAATGCACAACAAAGATATTCATAATCCACACAGCAATAAACGGTACAAAAATGGCAATCATTGCATCCGCAAAAATTGGAATATGTTGACTCATTTTGGGGGCGGCAAATTGAGGGTATACGAGCTCATCCCCGGGAGTAAGGTTGCTTTGGGATACGTCTGTGTAGACAGGGAAGTATTTGAATCGGGGGAGAGGTGACCAGAGGAGAAGTCCAAGGGAAAGCATCCCGAGGAGGAACAGTGTGAGGATGTCACCCCAATATATTTTAAGCCAGGTGGTGAGGGTCGGTCGAGGACCGAATGGGTCGGTGGTGCTGAAGCGGAAGATGCGGTCAAAGAGGCGGCCGAAGATGGTGTGTTTTCGGGTTGCTGTTGTGGGTGCACCTAGTCCTGCTTCTTCGTCACGTCCGTAGCGGTTGGTGGGGGTCCAGGCATGGGCGTTGCCTGTGACAGGGCCATTGAGGGGTTGTTTGGGAAGAGGCTTCTCATTTGTTACTGGTATGCCTGTGCTGCTAGTGAGAAAAGAGGTTCCGGCACCAGTTCCGTTGTTTAAAGTATGAGGTCCGTGAAGTTGGCCTGGCATATAGGGATTAACGTTGACACCGGTACCGGTCCGTGGATGCTCATGCTCATACGGTACTGCATCGTGGTCATAGGTAGCATGGCCTCCAGCGATGCTATCTCTTGGTGTAGGTGCCAGAACTGCATCTCGAGATGTGCGTGTTTCGGATGTTGGTACCTCCGGCGCGGCATGTCCTCCGCGGAAGCGATCCATGAATCCCATAGTGAATGATTGTTCGACTCTGATTCCGTGGGTAAAATTGGATAAACTAGAGGAAGTAGTATAGAACAGCAGCTGATGGCATATAGATAGATGCTTGCCAGTCAATTGCTCACTCCCTTACTCACCCACGAAGCGTGAAGATGATTGATGATCGATCACCTGAGGGTATCTTGCGAATGAGCATAAAGTTTCGTCGCAAAGCAACAGCATGAATTATATACTCTCGTTCCGGAAGTAAATAAACTTGCTTTAAAGATATTATGGGGACCACTCCCTTATTTGGATGCCAACGTCCATATCAAAATCAAGATCAAGGTACAACTTAGATGTTGATTTGGGTTCCACTAGTCTTGTTGCTACAGTGAACGAAAGCTTGTTAGTCTGATGTTAGGTATATGACGTCTATGTACGTATGGTAGGTTGCTTAGGTAAAGTTTGCATAACAGCCAGCCGACACGTGGGTTCAGAATCTGATAAGCTTGAATTGGCATTATCAGATTCTTGAGCTGAATGGGGTATGATAGATATTCGCAAAATCTACTCCGTACCGGTACTTCTTTCTCCTGGCTTCACGCAACCAACTCTTGGCGCCTGTTTCATCGTATTGTCTTCTGTACCATTCACAACAGACCTATGCCGGTCGCGGGCAATTAATATAATTACTCAATTTAGTAAATGTCAATTGACCAAAACGTTCTGCTACACTCAATATTCCATATGAAATTGTTTTTGACGGACCCTATCCACTTCACATACCCTTCCTTTTGGTCAGTGGGAGACAGCACACATTGGACAAGAAGAGAATTATGAACATGCTGGTGATGTTAACAACTCACCATCTTCACCTCCAATGATGAATGGAATGGGGAGGATGGTGCTGAGTCTATTGCTACCGTAGAACTCCATGTATCAGAAGCGTTTCCTATGATATAGCGGAGGGGGCTCGAGGCATTTGAAAATTAGTTTCTTTTCCACCGGAGGTTCTTATCCACGGGTCTTTGTACTGAATCTTGATGCGCTGTATGGAACTTGAATTCAGTGAAGCTTGGAACAATCATAACGTCTTTGTCTACATCTTGTCGCATGATTTCTTTTTACATTAGAAAATCATCACTGTTTTTTACTATAATCACAGCAAGCCGCAAGGCGGTGGCTTCTTAATCGCAAGTATATGCGGATTTCTGCCGTTTTAAACTAGGCCCTAGACTTATACAATAGGTAGATATTGTTTTACAGCGTTGTCAACAGGTGGAATGGCACAATGCTACAACAGACGTCATATTTTTGTAGTTGTGATATAGCCAAACCGATAACAAATGGCTATATGCAAACGCTATTGCAAACCACAGCCTGAACGCCATCAATTGTTAACTAAGTATGGCGTATTTGCCCAACTAAAATCTTCTAACTAGCTACCAACCTTATGCGCCTGGAGAATAATACTGTAGATGTTCTGACTGCTTGGTAAACTATAATCAGATTAGCCAATGCTGCATCTACAACTATTCGAGTTTCCAGTTGAAAAAGTTCTACCCTAATCATTGCTGCCCATGCTGAATTTATTTATATATGAAAGTATCAATAGAGTATGACTGTGTTAACTTCTCAGCTCTAGCTGAACGAACACAAATTGCACTTCTAGAGCAGAATCCGATCGACTTGTAAATAGATGAACCTTATGCAGTCGCTGGGATAGGTATACTATTATTAAATTTTTTTTTTTGTTGGTAAATCAGTACTCGTAAACCTTTATCGATTCAAGTGCGTTATACACTAAATCAAGGAATTATCTAAATTGCCTGTGAGCTTATGGGCCTGGAGAATGACATTCCAGATACTCCGGCTGCTAGGCAAGCCACAATTACATTAGCCAATGCTGCTCGCCAGGCATCTACAACTACTCATATTTCTGCCGAAGCTGTAGGAATGATTAATTTATTGAATGCGAAAGCGTCAACGGATCATGTCGGTGGTAACCTTTTAGTTCTGGCTGATTGAACACAAATTAGATGAGAAATTGACTTGGAAGTTATATCGATCTATTGCAGAGCTCCAGCTAGGTATACTTTTATTAATTCTTTTTTATATTTTGTAACTCAGTACTCGTAAAGCTTTATTCAATTCAAGTACGTTATACACCAAATCGAGGAATTATTTAAATTGCCCGCGAGGGGCCCAGAACAGCTATTGTAGCGATCATCATTAGGCTATATTGTCTACCGTGCCAGTGCCCTATGTAGGGAGAGTAAGAAAATAGACAAGGAAATCCGCTTCTTATATCCCTTCTATTCATCCCACTTTTGGACGTCTTGCTAGCAATTGCCTACTTATCATCCTCAGCCCTAGCAGTCACGTGAGCGAGAGTATTTCCTACAGTTACCGCTATACTACTGCGTGCTAACTTACCGTCGCCGTCAGTCCCAGAATGTGGGATTTCAAAAGAATGTCTAAGGGCTTACGAGTGAAGATCAGCTGGGTGGACTGAGCATGTTGATGAACGCCTAAGAAACACCTGAAGGACTCCTGAGGGCCTCCTGAACGCCTGGGGATAACTTGGAGTCCCCCAGAGACACTTGCCCCACTACTATAACTAAAAAGCTTCTTAGCAATGTCTGGGGAGCCGACCCCGGGAAACGCCTGATGGACTCTCTCCATGGGTTGCCTCAGGGGGTTCTGAACATAATCCGAAACAATACCTATCACCTCAAATTTCACAGCCTAAGATGCAGAAGGCCAGATCTAGAACACTTCCGAACTAAAAAGACCAAGTTTTGAGTTTCACCTTATCGACACCTAATAAGGCATCTTGGTACGGTCGAATAACCACATTATTTGCATTCAGAATCAATATCAATATTGACTAACCTACCAAAATTACACTTGCCAATTCTGGTAAATGAAAGCAGGTACGTCATGCACACACCCTGCTAATGCATTTCGCTGGCCTTATTCTGATTCGTCCACATGTCGCGATGTTCCTCTAGGAAAACTCCTGAAACTCAGTGAGACTGATGGTGCATTGAAGAATCAGATATTCTGTGAAATAGATATCAGATCAGTATTTCAGGTATGGTAGCCCTGGGCTTTTGTTTTCATGGAGTATTGAGCATATGTATTGTATATAATTAGTAGTCATGGCTGTAGGGTGATGGAATCTTCATGTACGTGCATATTGATCCGTAGTAGGTCTAGTGCATAATGTACTATATAATTGTAACACCTATTAAGCTTCAACAATGAATGCATTGTTCCTGTAGAGATCGTATGTTCCTCTAGGTATGTTCCTCTAGCGTATGTTCCTCTAGAAAAAGGTTGTGTTGAGGCTCTGTTCAGTCGAAGGATCAGATAACAGCATAGCCGGCTAGGGTCATTATCAGATTTTTGTTGTTACATGTGTTGGTTGGGCGGTGGAATTATAGGACGATCATATTCAGGGTAACGTGTCTAGGAAAATGTCGGGGTTGGGTTTCAGTGTAGGCCTGCAAGGTTATAGGTACAGAGCGCGGACCAGAAAATCAGACTGGGGTATAAGAGACAGGCTATCTATGTATCACTACCGCAGGGGAGTCATTGTCTAAGAGTAGGGCATCCACAGTAGATTTTAGATCCCAGACGTAGCTATTCAGTACAGTTATAGCAGTCACAAAGTGATCACAAAGATTAATCAAGATTTTAAAATATATTGCAAGTATATACAGAATAATGTTGTTTAGATTACAAGATCAGATATTCTACTCAAGCTCGATGAACAAAGTAGTCTCTGATAGGGGTAGATAAGTATGAGCCGCAAGGCTAGGGCTGCAGGGCTTGCTATCTGATTCTTCATTTCCCCACGAGCCCCACTGTATTCTATAGTTGTATTTTTCTAGAGGAATATTTCAAACACTGTTGTATGGTAGGTTAGACATTATAAGGTCGAGCAGGGACGATGAAAAAGGGAAAACTGTTTCTTTAGGAAGAGACAGAAAAACTCGGAATAGTGATGAAATATACTTTTGCACATTGGAGATGAGATTAGGTGCATTGCACTCAACGCACATTTCTACGTCAATAAAGACTATTAATTCTGAAGACTGTTACAGTATCTTTGTTACCATGTATCATATGTGCCTTGCCTACAGTTGTATTGGATCCTTTCACATTTTTTCTCCAGTAGCGTTAACTCTAGACTCGATGAGAGCTATGACCCTCTGATCTCCCAGCACTTTAGTCATACAATCCTCCCTCTACATGCTCTAGGAGAATTTGGAAATGCTTGAGAAATCTCCAAGGCATGATATAAGAGTAGAAGACAAGGTGCTCTATAACAGAGGGCATATCTAAGTAATATTTGGGTGTTTTAGAGGAGCGATTGTGATTGTATTTTGTGGGAGAAAAGGTATATTGCCGAACCGCAAGCAATGAAATGAAATACAAAGATTTGAAATACAAAACTTGAATCGGGCTTATATATACCGAGTCCTTGTTACGCCATTATTTATCATGGCCAATTGTCATGTGATCTGGAGCGTACGGGGAACTAGGAGCCCATGATTGACCAGCCAGTGGCTCGTGACTAGAGCCCAATTACAATATAGAATGCTCCAAAATTCTAATTGGAGGCTGCTCAATGTTCTTCTAGAGAAAACTTTGAAAGAAAGCAGAAAACAGTGCGGCTCATGGTGGAGTGAAGAATCAGATACCCAGGCTAGCCTTGCGGCCAATACGTCTGATAGGAAGCTAGCTTTTGTTCATTGGGCTTGAGAGAATTACCAGATCTCTAGCTACATTGCGGTTGGGAGATGTAAAAGAGCACTTGGCGGTTGGGTTGGATGGAAACTACCTGCATCTAAACCTTTGAACGAATAACGCATGCGATGTGAGGGTAATAACTCGTGCCAACATTCATCCATTCATGGTCCTTCCTACATTAGCGCCTAATACTGATATAATATGTGCCGAGAACTCTGATTGGCATCTTACTGATGTTACTCTAGAGAAAGCTGCGAAATAAATTAGAAAACACAGGAGTGCGGCTCATCATAGAGTTAAAGAATCAGATAGCGAGCTCCGGCCTTGCGGCTTAAAACCAGACTTCCTTTTTCGTTGGGGGCTTGGGAGGAATATATGCATTACCATTAAAACGTGTATCAGACAAACTGGCAGTTGGATTAGATCGAAAATGCCTGCTCCTACAGGCAAGCGATGTGTGAGGGCAATCCATTCGTGGTCTTACTTTAGCGCCGAATAGCAACAATGCCCAAGCATCCGACTGCCACATGTCCATCACTTCTCTCGAAAAAATCATCCAACAACCAGAAAGTAGTGCGGCTCATGATCTAATGAAGAATCAGCTGTAGGTAGTGAGTGCTGCAGCTCCAGCCTTGCGGCTCATACGCTAGGCTTCATCCCCTCCTAAGTTTCTCTATTGGGTATATCAGATGTGCCTTTAAATTGCAATCGGAAGATATACCGAGCACTTGGTGGTTGGGTTGTATCGAGACAGAACTAAGTATCCTGCACCTGATCAGGATCGACATCAGGGTAATTTATTCTTGCTCATATCACTTGATTGGCGCGTCTTGGCGTAGTTGCTTTCAATCTCGGTTACCATTTCCCCGGCGCCAGCTCCCCACGCCAACACTTGGGCTCGTAGGAACATTATAGCGAGAGCTTCAATATCCTGGGTCTCGAGCGGCTGCGGGGTAAGGCTTGCTTGACCGGTGAAGCCACTGCCATGCCACCCTGGCATGTGGGAATATCGATACCAATCCGGGATAACGACGTACGCATTGTTTGTGGGGCGATGATTCCGAGGTTGAAACATGTACTTACTAGTAAGTTTGTGGCGCTCCGACATCAAGGATTTGGTTAACACGTATGTATGTTGAGTGCGTGGCATAAACCCAAGAAATGAAATGGAGCTTCACCTTGAGCCCAATATGATTAGAAGCTTGAGCTCCGGTTACCCATTAGATAATGTGAATGTGCCTGAATTTGAGAAGCAGGCACGCATATGCATATACCAGACCAGGGGCGGCTATAATTCTTTGCTAATATACCAATATCCACTTTCACTTCCCTAATTGCTCAAACGCAACATAATCCATCTGCCGAACGATATCCAACAGACAGATACTGGGGAGGGGCCTGATTGCTTGTACTGGAGACAGGGGGGTACTAACTTTCGCAACAGGCAAGGAACTGAGCAACTATTAATATCACAATGCTTCAAGAACCGGGGAAGAAGTTGCTCTTGCTCCAGGGCGAGTATCGTAACCACGCGGACGGAAATACACTTCTACCTCTCTACGTACGTACATGTAGTAGTGCTTGAGCTGCGGAGAAGGATTGAAATACCCCTTACCCATAAACAGGACCTCTATATCCCTCCTGCAAAGATGCATTCCTCTCACCTCCTCGGTTCTCTTCTCCTCCCACTCGCTCTCCTTCCTTATGCTTCAGCAGACTTCTCCCTCACAGAAACTTCCACCGCAGTGACCTTATCCAACGCCCGCTTCACAGCAATCCTCACAAAATCCTCCGCCTCCATCACGAAAATCTACCTCGATGGCCAAGACCTCCTAGGTCCTACCTCAGGCAGTATTGGAAAGGGACCGTACGCAGACTGCTACTGTATTCCCTCAGGAGCCTACACCATCGGCAGAAGCTCCCAAAAGTACACTATCGTAAATGGCACCGACTCCACTGGAACCCCCTGGGGTGGGATCATTCTGGCCGATACCTACGCCCCTACAGGGCAACAATTCGAGCAGTATTGGTTTTTGAGAGGGGAGGAAACAGGGTTGCATATGTTCACGAAGATTAAGTATGTGAATGAGACAACCCCGTTTCTGAGGAATTTACAGGAGTTGAGGACGTTGTTCCGGCCCAATACGCCGCTGTGGACACATTTGAGTGTTACAGAGGATCAGTGGGCGCCGTTACCAGGGAAGGAGGCGGTCAGTAAGCAGGAAGTTGTGCAGGATGCGACATGGAGTTTGGGAGCGGTGCCGGGAGATAAGTATGTGCAGCAGGCGACAGAGTACTTCACAAAGTATACACTTTCGAATGGTGAGCTTCCCTAGGCATTGAGTTTGAGATATTTAGGTTGGTGCTAATTGTAATTGACCTAGACTGGAAGACTGTCATCGCCCACGGCATGTTCGCGGATGGCAGCACCTCCAATGGCACCAGCTACGGTGCCTGGACAGTCATGAATACCAAAGACACATACTACGGTGGTCCTCTGCACTCTGACCTCACAGTGGATGGTATCGTCTACAACTACATCGTCTCCAACCACCACGGCGAAGGCACCCCCAATATCACCACTGGCTTCGACCGGACTTTTGGCCCACAATACATCCACTTTAACAGCCATAATCCGAAAGTTCCCACTCCTGTGTCTGGAAAATCGGGCACACCCCCATATGCACTTGGGTTATTACGCGCGGATGCGGAGAAGTACTCGAATCCAAATTGGGGCGCAGAGTTTTACGATTCGATTGCGAAGCATGTCCCAGGGTACGTGCCCACTTCTCGCAGGGGGGAATTAGCCGGGAAAATCGATCTTCCAAAGTCCGCGAAGAACCCTGTGGCAGTGCTTAGTGCTAGCGGTATGCACTTCCAAGACAATCCAGCGGCCCCTCATGAATTTCAGTATTGGGCAAATATCAATGCCAAATCTGGGAAATTTGAGTTTGAGAGGGTAGTTGATGGAAAATATCGGCTGACTGCCTACGCTGATGGTGTGTTTGGGGAATTCTTTGTTGATGGAGTTGTTGTCAAAGCGGGGAAAGTTACTTCAATCAAGGGACTAAAGTGGAAAGAAGAGTCCTCTGGAAACGAGATTTGGAGGATCGGAACCCCGGACAGATCCTCGGGGGAGTTTAGGCATGGAAATAAGAGGGATGAGACGCATCCTATCGGGTTGAGGGAGCACTTGATTTTCTGGGGGGCATATGACTTCCCAACTGACTTCCCCCAGGGAGTCAACTACACTGTTGGAGTCAGTGACCCCGCAACCGACCCCAACTATGTGCATTGGTCTGTATTCGGGCAAACCCCGAGTCGACCGAATATCACTGCCTCAACGACAATCAATGAATGGAGGATTAATTTCAAAGTTAGCTCCGCACAACTTAAACACGCAAAAACAGCTACATTAACCGTTCAGCTCGCAGGGGCAAAGACCGCAGCGGGGAATACAGATGAAGCTAGGCCCGGGGAGGAGTATAACGATTTACCCCTTGTTGCGAAGATAAATGGGTATTCTGGGCCAGAAACGACGATGGTGGTACCGTGGTATAAGAGCTCAAGCTGTGCTGTTAGGAGCGCAGTAAGTTGTTATCAGGTGAGGGAGAAGTTGAGATTCGATGTGGAGAAGGTTAGGGTGGGGTGGAATGAGCTGGTGTTGGAGTTGCCGGTTAATGGGACGGATGTGGAGACGGCAGTGCTGCCGGTTACTGTATATGTGCAGTATGATGCCTTGAGGTTGGAGGTGGAGTAGGTAGTGTGTGTGTAGTGTGGGGCAGTGATGGGAATGTATAATGTACTCCATGTAAACGGTACTATGTAATCTATCATCATAAGTATCATGATAATAACTCAGATGGCGAATCGAAATTTCTGATTCGCAGAGTTTCCCATCAGGGGTACTGTTGATAGCTGTATGCACTTGCCTTCAAATTGCTAGCATCGAAGCCGCCTAAGTTGCATATAAAATACCCTGAATAAATCCAACTTCGCGAAACTTGAACTCGCAAAAAACAGAGGAATAAGCAGACTACCACCGAAGTATCTGACCGTATTACGCATCCCGGATATATGATCTAAGAGCAAGAGCCTAGACATAATATAGTAGTCTGGTTTCACACCTGTTATACCGATAAGCCCATACCATGAAAGAAGCACATCTTACAGGAAATCTACTGCTACTTGTTACTCTAAAACATTAACAAGGCTACCAGAGCCCAATTAATTGCACGCCCTTGAATTAAATATACCTCCTCAACCACTCGACCAATGCCATCATTCCCACCGCCTGCCCATACGGCATGCTCGCCACCGGAATGTCCTTATACCCCTGCACCGTATCAAACACCGGCGTTCCAAAACTCACTCCCACCAACTCCCCCTTCTCATCAACCTTCGTCAGCACCCCCTTCACCGCCTTTACAGCCATCTTCTCCACCGCCTCCCTCTCTCCCTCTGGAAGCAGTCTCAATCTCAACGCCTTCAACATCCCAAACGCAAACCCTGCGGCGCACGAGGACTCAAGATAACTCGCTTCATCGTGGTGGTCGAGGATGGTATGCCAGAGTCCGCTTTCGGGGTCTTGATGGCGAGCAAGTGCGCGGAGTTGCATTCGGAGGGAGGTCAAGAGGTGCTGGTGGAAGGGGTCGGAGGAGGGGAGGTTGAGGAGAGAGAGGATCTCGGGGATGGCGATGGTCAGCCAGGAGTTCCCTCCCCAGAGGGCACGGGCAAAATGGTGGCCATGCTGGCCAGTGGAGGAGTTGGTGGTGAATTCCCACCCGTGGAAGAAGAGACCAGTGAGGGGGTCTTGGAGGTACTGGAGGTGGAGGAGAAATTGTTTTTGAGCTTCTTGGATGTAGTGCGGCCGGTTGAGGACGGCCGATTTTGGCGAGGGGGAGGGCTAAAGAACAAAAATATCAATATTATGAGGATGAAAGCTGGGAGTGGTAATCCCCGAGAGTGAAAGCTCACCAGTCACCATCAAAGTATCATCCCACAACTGCTGCGTATTCGGTGTCAAATACGTAATATGCTGCATCCTGCCCCCTTCTGTCCTCTCCAATTCCCACATCGCCCATTCCCCCCACGCCTCTAACCACGGCTTATAATGTGCTCTACCCCCCTTCTCCTCCCCATACCTCTCATACACATATGCGAGTGTCAAAAACGGCCCCATGGTATTAATATTCTTTGTCGTCCCTCCTTCCGCGAAGCGATCTCGGAACTAGTCCTCGATGATTCTCAGGGGCGCAGGGTCATTAGTGAGTTCATGGTAATGCCAAAGGCCATAAAGTCCAATTCCATGTGTCCACTCCCACCCAGCCCAACCTTTCGTGTCGACTACACTGCCATCTTCGAGGCGCAGGAGGAATTCGCCGGTCGTGTCATGAATGGAGACTAGGTTGTTGATGAGGGCTTTGATTTGGGAATCTACCACTAGGGAGGAGATTCCTTCGTGTGTGAGAGGCATTGCTATGAGTAGTGGCCAGTAGAATTTGTCCTATAGGGAAGTATTCTCAAAGAGATACCTAGTATGTATTTGTGATTGTCTTGAAGGGCCGTGGATTCGTCAATGACTTGCTTTCAGGAAAGAATTGAGATCGTGAGATTTTGTCGGTACAGAGTCGCACAAGCAATTGACGGGTAGTCGGGCAAGTACTTGCCGGTCCTGGATATCTGTATATATTCACAGGCGTAATAGGGCGCAAAGTTTTTTGTACAACTACTTAGAGCTCCTCGCCGCCAAATTCGGCAAGTTCCACACATTAATGTACGATTAATCAATAGAGGGGCACCTAGCCCATCCCCGCAGATGAGATTATGTATTAATACAGCTAAATTAAATAGTGGACCTCCTTGATGGTCAGTCCATACTGTATACCGCATGGCCACATGGTGCTAGCTATAGACCCCGGGACTACTTTAATTACGAGGTAGCTGGGGTATATACTCGGGTCAGGCATCGATAACTCGCAAGAGTGCATGTTTTTGAAACCCCTTGCAACTGCCATAGAATTGGAAAGAGGGTAGATTATAGCTAAATACCACGGCATAGCTTTCAATTTCAGTAGCATACACCAAATTCAACGCTTGCGAGCTATGAATTCCTCATCAATATCCTACCAGCCCAGGTCAGGGTTCCCCACATCATATCCATGGCCAGCCTCGGTGCATTACCCCCGACCCCCAAGCTCGGTATAAATTGACCTGAAAAGAGCACGAGAGGTGTGAGTACTCGAATTATACATTCGATATGACACGTGCACATGCGTATGGCGTAGGGTAAGTTGAAGCTTGTGTTGTGGTTGATGGTCATGATGATATCACTTTGTGCTTTTAGGGGTTTGAGAGTAATAAGCATGAGCGTTATGAGACCGGAACAATGTGCACGTGAGGAATAGGTACCTATTTGCTCGGTCGCAGATATACCGAGTTGTGGAGAGTCTCCATGTTTGACGTCAGGGATTTGTGCGGATGGATCGTGGTGTTGTGCAGTTTGAGACAGCGGACATCGATCTCTACATGTACTTTACAGCAGAGGGTACTCCATTCTTCCACATGTACGAGTTAGAAAAAAAATTATGAAATCTAGAAGTTATAACCTGCTTAACCGTTATCATTCCAAGTATGATCTCTAGGCTTCAGATGGGAAAATTCACCCTAATTCTCTACGGATCATGCCCCACTGAACATGATAGAGTGAAGAGAGATCTGCATTCAAAATCGCAACTCAGCCTTAATTCCCTCGGGAGCAATTTCCTCGAAGTGGATTTTTTGCCCCTTGTCAAGCCACAAATATCCTAGGCTATATATACTTAACGGCCCCCTACATCCCATACGATCGTGCTACTAGGGTGCTGGGAACCTACCCCGGTCGAAAATTGTAATATATATATTTTTTACACGCTAAAGATACATATTATCCAAACGAGTTCGAGCCAGATGAAGCTTATGGGTCCTAGGATAATCTGCCGTTGGTACGTATCCTAGGGTATCTTTGAATTGAAGTTGGTGAATTCCGCAATCCAGAAACCACGTTACCAAGGACAGCGACCTCTGGATGCTGATGGCTTCTGAACCCTGAAATCTTAGCTAGCACTGTGTGCTAACTTGACGTGACAGGCTTCTCGAGTACTTTTAGCAATAATGCGGGGCCTGGGATTCAGGATAATCACTTTAAGCTCTGCGAAGATGGATTAACGTATAATGTGCTAGAGGTGGAGCAAGATGCCTGATCGCCCATGGCATGTTCCCTCAAGAATACATCGACCTGTTTAACATGCGCCGCTAGGAAATAGTCTACTTCGGTGTTGTCCTGTCATGCCGGGGTTATATATTGAATTGATACTTACACATGCTATATATCTCTCTGGTGCTTACAATCAGTCACTCATCTTTTCCTTTTTTGTGAGGGGACTCGAGCTGATTAGTTGACTCCATCTAGGGGCGTTCGGGTTCTGATTGCTTTGTATATATTTATATATATATCCCTTGTGGTTTATTCCTCACGTTCTCCTTTCTATTCCTACGGAACTCAAACTTAGCCTGTCCCTGTTGCCGGTACGGCCTGCAGAGAGGGAAACTTGCTATAACCGTATACCACGTGCCACGACCGAGTTGAAAGTTTCATTCAGCTCGGTACATACTTTACGACAGTCCTGTCATTAGAGCACCTCCATATACGATAGTCCCCCACAATGCCTACAGGAAAGAAGTGTCGAGCATGTCGACAACAACTCCTCAGTGCTAGACGAGATCAATATTGTCCCAGCAGACGATCACACACACCGTGTGGATCCTGAACTAGCAAAATATGCCTCAGAGAAAGCAATTGTCATTGACGAGGCAACAAATGCAAGGCTAAAGCGCATGATTGACAAGCGTGTGCTGTCAATTATGGTCTTTACATATTTCCTTCAGGCTCTGGATAAGGGAACGATGAGTTTTGCATCGATTATGGGGATAAGAGAGGATGCAGGTTTGAAAAGACAACAGTACAGCTGGTTGACGACGTGTATTTACATTGCAGTACTGATTGTTGAGTGAGCTCTCCCCATGTACCCCACAGTTTCAGTCTACAGTATTGTGACAGCCACTGACTGCGTGGGCATTAGATATCCTACAAATTACATTATCCAGCGAGTATCAATCGCCAAATACCTTTCCACAAACATTATTATCTGGGGCGCCATTCTGGCTCTCCACGCTGCCTGCCACAACTTTGCTGGTCTTGTAACTGTCCGTACCCTCCTCGGTGTCTTTGAAGCCTGCTGTCAACCAATCTTCATCGTCCTCTCTTCTATGTGGTACAAGCGTGAAGAACAAGCTCAGACCGTGGCCTGCTGGTGCATGATGAACGGTGGGCAGCAGATTGTTGGTGGTGTCCTAGCATATGCATTCACAAATATCCCAGGTACATCTCCAGTTAAGTCCTGGCAAGCCTTGTTCATGGCCTACGGTATTGCCAGTGTATTCTGGGGTATCTTTGTGCTCGTCTGGATGCCCGACTCTCCAATGAGGGCAAAGTGCTGGAGCGAAGACAAGAAGCTCATGGTTGAGCGTGTGCGCTCAAATCAGACTGGTATGCAGAATAAGCAGTTTAGGAAGGAGCAAGTCTTTGAGGCGCTCAAGGACCCACAGATGTGGTGTTTTGCGTTAATCCAGATCTTTACAACACTGCCAACTTCTGGGCTGGGCGCGTTTTCGAATATTATTATCATGAGCTTTAACTTTACGACTCTGCAAACTCAGTTGCTAGCGATGGTTCTGGGTGCGTATCTAATCATAGTCTTGATGAGTTCGGCGTGGATTGCAAAGAAGACGAACCAGACTGTCCTTGTTATGGCGGCATGTCATTCCGTAGGTTTCTTATACCACACTGAGCCCATATGCCCAAGACTAACTGTGCTTATTATAGATCTATCATTGGTACCATCGCCCTCATGGCCGTTGTCTCCAAACCAACCGACCCCCTCGGAAAGCGTGTTGGCCTCCTCATCTCCTACTACATTTGTTTATCCTTTTGGGCCACTACGACCCTCTGTTTGTCCCTTGTTTCTCGTAACGTCGCAGGCCAGACCAAAAAGTCAGTCGTCATTGCAACCAACTTCGTTGCGTGGGCAGTGGGGAACAGTATCGGCCCGCAAGTTTTCCTAGCATGGGACGCACCTCGATACTTCATTGCCTTTTCGGTGCACATGGTTTGCTACTGCTTGTTGTTGATTGTTCTTGCTTTCCTGAGGTGGTATTATGTTAGCCAGAATAATAAGAAGTCTAAGGCTTTGGCGGAGGGTAGGGCGGCGAAGGATGAGGGGTTAGCGAGGAGTTTTGAGTACGTTGCCCCCGCTCAGCACTGATGTTCATGAGGTATATAGCTGCTAACGGGTACTTACTGCATATAGTGATTTGACTGACTGGGAGAACCCGAACTTTGTGTACACTTTCTAGGCCCCTAAAAGTTAGGGATACTGCAACGGGAGACCTGATTTCTACCATTTCTGTTATAATGTCATGTTATTATGGAGACCATATAAGGGGCTGTTATTGTGCTCGAGTTACGGGTTAAATGAAAGCTTAAAGTTTAGTAGGTTTTTTTTTTTTTTTAAAAGTCTATACGCCGATTCGACTTAATGTCATGCGGCGACCCCGTCGCCGCCTCCTTGAAAGGATTTAGCACCCACGGAATAACGGGCTACATAAACGCCCAGCCTCCCGAACCTATGAAATAACAAATGAAACCCGTAAATGTATGCACAACTTCCTGTAGGAATTACTCTCACGTGTAGCGATATCACGGGAAACGCAGGAAACCTAAATAGGATAATTGGAACATGCGGAAAAGAAACCGGGGTCCCTAATCAGGGCAATTGGAATAAGGTCGGAAGGGATAAAAGAGCTGGAATTCGCACGAAATCAAGAAAAGGACAAGGCAGTAGAACCATAGCATTCATACTATAGCGATCTCTACATAGCTTTGACGAATACATCTACTTCTCTCTCAAGATTCCTCCGCTCATAACCCCGTAATCTTTACACTTCCGCCACCACACCCCGTTCCGGCCTCCTCTTCGAAATCAAACCAACTTAGAGACTAGAAAGCTCGCAGGTTCAGCTTGGTAAAGAAATCCTCCACCAGGTCTATTGTAACCTCCTTGTCTCCGTCTTTCGCCTTTCTCATCCATACGTTCCTATCGTCCGCCTGCTCCCACGAACTCCACCTTCTACCTATCCATTCCCCAGCTGTGCACCAAAGGGTATCATTATGTTGTGAATAAAACTGTATGCTACGCCACGGCACGCCGCCTTAAATAACGGAAGAACGTGCAAATGTGGGATTACAGTTGCTATTGAGGAAACTGAGGGTGATGACATCAATTCCCAAGACCAATTCCAAGCATAATGGGTCCAGGACCTTACAATCTCGATTTCGAGTTACTTTCACGGAGGGAAATCTGGATTAGCTTTATGCCCTGTATATTAGACTATCCCGTTAAAACGCCCGAACCGTGTCTAAGACTGCAGTCTTATTCACGAATTTCTACGGTATGATCTCTGGGTGGCTTGAAATGTAATAGATACCAGGGGTACTGCTACTGCTTCTATCAATTTTTATTGGTTAAAAGCTTTTACGGCTTTACTTACAACAGGAAGTGCCATATTTGGCAATATTCAAGACTAATTCAGACATGAGCTGGTAAGTGATTTAGCGATGATATTTTCATAGAACCCATGAACATGGTTACCCTGAAGAATACGAGGTCCTGCATGAATAAATTCGTTCGTAGGGCGCGTATCTAGTAGTGATGCGCAGGGCCTCTCGCTCTCAGATTGAATATACGAACTCTTAGGCCTTGAACCGCTAATTAGGGCCATAATCTCTGTCCAGTATCGAATCCCAACTATTCGATTTTATAGCCCTTAATTCATCTAGAGTTTGGAAAACGTGAACCTGAGTCTCATACAGATCACAAAAATTCAAGACACAATACATTGACTCGAGTGCAAGCACCTATGATAGATAGCAAGAGATATATGTGTAATACTAATAGAGCGAGGGATTTAGCCATAATTCTCACAGAAAAACGCTAGTAATAGTAATGTACAGGCTATATATGTATATATGTTCATGCTATGCTAAAAAACAATCTCATAATTGACTTCGGGTAGCAGTAAAAAAGTACACTGACAGGACACAGAATTTGAAAACATAGTCTAAACCCTCTCGTTTATAAACCGCCACCTAAGTAACCATAAAGAGCACGTTAAAGCTTGGTGCAAGAAAAACCAAGATTATATATCGGGTCAAGAAAGCAATGATAAACATTGGCTGGTGCCGTAGCTACGTAGGATGAACGTAGTTTGCAGTGTTGCCCATAGTAGATGGTGAGGATAAAATTGAACTGGTTAAAATGAGGAACGAACTCTCCAGCCCCCAATTCCACTCAGATCTATGATGGATTCAAGCTGAGATACTCTGTGTCCTACACTAAAAATACACCCCATGTTGCACCCATGAGCCACTATAACCTTCTGTCACCATTCCCGCGCCCTTGTTCACCGCCGTAGGTCTCGTAGGATCAATTTGCGTATGAGAGCCAAAATGTAGCCCTGTTCCCATAGGCTGTGCGTGGTTACTAGTACGTATTATACCTGCCTCTGCGCTGCTCATTTCAGATTCAGATGCCGTCCTCATATGCGTTGATGCCTCTCCCGGACCCGAATGCATAACCGAATGCTGACCCAAATTTCCATAACTGTTGTTTCGCTCCTCGACCATCTGTGTCAACATCAGCAGGAATGGATCTGGCTGTTCGACATATTTAAGTTGGGCACCACTCCTCCCGAAGTCACCATCACGGATATGACCCTCATCAGGTAGATTTCCAGTCTCCATGAGTGTTGGACTGGAATGATCTATATAGATTTCTCCTTGAACATTATGCCCTCCTGTATGCACATCCCCACCATGAGCTGGATGATTAGGATTTCCTGAATGGATGCGTATTCTTGTGTTAAAGTTTTGAGAGGTGTCTAAAGAAGCGGAATTTTCACGAGCAAACCAGTCTGCGGTATTTAGTTCGGCGGAGTGAAACGTTTCTTGGCTGTTAAATGGATTACTGTGCGTGCTTCGTGTCGATGTGAGCGATGGATCACTGGGGCTGTAGGAGGCTATCTGCGGGACTGTATGCTGTGCCAGATTGACGCCAAGTGGGTATCCGCTTATTAAATCTGGAGAAGTGTGTACTGGGAAGATATCGTATCCTTCAGTTTTAATAGTAGTGTCGAAGCTCCCTGCAACTGGCGTACTCTTGGGCGTATCTAACCCCGACCGTCCAGAAGGTGAGATTGTGCAGGTACTTGCAGTCGGGGAACTAGGGCTCTGTACTTCATGTTTGCAAAGGTAGTCAAAGGCACCGGCACTGGTATCGGAGGAGATAGAGCAGGGATTACTTCCCTGCCCTTTCTGCCGATTTGGGTCCCAAGTCCTTTTCTCCTGATGAGAGTTCGATGCGGAATATGTTTGAGCGCCACCATATTGTTGATGATGTTGTATATCCTGAGGTACACTGCAACCATCCTCATCCCCAGAAGTGAATGCATGCGGTGGTGCTGCTCCAGTAAATCCCTCGGCAATTTTCTCAATTTTGACTTGTGTTTGTGATATATCAGGATGCTCCAATTCATCATTCAAACTCAATTTTGCTGCTGTCTCTATCATGTCTTCCACAAAAGGGCACTGTGCTCCATCGAAATATTTTTCCCTATTTGGATACCTCTGAAAAAAGTCATCCAAATGAAACACGTTCTGCTTCCCCGTATAACCCGCCCAGTAGCCAGTCCCAGAAGAATAATCCAAACCCCCTGCAATTCCGCAATAGTTATTTTCAGTGTGTAAACTACTTGTCTCAGCCAATCGCTGCACTAGTTCCTCGTGTGCTTTCTTTAGCCGCTTTAACATCACGTATTGCACGCGTGCGGCTGGCCATTTGTCACGGAAATCGCGGATGTGTTGCATTTCCAGATCGAGATATCCTTTGCTAGTCCGCAGTACCGGGTCACGTTCTGTGTTTTGATAGTACGCCCCATGGAGGTGTATAGTTGCGGCTGTTACTACGCAGTATCTGAAATTCACGGCCACGTCAAGTTAGAATGAGTCTCCGCGTATACGTAACAGGTAAAGGTAGTGAGTGGGCCAGGAGGCTTCTGATGGAAATGCGGATGGAAATGCGGATGGAAATGGCGCGGGAATCATACTGGCATACTCAGTATAAACAGATTCTAGCCCGCAAGGCGGCCTCAAGCAACATGGGGGGGTCAAGAAAAGATGGAAAAAAAAGAACGCAGATATCCACGAACCCTAATATTGCAGGCCACTGAAAGCCCTCTGGCTTTGTACTTTTGAGTACCTCCACTAAATCCCCGATTGCATTCGCATGGACAAAACACATTTTTGTAGCCTCAGCCTGCCAGATTTGTTGCTGCCCACCGTGGCTTGCCTCAGGTCCATCTGCAGTAACATCCCCCATTCCTTGATGAGCCCTCCTCGAGTTCCCACCTAATTCCACAGCTAAAAATGGTCTATAGATTAAACAGCTCACGAGATGAAAGATCGCTTTTGCCATGACTAGTAGTGTGACGTCGGGGTGTCGCAGATATAAGCCATCACCCGGTGCAGCCCCTGGAGTTTGCGAATATAATTCACACGTTAGCGTTCGGGCTGCCCAGTGTTCTAACTCGCGCCGGATCTTTGTCAAGCTCGACTGTGCATGCCACGGGAAGTGAATATCCGCTTTCACCCCGCCCTGCTCGATATACCTCACGGTTGTACCCAGAAGTTTAGTTACATCAATGCATAGCGCACTCGCACTTTCTGCCTGTCTCCGAGGGGCTAATAAACCACCAACATGTGATTCTCCGGCTCCGGGCCCAGCAAGGCCCATACGAGAAGACAAAAACTGCTCATCCAAATTTAAACCTCTCGACATCTGTGGCATTGAACCCGGAAGCTTTAATAAGATGGACTCCTCCAGCAGCATTGGCGGCCGTCTCGATCCACACACTGCAAACCGATCTAACAAATAACAAGCCCAGAAAGCCCTCCTCCTGACTTCTCTCTCAACCGGCGTCGCTGGTTCATCTGGTGGCAGTTCTCGGTTTAAATCCAACCCGTAAGCCATGCGTACTGCGGTGCCCAGGAGCATGAACGTCTTGTAACCTTTACCAAGGTAAAAATACGAGATGCTGATAAGCAATAAGGTTTGAAAGTTCTCAAGGCTAGGGAAGTCCATGTCCACAGCTGCCCTTGCTGCCTCTGTGAATCTCACACACAGTGAATGACCACGCGGCCCAGGATGAACGTATTTGGCTCCAATGGCGCATACGATGTGTAACTGGCTAGGATAGATTGCCCCCTGAGCGAAGCTTGCACGGAAAGTCTCTTCGTGAAGGACTTCGTGAGGCCTCCCATGGAACTCACGGAAGAATGCATCGATGTACGAGTCGGGGAACTGAATGGAATGGTGAACATTGTCTTGTGTCGATTCTAGGTGTAGATGTGAAGTTATACTCCTACAGATCGTAAGCTAGTGCTCCACAGATGTGCTTGAAAAAACTCTAAGATTCATACCTTGTCTGTTCCAAAAACGGGATCCCTGTGACTCCTAGGCTTTTAGACGGAGTTTGCGCATCACTCGTCCGTCTCCTCTTCATTGCTGAAGGCTGTGTATCCATTATTTTGATTGGGGATGCCCACGAATTGCTGAAGTCGGTGACCAGAGTTGCCGGAATTGGGGAGAGCGAGGCATATGGCGGAGGTTCACTATCGTGGTCACTGCCTCTGGCGCTGGTTATCCGCAGATTGATATTGGTGGCTCCCCGAGCGTCACCTCTCTCGTAGTCGGCTTTCAGTATTTCGGGGGCCGATACCTCCCCTCTTTTTGGAACACCTTGGCTTCCGACTGACGCCCACTCCAGTGACTGCTGTTCCTGGTCTTGATCTGTAGTTGACTCTGTAGCTGGTAAACCTCCATTACTGGCTTTGATGTCCTCCAGTTTTTTCGCTATATTTGCCTCCTGTTCCTCCGCTAATCTCTTTTCCAGCCCGGAAACCCGCTTAAGAAGCTCCTCCACCACCTCTGTTTTTGGCCCGCGTTTCTTTGGGATGGCGTCTGTGGAACATGTGTGGTCAGTTATTCATCTTTGCCGGCAAGAATACATCATTTGTAGAGCCATTATATTGTCACGCATATATTGTCATATATTGTGCCTTCAATATTACACGCATTTAATCTGAACTCTGAAAAACAACCCGATGGGCAGGTAGAAGGTCTACCGTTCATGAATTTAATAACGTACCATATATACATGCGCATTGGAACGCCAAACACGCACCGCAACTAGGGTGCATCCTGTTGCATTTAATCTGTGTAAGTTATGGTTATTAATTGTTCATGAGCTTTGCACTAAAAGAAGGGACACAATCCCAACAGAAAGCCATGCCTAATAAGCACTCGGAAATACCCTCCCACATGTCCATACATACTTGAGCCCGAGCCCCCTCACTTACCGGTAGAGTAAGCACCATACATGATTAGGGCACTCAATTCCTCCTTCGACATCTCGATATCGATATTTTCCCAGATTTATCCAGGGACCAACTCCTCACGTGCATTTACTCCCCAAAGGAGACTCCAAAATTTGACATACCTTTTTCTTCCGGCAGCTTTTACAGTTCATGCTCTCCTTCTGTACGGCAGCTTCTCCCACACCGCTCGCCCTTCTCGTATGTCCGATCGCCGCAATGGGAATCCTTTCAGCCCCTATTCGAACACTCATAGATGGAGTAGTCGAACTTAGTAACTGGGGGCGTAATATCGAGTGCTGCGTAGATATCGACGGTATCGGTGATGACATGCCTATTCTCGGGGGGTTACCTAGATGGAGCGTGTATAGTAACGATAACCGATTATAAATGTGCCACTGTCTTGGTGTATATAGATCTAAATCCGTTAGTGTCGCCGGTGTGATGGACAAATATAGCCCGTAATATATCCGCAATATATCCGCTACCCTAGTGAGCAAGGTACGCTGTCGGCAGCAATAGCATTCAATAATGTTAAATGACGAGCCTCGAATTTGCTGACTGCAACCGACGTGGATCGATCCTGGTTAATGGATGTAAATTCGCAAGCATGTATCAACTCCGGTAGATATCATCCAGAAGGTCTTCGTAGTTGTTAATTATTCGAGAAATAGTAAGGTTGCACGTTCTAGTGATGGATCTTGGGGTTGCTGCCTGATCCTAAACCAAGAGGATCCTGGCTCACTCTTATATAAACTCACGTGGTTTTCGTTACTTGGGCTTCTCAAGAATGGAGTGCAACTCACACCACAGCCTCAAAAGGCTAAGCAGGTACCAGGTATGCAGTTGGGGGCGGGGATTAGAGAGGTACAAGAGGGGTGTGGTTTCAGTGTGGACCTCGAAGTTGTCAAGCTAACGTTCAAAGGCTCATGTTACCTAGTCAGCCTAGAGTAATTCTCATGGGACTGCAGCTCATGTTCTAAATACCATTGACCTGGAACTCTACAGTAAGCACTGGACAATACATAGTGCCCTATTCTAATACAGCCCCCCTAGGGTCAATCTCCGAGATCGATCTCTGGGCTGAGGTTATAATTAACGTTGTTAATCTTGGACCAAAGTAGGTAGGAGGTGCCATTTTCGGGGACTGCTAGTGTTGGCTTATGGTATATCGTACCCGGGACCCCATGGTGATTTTCTGTAGCGGCAATAACACGGAACTCTGGGCCAGGCTAGGAATATTGACTGGCTTGAACGATGGAACTTGAAATAGCTTATTGGTTATTGCTACGGACTACGTTCGCATCAATATTGCTACCAACATCTAGATCAGATTAGATCAACGAATATCTGCTAAGTGCAGGCCAGCATATCTTTGCAGCCTGATACTCTCCAAGTTTGATACCCCTATGCATGATTGCAAACAACTTCAGCAGTAGAAAAGAAAAGAAAAAGAGAGGGGGTACGAACTTGGGCTGACGCTCGTTCGGAAGCAATTATGAGACTGGCCGGCGGGTACCTACCTATAAGTCTCCGTCCGATCGCGAACCCCTCGCACGGCAAGGGGATAACTAGAAAGCCCCGTGTACCGGGTTTCCTCCTTTAAGTGCTCTATGCTACACTGGCAAAGCAAGCCCAATGGCTAGAATGGTTGGTATTCAGAGTATATTTGTACATATATACAATATAGATATATACCTACCTCGTTGATCTGATCATGATCAGCTGATCATCTTTTCTTCCAACAACTTCTACTTCTAGTGGTTTCTAATCTTTAAGCTACGATATTATTTTAAGGTTGGTACGAATTGTGATCGACAAGAGCTCTTCGGCACAGGACCAGCTTCGACTTCGACTGCTCGGCTAGTCTGGGATTAATTGTGGTACAAGGTTTAGCGAAACTGCGAGTTCTAGTCTGGTTGGAAAGTGACAGGGGCTGGCTCCATCCAATAATCGGTCATGGAATGTGCCTCTGGGGCTGGACGTCGCACGCATGCATGCATGCACTTCTTGCCGATGGCTGGAGCTCAAGTGGGCATCTCTCTGGCTTGCAGTGGACGGGATACCAATTCATTTATTGGTTAAATTTGACCAAGAATATGAGTTCCAGAACACCTCAACCAAGGTATCGATATAGAGTATGGCATTCCATATTAGGTATGGGTCCACGTTTTAAAAGCTCCTGAGGTTACAAATATGTTCCTCCTTCACTGTGATAATTCAATGTGATATGTTAGGTACCTGAATAATCTGACGAATAAGTCCCCCACTGTTTTCCATTGTTTTTCCTTTTTATGTCTTCCGTCAACAAGATTTAGAGTATCGTCAATAAAAATTAGTACAAGATTTCCTACACCTTGTTTAGCGTCTAGGGTAATTGCGTCACTTACTGGAGAGTAAGCTGGTGTGGGAGTTTTCTCGCGGGGCTTCTATGCTTATTCGCTAGATTTTGGTACCTAGGTACGCTATATACTATATTGGGACATGATCATCCTTTGGTGAGACATCTGCGCAAATCTTTCGCGGGCCTTGCTCGGCTGGCAGAGTCTCAAGTGGGTAGGTATGACTCGGAAAGTCCGTGTAGCATCAAAGTCCGCTTGGGCACAGGTACACGTGCAGACGCAATACCTATCGTGGGTAACCTGACTCCCCTTTAACTACTGTTACCTACTACCATGGTGAGCCCACGCACTATGAGTGTTTGGACTCCTGAGAACCACATACATTGTACCTACACCATACGTACTTGTGCGACTGTCGAAGAGGTATCTATAGGGCAGCAAGGCAAATCTTGTATGTAGGACAAACGTTAAGTTGCGGTAGAACAAGGGCCATGCTCCCAAGGTACCGGTAGTGCATCGGTGTGGACAATTGAAAGGTACCTAGGTACCGGTAGATATCCTGTTGGGCTTGGACAGGGGGCATAAACGGCGTTGTGGATGGAGGGGCCGGGGATGGGGTCACTTCAGGGGTAGAGTGTAGATGCTAGCTTATGATGACTAAGCTAGTACTTAACTAGCGCACCAAAAGTTTTTTCCGCCTTCCTATTTGGGAATGATGCATATGCGGATATATGCAGGTCAAAACTTGGCATATGCGGGAGATAAACGCATAGATCTGGAATATGCATTGCTAACTGCAGTAGCCTTGGCATGGTATGCAAGACACATTATGGAGAGCAGTTCAGACGTGACACACCCAAATAAGTTAGTTCAGGGCAGGGTATGGTTCAATAGCAACAGTATGTGAATAGCACTGGCATTATCCACCGCTTTAACCGGCTGTAGTTGTACAGAATGCCCAACCGATGCGCTGCATAGGTCTTGCATATGCCAAGTTTATACCTGCATGCCTTTACATATGCACTCTTCCAAAATAGGAAGGCGAAAAAGACTTTTGGCGTGGACCTCCGTACAGAGTACTAAAAGGCATACATATAGAGATTCGAAGAGGAGATACTATAGAGAGACAGAGTTGGATCTGGAAGCGTCTGTGCCTCGGGATACGTTACATGGTTAGATGGCCAGCTAGCAGATAGAGGGTGATATTGAGTCCATATCTACAGTACATATCTATGTACTACCATGCTGATTTACACTAGGTATCTGTTACTTCATCTGAGTAGCTCCGGAATAGTCACAGTATTTGCACGTGTGCATCTATATAATGATGATTTATGTTAGTTAGGATGTGTCCGAGGCTTCAAATTGAACAGTACAAATATTAAGGACTGATATCAGGTGCGTATCTAGGCATTTGGAGGTTTGGCAACCCTAGCTGTCTATATACGTCACGTGAATAATCTTTCAGAACTCCTCTTTACAATGGTGAAAATATAAGCCTCAAGAGGCATCAAAACTCGAAAGAGTTACATAGTTGCTCGCTTGAGGCACCTACAGAGTGGCCTTCGGAATGCTGTGTCTGAATACATATGCTTGCTTTGTAAATCTGTTGAACAGTAGATGCACACATATTAGAAAGTGATGGAACAGAAAGTTCCGCAATTCCTAACTGAATATCCGTACGTGAGCTCCAAAAGTGTGCATCTTCATATATATGTGAGCTCCTTGCCTGGCCTATTGTGGGCTACATTGATATGGGGCTCATGTGGGGTATGTATAGTTCTACGCCGTAAGTCAGTCTCTTTTACAGCCAAATCCAGCAAAACTGCCCTTTTTCATAAAATGTTAATGATCAAAACAAGCAATGTAAGAGCTATATCTCGAAAATATCTTCTAAAATACTGACTCCTCTAATATCCTAAGAAATTGGGCAACTCTATCTAGATTTGCAAGCTATAGGTTGCCCGAACTATGGATGAAGCGATTGCCATGGCCTAGGTTTGTATGGCAATGTGACGTATTCTGACTGTTGTGAGCTCTGTACCTTCTGTGCACTAAACCCGTTAAGCTAATTGAATTATGATTCATCTATTGGAAGGTTTTGGTAATCTCTAAAAAGACCGAAGTGATTCTAGCAAAGCGGTGATTTTTGACAATATTTTTGGAAAAAGGGCAATTTGCTGAATTTGGCTGTAAATGCACCCCTCTACGTTGCCTTTTGGCACGGAATAGTACAGTCGAACCTGCCTAAATGCATCAATTCCGTCAGGACACTTTTGATGAATTTAAGCAGGTTTATGCGGTAAGACCGGAAGTGCTGGCCCTAACAAAAAACTCGCCGGCTGTGATGCATTTTAACAGGGTATGCGCTTAGGGGGGATGCACTTAGACAGGTTCGTCTGAACATATATGCCAGCTCCCAGCCCAATATCAAGGATCAGGCCTTAGAGACCAAGGTTCAAATACACAGCCTTTATTACGACTGGTGTCATCCATTTAGGACCGCCCAGTATAGTGGTACTTCGACATAGAAACTACCTGGGACCGGTATGCTTTCTTATAACGAGGTATTACACCAAACACAAGAAAGGTCCGAGCGAGGCCTTAAAAAAACCGGTCATGCCAATTTGGTGTTGCGTCCGGCGGGCCGGCTCTTAATATCCCGCCTCCAGCTACTCGCGTTTCTGTGGGTTGTAATGGAGACTTCGAAGACGAAAGAAATGTAGAACTTCAAGGCTTTCAAGTGCAGCCTTATGAAGATCAGAATCTGACTCCTGTAGAGGAGCGGGGTAATATTTATCCCCTTGCGGCTCAAGTGACCCTTGCAATCACTAAGTCCTTGACATAAGAAACTCGCACTTTTATATATATATATATTATTAAGCAATTACCAAAGAAAACCTTACAGTTTTATTTAATGTTTTTATATACTCAGTTACTCATATGTGGCCCCAATAGGGGCGTCATGATGAGCCAGCGGAATTCCGCTGGGTTCAGGTAGGTACAGGTTTTTTGGTTTTTTTTTACATAGTAGGTACAAGTTAATCTCCACGCACTGGCAGAGAGAGAGAGGTGGGCCCTATGGGCCCGGATAGAAAGGAACAAGGAGAGGAGAGAGGAGAATAGAAATATAGCGCTACATAGGTCGTCTGTAGAAGGAGTTATAGTTATAGTGAAACTGAAGGAGAAGAAGGGGAGATCAACTCCTTTGGAAACTCAACGTAGCTGAAAATTCCTCCACTGCGCCCCATGGATCCTCGTCCCCATCTTGGACCCAGATTCGTCAGTCGGGGTCCTCCCAAGTAGCTGCTGATCTGAGAAGGGCCCTAGGTCTGGCGTGGGCAGGGCAATGGAACACAATATGGTCCCCGGTCTCGTTGTGGTATCCGCATTTGACGCATGTGGGGAAGGGTGTTTCGTGTATGTGGTGCAGCCAGGCGCCTTGGGGGCCTCTGTCGGTTCTGCACCAGGTGTAGGCGCTGAGTGGTTGCTTCCGCCACTCGGTGCGTCTGAGGCCGAAAAAAACTTCTTACAGTATATCGGGGTTTCTTATTTTCCCATAGATACAAATCCCGACAGAGGCCAGGACCCAGTTTCTTATATAGAGATACCGCTGTACGTAGACTCTATAGGAGTACTGGTTTGATATCTGGCAGAATTGCAATCTATCGCTCGTTGTATTTACATATAGTCGCAACAGCACTCTATTGAGCTACGTGTTACGGTTGGCACGTAACTAGGTACGTGCACAGTCCAGGAATCACCAGCTGCCGGGTGCCGGCAGTCAGTTGCAAAGGCCGCTACCTATGTATATATGTAGCACTGACGAATTTGAGGCTGTGAACGTTACAATATCACCTAATACCTAGCATCTAGGCGAGATCATCTTTGGCGCTCAATTTGCCCTCCTATGCCCTTGTACATAAAGTAGCATTTGGATGGGACTGCCCTGTTTGATTCGAGCTTGGAAAGAAAGCATGGTAGCAAGAGCGGGGTCTCTCCTCTCCTGCCTCGCCGCTGGAAACGGCTCCTTTAGAATGTTTCGAAACTCGCTCAGAGGATAGATATCCCGCCTGGGAATAGCTCATTCGATATCTATCTCAGCTGAATTAGTAGTATCATATTTGGTAATATATTAATGGCGGGCCAATGATGCTGGATCCTGCGATAGTTCCACAAGGACTTCTAGTAATACATAGGTGTATCATACTTACCGAGGGCTAGGGGAATTTAGATAATGGTCGTTTGAGGTCTAGGTACCTCTCAATCTCGTCCTCCTACGTCAGGAAGTTCACAAAGAGTCCTTGGTCTAAGACGCATTCCAGGATAATATTACTGCTAAACCATATATAGCTTGATTGATAGGCCCTGTCACGTATGTATAGGGCATTCCCATATACCATAGTAAGTAATCCTACATAAGCTAGTATAGACTATATGGTACATTCCTATAGGATATTATCTATTGGCACTTGGCCGGGCCCCCCATCGTCCCTGCTATTAAGATACTACATATCGCAGGATGATTTAGAACAGGAGACAGCTAAGGATATAGGACAGATGAGGCTGGGTCAGGAGATTGAACAACAAATGGAAGCAAATCAACCCTATTGTAACTGCAGACCCATCATAGGTGATAAGTAGGCCTCAGAGAGTTACTCGGGCATCTCACTCAGGATCTCAGAATAGAAAATCCTGTACGTATACATAGACCCTTCCTACAAAATAACAGCTGAAACAAGATACTATCGATATATCAACCCAGCCAAGTGCCCATCCGTTTGTGATTAAGATACGTATCGTATGCAACAATCACTATAGTATGCATAACTAAATACGGCCAGCTATGCAGAGTGCTACCAACGTATGTTACCCAGGCTAGTTACGTAGCGGGCTTGGGCCGGATATGAAATGTGACTAATTCAATTGAACATCTGGGTATGTAGACTAGAGTTTATTTAGACTCGCACGCTGCTATACTAGCTACTTATATGATAGCGATATAGTGATATACAGTGCGTGGGGGAAAGTTACTACGCATCTCAGACATGCATGAGACATGCATGCCGATGCCCAGATTATGCAATAAAGGCCCTTCGTATGCCGCTCCATAGAACTTATATTTCAGGCTCAATAGCCCGCCGATATAATCCCTCTAATGTGGGGCCCTTCTCCACAATTTGATGGCCCTCAAAAGCTTCATTTTGGGAGGTTTATGCAACCTTATGCCTTGTACATCATTCACGCTAGCAGGCTGCCCCGAGACAAAAAAATAAAAAAAATAAGGGGCGTAGTAACTTTTCCCCAGGCACTGTATATCGGTGAGTATCCTCAAGTATCACATAAGGGTATAAGTAGTTGCAAGTATGCTAGGGGCATCGACACCCATATGCAATAATTCCTGCGAGATCACCTTCAGTCTCAGTAGTATACATTCGATTAGTGGTATTCAAGACAGTTCAAGCTAAAGACCAATTTAAAGCGGGTAGGTATCTGGTTCGGATGCGTAATTTTTGCATAGCACAAGAACAATACCTTTCCATTAGATCATTTCGCCTTCCCAACTTGGTTCAACATGACCGACGTATTTCTCCGGTGCTGAGCTCGAGTTGACGACAATAGGCCAAGCTCAAGGTAACGGAGTGTGACTAGTGACCTAGTCGGGAATAACCTAGCATCCCGGGAATCATTCCCGGATCCCATAAAGAAAGCATGTATTGCTCAGTTTATTCCGAAGTTGATTCCAGGGTTATTCTAAGATATTCCAGTATAATATTTTTCCACAACTGTGTCTACTATGTTGGGCAATTCACAGGAAGGGGAACTGGCTGTTGCCTGGCCGACAAAGCCCGATCATGCAGTCCCTGATCATCAACCGCACACAGCGGCACCCCTGGTGGGTATGCGCTCCCACAAGAACTTTGCTTAATCGCCCAATTTCGTTGACTAAAAATATCTATGGTCAGGACCTCAAGAGCATGTATTCGCTACCTAGTACCTTGATTTACCACTAGCGCAATCAGCTGAACTTGAAAGCCATCTAATTTACCTCGAGGGGACTAAATCCAGTTCAGGGTAATGCTGACTATCCAGAGAACAGGATGTAAGCTCCGGAGTTGTCCGGTAGGCTATTTACTACAGTATAGGAATGCTTGCGGCATATTATCCGAAAAATTACGGAATAATACTGGAATGGTTACAGGATAATACCAGAATGATTGCCGAATAAAGGAGGTGGTACTCACCTCTCCCAGAAGCTGGAAATAATCCCAGAATCATCTTGTCCAATACTGTTGCAAGCTATGTCAGAAGCATTTCTGTTTCTTAGGCTGTCGGCGGTTGTACACATTACCGTGGAGTCTAGCTATTTTTTATTTATTTTAATACTCAGTACTCGTGTGCACATCCCTTCAGGGACGTATGACGAGCTACGCGGAACCTCTGGTGGATTGAAGGGTTGGGCAAGTTAATCTGCTAATCTGTCGCCCGCGCGATCTATGTACTTGATAAATTGAAAAGGGCCTTTGCATAATGATGGATGTGCATACGAGTACCGAGTTTTTCTAATATATAAAAATAAGCCATGGAGGGGGTGGGGTGAGGATCTCTAATTGCATGCGCTCTCTCTCTCCCTTTCCCTGGTTAGCTCCCGGTTGTCAGCTGGTAGCTGAAATAGGCCTCCACCGAGTCCCATGGTTCTTCCTCATCCGTGGAGTCTGGCTAGCCATAGTATAGACAGCAAAGCTTTTAAAAGTAAAATCGAATAAGGCATGCCAGTGTATAACAGGGGCCCTAGAATTTGAACATGATTACGGCACGCAAGTGCTCTCCTAAAATTGCTCCTCCAATCTAGATATCGATAGATTAGCTCAACATGTACAGTTACCCTGAATGTGCAAGCTTGACAGGTTGTTTATGTCCCGTTCGCAATAAGCATCTATTGGAACCCCCCTCAGAAGAGTTGTACAAGAAAGGAGCCAAAATGCCCAGCAAGAGTTGGGTTTTTGAAACTTGAAAAGGTCCGAGTCTATGCTACGAATCAATCCTTGAGGACCCAAACGTGTCAGATGGTGTCGACTGTCAAAGGCGTATCAAGCCCCCAAATTGCACTGCAACTCATCAATAGAAGCTCATAAAATTGAATCTAGGTATAGCTTGAAGTTACATCGAGTGTATGGAAACTTAGTAGAGCTCTCATTTGGAACCCAATAGTTATCGGAGGTCCCATGCCTTTTCACCCCGAAAGATTGGCACAGGGCCCAAGAATCATTCTCATTAGTACTACTATTCTAGAAGTTGCATATGTAGTACCATGGATTATGCTCCAAACTCAAACCAGATAATTGAGATGACAGATCTCGAGATTCCCCCGATCACCAGTTAGAAGCGTAAGAAATAATGTGTCGAGAATAGGCATGTAGAAAAAAATAGAGAACAGAAACGCAGAAAGAATCAAATTAGTACAAGCCATTCACCGCTGCCATCCGCATGAAGCCATAACTGACGTGCTGCCCCATCGTTTGCCTGAACTTTTCAGTAACTATCTTCGCTTGGATATCCACCGCTGGGTATGCAGAAGTCCACCCATTTCTCCTTGCTTGCTCCGCTACACCTGTACCACTAGCTGCCCAACCACCTCGATGCCTGCTAGGCGGTGGGACCGGGGATGGATTAGGATTGGATATGGGGAAGTCTGATAATACTTCAACATAAATTCTGCCTGCTAAACTCCTGCTTAACTTCTGCGCTTCGCATGTCTTCGCAATGTTCTCGAGGACCGGCACCACAATGCCCGCCGACTCCATGGCCAATACGGAGATCATTACAAAAGGCTGCATCTTCCGAGCAATCTCGTCCCAAGACTTGAGGTGGTCAATCTCGACCCTGCCGTCTGGTATGCCAGGCATCCCCTCCTCAGGCCTCAGTCCTGCGCCGCCGAATCCCACGGTGTATATCTTTGACACACCGACACTCCTGAGTGCATACATTACTGCTGCTGCTTGCCTCTCGCTGGTTGACAGCACGAGTGCAGGTTTACCTCTGTAAGCCTTTGGTGAAAACTCGAGGAAGAGGACTTCTCGGATGCTCCTCCATGTTAGATTATCCCCTATGAAGGTGGGTTGACTGCTGGAGAATTGTTCAGCGACG
>Ga0307511_10000241_pt1 | contig 55883 bp, 44 predicted proteins | sample 13_EM_MG_FD_200266 | JGI IMG/M metagenome (GOLD analysis project Ga0307511, IMG submission 200266) | Populus trichocarpa ectomycorrhiza microbial communities from riparian zone in the Pacific Northwest, United States - 13_EM | ecosystem: Host-associated > Plants > Roots > Unclassified | place... | reverse complement strand
GGATAGCTTTTTTACGTTTTTTGGAAAATATTTCAGACGACATATTGATTTTAAAAATGAAAATGCATGTCATGAGTGTACTTGATATTCTAGACGTTAAAAAATTAAACTAAAAGAGTATATTTTTGTCACAGATACACCCTATTATTTAAAGCTAAGAAATTTATGAGAATATTCGGAATTAATTACTTTGTTAAGTACAGAGCCCTGGTTTTCTTCTTATCTATTTTATTTCCATACGATATTAACGCCCAAAGTAATGGGATTAAGTTCGAAGTTGGTTCATGGAAGGACATTCAAAGAAAAGCAAAGGAAGAAGGAAAATATGTATTTATGGATTGTTATACCACTTGGTGTGGTCCCTGTAAAATGATGAGCCGGAATATTTTTCCACAAAAGAAGGTGGGCGATTATTTTAATGACCGTTTTATTAGCGTGGCAGTGCAAATGGATAGAACGGCGAAAGATTTGCCAGATATTCAGAATTGGTATACAGAGGCGGATAGCATACACAGCCAGTTTCAAATAAACTCATATCCTACTTATCTTTTTTTTTCGCCCGACGGGAAAGCTGTTCATCGAATGGCTGGAGCGACAGGAAACGTAGATGAGTTTATAGCTAAGGCAGCTGACGCGTTAGACCCTAAAAAGCAATGCTACACATTGTTAGGGAATTGGAAAGATCATAGAGATGATTCAATTTATCTTTTTGATGCCTTAGGCGCAGCGGTGGATATAGGTAATAAAGAAAGTTCTATTATTTACGACGCTTACATAGCTTGTATCAAAAAGCCATTCACAAAGGAGAACGTTAATTTGATTGATAAGTTAGTTAATTCTAGCAAAGACAAAGTTTTTAGTTTGTATCTTAATAATATTGACAAGATAGATGAATTAATGGGTGGCTTTTATGCGGAAGAAACGATATGTCCAATTATTTTTAGAGAAGAAACCTCAGACGTATTTGGAAGAAAAGATATCCCTATACAATGGAAATTGATTTCAAAAAATTTAAAGCAAAAATATCCCACGATAAGCGAACAACTTCTAAAAAGATCAGAAGCTTTGTTTCAAAGTAAAATAAAAAGGGAAATGACTGAGTTTATGCAAAATAACTCGCTAGATTGGAATAAAACTAATAAACAATTAAAAAGAAGATTTCCCGGATATGATTTTGATATGGTGTTTCTAAGAGAAAAGCTAGATTATTATGAACACAAAAAAATATCGCGGGAATGTATTGAAACGGCTTTGATTATAATAAATCGGTATGGTACTAGGTTGGGGGATCGAAAATTGAACGATATTATTTGGGCTGATATATTTAATATCACCGATGACACCAGAATACTGAAAGTGGCCATGAAATGGATGAAAAAATCAGTTGATAGATCGGCAGACCCTCAGAATTATGATACATATGCTAATTTGCTTTATAAAACTGGTCAATTGAAAGACGCTCTTATATGGGAAAATAAAGCATTGGAATTGGCAATAAGGACTAAAGCAAAACTCATCGATTTGGAGGATATTAAAGGGAATTTAAACAAAATGAAAAACGGAGAAAGGACTTGGGAAGGTGATTCTGCCCTTCGTTGAATAGACTTTTCATTCAATGAAAATTATATGAGAAAGTCGTTTATGATAAGGTATAATTTGCGTAACTTACTACGCCTATTATACCTTATTTGCTATGCGCCTTTTATTTTCAATTATTGGTTTTCTAATTGCTACAGAACACTCATTTGCTCAAAAAAGAGTTCTTGATCACTCAGCCCCTGCGTGTTGGCCTATCATTAGTTCAGTGAGAATTAGTAATGATGGAAAATATGTGGCATATAAAGTTATAATTCCTAATGACGGATCTACTTTGGTCATTCAAGCGACTGATCATCCCTGGAAAAAAGAAATAAGAGGAGATTTTGATGAGCTATTATTTTCAAAAAACAGCAGATGGATAATTCTTAGGGAAGTTGATAATAAGATTGGGATCTTTGATCTTCTTAAAGATAGCATTTATTATGTGGAGCGGGGTAGATCTTTCAAAATACAAGATAAAGGAGACGTGCAATGGCTCGCATGTCAAACGACTGATTCCACACAGACTCTAATACTAATAAATCTAACTACGTCACAAAGAATAAAGTATCAAAATGTTTATAAATATTTTTTCTCTCCTAATGGAAATGTTTTATTAGTGGAAGAAAATATAAAGAAAGATGGAATTCCCGAAGATATTGTATTGTGGCATAGCCTTGCTGATGGCAAGGACAAAATTATTAACAGGAGTAATGACTCGAACGGATTTGAATTTGATAATTCCGGAACAAAGCTGATATTTTTTTCGATTGATCAACTTTTCAATCAGCGAATAACCACTCTTCGATATTACCAATTTGGTAAAGATAGTACTGAAATATTGGTTGACTCATCTACCCCTGGCATGGATGGGATGTTTTTAAAAGAAGGAGACGCTTTTTTTAGCCCCTTAGGAGATAAAATTTTTTTTTATCTTCAAAATAAAGAAAGTAAGAAACTTGTAAGCACATCTGAAAATTTGAACTCTAGGGCTCAAGTAGAAGTCTTAGGATATCAAGATGATAACTATCGATTTGAAAAAAAAAATGGACCGTATTTATCGGTTATAGATTTTTCAGTCGGTAATTTTGTTAAACGATTAGGACGGGCAAAGGATGGTGGTAGTATTCTTTCGAATGGGGATGATAATAATCATGTTATATTTGAAAGTAATTTAGTTGGGAGTTCCAACGATTATAGGTGGAGAAGATCCGCACGTCCCGATGTTTACTTAGTTTCTACAAAGGATACTACCAGGAAGCTATTGAAAAGACGGCTTATTACGTATGATTTGGCATTTTCATATGGAGGCAAGTATGTAATTTGGTTTGATCGAGAAAGAAAGCAATGGTTTACTTATAATATAGTTACATCTACATTGAGGAATATCTCTCAACGTATTCCTACACCTTTATACCGGAATGGAGATTATCCTGGTTTTCCAATGTCAGAAGGAATGGCTGGATGGCTGGCGAACGATGAAGCCGTGTTAATTTATGATCGATTTGATATCTGGAAGGTAGATCCCGATGGAATAAACACTCCTATTAATCTCACACGAGGGTATGGTGCAAGCAAGAATATCTGCTTTCGCTTGATGAATAGTAATAAAGATGATCTAAAACCTTTTAATCCCCGAGATACCTTGTTTCTAACTGCATTTAATTATACCAATAAATATAACGGAGTTTTCAAAATTACCTTAAGTGGGTATGGAAGGCCTGAACCCCTTGTCATGGGAAATTGTGTCTATTATTTTGAGGGTATACAAACTGATTTTTGGGGTGCAAGTGATTTATTTTGCCCAATAAAAGCAAAATTTGAGAACGTCTATATAGTCAAGCGGATGAGTGCTTTTGAATATCCTAACTTGTATGTAACTTATAATTTCAAAGAATATACCCGTTTAACTGACTTTTCGCCACAAAAAAACTATAATTGGTATAAATCAGAATTAATCCATTGGAAACTTTTGAATGGAAAGGCAGCAGAAGGCGTTTTATTTAAACCAGAAGATTTTAATCCTCATAAAAAATATCCTATTATATTTTTTTATTATGAGAAGAATGCAAATGGTCTAAATACATTTATACAACCTACGCTCAGTAATGGTGTTATGAATATACCTTGGTTTGTTAGCAACGGGTACCTTGTTTTTGTACCCGATATTTATTATAAAGTAGGGCATCCAGGAGAAAGTGCTTTTAACTCAGTGGTTTCTGCAGCCCTATTTATGGCCAAAAAAATTTGGGTAAATTCTCATAAAATGGGTTTACAGGGACATAGCTTTGGTGGATGGGAGACAAACTATATTATTACTCATACCAATTTATTCAGGGCAGCGGCCTCATCTTCCGGGTTAAGCGAATTGGTAAGCTCGTATGGAGAAACCTTACCTAGTGGTGACTATTTTGAACAAATGCAGGGACGGATGGGATATACTCTTTGGCAAAAACCCGCTTTGTATATTGAAAATTCACCCTTTTTTAAAGCAGACAAAGTCTCAACACCTTTATTGATCATGCACAATAAAGGCGACTATTCAGTCCCATATTTACAAGAAGGCATATGGTATCACGCGTTAAATCGTCTTGGTAAGAAAGTATGGATGTTATCATATGACAAAGAAGGTCATACTATCGAAAAAGAAAAAAATCAGTTAGATTATTCTATTCGATTGGGGCAATTTTTTGACCATTATCTCAAAGATGCATCTACACCGAAATGGATGTCTTTAGGTATACTCCCAGAAATGAAGGGACTTGATAATGGATTGGAATTCGGTCCTAGTGATAAGAAACCCAGCAACAACTGATTTGATAATGTGCTTCTGGTGGTTGTCACGAGAGCAACCATTGAATTTGCTCCTCTCTAATTAGATTACAATTCCTAATAAAAGTGGCTTATCGAATCTTTGTTATTCTGCTAAATGTTCCAGAGCAGAGTGTTTTGTTGACATTTTGCCTGGTGAAAAATGTGTGTTGCCAAGGGCCAAGGCCAGATGCTCTCCAGCCATGGACTGTAAGGCAGCTTGTGACCTGGAAGCCACCTGCTTTAGTCCAGATGGTAGCACAAGTAGCACATACACTATATGTTTGTGCAAAAAGCTGATGGCGAACACCGAAGTTCTTAAACGAAAAGATATTTCCCAATGTTACTAGTAAGGCGATAGAACTTAGGATAATTTTCCCTTTTCTCATAATATTCTGTTTTGTGTTAAATAAAGCCATTTTATTAGTAAAGGGCATTGCTTTTTGAATTAATATCATTCATTGTTTCCTGAATCAATTATTTTTCTTCCCTATTCGACTACTTAAATATTATTTTATGACTGAATAGAGATAAAATTGGGGGAAGGTAAAATGTTTTTTTATAAGAGACTAAGCTTTCCCTCGCGGAACACCATTTTTGAACAATTTTAAAGCCTCTGCCACATACTCCGAGGTATGAGACATGCAAATCTTTTCAAAAAAAAAGTTTTTGAATTCGAAGAATGAGAAACTCGAAAAACATCTATAAAGTGACCAAGGAAATTATTAGTAGAACTTGTTTTTACATTTGGGTACATTTTACGGTTAAATAGAAAGTTGATAATTAGAAGATCAACTATATTTATTAAGCATAAACGAAAATATGAGCCTAACCACAAAAAAACAATTTAAATCAGATGACTACCTATATTTTTGGGATGAGTAGTCATCTGATTTTTAACTATCCTTTTTCCTTTCACAAGTTATTAATGAACCTTTGTTACTCTGCTGAACAGACGTCCAACACACAAGGTTTTATTACTATTTTGTGCGGTATAGAAAGTGTGACCTGATCCAATACCCTTTGCACGTTGTCCGCCTACAGTAAGACAGCTAGTGACCTGAATTCCTCCAGCCTTTGTAAAGATGGTAGAACATGTTGCACATACAGTTGCTCCGCCAGTAGCCGCAGAAACTTGCGCAAAGAGATTGTGATGAGTACCAAATGTATTGGCTACTTTAAATGCGAGAGTACTTCCTGCGGTTACTACAAGAGCCGCAACGCTTAAAATTATTTTTCCTTTTTTCATAATTATTTTGCTTTTTAAATTCAAAAAGCTAAACTTTAAGGATGATTTATACCTACTCTATTCCAGGTTTTCGGTTTCCCCTGTTGCAGCAGCCTGCTCAACCAGTCTGCTATTGCCTTTGTCTGATCGGGACAGAAGGGCTTTCTTGCGCAAGATTATTTATATAACATTTGTTAGTTTTTGCATTGCTTTATTAGTAAAATGTGTTTCAATATATATACCAATCAGTGAGATGGTTGTTAAAGACAGGTTGATAATAATGTGGAAGGCGTGTGGGATTTTCTCTAACAATCCCCCGCAGCTACAAGGAATCTCATTATCAATATTGCTTAATATAATGATGTAAATAGTGAAGAGGGTCGTTAGAAAAAAACATGCGTAAAGCCCTTTTAGTAGTAACGGCTTTATCAATAGCATACACGCGATCAATAATTCTATGGTGGGGATAAACCAGGTCAGCCACAATGAATAGGGACGAATAAAATAAATTTCTTTTAACTGGATACTAAATGATGTATAGTTTACTAGTTTGGCAATACCTGAATATAAGAATAGCAGAATGAATAGCATTCGAATGATAAAGACAACTATTTTATTAGGTTTCATATATTTGATATAATTATATAAAATTAGAACATGGACGATAGACTAATAAAGGATGGCTAAGTTGGCCGGGATGTTCATACCGCATTAGAAAATGGATGATCCCACTGCACCCTGTCATGAATCCTGCAGTAGGCTGAGTACTCCCATCCGCTATCCAATAACAGGGTCCATTTTCCTCTTTATGGAAGTTGTGAATGATAAAGTCGGCAATCCAAGTAGCACGTTTAGTCCACTCTTCATTTGCGAATATCTTGGCCGCCTCTAGGTAAACTTCGCCTATTCCAATAAGCCCACTTGCTAAAGTAATATTACTAGTAACCATGGTTTTTGGGTAGGTGCTTAAACAATCTTCTGCTAATATGCGGTATCTTGGCTCACCGAAATACTCATATCCCTTAATAAGGCTTAGTATAACTCCTGCACAACCATCCTGGAAATCTGAGGACCATGCCTTTGTTTTGTCGTTCAAAGACCATCGTATAATATCCTTTTTTATGATAGCTTGTTTCCTTAACCATTCCAAGCCTCTATAAATTGCATCCTCAACGCGAGATTCAGTTTTGTTTTGTTTGCAATATTCTAATAAAAAGCAAAGAATGCCGGCTACTCCGTGACCCCAACCAGTTATCTTATATGAATTGTGATTTCGGTCAGTTAAACTCACCCATGACCCGTCAGGCTCTTGTTGTTGTAATAGTTGCTCTTTTTTTTGCTGCAATAAGGCTTGAGTAAAACCCTCGTCTATTAATAAATAATTGGCTTTAAGTAGGACAATCCCCTGGCCTACTATTCCCTTTACCAACCCATTGCCTACTATATTCGAATTTTGCAAATACAGTTTAACAGTTTCCTTGTTTTCTTGAGTATTTGCTATTAAGCCTGCGTAGATTCCTTCTATCATTGCTATTGCAAAACCTGCTGTTCCCATATAAAGACCACCGGGAAGGTTTGTTAATTGTGCTATGTTATTTTTACGAATAAAAGAGACACTTTTTTCATAACTATCAATGCAAGTAGAAATAGGTAACCCCAATTTATGAGCTCTGGCCAATACATAGAGAATACCACTTAGTCCGTCGTAAAAACTTTTATATATTGAAACTGACTCCATTTGATAATATGCTAATTCTCCTTCCTGAGCAGTTTTTGAAATCCAGAGACCTTCCTTGCTTATTAGATCACGGCTTGCTAATCCATTTAACCCATTTTTAATTATGCTAGTTAGGTTTTCGTTGTATAGAGATATAGAAGTTTTAGTTAGATCGTTTTTAATTTCAGATACTTCTTGTTTTTCCCTGAAATCCTCAATTTCGGTTTTTAATAAAAGAAGGGATGGTCTTTCTTTTGGATCACGAAGAAAACAATTAATTATTACGTCTACCAATTTCAATGATGGAATAAAAAATATTAATTGTTCTCGAAGAGTAGGTATATAGTCTAATGCAAAATTGTCAGGTAGTAACCCTGTAAAGATGAAAATTAAAAGACTTCCTATAGCATAGATGTCCTGTTCCTCTGTTGGTGTCAACGTCTTTTGCTGTTCTGGAGACATAAATCCGGGCGTTCCTAGCCGAAAAGGTGGAGAAGGTTTTTTTAAACCTTCAGAATAGGAGAGTTCAAGGTCGATCATCCACAACTTCTGGTTCTTTTTGACTAAAAAATTAGCTGGCGTAATATCTCTATGCAGATACCCCTTTTTATGCATCCGGTCAATGATATCAAACACCTGTGTGGCATATTCTAGTAATATTAACCGATCGGACAAGATTAATTGGCTCCATGTTTGGCCATTTAGTATAGAAGACACTTTTTTTTGGAGGGATATTCCTTTGATGTATTCCATGATGAGGTAGCTATTCCCATTTTCTTCGAAAAAGTCATATACTGCGGGGATAGGAACAGCTCCTTCCAACTCTTTATGAAGTTCAAACTGCCAGCGCAAGCGATCTACTGCATCTCGGCCCCACGGATCCGAGCTCATATATTGTTTTGCTTCCTTTATTACACACCAGCTTACTTGTAGCCATTTTCCGAGCCTTAACCCCTTTTTCACATCTCCTTTTGCATCTTCTTTGAGAAACCCCATAGGTTTATACCTATCTTGTAGTACCGTTTCTTTTTTTCGAGGCTTCGCGGATGTGATGATATTAAAAGGCCAATGAATACCTTCTGGTAATTCGAAGGGGATGTGATAAGGCTCTTTAATCAAATTGCCATTTACGTCATAAATATAATTATCTTGGATACCATTTTCATTGGTTTGAATTATTGGATTGCCCGAACCATATCTAGTATAGACTACCCCACATAACTGTCTGTCTGTAAGAATTTGGGGCCCTTTAATTGAACCGGTTATTTTTATAAGCTCTTTTGCAATTTTAATAGCCTGTATTTCATCCGATGGGAAAAGCGATACTAGCTTTCCGAGTTTAATGTAGCCCAGTTCACCATTTAAAATTGAAGTGGCTTTTTTTGAATTTTGAATAATCTTGGCAGGTATATTTTCTCGTTTTAGTAGTGGAAGAATAGATTTTAGAAGATCATGCAATTGATAAATAACGGATGAAATGTCCAATATCCATCCTTGTGTCCATTCTATTTCGCCTATTTGAAAATATATATCTTCTTTTTTAAAATGAAGCCCATATTCATTTAAAAATTCTGAATAATTTTCTATAGGCGGCATCAAGGATGCTGATGCCGATTGGTTATTCGCATATTGCAGATGAAAAGCATTATTTGTCTTCTCTGTTGTCGTTGTATAATCAAGTCCCTTTGGCATGGAAATGGTTTAATGAAATGGAATTATATATGCACTGCATCTAGGAGGGCATGAATTTTAACTTCCCCATAATAAACTCTAACAAGATTTTTTTTAGTATTGTATATAGCCATATAAGGAACAGCTTTAGGCCTGAAAACGCGAGCAAAAGAGTGTTCATAATCCTTTCCCACAGTTATATTCTGATATTGGTCAAGATGATAGGATTGGTAAAACTCCTTTAGATCTTTGAAATCAGCACCTGCTAGCATATAGATCCGTACAGTTTTTAAATCTTCTATGTTTTTGACAAATGTTTTGGTCTCCTCTTGACAATGGGGGCAATTTGGCCTGAAATACATTACGACAATCGGTTTTCCTTCCGGAACCTGGCCTGGATCAAATAGAGTTATACTATCCATAAGCAGCATTTGAAAGGAAGGTAAGCTTGAAATTTTGGCGATGGATTCTTTCTGGCGATTCGAATGACAGGACAACAAAGAGCCAAACAAAATGAAAAAGGCTATATACCTCATATCGTTTAATTTTTTAGTGCGTTATTATACTTCTGACAATTCAAAATTTGTGTTATTATTCAAGACGGGGATCTCTCTGATTTTATCTCTGGTTCCACTAGTTTCAATGACTTCGATAAGCAATAGAGGAACAGTAAGCATTACGATCATAGGGAAAAATTGATATCGAAGTACTATAATCGTAGCAAATACGCAGAATATGAAATTTGCAACAATCATTATTCCTGTGAGGAATAGAGCGGGTTTAAATTTCCAATCCGGCCGTATAGTTTTTCGTTTTAAGATCAGCCAGACGATGGAGCCGACATAAAGTGCATTCAAAAAAAAGAAAATATAAGGAAACAAAAATAGTATTTTTCCCTGTGCAGTTTTTGATATAGCAGAGATGCTGGGGGCTTTAAAATCAAACCAATCTTGCGCAAGGGGTTCGACATCATCCTGCCCTAGGTTATAGACTTCCAATTTCTCCAAAGGCGGGAAAAAATAATTTTTTGTATTTAACAGCATAAAAAACTTTGCGAATTGAACTGGGTATCGTTTAATTAACCATGCTCCATAGTCGCCATATACTACAGAGGCTTTCCCCCAATCCACGACGATTTCGTATTCGTCTTTAGGATGATAGTTCCGTTTAAAGTATTGCTTTAGGGGGGATTCCGGTTGCCGGATAAAGAAATTAGCGACGTACTCCGATAGGTAATCAGTAAAATCTACTGGGACTTTGTTATAAAATTGGCGGCTGTAATTGTTCAGCTCCCTTGTTTCTACTGTAGCCAATTGATTACTGTCCACTTGTAGATGCCCATACATATACAATGCATTGTTGGCCAGTTGCCAGCCTGTAAATAGGGAGAATTGCTTCGTGCCAGTTAATTTATAAGCCTCATTCCGGGAATGGATAACAAAGGGTAGGATTAATAGCAAAGGAAAGATGATCCCTGCCAGTTTTAACCTGGCTGGCTGCTTGGATAATAGGAAGGCAACAGCAGCTACGAATGGATAATAATAGGCATTGTTGCGTACGGTAAATGCTAGGAATAGCAGGATTCCCTGAGTAAAAATGTGATAGTGGCGCGGCCTATGAATAATCCAGAATAACTCGGTGATCCATACCAGGCTTAGAGCCGCAAAAAGGGGATCACTATTGATGTAATTGCTGATGTAAAGGAATAAGGGGTTAAAAAAGAGAAAGATAAACAAGATATTTTGAGTTGATTTCCCGGGTTTATAAAAATAAATTAGAGTAAAAAAGAAATAGAGTGATGAAACTTCAAGAAAGAAATACTGAAAAGCCACTACTGCGGTGTCGGAATGGGTCAATTCATGGAAAGCACGTAAGAACTTGGAATAGCCGATGGGCCAGATATTGATGTCCAGGTTGGCTGAGGCCGCGAAGATATAACTGTAGCTGTCCGAAAAGAAATCTGCAAAAGGATATAGGGACTTAAAGATGGCAAATTGAAAGATAGTCCCAACGATTGCGATTCCCAAAAGTTTCCTGTTTTTTTGGTTTTGAAAAAGGAATTTTATAAAAGAAGACTGTGACCCCTCCTGTATGTTGATATGCTGGCTCATGCTAATATTTTTTATAATTTTCAGGGCTCATTTTTTTCGCTATTACTATAACCGATAAACCGGTTCGATGAAATACAATTTCATCGACACCCAAAAACAAAGGCACTTTTTCATGATAGATGCTTGCTTTTTTGGAGGGAATAATTTTATTGTATAGATACCACCCTACATGACCTAACACTTTAAAAAAATGGGTTTTTCGGATCTCAAAATCATTCGTTAAGAGCTGTCTAATATTTTTCAGATTAATATTCCGCCACGCTTCATACCCTTCTTCGTCAGATTCCTGGTATATGGCAGTTGAGACTGGTATCAGTAACATTAAATAACCGCCTGTGCGTAAAAGTTTTTTACAATTCCCTATGACTTTTGAATCAGTGGGAAAATGTCCCAACGTGTTCAGGTAAAATACGGTATCAAGCCTTCCTAATATCTCTGGATATTTAGTTTCGAAGTTTTCATTAAGCGGATTGATTTTGTAAATGCCTTTTACCAAGGGGATTCCTTCAAACTTTTTATAGAGCGACTTGCAATAACCATGATCTGGATCGCTCAATCTTAAGGGTAAACCATCTTGGATAAATAACGTTGCAAAATTTCCACTCCCACTCCCGATTTCCATAACTCTTCCCCTAATAAAAGGCCGAACCGTGTTATACATCCACTGGTTCAAACGACTGGTTCCGCTCAGATGGTACGGGTTTATAAGCTCCAATTCCCTTGGTAGCAATGATTGATCCGTATTCATTCTTTTTAAATTTATATTTGAGTATGCAATACAGAGCACGGAAGCCGTCTTTCCAACCAATCTTTTTGCCTTCCTCGAAAGTACGTCCATAATAAGAAATACCTACCTCGTAGATTCGGATTCCGGGCACCCGGGCGACCCGAGCTGTTACTTCCGGCTCGAATCCGAATCGTTTTTCTTTCAGAGGCAAACGCTGAATTATATCGGTACGGAATAGCTTATAGCAGGTCTCCATGTCGGTAAGGTTAAGTCCAGTAAAAATATTGGACAAAAAAGTCAAGAGCTTGTTTCCGATGGAATGCCAGAAGAATAAGATTCTATGAGGTTTACCACCGAAGAACCGGGTGCCGAATACAATATCTGCATGCCCTTCCACCATAGGCTTTAAGAGAGTATTATATTCCCGTGGATCATACTCGAGGTCAGCGTCTTGGATGATCAAACATTCGCCCGTAGCTTGGGAAATGCCGGTATGAATAGCAGCGCCTTTGCCCTGGTTCACCTCATGCAGGTAATAGGTGATCTCCAGCTCCGGATGGTTCACGATAAACTCTTTAATATACTGGTCCGTATTGTCTTTAGAACAATCATTGACGATAATAATTTCTTTGGTAATATCACTGAGTAAATGGACTTGCGCGATCCTATCCAATATAGAGCTTATTGTAGTTTCCTCATTATAGGCTGGTATGATAATCGATAATTTTTTGATCTCGATACCTCTATCTTTGCCTCTGTCCGGGATAAAGAGCAGATAATCCCGATGGTCTGGTTGAATGTGTATCTCGTGCATATAATAAGTTTTACTGTATCGTTGAATCTGTATGCAATCTACTGCTGTAAAATATCAAGATCAAGGCAATTAATATCAGGATTGGGGACTTATTGATGGAACTTTTGCAGCTTCAACTGGACACTAAGCGTGAAATATCGACCTAATAAGGTCGTGCGGTTTTGTGTAACGCTTGTAGCTGTTGACATCTGGGTTACACCGGTATTGCCATTGAAGATGTCAAACGCGGAAAGACTGAAAGTTACCTGATTATTTTTAAAGAATTGCCGCTGCAGAGAAGCATTTAATATTGCAGGATTCGAGCCCAACCTATTACCGATTCCACTGACTAAAAATTGCGATAGGGAGTACTCAAGGATCCATTTTTTTAAGATAAAATGGCGGTTATTGACCCCCCAACTGGCATAAGAAGAAGAATAGGGGCTAACTCCGGATGCATACTTGCTAAGGATATTTGTATAATTGCCGGATAGCTCGGATTCCATAATATCGGGTATATCCAGATTAAAGCTGAGGCCCTGCCCCCAATTTAGGTTGCTTGAGCTATAAAATACATTATCGGTTAGGGAAGGTGTTCTATGTTTATCGAGATTTCCAATAATGGAAATACGCAAATGTTTATGGAATACTGCTGGAAAATTTAGATGATAACTGGCGGAAAAGGAATAAAACCCGTTAGCATTCTCGTATGTCGTTCTTTGGACAACAGAACTTGTATCATGGGAATGCACAATGTTGGGGATGATCATGTTCTTTGTCGCATAATAACTCAATTCAACCTCGAAGCTTTGTAGCCACGTCGGCCGCACAGAGAACTGTTCGTAATGCAGCTTTAGGCCATGGCTAAAAGAAGATTTAAGATCAGGGTTGCCGGTCACCGGGTATTGAGGATTGCTAAGATCTGTTACTGGCTGCAATTGCCGGAGTTGAGGCGGAGATGAATTTCCGCCGTACTCGAAATTCAATTTCATTTCTGGCGAAAAAGAATAGGATAATTGCGTCATGGGCAGGAAATTAAAATAATGGTATTCCTGAATAACGCCTTTCCCGACTGATTGCCCATGCTGGACTAATGGCTGAGCATCGATACTTAGCATCAGGTTGAGTTTATTGGAATGGATAATATAGCCGGTATGTACCCGTTGAGTTATTGTCTGGAAATGATAATCATTACTCAGAGAATCGATAATTACCGGACTTGCAGTAGTGGTATCAGGTGTCCGAGTGAACAGACTATTTTGTGTCGACACGGAGTGCCAGGAATATCCTAATTCTACAAACCCCATTTTCCCAAAGGATATATAGTAGTTTAGGGAAGTGGCTAGGTCCCGGCTGGTATTTTGGGTCTGTAGCAAATAATGCTGTTGGGAAAAATAGGATTGGCTATCTGCCTGGATACTGGTATTCGTAAGGTTATCCGCATTCTGTTTCCGGTCGGAATAATGGTAAGATACCTGCATACTGAATCGATTGTTCGAATGTGGAAGAAGCTTTTCAAAATAGATATCCGATCCAGCAGACAGGGTATGAGTATTAGAACGGTTAACAGATTGGCCTGTAGTGGCTTTACTGAAACCGCTGTCCTTTGTTGTATTCGAAAATTTATTTGTATTCTCCTCTTGGATTCCCGGGATATTTAGAGAAGGATTAAAGCGTAAAATGGTATTGGGATCCGGGTTATACTTCAGCGTATAACCAATATCAAAAGCTTGTTTGCTTCCGGAGCTAAGATTGCTTTGCTCCAGATGGGAATTGCTCCCGGTAAAGAAATTATCCTGAATCTGGCTAGTTCCAATGGAATGACGATCGCCGTAAAGACTAGCGTTTGTATTACCTGACCATTTTTTACTCCAACGGTCAGAATAACCAAGATAAACACCTTTTTCATAGGTATTCCCAGTTGGACTTAAATTGCGCAGCCATGCATTCAACGTTAATTGCCTGTCGTCTTTAATAGCGTCACTGAATAGGGTGCTATTATATTTATCTTTGTTACCTATTGCCAACTGGAGCTGCCCGAATTGACCATTTTTCTTGTCTTTTTTAAGTATGACATTCAGAACTTTATCAGATTCTCCACTTTTTACTCCTGTCAACCGGGCCTTATCTCCGTAGTCATCAATCACCTGGATGATATCCACGATATTCGCCGGTAGGTTACGAATAGCGGTCAGAACATCCCCGGGAAAATCTCTTCCATCCACCATGACCCGCCCAATTTTTTTCCCTTGCACAGTTATGGTACCGTCCATATCAATTTCTAAGCCAGGTAGTTTTTTCAGCAAACTTTCAAGCTCCGATCCTGGACGGATTTTAAAAGCTCGCGCATGATAGTCAATAGTATCCTGCCGAATCGTAAACGGCTTGACCTTTTGGACTACCACCGGCGCCAGCTCTCCGTATGTCGTCTGCAGCAAGATGGGGGGTAAGATCAATAGGCGGGTACCTTGATTCGAACGCCAAGCTTTTTGGAAGGGGGAGTATCCCTCCATAGTAATCAATAGTTCAAAAGATCGGACCATTGGGATTCGAAAATGGAAAGACCCGTCCTCGCCGGATAAAGTAGAACTGGTATCTATGCCTGCAAATAGTTGAACTGTCGCTTTTGTTATTGCCACACCATTACTGTCCTTTACCATTCCCCGCAATTCCATCCCATTTTGAGCCCTTACATAACTCAGGCTGTAGATGATTAACAGCAATATAAGAAGGGCTTTCTGCATAACTGGGTAAGCTACTGGCATAACCTATCACTATCAAGGCAATTCCTATCAGGATCGGGGGAGATTTTTGCTACTCCCTTCAAGGAGCATATCTGCAGGATTACCTAAAAGAATCAGGTGATACCTGTATTCCTTCGGCGTAAGCCCCGTACGCTTTTTAAATTCCGTTCCGAAATGACTGGAAGAGCAAAACCCATGTTTGGAGGCGATGTATTTTATCGGCCGTGCGAAATCCTGCAGGTCGTAGATGGCACGGGCAACACGGGTGGCCACAATGTAATTATGCACGGTGAGCCCGGTTCTCAACTGTACGCCGGCTTGCAATTTTTTGATGTCCATGCAGACCTCGATGGCCAATTGATCTGCTGAGATGGCGTCCCGGTAATTTTTTTCGATATACGCGATGGCCTGGTCGACACGATCCAGCTCATAGGGCGTAAATAGTCCATGAATAGGCATAAGGAAATACTTTAGCAATATGGTAATAGTCTAATTGGCTAAGCAGTAATTTGGCTTAGTATTATCTGGTGTTGTAAATAGTTTAGAGGAAGGCTACAAGAAAGCTGCAGCCTTTAGGAGATTTCCTTAAAACCCGGAGAACCTTTATATGTAGTAGAAATAAATAGTGAAGATGGCTTGGCAGTAAAGGACACGGATGCCCATTTCAGAGAGTGCTGCATAAGATAAAGTTTAAGTCGTTAAAGGATGCCTGATGCTACTATATAACCGGCGACAGCAGCCTGAATAAAACAACAGTCTATCCAGGCTGTCCGCCCGCCCGATTGTATATGTGGAATTGCTATTAACCGTCGCCTTGCCCGTACCTTATTTGTCGAATTGTCGATCGTCTTTCCTGTTGAATTCCGCCCGATGGCTTTGAATATTTTAATGTGCTTGTTAAACAAATATACTATACAGAATAAACGATCTTCTTATGAATGAGGGATAAAAAAAACAATAAATGATGAAATTATGAAGGAATTGTTATCATACCGTGAACGTATGATGATGTTGCATCGCACTGATAAGCAAACTTTAAGAAGAATGTTTGCCACTCCGCTGTACAAAGGCAGGTGTATAACCAAAGTATTTTTTGAAAGCCAGCTCAAAAGCATGATGATGCGAGTACCCGCTGTTCTCCGCTACCACACTCACCGGCGTATCCGTTTCCAACAATATCCTGTGAGCCCTTGTCATACGGGCTTCCAGCAGGAATTCCGTTACCCCCATACCGAAGATGGCCTTGAACCCATTGTTTAATTTATAGAGGCTCAGCCCCATCTGTTTGGTCAGCGCAGGAATAGTGAAGGATTTGCCCATGTCCTGCAGGATCAATTCCTTCGCCTGGTAGATATAGGCCGACTCTTCCTCTCCGATGGGAACGGTTTCGCCTGGACTCGTCTGCGTGATCTTTAATAAAGAGAGTAATAATATTTCTGCCGCGAGGCTTTCCAGGTAGATCTTCCGCAGGTGACCTTTATAACCGCAATCCAGCATACTGTCGACCAGCGACAGGATCACGGCATCTGCAATGCAATAATGTTCGTTGTAACGGACCGCCTCACCGGCTGTCGCCCTGGCTAAGAAATCTGACAGCTTGGGGAAACTACTTAACAAAGGCATGAAATGTTCCTTGTTATAAAAGATAGACAAATGGCTGTAGTTCTCCTGTTTGCGAAGTTTTATTACTGTATGGATCGACGGAACAGCATGGAGAGAAAGTCCCCTTTCATGTAGGACCCCTACTCCGAACTCCCTGGAATCGTAGAAATAACTATTGCGCAAGATGATCTGCAGGCGGATCGCCGGCTCATGGCTGTTGAACGTCACCTGCTCATCGTTGGTAAAATAAAGGGTGTGGTAGAGAAGATAGATGCTGTCCCCGTCCAGTCGCTGGAACAGCACATGACCAAAGGATCCTGCAGTGCCATAACAGATGCTGTCAGCAATCTGCATTTGCCTTAGTGGGGCCGGGAGAACGGGAGACAACCGTAACTCGCCGGCATGCACTGTCTGGATCCGGATATTCATGGGTGCCGTTTGGCATTGGTTGAACGAGGTTGTTTGCCAGGCCGATAGGTGGGTGGCCGACCCATAAAGCTGGTTGGCGGCAAGCCATTGATCTGTTCATACCGTTTGCGCAACTCGCCCGGCGTCGATCCGAAGTAGGCCTTAAAGGCCCTGATAAAATTGGGAGGGTCCTGATAGCCAGTGAGCAACGCGGTATCGGCGATGCTCATATTTTTCTCCAGCAGACATTGAATGGCTTTGTCCATACGCTCCCGGTTGAAATCCCCGAAGATCGTCGTGCCGAATACCTGCTTGTACCCCTTCTTTAATTTAAAATCATTGATCCCCATTTTATGGGCCAGCTCTTTCAGGGTAGGAGGGTTTTCCATGTTCAGCAGCAGGTACTCCCTAGCCTCATGGATCCTTTCCAGGTCATATCTTTTCAGGTGGATGCCGGCCTCCTTTTCAAAAGGACGGCTGATGATCTGATCCAGGGCCAGCAGCAACAGCACCGATATTTTTGATTGCATAAAGTTCCGGCGCAGATCTCCGGTGTGAGGACAGTCAATAATAGCTTTGAGGATACGCATCATCATCGGGCTGGCAGTAGCCGCGGAGGAGCCGAGCTGGGCAGTTACCCCTTTCTCTTTCTTTTCCAGCAGTTCGGTCAGCTCCGAAAAATCACCGCCCATCTTTTGCAGATAAGCGGGAGAAAAATGAATATCGAGGGTGCTGGTATGGCTATTGGCTTTGTCAAACCAGTTGATCTTAGCCACAGAAGGAGCGGCGATCATATTATACTGGCCTTCCGCTATGGTCTTTTTCGGCCCGTCTTCCATCCGGTAAGAGAGGGAATGATGCAGAACAAACTGCAACTCCAGGATGGGTTCGGCCCTTTGACTCTCTGGCCAGCCTACGTCGGCCCCCAAAAAATAATTGCTCAGACGAATACAGAAATCCGGACAATGACTGTCGTAGAACAGCAGAGAGCTGAAACAGCCAGAGGATTGAAGGGCCCTGGTATCAGGGAAAGCGCTTCCGGTGGACGCTTCCAATAAGAGAGGCTTAAGAAAGCTCTCCCTCAATTTTTGAGTGGTGATGTGAATAGGCATAAGGTTCTATGTTTCCGTACAAAAAATGGAAACTAATCAGGATCTTAGCATTAACCGCACATCTACTAAACAAAGGCAAGCATTGGACAGACAAGGACAATTTGGAAAAGAGATCAAGGAAAATAAATTTAAATAGGATTCCTAACTTTACATGTTAAATTTCCCATTTATCGGGGCGGCATAACTGTTTACCTCTAATTGGGCCTAAGAGGAGGGGATTATGGCTACCCACTTTCCGGGAGAATTTTTTTTGGGGTTGGAGAGAACTAAAAGTATAATTTTTTCGTATATGATACTGAATGAGAAGAATAATTTTGGCTAGGAATTTGATTAGTCATCCCCGTTTACTCAGCGGGGATTTTTTATTTTATAGCAGTTTGAACACCAGCGCGGCCAGCAAAGCCCCGGCCACAGGACCGATAACCGGTATCCAGGCATAACCCCAGTCGCTATCCCTTTTGCCGGGAATGGGCAGCAGGGCATGCATGATCCGGGGCCCCAGGTCACGGGCAGGGTTGATGGCATAACCCGTAGCCCCCCCTAACGAAAGCCCGATCCCCAGCACCAGCAAGCCCACCGGCAAGGCATCCAGGGCGCCCAAGCTACTGGACGGAGAGGCGATATAGAGGACTCCCAGTATCAGGACAAACGTGCCGATGATCTCCGAGAGGAGGTTGTCCCCCGCGCTGCGGATAGCCGGACCCGTACAGAAGACGGCGAGCTTGGCCCCCGCGTCCTCCGTCTCCCCGAAATGCGGGCGATACGCGAGCCAGGCGATCAGCGAACCGGCCATAGCTCCCAGCATCTGCCCGGCAATATACACGGGTACGAGCCCCCAGTCGATTTTGCCCAATGCGGCAAAAGCCAGGGTGACAGCGGGATTCAGGTGAGCCTTGCTGGACGCTGCCGAGCAATAGACTCCCACGAATACCGCAATCGCCCAACCGAAGCTGATAACGATCCAACCGCTGTTGTTTCCTTTTGTCTTCTTCAAGACCACATTCGCTACTACTCCCTGGCCCAGTATGATGAGCATCCCTGTGCCGATAAATTCGCCGAAAAAAGGCGTCATAGTTCGTTGGTTTTTGGTGTAAAATTTTTTATGATGTTGGTTGTGTGTCCCCTTAAGCAAGATAATTTTCCGCCACCCTGCTAAATTCCGCGACCTGCTGCTCCTGCCACTGCTGGTCCTTGCCCAGTTCCCGGGCCAATAGCTCCGCGACCACCCCCGCACATTCAAGGGCAGCCTGCGCATCCAGCAACAGGGCCCTCGTTCGCCTGCTCAAAGCGTCTTCTACGGTCATGCATAGTTCCTCCCGGGCAGCCCAAACGATCTCGGCGCCGATATAAGGCAACCGGGCATGCAGCCGTTTTCCCAGGGCGGGATCGGCACTGGCGAGGGCCCGGATAGCCGGGGCGTCGCTGCCGTAATAATAGAGCGGGTCGTGGAAATCCGTGGCTGGCGTGGTTGCTGCCGGCCCTGCACTGGTCCCGGCTACAGTAGTCGACCCATGAATCGGCAGTTCCGCCGTCCGGCAAGGCGTGTCTGTTAGTCCGGCCCGGGTGATCGCTGTATTCACTGTATCTTCCGCCATCCGGCGATAGGTGGTCCATTTGCCGCCCGCAATAGTGATCAGCCCCGAATCCGAAACGGTGATCAGATGATCCCTCGACAACTCCGCTGTCTTCTTACTGCTGCTCTTCACCAGGGGGCGCAGGCCGGCAAAAACACTGCGTATATCTTTCCGGCCCGGTGTCTTGGTCAGGTAGCGGCCGATCTGCTGCAGGATAAAATCGATTTCTTCCGGCAGGGCCCGTGGCTCCGCAGGAATTTCTGTCACCGGCGTATCCGTAGTACCGATAATTATTTTGTCGTGCCAGGGAACGGCAAACAATACCCGCCCGTCATCCGTATGTGGCACCAGGATGGCCGCTTCCCCCGGGAGGAACACCTTGTCCAACACAATGTGTACACCCTGGCTGGGCGCTATGATCGGTTCACTGCCCGGTTCGTCCATTTGCAGGACGCTATCGGTGAATACTCCTGTGGCGTTGATCACCGCTTTTGCCCGGATCTCATACTGCCGCCCGGTTGCTTTATCCGTTGCCTGCACCCCTACGATCCTGCCGCCGGAGTTACCTGCGGAAATATTCCCGTTCCCGGAAATTGTCCTGTGTCCCGCATTCCCACTGTCTTTCAGGAATCCCTCTACCTGACAGTAATTGAGCAAGGTGGCTCCTTGCCCGGCCGCAGTCTGGGCAAGGTTGATAGCCAACCGGGCATCATCGAACTGCCCGTCATGATATAAGACCCCACCCCGCAATCCTTCGGCATCCAGGGTAGGAGCCAGTTGCAGGGTTTCTTCCCGGGAGAGCGAACGCGAAGGACCGAGACCAAGACTGCCGGACATCCAGTCGTATACTTTCAGGCCTATCCCGTAATAGGGGCCCTCCCACCATTTATAATTGGGAACGATGAAGGATTGATCGTGCACAATGTGCGGGGCATTCTTGTGGAGGATACCTCTTTCGTGCAGGGCCTCTGTCACTAGTTTGATGTTCCCCTGCTGCAGGTAACGGACACCCCCATGTACTAATTTCGTAGACCGGGAGGAAGTGCCTTTCGCAAAATCATGCTGCTCCAGCAGGAGGGTCCTGAATCCCCGGGAAGCACCGTCCACCGCTATTCCCAGACCTGTGGCGCCGCCGCCGATAATACAAAGATCCCATTCGAGGGTGGACTCAAGCGCCCGGATCATTTCCTTTCGGTTCATAACTTAGCCTATTAATTTGTTATCTCTGTTACTCCTCCGTCCACGCGATAGACGCTTTTACCGCCCGTTGCCAGCCTTTCAGCAGTTCTGCGCCACGGGCTGGGTCCATCGAAGGGGTGAAACGCCTGTCCACCTCCCATTGTTGCTGGATATCTTCTACCGAGCTCCAATAGCCGGTGGCCAGCCCTGCCAGGTAAGCAGCGCCCAGGGCCGTCGTCTCATACACCTTGGGACGGATCACGGGAACTTGCAGTATATCGGATTGGAACTGCATCAGGAGGTCATTGGCGGTAGCCCCGCCATCCACCCTCAGCTCCTTTATATTGATGCCGCTATCGGCTTCCATTGCTTTTAGGACGTCATAGGTCTGGTAGGCGATACTCTCCAACGCTGCCCTGGCTATATGCGCCTTATTGGTGCCCCGGGTCATGCCGAACAAACTTCCCCGTGCATACTGATTCCAGTGAGGAGCCCCCAACCCAGCAAAGGCCGGGATCATGTACACCCCTTCTGTATCGGGTACCGTAGCGGCCAGGGCTTCCACTTCCCCGGAGGAGCGGATCAGGTGCAGTCCGTCCCGAAGCCACTGTACGACGGCTCCGGCGATGAAGATGCTGCCTTCCAGTGCATATTCTATCCGCCCGTTGAGTTTCCAGGCGATGGTGGTGAGCAGATTATTTTTTGAATGAACGGCTTCTGCGCCGGTGTGCATGAGCATGAAACAACCGGTGCCATAGGTATTCTTTACCATTCCCGGCTGGGTGCATAATTGCCCGAACAGGGCCGCCTGCTGATCTCCCGCAATCCCGGCAATGGGCATTCCGACGCTACCCGGCGCCATGATGCTGCCCGTGGCACCATACACTTCACTGGAAGCCTTCACTTCCGGCAGCACGGCGGCGGGAATGTCGAAAAGTTTTAAAAGCTCCGGATCCCAGGCCCCGGTATGAATATTCAACAATAAAGTACGGGAGGCATTGGTACTATCGGTGATATGCAGTTGCCCGGCAGTGAGCTTCCAGATCAGCCAGCTATCGACGGTGCCGAATGCTAATTCCCCTTTCTCCGCCCGGGCCCTGGCTCCGGCGACATTGTCCAGGATCCATTTGAGCTTGGTAGCAGAGAAATAAGCGTCGATGACCAGCCCGGTACGCTCCTGGATCAGGGGAGAGAGACCCTGGGCTTTTAACTGGTCGCAGTAGCCGGCTGTGCGACGGTCCTGCCAGACAATGGCGGGGTGAATGGGCCGGCCGCTGGACCGCTCCCAGACGATGGTGGTCTCCCGCTGGTTGGTAATTCCAATAGCCGCGACGTCCCGGGTGGTGATATTACTCTTGGCCAGCACCTCCGCCAGCACACCATACTGGGATGACCAGATCTCTTCGGCGTCATGCTCTACCCAGCCTGGCTGGGGATAATATTGCTGGAATTCTTTCTGGGCTAACTGGATGATCTGGCCCTTGTGATCAAAGAGGATGGCCCTTGAACTGGTGGTGCCCTGATCGAGGGCGAGGATATAAGGTGCTGGCATGTAAATCGTTGTGTTCGGAAATTGGTTTATGAATGGAAAACTTCCTGTAATGTAATAAAAATTATTGTTGGGTAAGTGTCTTCATGCCCCCGGAGGGTATCTGTCTTTGAGTGGCCATATAAGCTGGTCTGCCCGCGGGTGACAAAAAGATTTGGCAGGAAATAAGTATGGTCATAAATTTGCGTAAGTGCTTACGTAATTAATATCTATTTTATGAATTTTTATGACAGAACGGGGAAAATGGCGTTGGGCAGCCGTCTTCGCCGGCTCAGCGAGCAGATGACGGAGCAGGCAGCCGGTATTTATGACCTTTACCAGGTGGATCTTCAGCCCAAATGGTTTCCTGTGTTTTATTCGCTTTCGGCTGATGGGGACGCTTCGACGCAGCATGACGCCTCGACGGTGGGTGCCCCGGCGGAAGAAGGTAAATCCATCATGGATATTGCCCGGGAGATCGGCCATACCCATCCCTCCGTCAGCCAGATCGTACGGGAAATGGCAGCCAAAGGGTATGTGATTGAAAAAAAAGGGGAGACGGACGGGCGCAAGAATTTTGTCGTCTTGTCCCCGGCAGGTAAAGTGCTCCGGGAAAAACTGCAGGTGCAATTGGATGATGTGACTGCAGCTGTTGAGACGGCCATGAAAGAGACGCATCATGATCTCTGGAAAGCGATCGGGGAATGGGAGTTCCTCCTGGAACAAAAAAGCTTGCTACGCCGCGTGCAGGAAGAAAAGAAGCATCGGGAGAGCAACGAAGTGCAGATCGTGGACTTTCTCCCTGAACATTATCTCGCTTTTAAACAACTGAACGAGGAATGGATCACCACCTACTTTAAAATGGAATTGGAGGATCACCATGCCCTGGACCATCCAAAGGAGTACATACTGGATAAAGGCGGGCATATTTTTATGGCCCTATACCAAGGCAAACCCATAGGTACCTGTGCCCTCATCCGGATGGAAGACGGGGATTTCGAGCTGGCTAAGATGGCGGTGGCCCCCATTGCGAAAGGCAAAGGCATTGGCTTCCTGTTAGGACAGGCCTGCATTGATAAGGCCCGGGCCCTGGGAGCGAAAAGACTTTACCTGGAAAGCAATACCAAGCTCAAGCCTGCTATCAGTCTCTATCATAAATTAGGGTTCCGCAAGATTGCCGGACCACCCTCTCCGTATGAACGCTGCAATATCCAGATGGAGTTGCGGTTGGGGGCCAACCAATAAGGGCGGCTATTCGGAACGCAAACTCTTCACCGGATTCATCAACGCCGCCCTGACTGACTGGAAGCTGATGGTGACCAGCGCAATGAACAAGGCCAGCACGCCTGCGAGTACAAAGACCCACCAGTTGATGTCGATGCGGTATTGATAACCCTGCAGCCAATTGTGCATCGCCCACCAGGCCAGGGGAAAGGCGATGATAGCGGACAGGGCGATGAGTTGTAAGAAATCCTTTGACAGCAGGGTAGTGATGCCTGTTACACTAGCGCCCAGGACCTTACGGATGCCGATCTCCTTTATCCGGCGCTCCGCTGTATAAGCTGCCAGCCCGAATAATCCCAAACAGGAGATAACGATCGCCAGCGCTGCAAACACCCGGGACAATTTACTCACCAGCATTTCGCTCTGGAACATGTTATTGAACTGTTCGTCCACAAAAATATAATTGAAGGGGTAGGCCGGATTGTCTTTTCTCATCACCGCCGATATTTTTGCCAAAGCCTGTTCGGTGTGGGCGCCGGCTTTTACCCGTATATACATGACCGTTTCTCCCTGGTTGGAACAGGTGAAGATTACCGGGTCAGGTCTGCCATACATGTCCCCGTAGACAAAGTCTTTCACAACCCCCACTACGATGGCCTTTAAAGAGGTGTCGCCCATATAGGATATTTTTTTGCTGACGGCGCTCTCTTTGCCCATTTGTCTGGCCAGGGATTCGGTAATGAGGATATTTAAGGTTTTTGCATTTTGGTCCATGGCTGTATCGGTAGCCTGAAAATCTCTCCCCTCCGCGATATGCATACCCGAAGCAGCGACAAATTCGGGGCTTACCTGCCGGACGGAGATCAGGGTCCTGTTCGAGAGATCCTTACCGGACCAGGTGAGATCAGAGGTGTTGTTGCCCCCATAGATCGTCGCATGATCGGACAGGGCAGCATTTTCTACCACGCCGGTATTCAGCAGGTCCTGCCGGATGACAGCAAATTTGTTGCCCATATTACCTAATACATCTGTCTGGATCAGGCGGTCCCTATCGTATCCCTGGCTCCTGTTTTTGACATGCTGGATCTGCTGGTAAATAATGATGGTGCTGATGATGAGTACGATCGAGACGGTGAACTGCAGCACCACCAATCCTTTGCGAATAAAGGTGGCGCTGCCTGTCTTTAGTTTCAATCCTTTCAGCACCGATACCGGGTTGAAAGAAGACAAATACAGGGAGGGATAGCTGCCTGCCACCAGTCCACAGACAAGGGTAATGACGAGCAGCGCCAGTAGATGCTCCGGGTTGCCTAGTCCCAGGGAAAGCTCTTTTTGGACCAGTCCATTGAAAGCGGGAAGCACCAGGCTGATGAGAAGGACCGAGACGATGACGGAGAGCAGGGACATAAATAATGACTCCCCGATGAATTGTGCCACCAGTCCTCTTTTTTCGGCACCGAGCACTTTGCGCACGCCCACTTCCCGGGCCCTTTTCTCACTGCGGGCTGTAGCCAGGTTCATAAAATTGATACAGGCGATCAGCAGGATGATCCAGGCGATAACGGAAAACAGGCGCAGGTATTCGATACGGCCTCCGCCCGTCAGCTTGCCATTCTCAAACGAATCATAGAGACGCCAGTTATTCATGGCAAACAGCAAGGGATGAACAATGGAGGCCGGTTCTTTTTGGTGGACGAAATCGTAGAGCTGTTTGTCGACCGTTGCCGGGTTGGTGGCGGGCTGCAGCTCTACATACGTAGTAATGGAATTATTCCCCCATTTGTGGACATAGTCGTTATTGTCATAGAAAATCTGGAAGGGGGCCACCCACTCGAACTGGAGGCTGGAATTGGAAGGAAGGTCTTTGACGACACCTGTGACGACATAATCTTTTTTGTTATCGATCTTTACGGTCCTGCCCATTACGTTCTTATCTTCCCCGAAGAATTTTTTTGCCGACCGCTCCGTGATGACGATGGAATAGCGCTGTGGAAAAGGGTTCCTGGCATTGCCCCTTACAAAGGGGAGGGTGAACATATTGAATAGGGAAGGCTCGGCATAAGCGCCGGATGCATATACCTGCTTGTCCCCAATGGTGAACAGGAGGGAGGATTGACCCTCCGTCGTGCGGCAGGTGCCCGCAATCCCCGGTATTTCCGCCTGCATAGCAGGGCCAAGAAGGCCGGGAGTCGACCAGTAGGTACGGATATTCCCGTCATACAACTGGTTTTCCCGCACGGCGTACAAGCGGTCCCTTTTTACATTTGTTTTGTCATAGTTCGCTTCGTCTTCCACCCAGAGGAAAATAAGGCCCGCACAGGCGACCCCAATGGCCAGTCCAAAGATGTTGAGAAAACCTCCGGTCTTGTTCTTTTGGAGGTGGCGCAGCATGGTTTTGAAATAGGTGATGAACATGATAGGCGAATTATGTTAGTTATGAATGATGATGGTCAGGAAAGCCGGGTTGACAGCGGTGTATCATGCCAATAAAATGCCTGTTTTCTATATGATTAATAGTCAGTGAATTGTGTTTTGGTATGGCCCTTGAAACTGTGCGTTTTCGAACGCCGGGTGTACATTTATGGGGGGCGGGTTGCCGGGTCATTTCCGGCAACTGATCATTCTGCGGCGGCATCAGAATGCGATCCGGAAGCTCCCGAATACACCGAACCGTTCCGCCGGAACGGAAGGAAGCGGCTGTGGCAGCACCCGCCACACCAGGTCTACCCGGAAAAATTTAAAGATATTGTCTACGCCGGTGCCCAGCTCCAGGTAGGTCTTTCCATCGAGCGACTTAAAGGAATAGCCGGGAAAGGTATTGTAGGCGGCATTGGCCGGAGAGAGGCTGCCCCATAGTGCCTTGGCTGTCCAGAACTGGCGGAATTTCAGCTTGCGGGTGAGTGGAATGAACCGGAACAATCCATTGCCGAAGTTGTGCTCGAAATTGATACCCAGGTAACGGTCGTGGATATACTCCCATTTGTTCAGCAGGCTGAAAGCATATTGATTGTAGTAGTGCAGTTCGTTCCCCGGCGCCACATCCAGCAAAGGGAATGGAAGGGTGCCATAAGTCGTTCCCGCAAAAACATTGTAGTAGACGCTCCCGAATGGAGGCACTTTCATATAGTCGGATATGCTGGCGGAGAGTTTGTCATAGTTGTAGCTGCTGTTGAGCACTCCGGATATGCCGCGGGTGTATTTAACGGAGACGATCGGGTAGTCGCTTCCCAGGCTGGTGCGGTAGAAGGCGTTCTCGAAGAATTTCTCCAGGTAGGCCCAGCGAAGGCGAACCGAAGTCTCGAAAGTGGTGAGGGGATCGCCGCCATTGGAGCCGGCATAATTATTTTTGGCAGGGAGATTGAGCAGGGGATCATAACGCCGGTGATCACCTGTCAGCGTGATGGAGAATCCGTTATGCCACTCTTTGAACAATTCCAGCTTTTTTTCTTCCAGGTTCAGAAATTTGATGGGGATGCCTGATTTCCGGACGGCCAGGGCGAAGATATTGTCGGAAGTGATCTCATCGTAATATTGTTGTCCATAGTCAAGGTCATTGCGGTACATAGCATAGAGCGTGAAGCGGGGATCTTTTTTAAGCATCCAGAGTACATCTCCTTCCCCATGCCATTTTTGGTCGCCGAACCCATAGGCCAGGTACCCGTGAAGGATCACTTTCTTGCTGAAGACATGATTGGTTCCCAGGTCAAACCGCAGCCGGAGACCCTGTAGTTGGTTGGAGTAAACCCAGTTATACCAGGGCCCCAGCTCATAGGGGCCGGTTTCATAATACCCGGTGCCCAGGAAATTGATGATATTGGTATAGGTCCGGAAGAGGGGCATTTTGAGCAGGGTATCGATCGTGTGATAGATCGCTTTCTCGTTCTTATTCAACTCTTCGTGCCGGGAAGCCTGCCAGAAAGAATCTGTTCTTTCCCTTGCATTGGGAGTGAAGACGGTCTCTTCCAGGATCTTATTTTTTTCCACCTCCTGATGGACGGAGCTGTCGTTAACAAGGATGTTCCTGTAGGTGGTGGTCTTGCGACCGATAAAGCCGAGATTTTTTTTCCCTATGGGAGAGATATTGGCGACGAATTTATCCTTGACGAGGAACCAGGTGCTGTCGTTGATCAGCGAAAATTCCTGGATGAGGCTCAGCTCGTTGATGAAATTGATATTGGCCTCTTTATTCAGGCGCAGGCTCATTTTCTGGATGGCAAAACTGGTATCATGCACCCAGCAGTCCCCTTCGAAGGTGCTCTCTCCTTTTCGTCTGGGCGTGAAGACCAGGTGGAACAGTCGCCGGGAGTTGACGAACTGGGTGTCTACGACCGTATAACGATAGTAATAGTCTCCGTTATCGCTGATAGGGCTGACAAAGCGCCGGTCGAATACGGGAATAAAATTCCGGTAGAAGTCGATGTTCTGTTCCATGCCCCCCAGTACTTTGCTGACGCTCTCGTTGTCGACTCCCAGGGTCTTGCTGCCTTTGATGGATTCCCGTCTTTTGAGGGGGGACCGCTGATAATAATAGTCGGATAAGGTCTCTGTAAGGAATACGGGAAGAAAGGGCTGCCCTTCCAGGGTGTCCACATTGTCCAGGATAAAATTAAAGGGCTTCAGGAGGCGGTTGCGCTGCAGTTTTTCTTTATTGACCTCGTTGAGGTCCAGTTCCAGCTTATTATAGAGTTCGTAGGAGAAATTGTCAAAGCGGTAGCGGTCGTTGTATTTTTTTCTGCGTACGATCTTTCGCCAGAGCAGCAGTCCCCGGTCCACTTTTCGGCTGACCACGACAACGGCATATTGTCCCCGTTCCATCGTAATATTCATATTCACCGTATCATGGCGGGCGGCGGCGGCGAGCAGAGAGGGGCTAAGGGGAAGCCGGTAGTCCTGGTAGCCGACATAGCTAATGACCAGGGTGTCTGTGGGCCAATGTTCAAACCGGAAAATAAAGCCGCCTGCGGAGTCGCTGAGCCGGCCTTTTCTCGTTCCCTGTAACTGCATGGAGGCAAAAGGGATTTTTTCGTCGCTATGGGCGTCTTTTAGCGTGCCTTTCAGGATAAGCGTCGTTTGTGCATTGCCAATAAAGGATATGGATAAGAGGGTGATTAACAGCCAGATGCGATATGGGGTATCGTTTAAAAAATACATCATTCAAATGTACTGTTTATGGGAGGCAACGGTTGCCTGTTGTGCGACAAAATCGAAAATTTAATGAAATTGACGGGGAATTTTTTTGCAAAAAGCTTGGAGGTATGGATCTTTTCTTTTTACTTTGTATTTCAAAGTGCTTTTTATGGATAGTCCAAGCAGGGCCAATGAATCTTTAGAAACCTTACAGGATATTAAGCGTATGATGGAGCGTTCGTCACGCTTTATTTCCCTAAGTGGCCTGAGTGGGGTGAGCGCCGGTCTCTGTGCGCTGGTGGGGGCTTTTGTGGCGCATACCTGGATAATGGATTATTATGTATTGAATAGCAATGTCTCGCCGCGTGAGTATATGCAGGAGGACGTTCATTCGCTCAAATGGAAGCTAATTGTCCTGGCAGGGGGGGTATTGGCAGCGGCTCTGCTGACTTCTACCTGGTTTACCTGGAGAAAAGCGCGGAGAAGCAATTTGCCTATCTGGGATCTGACGTCAAAGAGGTTATTGGTAAATATGGCCATCCCTTTACTGGCCGGCGGCTTTTTTGTCCTGGGGCTCCTGGATCACTCGGATTGGAATTATGTCGCTCCGTCCTGTCTCATATTTTATGGACTGGCCCTGGTGAATGCCAGCAAGTATACCCTGAGCGATATCCGCTACCTGGGTTTCCTGGAAATCGCGCTGGGTTGTGTTAATATGTTTTATTTGCATTGGGGCTTGTATTTCTGGACCATTGGCTTTGGATTTTTGCATATTGTATACGGGCTGATCATGTGGTGGAAATATGAAAAGTGAGGAGGAGGGAATCGGATAATGGATATTTTATAAACGATGAAGAATCCTATAGGCAATTTAAATAAAGTGTTCGACAGCCGCATCCGGATGGGGGTGATGAGCAGCCTGTTGATGAATGAGGAGATCAGTTTCAATGACCTGAAGCAATTGCTGGAGCTGACGGATGGCAACCTGGCTTCTCACCTGATCAACCTGGAAGAGAATGGCTTTATTAAAGTGCACAAGGGATTTATCGGGAGGAAGACGAACACGACGTATTCGATCACCAAGGCAGGGGAAAAAGCATTTAAGGAACACATCGAGGCGCTGGAGAGTATGATTCGCGGAGTGAATAAGCCGTAGACTCGCGAAGCCCTCATGAGCGCCATTGAAAGACGAATTTGATTGCGAATAAAAGAGCAGCAAATTTTTTTTGTCCAAATACTTTGAATTGCAAAGTGCTTTTATAAAAAATTAAAAATAGAAATGATATGCAACTGACAAATATGCGAGCAACGAATGCTGACAGGCACAAGACTCATTTGGGTTCCCTGCTTTCGAGTATGCTGGGTATTATCCTGTTGTTGCCGGCGAGTTTTTTCATCCTCACTATGCTGTTGAGGATCTGCTTTGGTTCGAAGACCTTGTATTATTCCATGGCGCCTTCTTTCCTGCAATCTCCGTTCAACCTCTTTGCGCTGCATAAGGCTCAGTTCATTCTCGGATGTCTGCTGCTATCCGTGCTGTGTAACGTGCTCTCTATCCTGAAATTCAACCTGCAACCGGGAAAATGGGGATGGGAGGTGGAAGTGTCCTACCGGCGTTACTGGCTAAATACTGCTATTGCCCTGCAAAGCGGATTGTTGTTGCTGGTATTGATCGCTTATGCATTGATACAACATATACGTTATTAAGATGGAGAGACAAAAGTTTTCAATCCGTAGCCGGGTAAAAAGTTTCTACTATGCGGGAGCGGGGATCAGCGGGTTCCTTCGCCGGGAGCACAATGCGTGGATCCATCTGGCGGCGACCATTGGAGTCGTGATTGCGTCCCTGGTGCTGAGCGTCTCTCGTCTGGAAGCTGTAGCTCTGACGCTGGTCATCGGACTGGTGTGGGTTACGGAGATGCTCAATACCTGCCTGGAAAAAATGGCGGACCTTATTTCAAAGGAGCTGCATCCCGACATAAAATTCATAAAGGACCTGGCGGCGGGCGCTGTGCTGGTAGCGGCTGTTGTCGCCGTCATTACCGGGTTAATCATTTTTATTCCTAAAATTCATCTTCTATGATACCTGATACAAGCTTATCGCTGAAAACACCTGCGGATGGGAGGATCTTTTTCTTTCGTTCGGAGATGGACCGCCTGCTGTCTTTATCCATGTTGTTCAGCTGTCTGCTGGTAGGAGCGCGGATGATCCACACGGGAAGATATACTTTCCTCTTCCTCGTATGGAATCTCTTCCTGGCCTATATTCCCTATTTTATTACCGGCGCTCTGGCGCGCAGGCCCGGCTGGGTGAGCAACCGGCTTATCTTTGTCCCGCTGTTCCTCGTGTGGCTGTTGTTCATCCCCAATTCCTTTTATATTATCACGGACTTGTTCCACCTGGGTGACCACTATAATGACAGGCAGGCCCCGCAATGGTTTGACCTGGCCATGATCCTTTCCTTTGTATGGAATGGGCTGCTGCTGGGTGTCCTGTCCGTAAGGCAAATGGAGCATATCCTGCTGCCGAGATTGTCCCTGCAGAGTGAGCTGCTCTTCCTCTATCCGATCATGTGGCTGAATGCCCTGGGTATTTATACCGGCCGGTACCTCCGCTACAATAGCTGGGATGTGATCACCGACCCTTTTCAATTACTGGGCGATATCGCAGGCATGGTGATCCACCCGTTGCGTTACCAGTATGCCTGGGATATGATCTTATGCTTTTCCATCCTGATGACCCTGATGTACCTGATGATGAAAAAGATCCATAAAGCGTTGGTATAGGCGCGCCTGAAGTCTGAAACCGGCCATAGGCGGATAGGACGGCGGAAGTTTGATAAAACCCGGACGCAATACCCTGTGCCTGATAATATAACGTTGATATATATGCGTAAAATATAATTTTTGAAACAATATTCACTAAACAAACAATAGTAAACTCCCCTACCATGGAAAATAATTTGTTAAGCAGCTTCTGGAAAGCTAATAAGATCATCCTTAAAAGTTTCCTGATCGGATTTCTTGCCCTTTTATTATTGATCCCCACCTTTTTTATTCAGAACCTGGTGTCCGAAAGGAAGGACCGGCAGAAAGAAGCTGTTGCCGAGATCAGCTCCAAATGGGCAGGGTCCCAAACGGTGACCGGTCCTGTAATCGGCATACCTTATCATGAGATGGTCACTGAGCAGGGTAATACAAAGGAAGAAAAAAAATGGGCTTATTTTCTGCCTTCTAAACTGAATATTCATGCCCATATTATCCCGGAGAAAAGATACAGGGGCATTTACCAGGTGATCGTTTATACGGCCGAACTGGAGATCAAAGGTTCGTACGACAGCCTCCACCTGGCCGAGCTGAATATTCCTGCGGAGAACCTGTTGTGGAATGAGGCGGCTGTATTTTTCGATATTAGTGATGTGCAGGGGTTGAAAGAAGATATGATGCTTCATCTTGCCGGCGTCGATCTTGATATGGTGCCTGCTAAATTTTCCAGCGAGCAATTCAGGAATTCCCTCAGCGCCTCGCTGCCTGCTTCATTGGCGGGCACCCATGGACCGCTGGAATTTTCCACCACCGTGAAGCTGAAAGGATCGGGAAACCTTTTATTTGTCCCGTCAGGTAAGGAGACAAGGGTGGAAGCGTCTTCTTCCTGGTCTGATCCCAGCTTCACCGGAAGTTTCCTGCCTGATGTACGCACGGTGAAGGATAGTGGTTTTGTCGCCGGCTGGAAGGTCCTGTACCTGAACCGTAATTATCCGCAGCAATGGAAGGAGGGAGTCTATGAACTGAGCAAAGCGGCCTTCGGTGTGAACCTGATCGTGCCGGTGGATGCCTACCAGCAGACGACCCGCAGTGTCAAGTATGCGATCCTGATCATCCTGCTGACCTTTACCGCTTTCTTCCTCATCGAATGGATCTATACCCGGGCGATCCACTCTTTACAGTATGTGCTGGTGGGATTTGCGCTCTGTCTTTTTTATACGCTGCTGTTGTCCTTTTCTGAATACATTGGTTTCAACCCGGCGTACCTGGTAGCGTCTCTGGCGACGATCGGGCTGATTGCCTGGTATGTACGGAGTATTCTTCGGTCATCGAAGATGTCTTTGTTCGTCGGCTCTCTGCTGGCCCTGCAGTATGGATTTATCTTTACGCTGATACAGTTGCAGGATTATGCGCTGCTGATGGGTAGTATCGGGTTGTTTATCACCCTGGCTGTCGTGATGTATTTCTCCAGGAAGATCAAATGGAATTAGAAAGCTAAGCTTACAGAGAATATGATTTACAAGAAATAACCAATAGCCCGTTCTGGCGGGCTATTGGTTATTAATGCTTTTAGTATCCTGGGTTCTGTGCTTTGGCCAGCGTCGGGTTAGCAGCCAGTTCCGTATTGGGAATAGGCCATAAGAACTTAAAGCTGGTATAGACGATCGCTCCATAAGTGGGAGTGGTCACAGGCCGGGCAACAATGTCATAATTAGAGCCAGTGCCGGACAGTGAGCCTACCAGTACTTTTGCGGGTATACCTGGGGTACCGCCGACAACAAAAGCGGGATTGGGATCCATGGCCAGGCGGGTGATATCGGACCAACGACGTCCTTCGCCTGCAAATTCGACCCTTCTTTCGTTTAAGATGGCTACTGTCAGCGCATCTCCCGTTGCAAAACTGGCGATCGTGTACTGGTCGGCTGCTGCTACTGCGCGGTTGCGTACGGCATTCAATAACCCCAATGCACGGGGATCCAGGGCGGTGGTCCGGGCAAATGCTTCCGCTACGTTCAACAGCACTTCTGCATACCGGATGATAGGCGCCCAGTCCGTCAGGTTCGCATAATCACGGTATTTATAATTGAAAAAATACTTGGCGCCGGTCGTACTTTGCTGCACTTGTAACAGCGTACGACGGGTGTCGCTGCTCACCCAGAAGGAGGCATTGTATAGATTGGGGCTGGTGGCTACCAGACCGCGGCCGCCTTTATCAGCAGGGCCAAGCATCGCAGGAAGGGCTCCATTGACGCCGCCATTGGCTTTGGAACTGTTCTCGATGTAAAAAACAGCTTCTGTATTAGTGGTGCTGGTAAAAGGAGCATCCGGTGTGGCGGTGAGCTTATAGCCGCCGATCGGGCTGGTGTAAGGACCTGCTGCCGCTCCCGTACCCAATTTAGCGCCTTCTGCGATCACGCCTGCCCAGTCGCCCATATGCAGCTTGATCCTTGTCTTAAGGGCGATGGCCGCGCCTTGTTCGGCGCGGGAGACCGGAAAGGCGGCATACGTGCCTCCTGCTGGTCGGGTCGCCGGTAAATTGGCCTCCGCATAATCCAGATCGGCCAGGAGTTTCGTATAACAATCCTTTACGGTACCTCTGTCCACCAGGGTCGCCTGGGCAACGGCCGCTTGCGTATTGACGGCAATGGTGCGATAGGGGACTCCGGGATTGGCGCCGGCATTATCCAGGTAAGGGCGGCAAAAATGGATCAGCAGTTCATGGTGCGCCAACGCCCGCAGAAAACGGGCTTCCCCTTCGTACACCGTGGCTGCGGCAGCGGTGATTATATTGGCGCTGGCAGCCGTATGCACGCCGTCGATAAAGGTATTGCACTGATTGATCAACTGATAAAGGTTGAGCCACATGTTCACATTATTCGCTGTAGTGGCATCATAGGTAGCCTGGTAGGTGATCTGGTAAAAAGCTGCCAGGTTCACCATATCCTCTCCCCGCATTTCGCCCTGCTCGATGGAGGCGGCGCCGAATGCATAACCCCGACCCGGACTGACATTGTTGTAAGTGCCGACCGCGGCAGTATTATACATGCCCGCAGCTGCCAGCTCGACATTGGCGGCGGACGTGAAAGTCACTCCGCTGGGCAGGGCGTCCACGCGTGGTACGTCCGTATATTTTTTACAGGAGCTCCCCAGGATGATGGCCGTAAAAAACAGCAGGATACTGATCTTTTTTATAGTTGATGCGATTGCTCGTTTCATGTTCATTTTTTGTAGATGATTTGATAAATACATTCAGGGGCTACGTATTAGAATCCCACGTTCAATCCGGCGACAAAGGTGCGGGGCCTGGGATTCGCGTTGAAGTCGACACCGGTGCCGCTGGTCACCAATAAATTGGATATTTCAGGATCTACTCCCTTGTATTTGGTAATGGTGAAGGCATTCTGGACTGCACAGTAAATGTTGACTTTGTTCATCCTGGCCTTGCTGATAAGCCCGGTGGGTAAGGAATAGCCTAAGCGTATTTCCTGCGCCCGGATGAATTTTCCGTCCTCCAGGAAACGGGAATTGGTATTGGCGGTGACATTGATAAAGTTCCCGTTGCCATACCAAAGTTTAGGTACATCCGTGACCTGTCCCGGGGTGGTCCAGCGGCGAAGGATCTCCGTACCGTTGTTATTGAATGCCTGGTTCATCAGATTTTCCTGCCGGGTGGCATTGTATACCTTGTTGCCGCCCGAGAACGTGAAGAATACATTCAGTTCCAGACGCTTGTAGGTAAAGGTATTGTTGAAACCTCCCAGATAGGTGGGGATGGAATGCCCTAAGATCACTTTATCGGAAAGACTTAAAGAAGATGCGGTCGTCATGTTCGTGGGATTCTTGGGGTCGTATAGGAAATACGAACTGTTAGCCACATTCCCCTGTATCAACTGACCGGTGCTCTTTAAATAAATAGGATTGCCATTTGCGGGATTCACTCCCTGGAACTGATAACCGAAGAAGTCATTTTTTGCATACCCGGCACGAATGATATTATACGTGAAGGTAAGATCCTGTCCCTGGTATAGGGCTGTCACTTTATTTTTGTTAAAAGATATATTAAAGTCGGTGGTCCAGGTAAAAGACGCGGAAGTGATATTGTGCGAAGTGATGGCCAGCTCAAATCCCTTATTATACATCGTTCCAACGTTCTCTGCAATGGTATTCACGGTGGTGCTGGTCAGGCCCGGGACACCTAATGAAGGAGCTGTTTGAACGTTGAGGATCAGGTTATCGTCTGTATTTTTATAATAGTCGGCGGCGATGGAGATCCGGTTCTTCCATATCGTCAGGTCCAGCCCGATATCCAGCTTTTTAGCGGTCTCATAAAGCAGCGCGTTGTTACCCAGGCTACCAAATGCCAACCCGCTCTGGGAGCCATAGGCAACAGGGCTATAGGTGCTGGCATACGGGTATGGATTGATATCGGAATTGCCGGTCTTGGCGTAACTGGCGCGGAATTTCAGGTCGTCGATAAAACTGAGTGCGCCGGAGTTGGTGAAGAACCTTTCTTTGGAGATCCTCCATCCGACAGAGGCGCCGGGCAGGTTGGCCGGCTTACTGCCTGGCCCCAGGTTGGAGATATAATCCGTCCGGTAGGTCAGGGTCAGCAGGTATTTATCTCCATACCCATAGTTGACGCGGCCGAAATAAGATTTTATGGAATTCTGCGCCTCGCCGCCAAAAATGGTGGGAGTAGCGGTCGAACCGGTAATTAAATTGTCAGGTCCGAAATAGGTGTTGGAAATGCCGGTGCCATTGGCCGCAACGAACCGCTGCGTGGACTTTTGAAATTCAACCCCGCCCACGGCGCCGATCCGGTGATTGCCCAATATTTTGTTATAGTTCAGGGTATTGGTCCATACATAGTTGAAGACAGGTAAATATTGCTGGAATACCACCCCATTAGACCCCCTCCCATCTCCGTGAGTAGGGTCCAGGTATTGGTAGTCTTCGCCATACTGGGCATTGACGCCGATCTGGCTTCTTGCATTCAGTCCGTTGATGATGGCGACGTCTACGAAGGCTGTCCCGTTAAGGCTCAGGTTCTGGTTCCTGAAGATATTCTTATCCAATACATACTTGATATTGGTGTAGTTATTATCTATTTCCCGAAGATTGGCTCCTCTTCCCAGGCGCTGTTTGTCAACGCTCAGGTTGTATGTTCCATCGGCGTTGAAGACCGGCACATTCGGGAAGACCAGCAAGGCGTTCGTGACATTGCCGGATAAGGCACCGGTGCCGGTGTTCAACCCCCTATTCTGCGTGTACGTGAGGCCCGTATTAAAGCCGAAGGTGAATATGTTGATAGCTTTCTGCTCCAGGCTGCCCTTTATCGAATATTTCCGGAGCGAGTTCCCGACGATATCGCCATTGAGATCGGTATATCCTCCTGAAAAATAATAGGTGGAGTTCTCGGTGCCCCCGCTGACCGATAGGTTGTGGTTTTGCTGGAAAGCTTTTCGGAAGACCACGTCCTGCCAGTTCGTATTATAAGGTTTCCCATTAGGATCCAGTGTAGGAAACGCCTGCGCAGCAGTCACTCCCGAGTTGGCGAATTTCTCATTGCTGATCTGGACGAATTGATCGGCATTCAGAACACTCAGCTTTTTACCGGGCTCCGCATATCCCATCCAGGTATCATAGTTGACGACGGCTTTGCCGACCCTTCCTTTTTTAGTCGTGATCAGTACGATACCATTGGCGGCCCGGCTGCCATAAATAGCGGATGCCGACCCGTCTTTCAATACTTCCACACTCTGAATATCGGATGGATTAATATCCGCCAGGGGATTGGTGGTCATCAGCGAAGCGGTCTGGTTGGTGACAATGATCGGGACACCATCGACGACGAAGAGCGGGCTGACTCCCGATGTCAGGGAGTTATCCCCCCGGACCCTGATGACGGGAGGGCTACCCAGCAGACCACTGCTCTCCGTTACGCGGACTCCCGAAATCCTTCCCGCCAGCTCCTTGTCAAAGCTGGGAGCAGGAAGCCGGGAGATATCGGAGCCTTGTACTTTCCCCACGGCGCCGGTCAGGTTCTTTCTTTCCTGGGTGCCATAACCCACTACCACCACCTCGCTGAGGTTGCTGTTTTGGCGGGTGATCTGTATGTTCAGGGAAGAGGCGGTACCGACGGGAAACTCTTTGGAACTCATGCCGGTACCGGTGATGATCAGTGTTGCAGAAGGATTGACGCGAATAGAAAAATTACCCTCCCCATCTGCGCTGGTTCCGTGATTACTTCCTTTGACCCGGATAGTGGCAAAGGGAACAGGCTGGCCTGCCTGATCAGTGACTTTACCGGTGATTACTTTTGTTTGAGCTTGGGAGAGTAGTGAATACAGCAGAAATATCACTATAAGTGATAGTAGTTTTCTCATGTGTTTGGTGTTTTGGTTAGTGTAAAAACAATAGTGACTAGCGGACAAATTAAGAACAATTGATCATTCCGTCAAGATGGAAGGCGTCCTCTCAGTGTTAACTCTTAGGTGTTTTGGAGTCCGTATATAAGGCGCAGCATACTAAAACAGAGAGTATTGTGTCTGGTGGGGACCCGGCTTTTTGGGGCGGGGGGCTTTTGTCGCAGCGAGGGGACTGCCGCCTGGATGCGCTGTAGCTGCGATGACTGGCTGACTCACCGGCCCCAGCGATTCAGCCGACTCAATGAAATAGACGGGGGTCTCTTCATAACGGGATGCGATAGTGATCTTTGTTTCCCCCGCATGAGGGGCAAACAATTCCCGGGTGAGATCGGGATCGTTATTGTTTTGGGAAAGGTGCGATAACAGGAGATGGCTCAGGAAGGATGGCCGGTGCGCCATGAAAAGTTCTAATGCCTGGCGGTTGGAAAGATGTCCCTGCCCGCCGCGGATACGATTTTTCAGGTGCCAGGGATAGCTGCCTTTCTCCAGCATTTCTTCGTCATAGTTGGCTTCCAGAAAGGCGGCATGGCATTGTTGAAAATGGTGGACCAGATGTTCGCAGGGAGCGCCGATATCCGTAAACACGCCGATCCTGATCCCTTTGGATTCAATGATAAAGCTATGTGGATCTATGGCGTCATGGAACTTGGGAAAGGCGATTATAGTAAGTTCTCCGATTGTCATGGGAGTATAAGCCTGAAAAGGGATTACTAATTGCGCATCCAGTTCGAGGCCTCCGCTGCTGCTGAGGGTATTCGTAGTAATGTAAACGGGCAACTGGTATTTTTTGGCAATCACCGGAATGCCCTTGATGTGATCTGTATGTTCATGCGATACGAAGATGGCTTTTACGGTCTGCATGGAGAGCCCCAGACGCTTCATGCGCTTCTCCGTTTCCCGGCAGGAGATGCCGGCATCTACGAGGACGGCCTCCCTGTCATTGCCGATGTAATAACAGTTGCCGTTGCTGCCGGAATTGAGGGAGGTGATGAACAGGGACATACCCTGCAAAGGAACGGGATTTTGGCCAATTCCGCGGGGCCATTTTGGCAGGACTGATCGGCGGAAGGTGTGCGCCGGCCAGCAGGATTTTCCGTGTGAAAAGATCGATTGAAGGTTTCCGGGAAAATTTCAGCGCAACGGGGGGCCAAACCAATCGATTCCTGCATCCCGATCTGACTTCGCCAACTTCTTGAAAGTGTATTCATTCGAAGCCGGATCGTAAGCATAGTCTTTCCCCCATTCGCCAACCTGCTCAACGGTGATCTCCACAGCCTCTATAATATAGTCTATCTCGGCATCGGTCATCGTAGGATGAATGGATAACCTCACCCAGCCTGGCTTGCACGACAGCTCTCCAGCCCGGAGTGAATTCAGTATCCCGTAAGACCGGACCTCATCGATGCGGAGCAGCACATGTCCATAGGTGCCTGCACAGCTACACCCTCCCCTTGCCTGAATCCCGAACCTGTCGTTCAGGATCTTCACGATCAAATTATAATGTGCATTCTTTATCATGAAAGAGATAATGCCCAACCGTTGCCTGCTGGTTCCCAGTATTTCAACACCGGTGATTTTCTCAAAACGATCAAGGAGGCGCCGAATCATTTCCTGTTCCCTCTCCAGCATCCTTTCCACGCCCATTTCCTCTTTCAACCGGATGCACATGGCTGCTTTTATCCCTTGCAGGATCGGCGGAGTTCCGCCATCTTCGCGGAGCCCGATATCGGTGATATATTCATGTATCTTCCACGGATTGCTGTACAATATGGTACCTCCACCGGGCTGATCGGGGATGCGATTCTTATACAGCTTGCTGTTAAAGATCAATACGCCCGGGGTGCCCGGACCGCCTAAGAACTTATGGAAAGAAAAATAGATCGCATCCAAATCCGCAGAACCCAACCCGGGATGCATGTTTATAGGAACGTAAGATGCGGAACAGGCAAAGTCGACGAAACAGAGGCCGTCGTTGTCATGCATGATCTCTGCTATCTCATGAATGGGCGTTTCGAGGCCTGTGACATTTGAGCAAGCTGTAATCGCCGCAATCTTATTTTTCCGGTGGTGAAATCGCTCCAATAATTCCCTGAGATGTTCCAAATCGACATTTCCATCTTCCCCCGGCCGGATCACTTCAACCGTGGCGATGGTCTCTAACCAGCTGATATGATTACTATGGTGTTCCATATGGGTGACCAGCACCAGCGGTCTTTCCGATTCGTCCGGCTGAAAACTTTTTACATGGTCCATGACCCGCTCGGGGATTCTAAGTCCCAAGATCCTCTGCAGCTTATTAACGGCAGCCGTCATTCCGCTACCGCAAAAAACCAATACATCGTCCTCCTTCGCGTTGACATGTTCTTTGATCACGGCTTTTGCTTGCCCGTACGCGTCGGACATCATTCGTCCTGTAATGGTCGATCCTGTGTGCGTATTGGCAAAAAACGGCAGTATTTCATCCTGTAACCTTGCCTCAATGGGGCCATATGCTCTGCCGCTTGCTGTCCAATCCGCGTATAGGATCCTTTTCTGCCCAAAAGGTGATTCAAAAAACTGTTCGCAGCCGATGATGTTTTGGCGAAAGGGAGAAAAAAATTTTTCGAGTGAGCTTACCGGGTGTATACATTTAGGTTGGTTCATCCCTATTTATTTTTTTCGGAAGCATACATGCCAAACAGATCGTAGGGCTTCTTGCTGAAATATCCATGGAAAAAAGAACCAAGGATGGCAATAAAGACGACAAATACCAAAACGATCAATACCTGATATGCCGAGACCTTTTGAATTTCCTGCTTCGATCGCACCTCACAAATTTCACCGGGGCAGTATTGGGTCTTTCCTTTAAAAAACAGCGGATAAAATTTACATCCCAGGCAAATACCAAAGACCGCCTCAAAAAAGAGAAATATCAAACAGACCAGACAGATAATACCTGTAATCGGGCTATATGAATTGAGCACCACCATAAAAAAGAACATGGTGGCCGATAGGACCAGGCCGATGATCCATGCGAACTTTTTTTGACGGGCGCCCACATACTCAGGCGTTTGCCTGCCAACGATGAGCCGGCCGATGATCAGCGTAGGAGAAAACCCGGGATTTACAAAAACCCGGATGGCGAAATCAACGAAAAACAGGGTGATGACATATTTGATCGGTATAAAATTGTTATCAAACAGGATGAACATCAGTGAAAGGAAGGTCGCCAGAAAGAGGATGCCCGCTGCCGCCCTGATCTCTCTTTCGTTTAAAACCCGTATGTCATAACCGGCCACATCTTCGCCGAACTGTATTGTTTTGCCCATGGTATTATTTTTCGATAATACTAGCTAAATAATTAAAAAACTGCAAGTTACATCAACAGACAGGGGATTAAGGTATACCAAATGCGATTTGAGGTCGATAACGAACGGAGTTCGAAAGGATAAAAAGATTTGCCGATATTTAGTGGACGAAACAATCAATGAAATCCCTCCTCGATATCAAACGATTTAAATTATATGTCTGGCTTGGCCTTGCTTTTCTATTGCTTGGCCTGCTTTCCAATCTGACGCGTCCCAGTGAGATTGGGAGAAGATTTGTGGATGATTGCTGGCGGATCGGTTATGTTACCATTCTGCATTATATACTATTCGAGTATACTCTCCCCAGGCTCAGCTGGAAGAAATTCATCCGATCGCTGTTGCTTATAGCGGCGCATCTTTTTTTATACTCAGAGGGCTTATATCTCTGGAGGCAGGCAGGGGTCGCGCTAAATATCTATACGCCATTCCCCGCAGGATCACATGAGGTTGCGCCACAAATGGAATACAGCGTGTCGTCACTGGTTGTCTTTGGGATTATCAGGCATATCTATAATCATATAAAACTAATACATACGGCCCAACAGCTCCGGATCGAAAAACAGGAAGCCGAATTGAACTATCTCAAGTCTCAAACCAACCCGCATTTCCTGTTCAATACCTTAAACAATATCTATTCGCTGGCAAGGGATAAGTCCGATCTGGCGCCGGAAACGATCTTACGGCTGTCACAAATATTGCGCTATATGTTGTATGAAGCCGGCGGCCCGTATATAGCCATTGAACAAGAGCTGAAGATTATTGGCGACTATATCTCTCTTGAGAAACTGCGTTACGATGATACTTTGCGGATCAATTTCAACTACGACGTGGAAGATATGAAACAGGCCTTGCCGCCACTGCTGTTGATCCCTTTAGTCGAGAATGCCTTCAAACATGGGGCCGCTGAAACGAGGAATCAACCGTTCGTCGACATTCATCTTTCCGTCGTCAAGCGGCAACTGGCATTATTCGTAAGAAACTCGACGGAGGAGTCGCCGGGTGACGGGAAGGTGAAGGAAAATATTGGTCTGTCCAATCTTCGGCGTCAACTGGAATTGCTGTATACCGACTACCAGGTATCGCTGGAACAACGTGTATCCGAATTTTCCGCCACTTTAAAGATCAATCTTGCAAGCCATGTCTAAAATAAGATGTATCGTCATAGAAGATGAACCCTTAGCGGTAAAGGTCCTAACGGATTACATCTTACAGGTGCCGTTCCTGGAGCTGCAAGGGACTTTTAAAGATGCCATCCTGGCGACCGATTACCTGCGGCATGTTTCCACCCACCTTATTTTTTTGGATATCCACCTGCCTAAGTTAAAAGGTATGTCGTTCTTAAAAACGCTGTCGAGTCCACCTGCCGTTATTATCACTACGGCTTATCATCAATATGCAGTGGAAGGTTTTAACCTGAACGTGACGGATTACTTGTTGAAACCATTCGATTTCGAGCGGTTTCTGGTAGCTGTGACCAAGGTAAGAACCGTGCATACAATAAAGCAGGAACCGACGGATGATGCCGGGTCGAGAGACTTCGTTTTTATCAACGTTCAAAAGAAAAAAGTAAAGATCTTCTTTTCAGAGATTGTCTATATTGAAAGTCAGCGGGAATATATCAAGATCACGACTGCTCAGGGTGAATATATTTCAAAAATGAGTACGCATGAGATCGAGGCGATATTGCCTGCTCATCTCTTCAAAAGGGTGCACCGATCGTTCATCGTATCCATACGCCGAATTGAATCCTACACGGCCGAGATGATCCAGATCAATGGGGTGTCTATTCCCATTGGAAAGGGTTATAGGGATGAGATGGAAAAATTATAGGAATCGGACCTGCCTTCCCTTAAAAATCCACTCCCATCGATACATTCATAACAGGTTTCCCGCCGAAGAAAGTATTCATCTGCCATCCGGCGTCGAAGCGGAGGAAATAGCCCAATAAAGTGCTGCGGGCCCCGAACCCGTATCCACCCGCGAAAGGACCGATGCCTCCGGCTTTGAGCAGTACGGCAAGGGGGCCGGGATTGTTGGGATCATTCGGGCCGCCGATCGTTTGTGTCGGCCGGGAGAGCCCTCCATAATTACCGTTCCAGGCTGAACCCAGGTCAAAGAACTGGATCACCTGGAAATTCCGGAGGAAGGCATTATTGATCGGTTTGTTGAATAAGGTGGTAAAGACGGGCAGTCTTAATTCGCTATTGATGACAAGGGCATTGTTGCCGTTGCTGACATTCTGGTTGAAACCCCGCAGGTTCACCGCCAGGGACTGGTAGGCATACCCGTTATCCGGCGCCGGCTGGGGACTGTTATTGGCTTTGGGGAATAGCCATCCGTCCGTACCGCCCAGGTAATAGACTACTTTATGGTTGCCCCAGGAGAAATCACCCGCTGCCCGGAGGGCCCAGATGAAGTTGCGGTAAATGGGGAAATAGTTCCGTGCGTCGAATCCGAAATTATACATATACTTTCCTTCCCCTGTCCCGGCTGTTGTGTTCAACTGGGTATTCCAATCCATATATACTTTAGCACGCAGCCCATTCCAGATATTGGTGGCCTTCATGAGCGTATTGTCGTAAACGTACTCCAGGTGCACCAGGCCGTATGTCTGCTTGTTCTGTGGCTTCGCGATCAGCGTGATCGAGTCTACCAACGGGGATATTCCGTCCGGCCTCACCACCACCTTATCTGTGCGCAAGCCTACGGAGAGCCGGAGACTTTTCACCTTGTCGAAAGGATACTTGATGACCGCCTGCCAGAGATTCGTATACGATTTGGCATCAAATCCTCCGTCGTATCCACCTGCCAGTTTGGACAGGGTGGTATCCTGGTAGACGCCAACTTCCGTCTCCCGATAATAGATCAGGGAGAAATCAAACAGTTTTTTGAGATAGTCTGCCCGGGCAAACCATTCGCCGCTGCCGTCGAAAAAGGAGGAGGTTCCCGGTGTGAAGGAGGAGCCGCCCTGTGTTGCGATAGTGGTAGCGCTGGATCCCCCGCCGAAGAAGGGCAGCCGCATGGCGCCGGTGAAACGGATATCTTCAAAAAGGTCGAATATCGAGGCTTTGAGCATCCCGCTGAAAGCATCCTGTCCGCCCATATTAATGGGCAGGGAGCCGGTATATGGCTGAAGTTTAGTGATCAATACATCATTATTGAAGCCCGCGGAAAAATTGTCCACGGAGAACTTCAGCCTATAATCGAAAAGTTTGGCCTTCTTGAGGACCGGCTCTTCCTTCGGTTCCGGACGTGTCGCGAAAGGATTTGTGGTCGGGACCGGGCGGCGGTTGTTTGCCGAAGAAGTGTCTTTCCGGTCACGGTTGAATTCACTTTCGAAGAAATCAGCGCCTTGTTTGCGGGCGCTGTCCGACCGGGGCTTTAGGGCAGCGGGGGGAAGGGCTCCTGCGGTGAGCACCATATTGTCGGCTACGGTCTTTTTGCGATAGTCCGTCATCCGGGCATTGAGATTGCGTTTTTTCAGGGCGGCATCGTCCACTTTCAGTTTGTAGAGGAATTTCAGGTCGCCTTCCTGTCTTACTTCGCTCACCTGACCGGCATCTCCGGCACTCTTTGTCTCCGTTAGCCCGCTCTCATAGTTGGTGATGGGAAAGATATAGGAAGAGTCGTTGGTGAGGGAAAAAGAGTATACGGTGTCCGGCTCTGTCTTCTTTTGCGCCCGAAGGGTAGAGTCCAGTTCTTTAGGATCGGGATTGTGGAGCAGTTCGTCTCCTACTTTGTAGACGGTGTCGATGCCTGCCCGCTTGGTAGTGAAGAAACCGGCATAGCGGTTGGCAATCCCATTTTCATCACTGATAAAGGTGAAGTGATTGTTGTTATACTGCGTGGGATAACGGGCATTCCCATATTTCAGGAAGGTGAGCTGGGAGATCTGTTTGGCCTCGCTCTCATTCCAGTTGTCCACGAGGAAGATATTGTAATGATAGTTGGACGGCAGTACGGTATCTCCTGTCTTTGCCCGGCCGGAGGGGCGGTTGGAGGCATAGATGATGCCGGTCTTGTTCGGGAAGGCGACAAAAGAAGCATCCAGTTCGTCGTATACGTCATTGGTGATCTGTCTGTACTCCTGCTTGTCCATTTTATAGACATAGATATCCATCTGGCCTTTCCTGGACGCGCTCAGCAGCAGGGTGTTATCGTCCAGCATGTATTTCATGTCCTGTACCTGGTCGAAGTCCGGCAGGTCCTGCACGATGCGTTTGTAACGTTTGACCACATCGTAGACGAATAATTTTACTTTTCCGCGGTCCCAGTATATCACGGTCAGGCGGGTGCCTTTATTATCCCAGGCGATGAGGGGATAATGGGGGTTGATCTGATCGGCGAGGGAGCGCACTCCATTTTTCAATAAGACCTTGGTATAGATAAAGTTCTCGTGGAGGGTGACGGTGTATTTTCCCCGGTTGTATTCCACGACCGCATAGGTCTGGCTGCGGGGAGCGGGGTTGGGGGAGAAATGAAAGAAATCCTTGTGGTCATTGATGGTCTCCACTACCGATACGGTGCCTTTCGGGAAGTTCCGGCGGCCACGGATATCCTTATCGTATTTTTCCTCTTCTTCGGCCATGAAGTCCTTCAGCACCTCTTTGAATTTCTTTTTGCAGATACGCAGGGAAGCGTTGTTGAGGTTGCGATAGACCCTGGACAGGTAGAGGAAATAGGTGACATTTTCCTTTTTATATTTTTGTGCCAGGTAATACCAGAAAGCGTGGCCGGCCAGGTTGGGCTTTTCGAAGGCGAACTGGTAAAAGTTCTTGTAGCGGCCGCCCAGGATGGCCGATTTCAGTTGGTCGTCCAGCTGGGTATTCCAGTTTTCCCCGGCGTATTCGATATAGCCGTCCGTCAGCCATTGGGGAAGGTCCAGCAGGGCCTGGTTGGTAGCGAATTCCCCCAGGTCATCCCCGAAGAGGATGTTCTCCATGAGGATCCGGGCGATCCCCTGGCGGATCTGGATCCGGAGGTTGTTATGATCCCCGTTGAAATAGACCACCATTTTATTGTTCACCAGCTTGGTAATGCCGCCGGTGGTCTGCCAGTCGAGGCTCAGCCCGATATTGGATTGTTCCAGGTCGTTGAAGGAGTTATAGATGACGATATTGGCCCGGCGTTGCATGCCGTATTCCACGAATTGTTCGATGCCCGGCAGTTCTTTTTCCGCCAGTTGACAGACGAATTTCCCCAGTTCCTGCCCTCCTTCATTAAAATAGGTGTTGAAATTTGTTGTCTGATAGTATTTCCATTTGAAATTTTTGAATTGAAGGCGGTTTTTCCCGAATTCTACCGTATTCACCTGGGCCAGCCCCTGCCCGGTGAAAAATAACACCCCGAGTATAATTAAAAAAAAATAGCGTGATTTTGGCATAATCTGGTGAACTTGCATACCCATACTTTTCAGTGAGGTTTTAAAGTTATAACAATCCCTAATACCGGTGAAATTGATTTTGCCCGACGGCCTGTCATTCGCCAACATATAAATCTATCGTATGCTTACTGTAAAATCCTTCGTGTTCAACCCCGTACAAGAAAATACATACGTGCTATCTGACGAAAAGGATGCCTGCTACCTCATTGATCCGGGTTGTTATTTTGGCAATGAACGTGCCACACTAAGTGAATATATCGAGCAAAACGGGTTGAGCCCTAAAATGTTGCTGAATACCCATTGCCACCTGGACCATGTCTTTGGCAATAAATTCGTATATGATACCTGGGACTTACCGCTCCATCTCCACGAAAAGGAGAAGCCGGTCCTGGAGGGTGCCGCTGCGGCGGGGTTGCGCTGGGGGCTGCCTTTTGAGAACTACCGGGGGGAGTTGATCTTTCTCGCCCAGGGGGATCGGGTGAGCCTGGGGGATAATGAATTGACTGTTCTTTTCCTGCCGGGCCATTCACCGGGTAGTGTGGGTTTCTACTGTGAAGAACAGGGATTTCTCATCGGGGGAGATGTTTTGTTCCGGGGGAGTATTGGCCGGACGGACCTGCCGGGCGGGGACCATGACACTTTGCTGAGCAGCATCCGGGAGCAATTATGGGTATTGCCGGATGAGGTGGTGGTCTATCCCGGTCACGGAGAAGAGACAACGATCGGATGGGAAAAGGCGAACAATCCCTTTCTCAGGTAAACCCGGCAAAGGGATGGCTTCAAAGAAACCGCCCGACTACCGGCAATTTCCGGAATTCTCTTCGTTCGACGCGCCCGATAAAAAACACATATGCCACCGATAGCGCCGTTGCCAATCCGAGGCTGAAGGCCCGGCTATGCCAGAAGCCTGTCAGAAAATGATGGATAAAATAGAGCAGGGCCACTATGACCATATAGGCTGTCAGCTTTTTCCAGGCGTAGGGTACCCTGTATACTTTCTGGCCCCATGTAAAAGAGATCACCATCATGCTGCCATAACAAAAGAAGGTGGCCCAGGCCGAAGCCATATAGCTGAAGCGGGGGATGAAAAGGTAGTTGATGATGAGGGTGACGCCTGCCCCGATCAGGGTGATATAAGCTCCTGCCATTGTATTTTTGGAAAGGCGGTACCAGATGGAAAGATTATAATAGATGCCCAGGAACATATTGGCGAACAAAAGGATCGGCACCACTCTAAGTCCGTCCCACATAGAATGGTCCTTGATGAAATATTTCCAGATGTCCAGGAATAGCGCCACGAAGAGGAACATCAGGCAAATGGTGATAACAAAGAATTTCATTACCCGGGCATAGACACGTTGAGCGTCCTCCTGTACGGATTGCCGGAAGAAGAAAGGCTCTGCCCCCATCCGGAAGGCCTGTACGAACAGGGTGATGAGTATGGATAATTTATAACAGGCGCTATAGATGCCTACCTGGTAATCGGCCTGGTCGGGTGGTAAAGGCAGCCGGCGGGCCAGCATCACCCGGTCGAAAACTTCGTTGATCATTCCCCCGAAACCTGCAATCGTCAGGGGGAGGGCATAGAGCATGATCTCTTTCCAGAGCCGGCTGTTGAAACGCCAGCGGAACTGCATCAACTGCCGCCAGAGAGCGGCCGCCTGGTAAAAGGAGGAGGCTAAGTTGGCGATCAGCACGTATCCCACCCCGAAGCCGGGGTTGTACAGCATCAGCCATATGCTATTGGGGTTTTCCTTCGCCAGGCGGGGGCAAACGCTGAGGAAGAAATAGACGATGATAATATTCAGCAGGATGCCGGTGACGCGGATAAAAGCGAATTTTTTAGGCCGTCCCTCATGTCGCAATTTCGCGAAGGGCAACGCCGAAAGGGCATCGAAGGCGATGATGAAGGCGCTGATGGTGATATACTCCGGGTGGGTCCTTACGTGAATGAAATTCGCGATGGGCTGATTAAAGAGGAGCATTAGCGCAGTGAAGAGGGTGGTTGATCCCAGGAGGGAGATCATCAGGGTATCATAAACGTCTTTTTCTTCCTCTTTTTTCTGGATATACCGGAAATAAGCAGTCTCCAATCCGAAAAGGACCAGGATGTTCAGGAAAGGGATCAGGGCATATACCAGGCTCATCTTTCCATATTCCGGTGTCCCCCTGAATTTCAGGGTCAGATAAGGAGTCAGCATGTAGTTCAGGAACCTGGCAAAAATGGAGCTTGCCCCATACCATATCGTCTGCCCCGCTAATTTTTTTATACTGCTCAAATGCTGCTATTTAGATCTAAAGCGACAAAAATAATCCTGTTGTGGGGATATTAACGCTGAAATTTCAAAATAGCGTATATTCGGTATAAGGGCTGGCTGTTCCTGCAAGGGAGACCTACATTCAAAATTCAACATTTGAAAATTCAAAACCGGTCGTTCTGGATACTTTCGGACATATCAAATCGGTGATCGTCATCATTATGGGTCTCAGCATCGCCAAATTATTGCAAGGCGCGGTGAGGCTCATACAGCATCCCGGCCGTACCCGGCCGTATTGGGTGCACCTGCTCTGGGCCCTCTATCTTTTTTTATTGCTGACCCATTTCTGGTGGTGGGAATACCGGCTCAAAGACGTCAGCAACTGGTCCTTCCCGGTGTACTTTTTCCTTGTTCTCTATATTGTCCTGTATTATACGCTCTGTGCGTTGCTCTTTCCGGACGACCTGAAGGATTATAATGACCGGTACGAGGATTATTTTTATTCGGGGCAGAAAAAATGGTTTTTTGGTGTGCTGGCCGCCAGTTTCGTGGCGGATGTCGCCGATACTTTTCTCAAGGGGAAAGATTATTTTCTGCAGACCAACGGGGAATATGCCGTTCGTAATACGGTGCATTTTATTCTTTGCCTGGTGGCCATGAAGGTGATGAACAAGCGGTTTCATGCGGCGCTGGTGATCCTGTTCATCCTGTATGAGCTCACTTATATCCTGCGGCTATTCGATACGGTGTCGTGAGGAGCTTATAGCTGTTAGCTTCAAGCTATTAGCTGCTTTTCTTAATATCTATAGCTATTTGTAAGAAACTTAGATGCTTCTGGCTATCGGCTGACAGCTTGGAGCTTGCGGCTACTGAATATCCTGTTCGCTGATAAGGCTATGTTTGAGGGCGAATACGACAACGCCGGCTGTATTTTTCACTTCCATTTTCTCCAGGATCCGGGTGCGGTAGCCTTCGACGGTGCGTTTGCTGAGGTAGAGCTGCTCGCCGATCTCCTGGGCGGTGTGTTGCCGGCAAATGAGACGGATGATCTCTCTTTCTCTTTGGGTAAAGAGGGTTTCGGGATGCTTTTTATGGGGATCGAACTTACTCTTTACGATAAGGGAGGCAAGACGGGCGGATGTGTGCTTGCAATAAAAGATATTCCCTTCATGGACGGTGAAAATGGCATCCAGGATCTCTTTTTTGTCTGCATTTTTCAGCAAATAGCCTTTGGCGCCCGCTTCCAGCATTTCGACGATAAGATTTTCCTCTTCGTACATGGACAGGCAGATGATCTTCAGGCCCGGATGCTGCTGCAGCATGATCTTGGAAGCGGCGATCCCGTCCAGGTGGGGCATTTTGATATCGGTAAGCACCAGGTCAGGCTTCTTATCGGCCACTAGCTGGATTAATTCCCGGCCGTTGGTTGCCTGTCCGACGAGAGAGAGCGTGTCTTGTTTGGAAAGCATGAGGGCAAGACCGTCCCGAAAGATTTCGTGGTCGTCGGCGATTACCAGGCTGATAAGATTTTTCATTTAGCTAAAGGGGTAGCTTTCAAAAGTAGGCAAATTTTGTGCGCCTAAATCAACTGACCGGGATTTTAATAAAGTAATTGGTGCCGGCACCGGGTTTGGAGTCGAGGGAGAGGATCCCATTGAGGATTTCACACCGGCTTTCCAGGCTCCTGAGCCCCAGTCCATTGGATCCGGCCTGGACTTTTTCCTTGTCAAACCCTTTGCCATCGTCTTTGGCGAGGAAGAGGAGGTGGCCGCTTTCTTCGCTGAGGCCGATCTGCAGGTTATTTGCCTGGGCGTGCTTGAGGGTATTATGGACGATCTCCTGGATCATCCGGAAAATATGGATCTCTTTTTCTTTGGGTACCTGGATTTCCTTTACTACGTATAACTGGATATTAATGGTTTGTTTGTGACTGACCTGGCTTACGAATTCCCGGATCGCCTCTACCAGCCCCTGTCTTTCCAGGGTATTGGGCAGCAGGTCATGGGATATCCGGCGCATGCTGCCAATGATCTCATCCAGGTATCTGGCGGTCTTTTCCAGGACTTCCTTGTCCTGGGCATGGTGGACATCCACGCCGCTGATATTGAGTTTGACGGCGGAGAGCAGGGGGCCGAGGCTATCGTGCAGGTCGCCGGAGATCCGTTTGCGTTCATTCTCCCGGATGGTGATTTCCGCGAAGATCTTCTCCCGTTGCAGTTTCATATAACGCCGGTGATAGCGGATAATGGAAACAAAAAAATAGACAATTATTGCTCCAATAATTATAGAGAAAAGAATAGTAATATTCAGGATCTTATCTTCCATCTTCAAAGTATAACTTGGCAGTTACTGAGCCCACCTTCCCGCTGTTTCAGAGTAAGAAGTTACTGATCCGCTTGTTAAAATTACGACCATTGCAGCAAACCACAGACCAAAAACTAGTCAAGGGTGAACTTTTGCGGGGCAGGGATCAAAAGGAAGGCAATCGCATAGATAATATTCGTAAAGACGTTGACATAGGACATTAAAAAGTTAATAGTGATGGAAATTTCTAATTTCCCGCCAAACAGGCTGACTTCGTAAGCCCAAAAATAAACGATCATATAAATGAAATAGATAATAAAGCCGATACAGATCAGGAATTTCGGGTTCCGGAAAAGATTGCGGTTATCGTGTGTGATCATGAAATTGATCTTGTTTACACTGAGCAGTACTATAAGGAAGGAGTAAAAAAAGAGGAAATAGGGGCTGAAGTGTCTGATTTGTTTGAAAATAAGGTTCTCTGTCGCCCATAACAGGGCAGCGAAGATCAATAAGGCATAAAACCAGTTTTTCCTTTGCCGGAGAAATCCCCAGTTATGGAATTGCCAGGCGATGAAGGTCCATTCCAGCAATACATAGATATTTAAAGGAATGGTATTGTCCCTGTATCCCTGGATCATGATAAAACTGATGACCTCTGTAAGAAAGCCGATGCATAATAGTATAAAAAAGGGCCGATAGCTCTTGTCTATCCGACGCAAGCGTATCAGCCCTGTAATAATAGGTAACAGAATAGATTGACTTAGCAGAAAAGCAAAAATAATCGTCATAGTTAGCTATTAAAATTCCTGTCAGCGCTATTGCAACGGGGTATAACCCGGAGGGCAGACAGAGGGGCAATGCTGTCCCTGTTCCATTGCCTGTGCGCCATCGACGGTAAGGGCCTCTGTATGAGCTGGAGAAACACCCGGAACCGGTTTGCCATCCCCACTGATCAAATGATTAAGGATATCGTTGCCATTCTGGTCATAAGGCACCATTACCAACTGGACCTGTCCGGTCTTTCCCAGGCCGTAATAGATCCGGATACCGGCGGCCAAATGGTGGGTGGAATCTCTTTGCTTGAGCAGTACCCGGAAGACATCTCTGTTAAAGGCTTCGGAACGTCCGAAATCCATGGCTGCTTTGAATTGAGGGCAACTTTTGCTAACGGTGTCGACGGTGCTCCTGAAATTTGCGGTAAGTGCGGCTGCATCGGCGATAGAGATTGCATGTGGTCTGGCGCTGTCCTCATTGATCGGGGGTTCTTCTTCAGAGCCTCCATGGCAACCGGATAAGGTAAATGTAAATAAAACGACCAACAGTAGGAGCACCGGTAGGATCCAGGATCCGGGCTTCAGCATTTTGTTCATAAAAAAAACTTTTAAAGGGTGATTTAAAGGGAGATATAAATTATCCGCCGGCAAAATACTGATTCCGTTGAGAAAGAGGGCTAAGTATATTGTCCTGAATAAAATGCGTATAACTACGTATGTCTTTTAAGTAGGACTGCGCTTGGCCTTTCAGGCCGGAAAATGGATCTTTGAAGTGAAGTTCCCGAGTGTCAATCGGGTTCGGTTCAAGAATAATTTGCAAGCCCCTAAGCTTCTTTACCGTAGATCTTATTAACCCCTGATCAGAAACCATTAACCATTAAACATTTTGGGATCATCCAGCAGCAGTTCCGCCGAAAGGCGGGAGGAGGCTGCTGTACCCCCCCTCGGGGGGGCTTTTGCCAGCGTGCCAGCGGGTGATCCGCAAAAATCCGGAAGGGTCATTCGACAGGTGGAGGTCCGGAAGGGTCAGTCGAGAGGTGGTCTTCTGTCTTTCTTGATCTGAGATTGTCTTTTTTTGTGCTCTATCCTTCTTTCCCTGGAACCGGCTGTTGGCCTGGTGGCGATCCGTCTTTTTTCTTTTTTCAGGGCCTGTTCCAGCAGTGCGTGCATTTTGCGGATCACTTCCCCCTTATTGCCCAACTGGCTGCGATGCACCTGGGACCGTACCTGCAGAAACCCTTCGGAGCTGATCTTGCCGGCTAATTTTTTCTCCAAAAGGGCTTTTTGCGCCTCCGACAGGAGGGCGGAGTCACGGATATGAAAATATCCCTCTACCATCGTCTCTACCTTGTTGACGTTCTGGCCGCCTTTGCCCCCGCTGCGGGCTGTTTGGAAAACTATTTCTTTGGTAATATCTATGTTCATACCGTCCTTTTCTTATTTTAGCCGGTAATCGGCTATCCGAAGTTAGGACTTTAAAAAAAGTCTAACAATTGCTTGCCAAAAGACGCCGGGGCGTCTTGTCTGAAGGACAGACATTAGACCGTTTGCCGGCGATGTGCTATATTTCGGAAAGCGCATCGCCGGCAAATTCGAAAGCTGGTCCGACAATTGCAAAAGGAATTGCATACGTCCGAAAGCCTTTTTTTCACCCAATCCGAAATGAGATCTATACTTATAAATAAACTTTCCTTCAGGAAAATCATTCCCCATGTGGTGGCTATCCTTGTTTTTCTACTGGTAGCGGTTATTTACTGCAAACCGGTTTTTGAGAATAAGGTGTTATTTCAGGAGGATGTGCTCCAATGGCAGGGTATGGCGCAAAACTCCTTCGAGTATAAGGCGACTCATGGGCACTTTCCCCTATGGACCAATGGCATGTTCAGCGGGATGCCTGCCTACCAGATTGCCATGGATGGGCCGGTTATCTCCCTTTCCTCCATTTGTTACAAGGTCCTCACGCTGGGGCTGCCGAAGCCGGTAAGTTTTTTTTTCCTGGCCTGCCTGTGTTTTTATTTTTTGGCCCTGGCCCTCCGTATTAATCCTTATATCGGGATCATCGGTGGACTGGCCTATGCCTATGCCACTTATAATCCCGTCATTATTGCCGTTGGACATGATACGAAGATGCAGTCCATTGCCTTACTTCCGGCCCTGATCGCCTCCCTGATCCTCCTTTTCGAAAGGAAATACTGGCAGGGGATGGCATTAACGGCTTTATTCATGGCTTTGCTGGTGTCGATCGGGCATATGCAGATCATCTATTACGGGGCGATCATCGCTGCCTGTATGTTCGTGGGTTATGCTATCCGCTGGGTAAGGGAGAAAGATTTCCGGCACTTAGGACGGGTAGTGGTTATTACCCTGGGAGCTATGGCCACGGGAGTGCTCAGCAATGCTGTGGCTCTTTTCACCACCTATGATTCGTCTAAGGAGACGGTTCGCGGGGGCAGTGAACTGGCCGATAAGCAAAGTAGCTATACGGAAAACGGGCTGAGTGAAAATTCCGCTTTTGATTTCAGCATGTACCGAACCGAGCCTTTTGTCATGCTGGTGCCTGATCTTTTCGGGGGGAGCACGGACCTGGAATTACCGGCAGAACATTCGAAAGCCGTCGTCGCCCTTGAAAAAATGCCTCCGGAACTGGCCAGACAGATCGGTGAAGAGGGGCCTAAATATTACTGGGGCGGTATTGGGGTGCTGGTATCCGGTCCTCCTTATGCCGGAGCTGTCATTTGTTTCCTGGCAATGATCGGGCTGTTTGTCCTGGATAAAAAGCATAAGTGGTGGATACTGAGCGCCTGTATCCTGACTATTGTGATGAGTTGGGGAAGTTATTTTCAGCCATTCAATAGCTGGCTGCTGAAAGTGCTGCCTATGTATAATAAATTCAGGGCGCCCAGTATGATCATTATTGTACCTACTTTCCTGTTGTGCATGCTGGCGGTGCTCACCCTCCAAAAAATATGGAGCCGGGAGAACCTGGCTACTTTGTGGATGCAATATAAATGGGGACTGCTCTTTACCGGGGGCGTTTTTGCGGTGCTGGCTACTTTGTACATCCGTTATGATTATACGAGCGTCCTGGACGGGGAATTGCTGCATAAAGCTGCTGCCCGGGGAAGCGAGGCGTTGAACTATATGCGGACGTACGTGAACGGGTTGCGGGAGGATCGCCAATCTCTTTTCTTCGGGAGCGGGATGAGGTCGTTCCTTTTCATCGCGGGTGCGGCCCTGCTGATCGTGTGTTATATGAAGACCAGGCTGAGGCCGGCTCTGTTTTTGGGGATAGCCGGGGTGCTTTGTTTTATAGATGTGATGGGCGTGGATCTGAAGTACCTGAATAAGGATAATTACAAGGAAAAGGTGGAATATAATCAGAATTTTTCTCCTACAGAGGCCGATAAGCAGGTCCTGGCGGATAAAGATTATTACCGGGTGTTCGATATTCGGGACAGTGTCGCCGAAGCCTTAAGTTATGGGGCGATGA
>Ga0307511_10000240_pt1 | contig 55921 bp, 77 predicted proteins | sample 13_EM_MG_FD_200266 | JGI IMG/M metagenome (GOLD analysis project Ga0307511, IMG submission 200266) | Populus trichocarpa ectomycorrhiza microbial communities from riparian zone in the Pacific Northwest, United States - 13_EM | ecosystem: Host-associated > Plants > Roots > Unclassified | place... | reverse complement strand
AATCTCCCTGGGCAACCTTCTCTCGTGGCCGTTCACGGTGGCGCAACCAGTTCCTCGTTGATTATCTCCAAAAAGCCGGTGTAGAGCGGTCCAGGAAACAGGTCGCCAGCCACATTCAAGTGCTGCGCAATATGTGGAAGGGTGAACCTGGTAATGTCCTACGTCCCGGAAAATACTTCAATTATAACCTATCCTTTTCCAGAATTTCATCTTGTGGCTGGGGGAGAAGAGCTGTTCCAAGAGAACGGTCTGCTCTCGACAGACCACCCAAATCCTCACCACCATGACCACCCACCCATCCCTGGCGCTTCCCGACTACGACAAGATGACAGAGCCCATCCCATCCGGCACACCCCACCCTCAAGCCCCGAGTCTTCTGACTCAGAGTCCTCTCCTATCGCAGGCGTTTCCCATCTTCACGTCAACACAGACGTATACTCTTCTCCTTCGTCTCCCGCCTCAACTTCATACGCAAGTCCAACCCTGGTGCAACCCCCGTATGCGCCAAGTCACTTCCAGGACGTCGCTCCAACCCACACAAACGTTCGTTTATCACGTTTACAAATATGGGCCGACGGTCTTCCTCCCTTTACCGTCGAAGTCGATTCTTTGACATCCCCTTCGAAGCCATACTCTCGTGTCATGCTTCGCCTCAAACTCACACTTCCCCCCGGTGAAGTCGAGTCATCTACATCCACGTTGCACGGTTTTGGTGGTGCGATTGTCTTGTCTGAACCCTGGTTGTCGTCTGGAAAGTGCTTCACTCGCGTTTTTACCGCCAACACTTGCGTCTCCAAGGAGCTCGATTACCTGCAGCCAACAAACCAGAGTCTCACAGCCTTTCTCCCTGATTCTTGGCTTACAAAGAGTCGTTGGCTTGAAGCCAGTATGTCCGTTTCATTTATCATCCTTCCTCCCGCTGATTTACGTCGTCATCAGCTTCACGTACCAGCATCACACAACAGATCATAGTCGACGATGAGGTAATAGCCTTCATCGTGTACGATTTGGATCGTGGCGTGGACGCTAGGCCTGGGCCATCTGTCGAGCTCACCGGCTTCCAAAAGTACGCAGGAAACAAGGGATCTCAGCCACAATCACCCGCTCCCACCCCTCCGATCGTCTCGGCTTCATCGTACCGCTCTTCCTCCCACTCATCCTCCTCCCGTTACGGCCCTATCTCCCCTCATGAGTCCATGCAACCCCATCCCCAGAGAGCCTACGCCGGCGTTTGATCCCTTGGCGGTACCCTCAGACCCCACTCCGTTCCGGCGGCGTTTTGGTGGGGCACATGAACGTAATCCCGCGGTGCCGAGCTGGTCCATGCAAAGGGTGGACATATTCTAAACTCACACGTCCCGTAATCATCTTTTTACCGTTATCTTCTGGGACCCTTTCTCTTTATTCTCTTTATTCTCTTGCGGTTCCTTTCGTTCGCCGTTGTAGATTTGTATCAATCACCCTCATCCTTGTTTTCTATCGTTTCTAGCCCCCCCTCTCCCGTTGGTTTGCCCACAAACTTCCCTCTGCATTCACGAGATGTACACGAAATCTAAATGTAACCTGTACTCATCGTGATAAACCACTGGTGAGTGTCCTTGCCGCGTCCCTGACGCCCGGATCAATGTGATTCTTAAGCAATGTCAACTCGAAAAATGAAGTTCCGAAAGGATGACATAACTGAGGGTCATCCACCTCGGGTTGGTACATGCCATCGAATGATCGGTCCTCCGTCGTCAGCAACGCCTCTAATTTCGGATCCTTTCTCACCAGCCCGGCAACAAATTCGACAGCCCGAATAGCCGTTGCCGGATCCCAATGCAGTGCGGCAGTGAGCAGCCGCTTAGCAAACGCCGCCGCACGCCAGGCGGGAGGTCTCCCAGTATTAGGAGAGAAGATCAGGTGGAGTGAGTGGAACAGTATATGAGCCTGAGATGACCAGCTTGAGCCGTTGCGCACGGACTTCCCCACATCTGCGTGCCTTACCGTCGCGGGGGTGCCGGCGTCGGTGTTCTCGCCTTCGCTTGGGATGCCTATGAAAGGTATTATGGCGTAGAGGTGGCCGACGAAATCGCTTAGATCGACGTTAAGCGCTTCCCCTGCCAATATTGTGTAAACGAGTTATGTTCCGAGTCCGGGGCGAGGGGAGATGTATAGTTCGCTTACCTTGACCAGAAAGGAGCTCAAAGGCGGTGGATATACAGAGGAGGCGGTGGTAAATAGGTGTGATGTATGACGAAGACTCCTCCGAATCGGCCGGTCCAACGGAAGTCATGACCGCTTTTATTGCCTTGAGCAGGTCACGGAAAAAGTCAACGCTGACTAGGTGTGAGAACTTGGCGATTCCTTGTAGCGCGGCGGGCAGAAGCGGTGTCGGGTATGGGTTCTTGAGGATCTGGAAGTATAGAACAAAGACGAGCTTCAACGTCTCTGTGTGCTAGAGAGATCACTTTAGCCCACAGGAAGTCTTCAAGATGTTCCCATACAGTTTTGTTCCGCTCCTCCTTATCGACCTCCACTTCTGCTTCTCTCATATCCTTTCGGATGACCTCTTTCTCCCGGAGCACCTTCTTCGCTTTCTTGCTGAGGTGCGTCTGTACGGCAGCCGTGCCCTTTCCCCGCTTTTCTCTGCTCTTGTGTTTGACCGGTTGTCTCTCGGCCGAGGTTTTGGATGCTCGCACACCAATCTCGGTTTTGAGGCGGAGATGTAAAAGGCACGAGAGCACATTGGGGTTAACTCGGTACTTGCTCTCCTTAATCATCCGGTTAAGGAGCCGGACTACTTCCAGAGAGACGGCGCCAGTCGTATCCTCTCGGAAGACTTTCACCAGGGAACTGTGGCAGAGTTCGGATCCCTGACACCAGGTGAACATTCGGTTGTTGTTGTCAAACCGGAGGGTAAAAAAATACCTCGTCCCAGCCCCTCCGGCTAAGGCGGCCCATGATACAATTGATGATGTTTGTTCGGAAGTTAAAGTGGGTCACTTCAACGACCAGGGTGCACATGGATTTCAGAGAAATCTCAGCAAGTTCCATCTTTCCTGCAGAACCGATCAGGGCACAGTTGGGGTGACCAGATGTCAAGAATCCTACCTTTGATTTCGGATTCCAGGAGCTGCAAGAACTTCTGGTAAACCCCAACGAGACCTTGTTCCCATTCACGAAGCCTTGTCACAGCTTGCCCAACCTTCTCTGATTTTTCTTGGTCCGTGAGAGAACGAATCCGATATCCAGGGATGATGTCCTTGAAGACGGCCACTTGGGACAGGATGGCAAGTTTTCGGATCGCTGGATCGTTTACGACCTGCCGTGATTGGGTCGGAGATGGGATGCTTTCTAGGCTAAAGTTGTGCAGACGACGGAGTAGGGGAAGCTGGAGGAACGGGACTGAATGATAATTATCCCGCGAAATAGAAACAACGTACGCCATCCTCAGGATCTCCTACGATCTCTTGGCAGATACTTGCTATTTGTTCCTTCGCAGCATGTATCCGCTCCTTACGAGATTTGGTGGTAACCACATCCACAACTGAACGTCGACCAAGTCGACCGCCCAGGGAAGCATCCTCATGAGGTTCCCGGGTTGGCTCTTTGGCAATTTCCTCTTCCCCGTTCTCCTCTGGGGGTCCCTCACGAATTTTGCGGAGTTTCACCCCGACGTCCTTGACCTGCCCGTCCAAAAGTTTGATGGGTAAACGTTGGACCTCGTCGTTAGAGTTCTCGTCCCACGAAGGTCGCCGTGGTCTTGGAGTGGCTTCGTACGGCATCTCGATGTCCGAGTTTTCGCTGAGGTCCTCATCCCCACTGCGTTGAGAGGATGCGCCTCCGTAGCCGTCGCCTGTGACATCTGAACTCCATTCACCTTCATCCTCAGAATGAGAACTGATATCTGGTAGTTCGTCCTTCACGGGTTGTCTGATGGGCTTGTTCAGCCTGTGTAAACGCAGTGTCTCCTTTTTGCTCCTATCCCAGGTTTTAGAGCATGCGTCTATAAGGCGAGGATCACCTACCTAGAAATACCTTTGTGGTCGAGACTGCCCAAGAATCCAGCGGTTTCTCCGTACTCTTCCAGTAGATTAAGGTCCTGATCGGACAGAGGTGCATCGTCGTCGTCTAGACCAGTGGGGATTGGGATGGTTGGCTTGTCCGAAGCTCTTCCCTTCCCTTTCGTGGTGGGATGTTTCGCGGTCCCAGCGGCCGTTTTTCGCCGTTTCGACGAACTCTGGCAAAAATTAGGGCTGAAAGCATTCGCAAACGCGTTAAGTGATCACCTGTGGTCCCTGGTTTGGTCGCTTCACGCTCGAGCGTGCCATGGTTGTAGCCACAAAAAATTGGGCACGAGTGATCAGGAAGTCGGGCACGTCCGATCACTTCTCAACTACCAAACCCACAGCCATCATCCCCACAAGGATGGAGGAAGTACCGCCGACCTGTTTCGTCATTCGACCACATCATATTCAGAATCTCATGATAATCGGTGTCGTATTCCAGGAGTTCAAGGACCAGAAGATCCCACCACAGTTCGTGATCCATGTGTACCGACTCCTCATGCAAGAGATAGCCGAAGTCAGTGCGCGTCAATACGCCTCGTCTGTCTCTGTGCCCTCGTGTTGAGCAACGTCCAGGCTGAGAGTTCGAGGACGCGTCATGAAATCGTGCAGGATCTACAGGGATTCCCTCTGGCAGATGAGCCTGTTCCTAGCTACTTGATCAAACGGTTGCAATCTATCGTGAGTGGTTGACAAGTGATTCGAGGATAAGGAATGCCCACCTAAATCTGACGGAAGCTCGCGGCGAAACTCGAATATGAAACTCTCGCCCTCTTCATGAAACGTACGAACTCTCTTGTTTCGCTCTTCGCGTGACCTCACGGCGAAGCTAGGGATGCCGTGGTTCTACCTTGGAGATAGGGCCGATGGCGCGGTGTGTGCAAGCCCTCGTTTCGTTGTTTCGCTAATTTATCAACTTTACCTACAGGATTCGTTGTTCGTAAGTCACTCTCACGACGATTCGTTGTATCCTCTAAGGTGAAATCACTACCCAGACCAAACGGTCCTTGTTCGGGTACTTTGTCCGCCGTTGTTTCGTTTCCTTTGTTAAACTCTCGTTCTCCGGGACGATGCGGCTAATCGAGGATTATAATTGCTGGGTTGCTGGAGATCCCGACGCAGGGTATACATACGATCCCAGGAACGAGAGGGACGCTATCAATTCTGGCAAGTGAACCTCGGTGAACTTTGGTATTTGTGCACTTAGGCTGCAAAAGACGCCGTAATGTTCAAAACCGTGGCCGACAAACAGAACTACGGCGACCCATCAATTTATTTCTTGTGTGTGCATCGGTTGATTACCGGTGTTTCTGACGATCATGACGTTCTGTAGCTGGGAAAAGGGGTTCATGACAAATGACGAGGTCCAAGCCGTCGACAGTATCAGTCGTTACTTCGAACAGAGATTTACTGAAGCTCGTGACTCGTAGGTCCAATGATGTGCCGTCTCCATTGCCTGCTGACATACCGTACAGGAAAAACCGGCAGGGTCTCCTAATGCACTTAATACGGATGCATTACGCCAGGCACGAATATGGTGCGGTTCGGAAGGTAGGCGATGCTGACCAAGAGTGGCAGTAGTGACTGATCCGTCCTATAGCTTCTGACGGAGGCGATCGCTGTGTGTAGAATGAATGGAGATCGTATTGGATTACAGCACTGCATGGCGTTTGTACCTTCATCCTGGCAGCTGATTCTCTGAACTTACCTTTTGGATTCAGAATTATGCATCGACTCCCTCCCAGTGAGCGGGGGCAGAAACCATTCCTCAACACCGTTCAGCCAGACCTTCATCCCGTTGAAATATTGTTCGATGTCAAGAAGCTCATGCAAGTACAAAATGTGCGTGATTTTTTAAACCGGGGGACGTGGGCCAAATGCGATCTACTAGGAACAACCACTATCGGCGTCTTTTGAGAAAATATACCAGTTCATCGGGTGGTATGACCAGTGGATCGACCTACACGGGAACATTTTGCGACAACGGGATCAAGATGCTTTCCATGCGGTCCACTCTCTCGTCTGGAGCATCGCAGGTTGGTGTACCTATTCTAGAGTGATTCTCGAGTCAAACCTTTCTAGGCTGCGGCCAACTTTCGACACTCGAGGAACAGCTCGTGATCGTATTCACCGAAGTGAGAGGTGATGACAACAATCGTCTAACTGTGACGATCAACCAAGCGTACAAAGTATGGGTATTTCCTCATCTCAACGCCGTGTTTGTATTCCTCAGCAAGGGAACAGAGGGCTCGGAACGGTGAATACCTCGAAGCAGTCGCGATGCTGTTTGAACCCAATGTCTGGCGCGGACTGTCGATGAACAACTACAGCTTATGGGCAGCAGAAATCTGGCATATCCTTGTCTTGCGCGCCACCAGAAGGTAAATTGGCGCTAAAACGCACCCCAGTCGCACGGAGATCCGAAGACGCTTACCGCTCCCGGTAGGGGGCAGATCCGCCTCTTCCGTGAATTTTTGCAGCCAAGGAGACCGGCGGGGCACTTTAATCCCAAAGAGTACTTCAACGACCTTAACGCCCCAAGCCTTTCTATCATACGCGATCCCCTCCACGAAGCTGTCCGCATGATGGTATCTCTCAGACTTATGTTTACGGGAACTCGCTGATAAAAATCTTAGTCTGTGCACCAAGGGGCCACGATGGTTGACAAACTACTGGTTGCGCTCTGGCACGCGGAATTCCAGTGCCGATATGGTCTATACAGGACGGGGTTGATCATGCTTGCGGACATCTCAATGGAATTCGGACTGTCACAGAAAGGGCGAAGGATGGTGGAGGATGTCATGCCACAGGTAAACTCAAGGTCGGATTATCGGAACTTCGCGTTGAGATCCCCTTTAGATAATTCAGGGTGGAGATCTAGAGCAAAGAGCGTATGCGTGCCTCACGTTAGCGCGATGCATCATCATGACCGGGCGCAACACTGGTGCGTCATTCTTGCCTTCCAATGCTCGGTGCCTGACCATGTAGGTAGAAAATGTCCAGTCCCAAACTTCCCTGCGTGAAGCAATACCGTATCTCAAGATTTCCGAGGCAGATTACCTTAAGATTGAGATTTACGCGGCTGCACGTCGTGTGCAATACGTGTTGTCGTTGGTGTACAACACGTTGAACATGAAGGCAGAGAGAGACGCAGCGGTAAAGAGGTTGGGAGAGACTGAGGAAAAGTCCAAGGTTGTTTCTGGCGAGGCCGCAGATGCTCAGATGACAGAAATCATCAACCTTATATCAGAGATCGGGGTCGGGCTTGCGGCTCGGGAATAGGCAAGACTCAATCGTGACACCGTTACGCGACTGGTCACGCGTATGTTTGTAAATACACGCTCTTTCGACCCGTAACCTCATCCTCACTCCCATCGTCCTCTCTGCGGCCCATGGACGGCCCACCACCACCGGAGGAGGACTTTACCCAGATCTCCGTCGCTGACCGTCTCGTCCACAAGAATTGGAAGGCCAGAGTCAGCGCCTACGAGTCCTTGATTAAGAGTTTTCAAAACTCGGCATCCGACAACGATCCTGCCTTCAAACCATATCTGAATAACCCGGATCTACTCAGGAAGATTGTAGCGGACTCTAATGCCGTCGCCCAGGAGAAAGGTGTCGAGTGCGTTGTGAATTTCGTCAAGTTTGCCGGGGAATATGCGGCCCGAACGAGAGAAGTGGTCGCGCCCGCGTTGGTGGAGAAGTGCCTGGGATCGACTAGGACCGGGACCAAGAATCAAGCTATCGAGCTGTTGCTACAGTATGTGGAAGTCGAGAACTCAGGTGCAGGTGTTGTGGTATGATCCTTCACAACTTGCATTTGCGGTGGATACTGAACATTTATCTCTGACAAGGCGGATATCATCCCAGGGTTGTCAGTGAAGCAACCAAAGGTCGTAGCGGGGTGTGTTACTGCGATGAAGGAAATTGTTAGGTACGATGAGCAAGACTATCCACCCGTAACCCGCTGTTAACGTCTGAATTCGTTAGCAACTTTGGAACCCAGACCGTCCCTCCTCCGTCCGTCCTAAAGCCGCTACCGAAGATATTCTCTCATAGTGACAAGACCGTCCGAGCCGAAGGAACTCAACTCACGCATGTACTCTACCAGTTTTTGGGTTCCGGCATTGAATCATTCTTGTCCGACCTCAAACCCGTACAAGTGAAGGACCTAAAGGAGGCTTGGGAAGTCATGGAGAAGGAAGGTAAAGGAAAGGGCACGCTAAAGCCTCGAAGGTTGACCAGGGCCGGAGCTCGTGAAGCGGTAGAGAAGGCTGAAGTGGCAGATGGCGGTGATGAAGGTGGTAGCGCGGAAGGCGACGCGCAAGGTTCGTCCTTTCCGTCTCTTCGTACGTCTGTGGGACCCCGAACGCTTTTTTGTAGAGGAACCAGCCTTCGACCCCCGCTCCATGGCGGAGGCGGTAGACATCATTCCCAAACTACCTGCAGATTTGTACAAGAATCTCGCTTCTTCCAAGTGGAAGGAACGCAAGGAAGCTTTGGATGACCTATCGACGTTGCTCAAGGCTTCTCTCCGTATTAGGGATGGCCCAGAGATCGGAGAGCTAGCTAAGTCACTGGCAACAAGAATCAACGGGGATGCAAACGTTATGTGTGTCATTGTGGCCGCAAACTGTTTAGAGGCGCTCGCCGACGGTTTGATGACAGCCTTTTCACGACACCGAGAAGCTGTCGTTCCACCAGTCCTCGAGAGGCTTAAGGAACGGAAAGCGAATGTTACGGATGCCATTGGGTTAGCACTGGACGCTATATTCAAGACTGTAAGTCCCGACGTCCGGTTGAGTTCTATTTTCTAATCGACGTTCAAGTCAAACCTCGGGGATATCCTTGGGGACGTCACTCCGGCCCTCAGTTCGAAGAATCCACAGGTGAAGGAGGGGTCTCTCAGGTTTCTCGTCCGTTGCCTGTCCACTTCTCCCACCCCAATCCAACCCGGACAAACAAAGCCCCTCTCTGAGCAACTTGCCACGTTACTCGAAGATTCATCCGAGGGAGCAAGGAATGAAGCAGCTACCGCTCTTGGTACGCTCATGCGGATGGTCGGAGAACGCCCGCTGAATACGATCATGGACGGTTTACCGGATGTCAGAAAATCCAAAGTGAAAGAAGCGCATGAGAAAGCAACTGTCAAGGCAAAGGCTGGGGTGCTGGGGCCATCGAAACCGCCTGGTCCTCCTCCCACGAAGGGATCTCAAAAGAAACCCGCGTCCAAGAAGGCGCTCCCCAAGAATGAGCCCCTGGCTCCTGCCTCGGAGGACGCGTTGGATACTTTCAATGAGCCACCAAAAGCGGTTAAAAAGCCCCCTGTCCGGTCGATTGTAAGTTCCCATAGCACTTATTACGGAAACGTTAATGACACCTGTAATAGCAAAAAAAGGCACCCGACACGGCTTCTGATTCATATCCTGGCCCGTCTTCCGGCCCCGCGCCAGTCGTCAAGAAGTTGCCACCCGCTGCGGGACCTTCGAAGTCAAAGGCCGCTCCTCCGGCCGCCCCAAGCACGTTGGATACTGTAAAATACAGACACACGCCTGAGGATGCTGATGCCCTGGCGGCGGACTTGATACCATCTAATATATCTGCAGACCTCGGAAACGCGAATTGGAAGACTCGTCTGGCTGCAGTTGAGGAGATGTCGACCTGGCTCGAAGGTGCTGTGGAACAGGTGGACTCTGAGGTCGTTGTAAGGTTTATCGCGAAGAAGGGATGGAACGAGAAGAACTTCCAGGTCGGCATGCGCGGATTCCTGGGATTCACACCTCACTGACAACCATATAGGTCTCGGCGAAAATCTACGGGATGTTGGTTATGTTATCCGAGCGCTGCAAGTCCTTCGGACGATCATCTGTTGCCTTATCCGTCCCTCATCTAAGTGAGAAACTCGGAGATGTAAAACTCAAAAAACCTGCGGGCGACGCTTTAATTTCTTTTGCTTGTAAGACTTCCCTCCAATTCGTCCTAAACCAAGGTGAGTAGCGGCTATCTGTCCATGTTAATCATGGCTAAAGTAGAACGAAGCGTATGAGCCCCTGTCAAAACAGAAGGCTCCCAAGGTTATCGCGGACGCCACAGCCTGGATTGAGGTAGCCCTGACAGAATTCGGAATCGCTGGGTTATCCATGCGGAGTCTTATCGAATTCCTGAAGGCCGGTCTGAAGAACTCGAACGCTGCGGTTAGAACTAGCGCAACGAAGGCCTTGGTCACTGTCAAGCTCTTTGCGGGTCCTGGTTAGTGTATCGTTGCCGATTACCTGGGGCATTGTTTGATATCCAGCAGCCATCAAGGACCTCCTGGAGGATTTGAACCCCCAGCTTCTCACCACCATCTTTTCTGAGTTCGACAAAGTCGAAGGAATTGAAGCACCGCAGCCCACGAGGGAACAGGAAGACGTCAAGAACGTGGCACCAGCAGTTGGATCAACGAAGGGAACCGTAGCGGATCCAATGGACGACCTTTTCCCGCGGGTTGATCTGGACTCGCTGATGAAGGGAACGACGATCTTGTCAGATAGCAAGAGCGACGCATGGAAAACGAAGAAAGAGGGGTTGGAGACCCTACAAGCCATCCTAGACCAAGGCGCCAACAAGAGACTGAAACCAAATATGGGTGGGTGAAGTTGTTTCCATGAAATGGAGAGTTGTTTATGATGGCCATAGGCGAAATCGGCTCCATTCTCAAAGCTCGAGTGGTAGATTCAAATAAAGCTGTTCAAGCCCTCGCGCTGGACATTGTTTCGAGGATCGCCATGGGTATGGGAAAACCGTTCGAAAAATACTTACGCCTCCTCCTCGTCCCTATTGCTACTGTTCTCTCCGACCAGAAAGCGAACGTTCGGACTCTCGCCTTGAACGCCCTCACCGCAATGGCCAATGCCTGCGAAGGAGTTGATGTCATGGCAGGGGGATTAGGGACCGCCCTGGAGACCCAGAATCCAGTACAGCGAGCGTCTATCTTGAACTGGACTGTTGGGTGGTTCAAAGACCACGAGGGTCCTGGTATCGATCTGAATAGTTGGACGGCGACCGTTCTTTCTTGTCTTGATGACCGCAACAGCGACGTCCGCAAGGGGGCTCAGGCAATTCTCCCAATTCTTATCGGTTCCGTTGGCTTCGACGAAGTTATGCGTCAGACAAACTCTCTGAAGCCCGCTTCACGCTCTACCGTTGTTCCGCTTGTTCAGGCCGCTCGCGCCAACGCTCCTACACATTCAGCTCCCGCTCCTAAGCCCGCCGTGGCTTCAGCACCTACAAAAACTCCCGCCAAACCCGCACGGCAGCCTACTCCCCCTCTAAGTGATCCCGGTAGCCCGCTATCAAAGCAATCACCAACTCTACCTGGGCCGAGCGTAACGGGTGTTCGTAAACCGCTCCCCGGCAGCAGTACGATTCCCCGGCCTCAGTCCCGCATGGATGGAGAAGGTGGGAGTTCCAGCTTACCAAGCAAGATCAGTGGCCCCCGTCGCCCCGCGGCAGCCGGCTTAGTCTCAACAAAGTCGGCGCCGACGACTGTTGGGACATCTGCCGTACTCACCAGCGCCAACTTTGAGTCGAAGAAGACCAGATTGGCCAAGGATGCCGGCAGGTGGATCAACGAGGGTGGGGTGACAAGGAAGGACCTCGCAGAGCTTCTCCAACATCAGATGGAACCCCATGCGAGCAAGGAGCTCGTCTCCCTGTTATTCAGCCACGACCACAACGCTGTCAATGACCACGTTGCCGGGATGGCAAAGCTAGTCGACTTGTACTCGAGCGTCCTTGCCGGGGAGGATACCTTCGGATCACTGGGTGACCTCCAAAGTGTCTGCGTGGCTAACTCTGATCTCGTCTTGAAGTACGCCTCTATAAAGGCCCACGAACCCCAGTCCAACCTCATCGCCAAAACCCTGGAACTGGTAGACGCTGTGGTCTCCCTCCTACAGAGCGTTAATTTCCAGCTTACGGACGTGGAAGCCCAATGCTTCATTCCCACCATGGTACACAAGGTGAGCAATTTCTCGTCGGCTCTTCAGAACTGCTGTTGAATCACGACATATAAGCTCGGAGACCCGAGGGAACCTGTCCGCAACAAAGTGCAAACGATCGTTCAGTCAACTGTCAAAGTTTACGCGTATAGTCGTCTATTCCAGCTGCTTTTGGAGAACGGACTGCAATCGAAAGTGGCAAAAACGCGACAAGGTACCTTGGACGAGCTGGACAACCTCCTGCGCAAATTTGGGATGGCTGCCTGCGAACCAGCAAAAGCACTGCCAAAAATCGCTTCCATGATCGGAGACAAAGATGCAGGGGTCAGGAAGTCCGCACTCTCCGTCCTGAGGTCAGCGTTCTCGTTCATAGTTATTACCTGCTGTTTACTAAACGATGCACAGTGAGGCATACGTTCATGTTGGCGAGAAGGTATGGTCGCTGGTTGGTTCGCTCTCTCCAAAGGACAAGACCCAGCTGGAGGAACGACTACGTCGAGTACCTGGACCTAGTTTAAACAGTCCGGATAAGGAGAGGATTGTATCACCCCGCACCCCAACAGGACCTCTCCGCCCCGAGTCCCAAGCCTCTATCAGATCGTTGGGAATTCCCCGTTCTACTACCCCATCAACCACCACTTCCCGGTTGGCACGGCCTGCGTCTCCTTCAAGGACCGTCCGATCAGCATCCCCGGCACCATCAGACATCGGTCGTGCAGCTTCTCCTGTCCGCGCGTCGAGGATCGCCGGTCCTTCTCATCTTCCAGCTCCTGGATCAAGCTCTCTTCCATCTGGAATTGGACGCCCGAAATCTGCGCTCCCATCCCGCTTGGGAGTTCCGAAACCCCGGTCAAACAGTATTCGAACCGAACAACCGCGCTTAGAAGAGGCCGATGAAGAGGGCCACGGCATCGGTGGTCGTCATCGAGCTACTGGTTACATCAACCCGGAACCTCAGAGTCATTCTCGACAACCTGAATCTCCTGACGACATAACAATCACAATTTCCAGCATCCTCAGCAATGATCCTGTCCGCAGCGTGGATGCTCTAAAGAAAGTCCAGAAGGTTCTGGATGTTGGGCCAGACGAGGGGCCATCGTCACCAGCTTACCGAGATTTGGCCGAACACACGGAAGGGCTAATAGAAACCATCATCTTGCAGATGGCACATGTATTCGAAAGGCCGGAGAGGGTCTCACAAAAGGAGAACTTCAGGCTGGCCAAACATCTCATTCAAACCCTGAACTCTTTCTGCGACCACACTTTCTTGGCTGAATCCCTCACTGTCGACATTTTGACTTCGCTCTTGGAGGAGTTGACCCTGCGGCTTCTTGAGACGGACAACAGCAATGATAACCAGTTGAAGGACCTGTCGAGGTTTATCAATATGATTGTCCTGCGTTTGTTCGCCACGGCTCGTCGGATGTCTGTGTTCAGGTAATTCTTTTTGGCCACACACAATTGTCAATCTGAATCCGGCCTAGGGCACTCTTCAACCTTCTACTCCAGATTGTCAAGCCGTTCCCTGCCAGTGGAACCACTGCGGACTCCAAGGAGTTCAAGGTCGCCGAACTTGTGCTCAAATGTATTTGGAAGTTGGCAAGGAATATCCCCCAAGACCTTGAGAAGCAGGCTCTTGACCCTGTGGAATTATTCCCAGCCATGGAACATTTCCTTCAGTCCGTCCCGCCAAACGAGTGGCGCGCGCGAGCCACCAATAAAGTTCCCTGTGGAGATATGCCTTTACGAACGATGAAGGTTATCATCCAGCACGTAGTCGGTAGGTTCCACACCAAAGGTTCGGTTTCGTGGATCTGATTTCAGACATAGCTCACTACGGGGACGACGTATATGAGCTTCTGGCTGCTTCGTTCGACGATCCTTCCGCTACCATCGTATATCCATACGTTTATCGCATTCTAAATTCTGCCACTCGAGCGGCTTCCGAGGAGGTTAATGCGGAACCGAAACCGAACGGTACCCGACGATTACCTGGAGTCTCAGGCGACCCGGCCTCCGTAACTCGACCGCAATCCCCTCAATCTTCTGTGACGTCAGGGGACCGGCACCGTTCCTCCCTCAGTCGTCCCCGGACAGCCAGTATATCGTCCACCAATGACGACGGATACGCACCAACTACCGAAGAGCCGGACCCTGACGCTCAGCTCATCACCATTATCAACCATATCTCGAGCGAAACCACCGGAGCAATGCACAAGGAGGGCATCACTGAACTGCATCAGTTCTTAAAGGCCTATCCCCACAAGAAGCCACGGGTGGAGAAGCTGTTGGAAACTACTGGTACTGCTTTCCGAAAGTATATCACCCGAGCGTTAGCCAGCAGAGCGGCCGAGGATTCAGACCGCGATGCTGCAGTCGCGCACACACTATCCAGTAAGTTTGCGCCGGTTGTGATTGCGGGAGCTCTGACCCGCGGTGCCACAGAACTGGAATCGAACAAGCGCGATTCGACCTCTCCCGCTCCTACTTCTCCTGTTCGTTCAGACACACCATTGTCTCCCCGTCGAACGAGTGTAACTTCGTCGGTTGTACCGGATGATAAGCTGTCGCGATTACATGGTATCTTCCAATATAGGACGAGTACGGCGAGCAATGGGTCGTCAGGCCAAAGGGGGCCATCGTAATTTTCTCTTATCGCACTGCTTCGCATCTGTTCGTCTGTCTGTACATAATATCCGCTGTAGCATACCTCTCCTGATGTAATCCCCGTCGACATCTCCCCCACCCAAACTTGGACACGACTCGCATCATAGGGGCTCCGATCACGTGAGCATCCCCAACCCCGCGTCTTGGTCGGGTGTTCAAGCCCGATCATAGACTCACACTTCTCCCCCAACCTTTATCATCGTCCGCGAGGACCGTCTCCCTACGTCAGTATGTCTGACCATGCAAAATCACTCCCCCTCTCATCCGACTTGGCCTACGAGACCTCCCTCGTCATCTGGCGCACAGTCACCAGTATCTTCTTCAGGGAGATACGTCCTCGAGGTGCCTTCCACATCCCCAGAGATGGCCCAGTCATTTTCGTGGCAGCACCACACCATAACCAGGTGCGTCACCCACGGGACTAACATCGAATTCAATGACGTCTCAACCCTCACAGTTCCTCGATCCGCTCCTTCTCACGTTACAAGTGCACCGGGAAACCCGCCGGAGGACGCAGTTCCTCATCGCTGCCAAGAGCATGAAAAGGAAAGCCGTCGGTTTCTTTGCTGGACTGATGTCGAGCAGTACGTCCCCCAAAACCGCACCTCACGATGGAGCTCATGCCTAAGCTCACAGTCCCGGTCGTGCGTGCGGCCGACGAAGCCAAGCCCGGCAAAGGTCTCATACACCTCTCGGATACCGATCCATGTGTTGTCCTTGGGGAAGGCACCAACTTCCTATCCCAATTTTCGCCCAAAACGCAGATTATGCTGTCCAAGAACCTGAATTTCGCCGTAGCCGAGGTGGTTGAAGTGATTTCGGAGACAGAGATGAGGATCAAGAAGGAGTTTGGTGGCGAGAACGGAAAAGGCACCGCCCGTTTCCGCGAGGCAGTAAAGGAGTCCGAGGGTGGGGGAGTCACCTACAAGGCCCTGCCGTTTGTCGATCAACAAGAAATGTACGGACACGTCTACCAAAGACTCAAGGAAGGCGGATGTATTGGGATATTTCCGGAAGGTACCTTTCGAGTTCCATCCTTCAATTCAACAGCTGATCATTCTCAGGTGGCAGTCACGACCGAACGGATCTCCTACCACTCAAAGCCGGTGTCTCTATGATGGCTTTGGGAGCCATGGCGAACGACTCGAACGTGAAAGTGAAAATCGTTCCTGTTGGACTGTCCTACTTCCACCCCCACCGTTTTCGCTCTCGCGCGGTAGTGGAATTTGGGGCCGCAATGGACGTACCGGAGGAGCTTGTAAACATGTTCAAGGAAGGGGGTCCTTCTAAGCGTGCCGCCGTATCGAAGCTCTTAAATCTCATCTACGATGGTCTTAAAACGGTTACTGTTAGGGCTCCTGATTATGACACATTGATGGTAGGCTTCGACACTGTCCCCCCTCCTGAAGTACCTATCGACCCTTATATTTTCAGCTTATCCAAGCGGCTCGCCGCTTGTACAACCCTCCCGGACAGCACCTGACGTTGGGCCAAGTCGTTGAACTGAATAAGCGGTTCCTGGAAGGCTACCTCCAGCTCAAGGATGAACCAAAGATTCAGGACCTTCGCAACAAAGTTTTGAAATACAATCGGTTACTTCGGGATCTGGGACTACGGGACCACCAGGTACGACCATTCCAAATGCCTTTGGGGTACTTAATGTGAACAAAAGCCCAGGTTCCACGAGCTACCAAAGTCGGGTGGAAGACTTCCGGGTTGTTGTTGTACCGGATTTTACTTCTCTTAGTTTGGTCGATTCTGGCTCTTCCGGGAGTCATCCTCAATGGACCGATATTCATTTTAGCGTCCATCATCTCCCGCAAAAAAGCCAAGGGTGTGTCGGTTTTTGCCTGCCACGGAACCGTGCTAAACTCTATTGCAGAGGCCCTAGCAGCCTCCACGGTGAAGGTTGCTGGTCGGGATGTACTCGGTACATGGAAGGTGCTCATCTCTTTAGGAGCCGCGCCTCTCCTCTACGGTCTGTACGCCTTCATCGCGACCGCCGTCATGATTCGGGCTGGGGCTCCGCTCAAATATCGACTTTGGACACCATTTATCGTGGTTTCCGCATTACCGTTTATCGGATATGCTGCTTTGAAGTTTGGAGAGGCCGGAATGGATGTTCTCAAGTACGTTCTGCAACCTGGACAAAGTCTTGAGTAGGGCTGATCTAATTTTCCCAGGTCTCTGCGACCACTAATAGTCGCCCTGGCGCCAGGACAAGCACATACACTGAGACGGTTGAAGGTTATGAGAGAGGAGTTGTCGAACGAAGTCGCTGCATCGATCAACGAGTTTGGACCAAAGATGTATGACGACTTTGACCAGGTGAGTGTTCCAGAGGTGCTCCTTGCGGTTTATAGTTTGATGGGCGCGTTTCAGTGGAGGATCCTCGTGCCATCCGCCAGCGTACCACCGTCCACCGGTAAACCGGGCCTGTGGAGGAGGAAGAGCGGCGTTGGTGCCGTAGACGCCCAAGGAAACCTGCTTGTTCACCCGATGGTAATCCGTGTCGTAAGGTTTATCATCAGGCGGTGCTGATGTGCTGTTCCATCAGACGTGGCTTGACGAGCGTCTCTTCGGATGGTCCAAATCCGCCAACCGGGGAACGAGTGCGTGGGCGGGCGCCACTCGCAGCCAAGAAATCAGCCGGGCGGCCACTCCCGATTTATCGGAGGACGAAGAGGTCGCTGATTACGATAACGTTCTTGGATACTTGCCGGCCTATGAGGGGACACCACATGGCCATCATCGTAGCCGAAGTAAGCAAAGTTCTTACGCCGATTTGCAGAAGCTGCGTATGTCAGCGATTGGAACAGGCGCGCAATTCGATTTTTCTCTTCCCGTTTCTGTGTGGACTTATCGGAAATGTAGGCGATTCACACGGAAATGTCGAGACCCACCCAGGCCCGTTGGGCGAGGGCGAGGGCATCCATTTCCGTCAGGGACATCGCGAACGGAAAGCTTCCCTCTCCGATGGCGTCGCAGTTGACCGCATCGCAGCGGTCGACCGACAAGAGGAGTTCAAGGAGGTGACGGGGGAACTCAATAGGGAAATCCAGGAACACAGGCACGAGGCTAACGCGTGATGATTTATTTTCCCTCCGCCCTTGCCTTTTCAACGTTCCTTTCGTCGTGTTCTGTTTATGTATACAACCCATGCCCCAATAATGTCTTTGTAACCTGAGCATAGTGCATGTACATCCTGACAAATGACCAATCGATAACCGTGCGGAACGCGGTCATCACTGCAAGTCCTCCCGGGATTTCCCAGCGGTAAGAACCTCGACGCCAGTTTCGGTGATCCTGCAATGACAGTCAGAATGGAACGCTGGAAAACGACGGAGCGGGGACCACAAACAGTAAAGTCTCTTCGAATTGAGCACTGCGTCTACCGTCGACTGTGGTAGCGGTCCAGTTGTCAGGCCAATGGATCTCTTCCCAACTCGTTCCCAAGTTGAGCATCTGCCAAGTCTACCATCAGCCAGGTGGGACCGCATCCGGATTGAAACGCACCGGTTCGATGGTGAAAACCTGTGGGGCAAGTATTAATGATTGGGATAACGAAAGATTTCAGTGGCGTGGCTTGACCATTCCAGGTTTCATAGTTCCCACAGCCTTATTCTTCGCATAGTGTGGGACATTGGGGGGACCATGAAAGAGATCGTTCACGCCGTGGCCAGTGAACGTCTTTACAACGGCACACCCACTGGCTCGGGCGATCGGCTCACTTCGAAGTCACAGTCAGGAAAACACACCCATCAACCAGACAGGGCGCTCACATCGTTTTCCCGATATCTCGGATCAGTGCTCCAGGCTTACAGATACGTATGGCGGCATCCAAGGCTTGTCTGGTGACGCGCATCAACTTCTTGGAGTCCTCATCGACCTCACCCACTGGGTATGTTTCGTTCAAGTCCGCATGCAGACCTTGGGAAGAATGTTAAACGCAGGTGATGGGACGAGAGACTCGAAATGGTCTCACCATCTCTGTAGAAAGATACATCTGTCGTGCATGAGTGTTCACGGTAGGAGATCCTTCTGGTTCAGTTTCGCATGTTTCGACAGAGAACGTGACCCCAGCTCAAATGGTTTTGAGACGTACCGATATTGATAATATCTCCCTCGCGCAATTTTCGCTTGTCCGGAATTCCGTGACAGATAACTTCATTGACGGACCTGGATTGAACCTGAGCCAACAATTGACCTGACGGACACGAAGGCACCCACGTGCAGACTGATTTTGGGTAGTTGCGATAGTTGAGGGGTGACGGGTAGCCGCCACGTTCTATCGTCGCGTTATGAACGATCTCGTCGATTTCATCGGTGGACACCCCAGGTTTTACGTGAGAGGCAGCGAGGTCCAGGATTTCACGACCGGCCTGGCGGGATGGTATGGTGTTAATGATGAGGGTAGAAACGAAGGTCCCTGAAACGGCGGCACCTTGCAAACCTCCCTCATTTTAGTCTGTTCCTCCGCACTGAGAATTCTGGGTGGTTGACCGGAGGCTTTTATTTCGCCTCGGGGAACACCTGACACATTATTAGGGCGGCACTTGCAGGGGGTTGGAAGTATACGGGTAGGGACTAACCATCCTCTGCATATTCGGGGCGGGCAATATGATCTGGAACCTGTCGTTTGGCGGACAATGGGTAAGCGGGTCTCAAAGGACCGGAGAAGGTGAAATTTGGGAAGGGATTGTAAGAGCCGCCTAGAAAATACCCACAGATGTAAACACCATTCTTGGAAAACGTAGGAGGGACTGACCTTCAGATTCCACGGAAAGAGCGGCGACACCATTGGCGAGGTTGTGGATAAGTTTGTGGGTTTTCTGAAAACAGAGTTCGATATCCTCTGCACAAAACGGAAGCAGAAAAAATAACGGACCCCTACGGAAGTTCATTACGGCAGCCCAACAAAACCTGGAGGAGGCAAGCAACATACAACCAGCCTTAAAACACTCCTGTCCACAAAAGAACGAACCTGCGATCCCAAGCCTACATGCGATGAGACTGTGAAGCGAATGGAACGAGAAGAGGGCTGACTTTGCGCAAGTCGGGCACTCTAATCTAGACGGAGGGTTTCCATTGATACAGTTCGAGCTCTGGCACTTGACTACAGTCTCGACCATGTTAGTGGATGCGCAGTGGGATCAAAGCAGATGAAAGCAAAAAGCAAGGGATGCGGGGCGTCACGTGAGGCGGCGATTGGCCCCAAGTACAAGCTTAAGGGTCAACGAAAAGGTAACATCAAGCGTATATTTGGCCGACGATCTCGGGCATGCTAGGGCAAAGTGGATGGTCAAAAATACATACATGCTAAGAATGAACGTTCAACGGGCATTAGGCATTAATTTTGGGGCAACAAAGTTGGGTGATTATAAGGAATGCGAGTCGGTTAGACGGAAGGAAGGAATGGTGATTAACGGCGCATAGAATAAAGAGCTGTAGTCATCGAATGAAAGATGCGAGGTGGAAAGCGGTATGGAACAACAAAAGCGACAATGATGCTGGGACTCTGAAACGTTGAAGAACAGGAACAAGTGATCAGCTTGAGAGGGAGGAAACGTGCCAGCCGTCGGATGGCAAGCAACAGATGCAGTCGGGGGTAGAAGGAGACCAAGGCTGTAGATTAGGGTTTGGCCAGTAGCGCGTTCAAGAGGATAGGCCAGGCTTCAACGCTTGTTGGGGTGCTTTTCGAGGCGGAAGGCCTTGGTGGTGTCGCTCGCGGCCTTGAAGAGGGATTTAAAATGAGAGGGCCCGAAGACCTCGGTCAGACCAGTCTGATTTTGTGAGACCCAATCGGCAGGGGGTAAGGCTCTTGAGGTTTTGTACAAGCCTTCGCCCGGGACGTTTTCCTCTCGGACGATGACGATCATTCCGGTGAGCAAACACTGGAGAATGTTGAGGACATCGCCGACTGGTGTGTTGTGGCGGAGGGCGGGGAATGCCGAGCCATGAAAGACCATTTCCCACTGGACCCGACGCTCGGGTGAAAAAAAGGAGGTCGCGTGGACTGGGATTTCGATGCGCAGGGCGGGGGTCCGAGGGAGGCCGTTGGGGGATTTGAACGGACTAGGACATTCGATGCTAAAGAGCATACGAGGGTCCGCGGGGGAGACATCGCGCCAACCGTGTTCGTTGACGAGGTCGGACTTGAGTCTAAGGAGCCATCGGTGGGCACGGGTGTAGGTGGTGCCGAGAGCGTCCGCGCTTGTGAGTGGGATGCCGGTCCTGGACGCCCAGTCATCCATTCCCTTCACGTTGCTCGAGAAACAGATGATTGGGAGAGAATTGTCGGACATTGTGGAGAGGGGGGGAGGATGGGGGGGGAGGGCAAGGGGACGAGAGGGAAGAGGTTCGGGTAAAAGGAAGGTACTTGAGGACGAGAGGGAAGCGCCATCGTCGTAACACGTTTCCCATCGCCCGGCTCGGTTTCTAAAAGTGGGTAACTCGGAAACATCGTGGTTACCAGGAAGAAGGCGGACAAATATCCCACGGCTAGCTACAGAACAATACTCTCTTTGTGCTTAAACTTTCGTGATGCGCGGTCTGAAGAACGGAACCGGAACTGGTTTCCATACAACTCGAGCTCAACGTGCGCCACGTCCGAAACAGTCTCCGTCGTCGTCGTCGAAAATAGCGGGACACCAAACACGAAGACGGTGTTCTGCTTCGGTAACACTGTCGGGCCAACGTCGGTCCCTTTCTCTGACAGACGGAGACGGAGAGAGAGACCCACTTTTCAATTTGTTTCCCCTCGTTATCACCCGAAAGCCGTTCTCGGACTCGTAGATGACGATGCCCGACAATCCGACGAGGCATGGATTCCTGCTCTGCCGGACTGTCCATTACTGGTTAGCCACCGAATCTAAACCCATTGAGCAACGTCACCTGTCATGATGCTTCCGTGAAAGTCTGCCTTGATCAGTTTGGCGTGCATTGTCGCGACGTTCGGCATCGCCGCTGTCTGTTCCGTCACCGTCCCCACCGGCTGCGGACCCAAGCCGAGCAGCTCGGAGACGTACCCGAGCCATAGACGGTGGAGCGGAACGTACGCCTCAAACCTGTCATTCGTTCCAGCCTCACTCGACAAACAACTAACCCAGCGTGTCCCTTACTTTGTTTCATTGTCAGGCAGCTTCCACGATTTTGGTCGCAGCCTGGGAACCTTTGTCCCCCGCTTCCCTCCGTTCTTCTCTCTACGTGCCTGCGCCCTCGATTGGTTTTGGAGGGAAAGGTGCCGCCCTTGGACACGGGAAAAAGCCTCCTTCTGCGTCGACGAGTCCCCCACCTGTTCTAGAAAACGCGGGACGAACGGCGCCTTCCCGGTCACCACAACCGTGCCGGGCCGCCGAATCTGAAGAAGGGTTTACTACACAACAACTCTTGCAAACGGAAAACGTGCCTCACCTCAGCGTCATAGATCCCGATGGTCACTGGCATGAATCGATCTAGTCGGCAAGCTCCGGTACGACCGATGAGATGCTGATTTCGACCGTTTGAGGCCAAGTGGGAACGTGAGCCGACGTCGCTCCCAGAGATGCAGACTGACGAGCTGATTCCTCGTTATCAAAGGGCACTGCACCCGGCGAGTCCTTTCTAAGCAATACGATGGCATATGGAGACCAAGGGGAGAACCGCTCCGCTTCGTATCCAATTCGCCAGCGCGAAAAAAAGAATCTCTCGCGGAAACCACCGTCAAACCTTGCCGAAGATATCAAGAGGTGAAAATCTTCGTTCAATCCGCCCACATCCGCATGCCCGAACGCCCATCTTACGGGTTCCAATCGTCCGCCGCATCTGTTTAGCCCCGCTTATTTCATCTCCTCCGAGGAGACAAGGGTTTCCATAGCTCATCAATGCATCACCAGCCAATCCGGCAACGTGCCATCCTCCCTGCCTCGTTGTCGCTCCTAAAATCGCCCGACAAAAGATCCCGAGCTCTCCGGGCGGAAAAGATACAGAATATATATCCACGTGGCATATTTAAACAGTACATAGATGGGTGTACAGGGTGTGAAGAGATATAGAAATAGATATACGTGTGCGTGGGCGAATAGCAGAAGAGAGAAAGGCAAGCAGGCGCGCGATCTATCAGCTGCCGGGGCGGGAGAGAATGAAGATCGATTCCCCTATGCGCAGTCGGGGCACGCTTCGTTCTTCGTCAAAACTGAATAGTTAAACGCCCGATGCCTCATGAGCGTCATGGGACGAGAAAATAGGGTCTGTCACTCACGATACTTCTCCGGATACTGGCGGCTGTAGATCCAACCCCAGATTAGCTTTGGAATATTTCGTATTCCCTCGGCACTTACTATTGCCAACAAGTTTGGGTGCATTCCGGAGGCCCACAATTGTTGGGATGTGCAACGCTAAATTTACAGAACCTGTTCTCGCACGGTGCCTGCAACCGAAACCCCCACGCGGGGTCAGCCTTGGCCACGAGGTGCCACTCCAGAACACGCACCGATTCTTCCTGTACGGAGAGCGCATGTGAAGGGCCGTCCTTTGATGTCTACCCAGATGAAAGGACGTACCGTCGTTATTTGGTGTCCGCAAACCGTGTAGGACCTCGTGACACTGTACGATCGAACTGCTCAATCCACATATACCGTAAGGGAGTACGGTCTTTGGAGGGACGTACTAGCGTCTGCGACACATTGGGGTGCAATAAGCGGTGATCACGAGCGAGGGTAAATGGGAAGAAGGTGTGGAATGCTTGTCCGTCCGTTGCAACCATCGCGGCTTTATATCCAGCTCCAGGGCCGCCAGGTGCGCCCGGATCACCTGCCGCGTCAAACCCATGAGCAGAGCTGGTGGTAAAATGACCAGATAATCAGGTGCGGACCGCGTAGCAGGGGCGGGAAAAATTCATCTATGAAATTTCACCAACGGAAGACACCTCGGGAGAAAGAGACAAGGTGTCAATAGTTAAATAATCGATGCGACTCATCTTCGCCAATTGTGGCAATGCAACAACTTTGAAAGGTTAACAGCCGCACCCTCAACAGGGGTTCTTCCGGCCGATCGCCAAAATTTCTAGAAACCACTGTTAACGTCGTGCGGCCGACCACGCCGTTATCGCAGGAGATCCGGCTCTTATTACAGCACTGTTACGCCACGACACCATGCGTTTTCCATCATTACCTCGAAGCCCGAATCGGCGGGGGGAGGCGCTGCGGTGGTTTGCGTCTGCCAGGGGGAACGTTGCCCAATCGATCATCGTCCGTTCGGGGTACCCCACACTCACGGGGTACAGCTAACTTGCTCGCATTAACGTCCTTCGTACACATAAAAGGTTATCGTAACTCTATCGCTTGCCAGAGATCGTGAGGCAAAAGCGGAAAGATCACCATCATAGACGCGCACCTTGCGCGCATGTCTTCTGTTTACCCTGCGAACATGCCAACCAGGTAGTGGCTCACGCCTTCCGGCGTTAATATCCCCACATCTGATATCACTAAGGAAATCAAATCCGGCCTGCTGGGATTATCATCTGACGTCGCTTGTCCAAAACAGCGAGATACGCTCACTTGGTATAATCCACTTCCGGGTTTAGCGCCACCTGTTCCACAGACATGCTTTTTCGCGCCCATGATCTGGGGCTGGTGCGTGCAGGCGACGCGGCGTCTTCGAGCTCGTTGCCCGACGGCTGTTCGTTGACCGTTGGCGCCGGGGATGCTTCGGGGACGTGACGTGGGAAAGGCAGTACCCCTGGTCCATGGGTCGGTAGGTCGTACTGCGAGAGTGGGAAGAGACGGCGGAATTTAAAACTGGCGCTGTAAACACGGAAAATCGCCAAGTGGATCCAATGAGATCGCGAACCTTTCTGCCAGGGCATAAAACGGCTTGTTCGCATGCTTTGCTATGATGGCAATCTGGTTGCTGCCAGTCGCATTGATGAGACCCCCGGATTCGACGACAGCCTCCGAACCGACAAGCACGAAATCGACTTTGTCCATGACGTATGCAACTGCTGAATCAAGGACAACCGTGCATGGTATACCGGCTGCAGTCAGTGTCTCGTACGTTTTCAGACTTCAGAACAGGGATTGGCGACTGAGTGTGGGGGTCAATCGTTAACTCGACGGCGTGGCTTACCCCAATCCTCGTGGTTTAGCTTACAACCCGTTTGGTAAGATAAACTACAACGAGAAGTTTTGACTCCCCACCTTCTGTTACGTACACAGATATCCGTTTCCCCTTGTGAGCATGCAAAAGCGCATTCATCACTACTCTGGAGTGAGAATGCGTGAGGATCTGCCATAATATGATACTCATGTGAGGGAAGGAAAGAAGGTGCCAGTACGCAGCTGAGAGTCATACCACTGATCCATCCTTGACGAATCCGTTGGCGAAGCCAGCGATCTTCTCACTGTACGAGGCAGCCTCTGCGATGTACTGGTTTCCTTGCCGTACAAGCTTGTCTTTGAAGTCGGAGAGGCTCTAGGATGGGGAACCATCTGTTTCGGGCTTGACACGGACGACGGAAAAATACAGACCCCCAAGTCGTGTGTTGCCACAGTTACGAAGAGATTGAAGAGCTCGCACCCGGCGTTTAGGCTTATCGAGTTCGGAACGCGGTCAGTGAGCTGCTGGGTGCCCCTGTCCAACACGCCGGAGAGTTCGAACATGGTGCCAGCTTGAGAACACCCTGTGGTGAGCTGGATGCGGTGACGTACGCTAGGAACGTCGCACCGGAAGATTTCTCGATAAGTTCAGTGAGGGCCATGATCGCTGCAAGCGGTGGTGCAACCTTCGCGATGGTCATTCATGGACTGCTACCACATGATAAATTAAGACTTACATTCTGTACGTTGCGCTGATAGGCGAGATAAATGTCAAAATTCGCCGTCATCCCCGTTATTACCAGCAGCGAGATTGAGAGGACACGCTGCCGTCTGGACTGACTCCCACCAGATGATCGGAGGTGTCGCACGTGACCGCCCTTGATGACCTTGACAACATCGTCCCAATGGTTGTTTCCAGTCTCTGCACTGTCCCAGACCCCCTCGGTTAAATGCGCCGGAGTTTCCGTCCAAAAGGAGCTGTACGATAGGTCCAGAGGTATCGAGTTCCTCTACCGCCTTGGATCTACCTTGCTGCTGTCAGTACCAGACGACAACCGTCCTGCTCCCCGTTTAAGTCCGTTTCCGTAGTTCGCTATCCACGATGACAACCGCCGCGGCTTGGTACCATCGGTTTTACATGAGGTATTCGATAGAAGACTATCCCAAACAGGTCTATTCCCTCCTATCGTGTTCGTCCTCGCACCTCATCAGACCCACCCCTGTAGGAAATCGCTGCAGCCTGCATATTTCTCGCAACAAAAACAGAAGAGTGTGGTCGAAAACTCCGTGATGTCGCCCGTGTGTTTGTAGCAAAGCTAGGCAACAAAGATATGTCTGATGTCGCCACTGAAGGCAAGGTGGGCAGACCACGCGCTCAGAAGGCTATCCCTTTCCTTACCCCAGAACAGGAAATTGAGGTTATCCAGAGTACCATCCTCGCCTCAGAAGAGGCCCTGTTGGAAGTACTCTGTTTCGATTTCTGGGTAGAAAACGTCCATGAGCATCTCATCGATCTACTCGAAGATTGGGCCCCTCCCCCGCTACAAGATTACGCATGGAGCATCGCTCACGATTCGTTAGTAACGCCCTAAAACTTTGCGGGATCGACCTGTGACGTGATACTCACCTGATTGATTCGCAGCTACAGGACCCCACTCTGCATATTGTTTCCTTCGCGTATCATCGCGTCGGCGTGCTTCATCCTTGCACAGATGCACTTTGAGGGTCCTAATGCAGCTCCCTTAGACGCGAGGGTCTCCACCCCAGCTCCCTCCGCCACGTTGCCCACTCCGCCTTCCCACAACCCGACGTCTCCAAACCCCACTCAAGATCACACGCGCTTTGCTGCCAATTTCTTTTCTCTCTCAGAGTCGGAACTCAAATCTGTTGCAGGCAAGATGCGCTGATATCTTCCTCCTTTTCTTCTTATTAATGCCCCGCATAGAAGCGCTTACGATACTCATTCAATTCTACGCTTCCCAAGACTCGACTCCGCATGTTTCAAGCCTGGGTGATGTACGTCCCAAGATATTACATAAGGCCACAGTCGACTGAAAAAATCATCAGATTAAACCTCCCACCATAAGCCCCTCATATCCGACACTTTTTGGTCACGTCAATTCAGTGACTGATCAAAGGGAGAAAAGGAACAGTGTCCTGACTCCCGCACTTCCGAAAGGCCATAAACCTCACTCGCCCATGGAAGGAGCTCTCCCCAAACCGTAACCATGAAATCAGATGTCCCTTAATCTCCATGCAAGGACTTGCGTGGATGTGGCCCGACGATCATCCGTATCGTCGTCTATTACGCGCAACCTCGAGTTTTTTATATTGTACGTACGTGTATTAGTGGTGATATGTATCGGCAAGTGCTCTGTTTGGATTTCCAAACATCCAGGTCCCCATCTCGACCCCATCCGCATAATGGTGGACATGGGACACGAAAGAGTCTCCAGATCGTTCTGAAGGGGCTACGTTGTATTTCCGCCTGCAGGTCTTCATTTTTGGATCTTCTCTCCAATCGACGACCTTCGACTTGTAGTTAATTCGGTTGAAGTCAATCGGTACGGGACGTTTCCCGTTTGAGATTGTGTCGTCTGTGAGCTCGCCATCGTCGGGGGACTCGTAGTCTAACCCTTGAAGTTCTGAAACCGATGGTGAACATCAAACTCGTGAAAGTACTGATGAGGAGTGACCTTGGGTATTGCACGAAAGGGTACCAGACATCTGGGAAGGCGTGCGCTTGGTTCCGTGAGGAGCCGGAGGTATGATCGGCGCGAGCTCGAAATTTGGGACAGGCTCCGGGAACTGCGCGAAGGCGGAAGGAGAGGGAATAAGAATCGGGATACCGAAAAAAGTCGGGAGGATAGGAGCATGAGTCCGGGCAACGGTTATGTCATGAAATATGGGACAAGGCGAGGACCGCTGCTTTCTGATGTCGCTCCCATATGACATCGTGGACCGTACACGGGTGTGCCCTTGTCCGGTAGACTGGCTCATCACATACCTCGGGAATCGTGAAGGCGCCGGACATTCCCAGGGAGGATGCAAGCCAGAATATGATGGTTTCGATGACGGAAGGCCTGACACCGTTAAACTCTATGATATCGGTTATCCACGCTCGGGTCCACCCTGCATTGTCATCGATGAGGGGATTGCGCCGCATGGAGAAGGGGACGGAATCACCTGATGAGAACGCCCCGAAAACCCACCCCTGATAGTTAGAAACGATGAACCATTGGCATCTCTTCTTGACGCATAAGTCCCATAGCTAGCCAAAGAGGGCCCGTAAGTTTTAATACATCTAGGAGGTGTTCAAACAAACTTTTGCCCAAAGAAGCTCTTTGGAGCGGAGTGAAGACTTTGGGTTATCCGGATCAAAAGGAGGAAACTGTGCACGAGATTAGGAAAGAGAGCCAGGCGAGAGGATCGAGACGCATCACTACCTTGCGGTTGTTAACGAAAGATTCCAAGTCTTGGGGGGCCAGGACCCAGGGTGGTTGGACGGCGATGATGAGTGACGGCGGGTACGAAGCGAAATCTTCATCTTCTGTATTGGTCTGATGAGGATCGCATAGGCCAAAGGTCATATGTCGGAAGAGCGTTTCGTCCTGGTCGTCGGCATAGTTCAGCTTAACCTTGTGGTCCTTGGTGTCGGGAAACATGATGTGAAATATGCGTTCGGCGGTCCGAATGGGAAAATAGTGAGTCCACAAGGCGAGGCTGGGGAGGCGAGTTAGAACCGAAGTTAGAATCGAAACCGGATCGGCCCTCCGGTCAGTCCGTCGGTCGGACAGACTTACTTGTCGGTGCACTGAGGGTCGGCGAAGGGGATGACAGGGTTGGTGATGAAATGAGGAGGGCTTGAAATCGTCACTTTCTCTTGGGACACTGGGTCCGCATCGACGGCTCCAGGAGCATATCTGGGAGCGTGGCTGTTGGTGACTGGGAAATGAAGTGAGAGAGAGCCAGGGTCGGAGGATGAAACAGAAACGCACAGGCTCTGATGGCCCATCTCAGCATTTCATAATCCCAGACGTACATGCTCGTCAGCAACCTGTAAGGCGACGGCCGCGCAGAGAGATGATTTGCATGAGACTTGTGACCTGCTGGCACGATTATGGGGCCATCTTCACCCATGCCCACCCCAGTGATCTCCGGAAGAGTGGCGGTGAGCAGGTATTCACGTAAATCCCATCCTGATTTCGAGAACAGCATTGGGGGTTGTGCGAGATATTGGAATCTCGTCGTCCCCCCGGCTTGGATTTAAGGCAAGGTGTGTGCATATCGTCGCGGGCAGAAGCGAAGAATTGAGACAAAGGGGAGAGAATCATCCTAGTCGTACACCGGGGAGAAAAAAGGCGAAGGTCCAAACAGGGTTCAATGGCCCTCAGTCCTCGTCGTCGTCAGAGTTGAGCTCTGCCCTTTCACCGGCCTTCATCGCACCAACTAAATCATCCGACTCTCCCTTCTGAGTCGCGAGCCTTTGTCCTGCAGTCTGTATCAGCATCCCACGGCCGCCTCTCAAAGGCAGCGGGTAAACATACTGATTAACGTGTGGATAGCCTCCTGCGTCTTCCTGTCCAGTTTAGCGAGCTTTTTCTCCATCTCCCGCTTCAGGTCCCAGTTCGCCCTCTTGGGCGCGATGTTGAACAGATCCTATTCACGCGTTTCGTCAACACATGCCCGTCAGGGGAAACGACAAGGACACAAACCAGCTCCTGAGCGCGTTTGCTACTCTCCTCTTCGATGATCTGTTCTGCCAATCCTTCTATGTTTTTCTCCACAGTATCTTCCATTTCCACATCCTCGTCGTTTCCTCGCTTCTTGAGAGTTCGCGTTTCGGGGTCGAAGTTCCTGTTCTTAATGAGGGGTTCCACATTTTCTACCCTGGTTTTGTTAGAAGCAGAATAGACTTGGCTTATTCGACTTACTCACTCATCCTCCACCGCTTCTCCTGCTCTGCGCTTCCGTAAAGCGAGGAGACGAGCCTTGCGAGCTTGCGCGTTCTCTGCCAAAGACATTGCGACGTCCAGAACGTGGATAGTTGCGGCCAAACCACCTCCCCGTTCGGGGATCACGTGGATGTCATGCCGATCTTCCGTGTGGCGCGTACTTGTACAAACGCGACGGCGACGTAAGCGCAAGGTCGTCTGAGGTTGACTATGCTGCGGTCGTGGCTTCGCAATCCCTTGAGAACAAGTCTCTCTCAAAATGCCGTAATGGTTATTTATCACCGTAGAACCCTCAAGACCGCTCCGTCCATGGAGGACTTCCCCTGCGAGGTTATCCGGTAAGCCAGCAGACGTTGGCCACATACACATTGCGCGTTAACCGCTTTCGTCAGGAATTTCTCTATAATAGCCCACATAGGCAAGTGGGTTGTCTATGCGTTGTAACACGGATTATGAACCTTCCCTTAAGATCATGGCAAGTCGACCCTCGCTGATCGGTGAGCCCCACACACGTTAGGAACGGAGGTCAAACGTTCACATGTTCTATGTCGGAAGGTTGCTCGAGGTATTTGACACCCCCGTAGTTGGTGCTTCCTGCTCATCGGACTAGCTAACAGGCACAATCGATAAACGTGTCAAAAACACCCAGCAATTCCTGGATAAACTAAAGGTTGAACGTGAGAGGGGTATCACAGGTCCGTTCCATCGCGTTATCCACCCTCCAAACTGTCGTGACGCTCCCAAACAGTAAAGGCTCAGACCGCAAGGTGAAACAAATATTCGTTCATATGCCCAGCCTAATTTTCGCACACTCATGCGGAATCCCACAGCATGGTGTACGGCTTTGAGACCAAAACGTACCTCCTGAACTTGATCGACACTCCCGTACGTGCCGGGACACTCCCAGGGGTCCACCATCTGACCTCCATCCCAGGGTCATGTCGATTTTGCATGGGAGGTGTCTCGATCACTTGCAGCATGCCAGGGCGCCCTTCTCCTTGTGGATGCCACCCAGGGAGTGCAAGCGCAGTCCCTTTCAGTCTTTCATGCCGCAGTGGAAAGGGGGCTAAAGATCATCCCTGTGTTGAACAAGGAAAGCCAGTGCTTATCTTATTTCCAAGTCCTCGTTGGTAATCTTCGTACAGATCGACCTGCCCGCTGCCCAACCTGAACGAATAGTCGCTCAAATAGAATCGACGTTCGGTCTTGACCCCGAAGAGGTCCTACACATATCTGCGAAGAGTGGAAAAGGTGTTCAGGCAGTTTTGGAAGCAATTGTGAACCGAATACCCCCCCCTCGAGGGGATGCCGACAGACCATTGAAAGCGTTTCTGTTTGATTCATCGTCAGTTCACCTTTTAGTCCCTCGGAGCGAGGGGTTAAATTGTCCATAGGTATGACCGTTATCGTGGGGTCATCTCATTGATGAGCATGCAATCTGGTGTTCTTCGAAAAGGTGACCATACCGTGTCTTGCATATCTCGGTGGAACGCTCCACCGACTCTTCTCCAATTCAGGCGATAAGATTGTATCGTGTCATTCTCGCAGGAAGTACGAAGTAACAGATCTCGGTATTCTCCACCCGGAGGAGGTTTCCACGTCTGTGCTGCTTCCCGGACAAGTTGGGTATGTTTCGTGCAACATGAAAGAGTCTTCTGAAGGTTCGAATACTTCATCACCGATTTGATGGTCGCTCATATTGGCGCTAGCCCATATCGGTGACACGTTCCATCTTGCGGGGCAACCTGTGGAGCCCATGCCTGGGTTCCAGCAAGCCAAGGCGATGGTATAGCCTTCGAACTTAGAGTTTAAAGCCTCGTTGATCAAATTCCCCATCAATGACCAGGTTTTTGCAGGAGTTTATCCTGTAGACAGCAACGACTTCATCAAGCTTGAGGAATCCGTTCGAAGGGTTGGTTTGTGTCTAATCTTGTCTTGACGTACTTCTCTTCTAACCTTTTCTTCCAAATTAGCTCACGCTTACTGACCGGAGTGTAACTGTACAAAAAGAGTCTTCAACTGCACTCGGTCAAGGGTTGCGGCTCGGGTTCCTTGGCACGCTGCATATGGACGTCTTCCGCCAGCGTCTCGAGGACGAATATGACGCGAACATCCTGATAACGGCCCCAACTGTGCCGTACAAAGGTTTGCATTCGATCATCCAGCCACGCCCTTAGCTCATAGATCGTTGAATTTTCCTCCGGAAGTTGTTTACAGAGAAAAGGGTGCCGATCGAACAGTAGTGGTAAGCAACCCCACCGAGTTCCCTGACACCACGGACGCGGCATCGAAGGTCAAGGAGGTCCAAGAACCAGCGGTCAAGGCCTCTATAATAGTCCCCGAGGGTACGGCATTACTTCAGATTGATAACGGTCCACCGATAGTCGAAATTACAGAATACCTGGGGGAGATGATGGACTTGTGTTTTGTTCACCGAGGCGAGGATCTGGACTACAAGTATCTGGACTCCTCCGGATCGTCACCGCGGATCATCGTGACCTGTACCATCCCGCTGAGCGAGATCGTTACCGACTTCTTCGATAGGTTGAAGAGTAGAAGTTCTGGGTTTGCCAGCTTTGAGTGAGTTTTTTCGTCTGAACGTGTACGTGGAAACACCCTGACGGGGGTTGAGTTATGAGGACGCCGGGTACAAGGCCAGCAACCTTGTGAAGGTACGGTTTCCCCTCGCTCGAACCATGCATGATGTTCACTCCTTGAGTAGATGGTATTCTTATTGAACGGAAAACCAGTGGACGCACTGGCACTTATTGTTCACCGATCGGCCGAGCAGGCGGTTGGTAGGCGTTGGGTCAGGAAACTTCGTGAGCTCATAAGTCTTGGCCTCGACCGCTTTTGCTTGTTGACACGAGGTGTCAGATAAAGTCATCCCACGACAACTCTTCGAGATCCCGATTCAAGCCGCAGTGGGAAAACGGATCATTGCCCGAGAGAACCTTTCCGCCATGAGAGCGGACGTCACCGCCGGTCTTTACGGGGTATGCTCTCCCTACATCTGATGATCATACTTGATTGCCGAGCGCTGAACACTCGCTACACAGGGCCACTACGAACGCAAGATGAAGCATCTAGAAAACCAAAAGGAGTCTAAACGAAAAATGAAGCGCGTAGGGACAGTTGATCTTCCACAGGAAGCGTTCTTCGACCTCCTTAGCAGCGGTGGTAAATCATGAACTCAAGGGGTACGCGCCCTCACCCATACTGTTGTACATTCTGTGCGGGTCTACATCTACGTCGGTCGCACCCTGGAACCAGACGACCAAGGCTCAAAGCTCGATGTCCTCATCGTTGTATGTTTCCTTGATCAGCCTGCGCCGGATGTGAGCGATCGTTCTGATGGGTCCCAAACAACATACCGGTATATGGACGTCGGCGGGTGGTCACCACTTTGGGAAACAGTTAGATGTCTGTAAATCCAGCTAAAAAGTACTTACTCGTTGGTGATGTACGCATGCACCAAATCCGGTCGCACGTAGTCGTAGTATGGGTTGATGACATCGACCTTGTCCACAAGGTTTCCTTCCTCAAAACCCAGTACATTACTCGGGTCAGAAAAGTCCAGCGCACTATAATCCTGGTAGAGGTTCCATAGGGGGGTGATCTTGAATTGACCGGCGCATACGACAACTGGAGTGCTGTGTGCTTGAGCGGCGGTCGCAGCTAACAATGAGCCAGTAACGGCGAACATTCCACCATTGGCTATGATTGCGTGGGCACCCAGTATGACCTTGCTGACACGCGACATGATTGCATAGATTGACGAGTCTGGGACGAGGAAAGTCGAAATTCCGGCTTCCGATAGTGACTGAGCCATCCTGTGACCTTGGTAACTGCAAGACGGATCGAATCGCTTGCCTCCCGAGGGTATGACGACCGGACTTACGAAGGTCCCGTTTCAGCAACAATCACAGTAAAATTACGATAGTGGGCCGCCGCCTTGAGGAAATTCTCGACCGTAGTTGACTGACCGATTGTGAGTATAATTTCGCTGGAAAGCACCAATAGGGGAGGGATTAGTAGTGTGATGGGGCTTCTGTTTTCTTGTGATGCGCACTCAGAATGAATATGATCTTTGGCGCTCTTAGATACACTGTCGTAAACGGTCTCAAGCTCATCAAAGACATCTTGAATGGCCTCCATGAAGACTGGCTTGAGATTCCGGGCAAAAGAGTCTGGATCGTTGGGGTCATCCTCTTTCAGATCTACATCCATCTCCGATGTTGGAGCGACCCCTCGTCGACGAGGTTGACCTTGGTAAACGAGCTTGGATATGGAGAGGGCAGTGTCCTCTGGTACCTTCTTCGCAGCCGTTCGATACTCTTCGCGGATGTGATGCAGAACCTTCCTGACAGTGTTTCCGACAGAGAACTCTGCGTGTGTCATGAAGCCCCCCACAAGGTGCAACAATAGGGAACTTACCTTTAGGTTGGGCATCCACCAGTCGCTTCCCAGCACCACGGATGATCTCAACGAGTTGCTCGATGTTTGAGAACCTGGCCTTAGAAACCACCTGCCGAAGAACGAGGAGCGTTTCAAGGGCGGCCCGCCTTGAGCCAACGATTTGTCTAATATTTTGTGGTAAAATCTGCGGCACCTATTTGGAATGTCGTTTTTTTAAACTACGTACCGTCTCCGTAACTTTGAAACCAGCGCCTCTACATTTCGCTGGTAGGCAGCTGCTTGGACATCCCCGGGCATAGTAAGGGCAGATGAGGGTTGGATTGAGTTGGAGGCGATCTTTGGTGAACGGCCATGAAAGATTTGGTCCGGGTTGATCGAGTCATTACATGTATTCTCTACTCTATCTAGTGTGTAGATACATGCCAGTCCAAGATATTCGCCCATTTCCCAGGGAGAAGCTGTGATATCTGTTCTACATCTTTGTCGCCACGACCGGAGAGGCACTGAAAGATTCATCAGGGAAACGAGAGCTGTGATGGTGGAGATCCAACGCACGATTACAATGTCCTGGTCTGCGGGCAGCGTTGAAGCCAATTGGGCGCCCTCCCAAATCGCATGGGAGGATTCCAGAGCTGGAATGATACCTTCGAGTTGGGTCAACATTCTAAATCCCCGGAGAGCTTGTTCGTCGGTTGCGACGACGTATTCTGCCCGTCCAGAATCCTTCAACCAGGCGTGTTCCGGCCCAACGCCTGGGTAATCTAAACCGGCGCTGATAGAGTGGGTTTCGATGATTTGGCCGGACTCAGACTGCAGGATATAGGTCCTGACGCCGTGCAACACACCCGGCGTGCCCTTAGAGAGCGTTGCGCTATGCTTGTCACCGTCCAGACCTGTCCAACTGTGAGCACTAGTTCCACCAAAAACTGACGACGACTATTCACCTTCACCCCCGGCCTCTACACCGATTAACCTGACACTCTTATCGGGGATGAAGTTGTAGAATGTCCCAATCGCGTTGCTACCGCCACCGACACATGCGACCACAGCATCGGGCAACTTCCCCCTGAGGGCCTGCATTTGCTCTTTGATTTCTTTGCTGATGACCTTTTGGTAATCCCTGACGATCGTTGGAAAGGGGTGGGGTCCAATGGCTGACCCGACTAGGTAGTGCGTGGTTGACAAGTTTGTTACCCAATCTCTGAAGGCCTCGTTGACGGCATCCTTCAGGGTCTTTGAACCGGAACTGACCGGGATAACCTGCAAAGGGCTTGTCGGACCACGAAACCCCAGGTACGATACGATGGGATTACCTTTGCTCCGAGCATCTCGATCCGGAACACGTTCAAGGCTTGGCGACGAACGTCTTCCGCCCCCATGTAAATCACACACTCCATACCGAAACGGGCGCAGACAGTGGCGGTAGCGACTCCGTGCTGACCAGCCCCAGTCTCAGCGATGATCCTGGTCTTTCCAATCCTTCGCGCAAGGAGTATCTGTGGTGTTTTTTCTTCATAATCTGCCTGCATCAATAAACCACGAACCCACCTGTCCAATGGCATTGTTGATTTTGTGAGAACCGGTGTGGTTACTGTGGACTCAGGGTTAGGTGGGAGAACAGGGATCCTATACCCACTCACAGATCCTCGCGCTTCAACCAGATCTTCGCACCGCCCGCCTTTTCGGTCAACTTTTCTGCAAAATACAGGTTTGACGGTCGATTCATATAGCTAAACAGGCCCTCGAACTCTTTCCAGAAACTCGGGTCCTCCACGGCAGCCATGTGCGCGGCCTCAAGTTCTGTCAGACAGTCGAACAATGCTTCCGGAACATATTGCCCTCCGAATTGCCCGAACCTATGTGGCAGGCCCGCGGTCTTATCGTTGGAAGTTTCGCCAGCCATAGCGGCACTAGAGGGTTCCCGAGCTGGGGTAGCTGTTTTGGGTTTCTGATTCAGGGACCGAATGCTCTGGCAGAAGCCTTCAACATTTTTCAAAACGTCGTTTGCAGGCGAATCCTTGATCACGGTTACGATTCGACTTCCAATCACAATACCATCGGCGCCTGCGTTTTGGACGGTTTCGAAATGCTCCCTGGTGGCCACTCCGAACCCAACTGCCAGAGGGATGTCAGTATACTCCCGGATACGACCGATGATCTCAGGGAGTAGACTGTTGATAGCCACAAGGGTCGACGAGCCCGTTGTTCCCATCTGATAATGGTCAGCTGACGGATTGACGTCCAAACGATCAAGACGAACCTTGGATACAACATAGATGAAACTGTCGGCAATAGAAGCTAAAAATTTGATCCTCTGGCGGGTTGTTGAAGGTGCAATCAAAGGGACATAAGAAACACTGGGATGCGATTACCACCTGTCCAGGAGTGACCCAGAGAAATTTTCATACCCAGCGGCGGTACACTTGTCACGGAAGGCTATGGCTTCCTCTGGAGGGAGGTCAACTATAACAAATCCGTTAGCTCCAGCTTCACTCGCATCTTGGATGGCCTTTTGCTCTCCATATGCGAGCACTGGATTGTAATATCCTATGAAACACGTGAGTATTCATCTTCGTTTTGGTCAAGCATGAAGACTGACCCATGAGGAGTACGGGAGCCTTGAGTCCCCTGTCTCTGGCCGCTTTGATCTGGCCCAGGACCTGGGCATAGGTGACGTCCTGCTCGACGGCGACCTTCGAGCAGAGTCAGGGAAAGCAGGCGGGTCGGACAGGGTAAAGTACCGTGTTCGACTCCTGGATAACGGGGCCATCTGCCGAGGGATCGGAGAACGGCACACCGAGTTCGATGATATCCGCTCCCCCACGCTCCATGGCCAACAGGATGTCGACGGTGTCATTGGCCGAGGGGTAGCCAGCTGTGACGAAGGGAACTAATGCCGCAGTCCCCTAGGGTTTCAGGTATCAGCGTGAGGGTATGGGGTTCGTCAGAGCGTTCAGACCTGCTGTTTCTTTGTCTCGAAAACTTGTCGAAGGGCCTCCATGACGGTAGTAGAAGAGGACGTGGCGACTGCGGTGACTCACCCACGAATACTTGAGTCGCGATCAACGATCAGCGGGTGGAAGTTGATCAGCAGCGAAGATCTCCAAAAGTGGATGAATGGGTGGCTCTCGGAAATATCCTACATTATCTCAGCCTACGCTTGTTTGGCCGGTTCAGGGGCCTCGACAAGATCCTCGTCGATCTCAGGTGTCGCAGGTCTGGCAAGAAATAAGAAACAAGCGATCCATTCTTACTTCGCGCTATCATCGGGCGGATCGACAGGAATTTTGTGATCAGAGGCTACCCGTGGGAAGCTGTGCGGACCATCCTTTCCATGGAGCTCCCATCCGACGAGTCCCGCATCCTGGTTATCTATACGGGGGGTACCATTGGGATGCTAATCGGCTCAGATGGATACTCCCCAGAGCCTTATTTTTTGACCGAGTTTCTCCGTTCCCAGGCACGCTTCCATGACCCTCTCCAGGACTCTCTTTTCTCCAACGCTGGTTCGTCATCCACATACCGAGAATGGTCTAACACAAACAGCGGTCGGAGCTCGCCTTCCCCTCGTGCTGCACACTTAACTCAACATACCTTACCTGTCCGTTCAACTCGCAAGGTCGGACGTGATGGCTCTTTGATTCCTTCTCCATCGAGCAACCACAGCTCTAGTCAACCGACCGGGTGCACGAAAATCTCTGAGGACATTTACGAATGTCACATTCCCAGCCTAGTTACTCCCCGCTCAAGCAGCGGCCAGGGTGGAAAACGTATCCGCTATGCAATCCTTGAGGTCCGCTTTCTTTCGGGGTATCACGCATCGCGCAACTAAAATAATTCCCAGTGGGTCCCATTGATGGACAGCAGCAATATAGAGATAGACGGTATTTTGTAGCCCGTCCCTCTCCGCTACCGGATGCAGCTGACTGGGTGTAGACTGGATCCGCATCGCGACCGAGATCGAACTCAACTATGCGACTTTCGATGCCTTCGTCGTCCTTCATGGTACCGACACTATGGCGTATACAGCCAGTGCCCTCTCATTCATGTTGGAAGATTTGGGAAAGACTGTGGTACGTTTCATCCTCACGTTTATCGACTCTCTTACGTTACCTGTTTAGATCCTGACTGGCGCACAAATACCCCTCTCTCAACTTCGGAATGACGCAGCAGACAACTTCCTTGGTGCTTTGGTCATCTCCGGCCAATACATAATCCCTGGTACGTATTGTTCTTGGGTTCACTCACTCCAATAACCGGATTCCTTTAGAGTGTGCGCTATTCTTCAATCACACGCTCTACAGAGGGAACCGTGTGTCCAAGATATCTTCATACGAACTGAATGCGTACGATAGCCCGAACTTCCCCCCTCTTGTCAACGGTATAAATGCTCGCAAATCCCACGAGCTCAGACTTTTGACCCTGTTGCACAGTTGGGATTGACATCGTAGTGAACTGGATGAATGTCATCAGGCAGACCAGCCTCCATCGGTTCAAAGCTCACAAAAGTTAGTAAAACGTCCCAGTGCCGAGCATGGTTTAACTGGTCCCATTTCATAGAGATGTCTGCTAATGTTGGTAGGTGTTTTTGAGTAAACTCACCTCAGAGTTTCGCCTCATGGGCACTACATAGCAACTCTCCGCCTATTCCCTGGTATCACAGCCACCACTGTCCGCGCATTCCTAACCCCATCAATAAAAGGGGTCGTTCTGGAAACGTTTGGCAAGTACTAATGATACAAATACCCATCACGTGGCTGGTCTAATAATTCTGTTAGGTTCAGGGAACGCTCCCCAGCGGCCGGAGCTCACAGATGCCCTCCGAGAGGCCTGCGATCGGGGGGTGGTCATCGTAGCGATCTCCCAATGCACAAGAGGCGCGGTCTCAGACGCTTATAACGCTGGCCGAACGTTACTCCAAGCAGGGATAGTTCCGGGGGGAGACATGACACCCGAGGTGAGCGATCCCCATCAAACATATTTCAATGGTACTGAAAGCGTGGCAGTGTGCGCTCACGAAGCTATCTTACTTACTCTCAAAGCCCTCCTTCTCCGTGACAGAAGTTAGAGACCTTATGGGCACACCCCTCCGCGGAGAGCTCACACGGGCTGCCGTCAAAACACACGCGGCTCAGTCCGCACAAACAACCATGGACGAACAAATCGAGAAAATCCAGGGGACGCTATCACATATCACCAGATTATCCAGTCGAACGAACAACGTGGGGCCAATTGTGCCTGCCATAAGTGTGAACTCGGTGGAGGATTCTCCTTCTCCATGGACATGGACTGCCGCAGAAGCAGTGTCCACAGAAGCGGCTCTTCTTCCATTTGTCGCGCACCTCGCTGTCGCAAGGGATGATACTCACGGGCTAGACTTTTGCCTTCGCACCGATTCCGTGGGTGACGTGGTCAACTGCCTAGACGTCTCCGGCCGATCGCCTCTGCACACCGCTGCGATGAATAACAGCGTCAAGTGTGTTAGTATGCTATTACAGAAGGGAGCGCTGGTTCATCTGAGAGATTCGCTCGGACACACCCCCTTGTACTACGTAAGTCACTTCAAACACCCTGTGAAATGACCTGTCAACACTCCCGTAGGCTGCAAGGATGAAACATGGGAGCATCGTGGACTCGCTCGTTAGTGTAGGTGCGAACCTGGGGGGATCAGACATAGAAGGCGGGTTCGCCGACATCGCGATTAAGAAAGCGTTGAGGCACGGAGACGAACGGGCAATACAGGCGTGGAAAAGATCTGGAATCAGTTTAGAAGAGAAGTACAACGTAGACAAAAAGAATCCATAGCTTGTAGCTCTGGGTTTTGGCAATCAACCCCGACCAAAGCAGCCTGCAAATCCAAGTTCACCCATCTGACAAAACTTCGATGACATCAACCTCCGCCCCCACAGCACCTGCCACATGTTCTTTGAGTTGATCGAAGAACACTTGGATTTGATCCCTCGGAAAGGCGAACGTTGAGCCAAGGAAGAGAAGTTTTTCCCTGAACTGTGCCGATTCTTTGTCCAGATCGAGAGGGGTGTACCTGACATGCTCTCTTTCCTGACCGTCTTCATCTTTTTCCCGCCAGATTCGCAGGTGAAACGTAATGCCTACGAAACACTGCTCAGCTGTACCAGGACACCATAGGTGTAGGGTGAGAACTCACTTCTGGCGGTCGTATCGGAGCGTTGGGTATAAACACACTGATAATTCGTGGATCCCCCAGGGAGCTGTGGGTCCCTCTCAGACTTGACGCCCGTGACGAGGATATTTGTTAAGTCCTCATATAGGGAGGTCACTGCCACGTGGTGATTCGTATCGGGGGGCGGCTTAGAGCCAGCGCGACCGGCCAAGGTTCTGGCACGTTCGATCTCCGCCTTGAGATCGCTACGTAGCAGCATGTCTATGACAGTTTCAGGAAGTGTATGCGAGAAAAGTAAGGTAGCAGACCTGACTCCTGGAGCTCTCGTATCCTGACTTCCGCTTTGTGAAGTTGCTCATCCTTTGCTTGAATGTCCTGCTTCAGCTGCTCAATGCCCCGATTCGTGACCTTCCTTTCTTCTTCTACAATCTCTCGGGGCAGGAGGGGGGAAGAGTCGGGGTCTAGGGATGTAGCGAGCTTGCGGCTTTCCTCTACTGCTTGTCTGTAGTATTTGTACGCTGGGGGAATCAATGGGGAACCGTTGTATAATGCGTTGGGACGACGTACCCCCATTGCTGGCCTCTTGTCGCGCCTTCCAGCTTTCCAACACCTGTTGTTGATCCGTTTGTACCTTGAGCAGCTCATCGATTTGCTTCCGTAATGATTCAATGGTCTTCTGGTTCTGCAAGGGGGTGAGTGGGTCACCCGGTTGTAATTGTACCCAGTTGTGGGGGCTTACCTGTAGAAGCTTACGCTGGAGGGTCTCATCCTTGATGGGTGCCGGGGATACTTCATTTGGACTTGACCTCGGCCGCGGGGCGGGTATCGACATCTCGACATCGGAAACGTTTGAGACATCGTCAAGTGGTTCCAAGTTAATAGGGTCGTCGCGCTGGAGCCCTCGTGGCGTTCCCTTTCCCTTCGCGTTCCCATTTGTGGGTTTCAACTGAGGAACGGAGGAGTTGCGTTGGGATTGCTTTGAACGGGATGGTGCGGGAGCATCCTCGCTTTCTGTAATAATGATTGGATCGGTGGCTCCCTGGGCTCTCTCGTCGGGTTTGACATGGACGTTTGAACGCTTGGGAGCCGTAGGTTTGCGTGAGGTGGCCGATTTTCTTGCGGTCATGGCTAGGCAATCCGGAAAATGAGCTCTCGCAGGAGTTGTATTCGGAGCCACTGACTTGGTCGCTGCGGAGATGGGGGACGCGACATTATCGTCAGGCAAAATGTGGCAACAGCGTTGGGGACTCCAGACGCGTATCGCGTTTGTTTCCCACGGTCGATCATCCGATGGGATCACCTTTTGATTGGGCAGTCAAGCAATGCAATGGCATTGGGTGTGCGCCGTCTGGTTCTCATTGTTCGGCTTGGTCGACCCAACCTCTTTACACAAATCTCTACCATACTAGGTCTCAGCCGAGTGACGATTCAAATGTCCGGCGCCGACGACCTTGGGGTCGTCCGCGCGGGTGTGGTTAAGAGGTGCATAGGTTCGCACGTTCATAACAGCAATGTGTGTGGGTGAAGCTGCCTTGCCATAAACGTATGAGAGTACAGGCGCACAAATATTATACCCTGAAGCCACGAGACTGCCTGCGACCACGAGCTCGTTCGAACTGGTCGATGGGGAGTGAGTGGGGTGTTGTGTAGGAGAGGTAAAAAATCGAAAATTACCTTGCGACCCTTCGAGAGAGTGTATGGTTTCTTGTGTTTATGGGGACCCATACCGAAGTGTTTAACTGCCTCTCGTGATGTCCTCTTACCACGGAGCAAAATAGTGTTCGATCCAGTTGGGGCGCGGAGGGCAAGTTGGTCCAAGGTCAAAGCCTCACCACCGGCCTGTATGATGCGCTCCTTCGCCGATGTCGTGAAGCGCAGGGCGGCAATGGTGAGCTTTGGAATATCCAATAATCGCACATCGTCGGTGACAGTGCCGACATTAACTATGACCTTCGAGTCGAGATCTGGTGCAGAAGAGGTCTCCTTGACGATTTTTGATAGGGAAACGGGGGGGCGATTGGTTTTTGAGAGGAAGAGGCGGTGGAGTATGACCTAGTTTGAACGGTCAGTTGGCGTGCCCTCCCTACACAGTTCCGGTCAGCTGCATGTACCTTATTGAACCCGGAGTCGGTGCGGCGAGCGAGGAAACGATAGAGCTATCCAGTTGTGTGAGCCAAGGCTGCCGCCTGGTCGGGAACGTAACTTACTTTTACAAGGAGGAGGAGATATGGGTCCTCACTCTTGGGGGCCGTCCTTGAACCCTTCTTGACGTGGTGGCGGGCGATGTCAATACCCTGGGAAAGATTTAGTTCCAGGTGAGCAACCCTTGGAGGAGACCGACCATATTGTTGTCTTATCCTTGATTGCACCGGGTCTCTTGCGCACTCCCGAGGAGATGAGTGACGGGAGTGAGTGCGGGAAACAGCTATACAGTTCATCAAGCCACTGAAGGTTTACACAGTTGATTCAAGCGGAGAGTGAAACGAACGAACGCGGAGATCGAATGCTTATTTGTAAACAGCAACAAACACTTCCGCCACGCTTTTGTTCCGTTGCACGCGGCGGACCCAAATCACAACGGCAAAGTCGCCACAATGTCCCAGTTCGAGGATCCGTCTGCTCAAGCATCAGTCGACCCGTATTCCGACGCATACACTCAGCCTGTCGCTCCGTCTCGAGACCAGGAACTCAACCCTCGTCGCTCTCGTTCCCGCAGCCGTGAACGTCCAGCCTCCTACAACCGCGCTTCGACGCCACCAAAGCGTCCCGCTCACGCCCCCATCGTAAGCTGCAGAGACAACACCGTTCCTAGATCCCTTATCGACCTATTTTCTAGGCTCCCAATCCATGCAACGTGTTGGGGATATTCGGCCTGAGTATTCGTACAACGGAACGTGATCTGGACGACGAGTTCAGTCGGTATGGTCGCGTTGAGAAAGTGGTCATCGTTTACGATCAACGTGTAAGCCCTGCCCACGTTCTGTTATACTTAATCTCACCCGCTGAATTTATAGTCCGCCCGTTCCCGCGGCTTCGGTTTTATCACGATGTCATCGGTTGAGGAGGCTGCCCGTTGCATTGAGAAACTGAACGGAATCGTATGTCACTGGTCAAACATAGCTCATGCGTTGCTCTGATGCGGTTTCAGGAGCTTAATGGGCGCCGCATCCGGGTGGACTACTCTGTGACCGACAGACCCCATGCTGCCACTCCAGGTGAATACATGGGACACAGACGCAGGCCTGGCCGTGATCCCGGCTATGGCAGATACCGTGATCGAGACGACAGAGATTACCGAGACTCGTATCGCGATCGTTCTCCGCACCGTGGGTATGAGAGGGACCGTGATCGCTTCGGAAGGGACAGTAGAGACTGGCGAGACCGCAGGAGCCCGTCTCCAGCTCGCGGGGGTGTCCGAGGATACTCGCCTGAATATCGGCGCAGGAGAAGCTACTCGAGGAGTCCACCGAGGGGAGGAAGTCCTGGCCGCCATCGGGAGTCAAACGGTTCGCGTGGTCCTAGCCAACCACCAACAAACGGTGCAGATCCACGTTGGTGAAGATGACGCGACCGCGGGGGATGAAAGCTGCCACTATCTCGACATCCTCAAGTAATCCACCTTCGTGCAACGTCAATCGAAATGCATGCCCAACCACAAGACTGACGATAGTACCGCCATGTCAAGTTCGCTCTGCTTCTTGTAACTGCTTTGCCTCTGCGATCTGCTTATTCTTACTGTTGAAATGTGCGAACGCAACCCGACCATGGGGCCGTTTCCCAAGGTTTGTTCTCTACCCTGCTGTCTACCTGTTAGTGCGTGTGTGTGTATATACCTAGAATGAGATATATCCCGGCGTTCGGCATTCCCCGAACCAGGTCATCCTCCGCTCGCCTGATCCCTGTCACCGTCGTCGTTCTCCTCCCCGTTTCACGCTCCCACTCGTGACGTCGCGGGCGCCGCGTTCGTTGTTATCGCCCCTCTCACCACCGCCCAGCAAGGTATGTGCGCCGTAGATTTCGTCTTCGCGCCAACAGCCATCAATCCCTCTCCTCACATCCACGACTTCCCATAGTTTCTCTCTCCCATCCACACCCCCTCCCAAACCGAATCTCTCTCTCTCTCCCCCACCCATTCCGTTTCTTACAAGACAGATACTCCCGCGAACTTGTCTCTCTGACTGAACTCGGTCATGCCAGAAGCTGCTGATTCCAACCGAAAGAGATCCAGGTCCCCTTCAGACACCGAACACCAGAAGCATCACAAGCGTCCAAACACAGGCGTTTCCTCAGATGTCACGTCTAGTACTCGTGCCAGAGCATCCTCTGTTTCCTCCGCAAGGATTCCGGGGGATGTAGCCATGGCCGAAACTACTACCATCGTTGGCGACACCACCGCTTCCACACCTTCTCCACGACAGTCTCATGCGGATCTCCCCGCACTGCCAGAGACAGATGATTCCAAGGCGGATTCTACCTCCCCCCCTTCGGCCCACATCCATATGAGATGTCTCATCGTCACGCAGGACGCCTCTATAATCATCGGGAGGAATGGTTCACACGTGAACGAGATTAGGGACAAGAGCAGTGCCCGTGTTATGGTGTCAGAGAGCATTCCTGGAAATCCGGAGCGCATATTAAACGTCAGCGGACCACTTGATGCCGTGTCCAAGGTTGCTTCTTCTTCTCCACTACAGACGGAGTTCTAATACGATTTTCATCAGGCGTTCGGTCTCATCGTTCGGCGCATCAACGATGAGCCTTTCGACAAGCCATCTGTCCCAGGGAGTCGCGCTGTGACGATTAAGTTCATGATTCCAAACTCCCGCATGGGCTCTGTTATCGGCAAGGGTGGCTCAAAAATCAAAGAAATTCAAGACGCCAGTGGTGCGCGGTTGAACGCAAGCGAGGGCATGTTGCCAGGCTCGACAGAGGTCACTCCTTTCCAACTTCAGTTTCTCGTGGCTCACTCCTCAATTTGGTAGCGGGTCTTGAGTGTCTCTGGTGTCGCAGATGCCATACACATCGCGACATATTATATCGGGAATATACTCATTGAAGCGAACGAACGCATGCCCTCACTTACACACTCCAGCTACCGGCCGTCTAGTTATACACGTCGACCGGCGTGGATGCCTTCCTCCTACGTCCCCGGGTATTCCAATCCCTACATGAACAACCCGCCAGCTCCTCCACAACAAACTCCTTCGCAACAGCACCAACTTCAGACCCAACAGATCTTTATCCCCAACGACCTTGTTGGCTGTATTATCGGGAAGGGCGGGAGCAAAATAAACGAGATCAGGCATATGAGCGCCAGCCAAATCAAGATCATGGAGCCGGGGGCCACCAGCACGGGTGTCAACGGTGGTCCTGCCCCCACGGGTGGTGAGGGTGAGAGGTTGGTCGTTATTACGGGACCGCCCGCAAATATTCAAATGGCTGTTCAATTATTGTATCATGTACGTGGTAGACCTTTCAGCCTCTCCCCCGACTAACCCATACCATCTAGCGTCTGGAGCAAGAGAAACAGAAGCAAATCCGAGCAGGATCAAATGTATGAGTAGTTTGAGGGTCGGGAGTGCCAATGGGCACCTGCTCACCGCAGCTCCCTTTTCCTTTCCCCTTTTCGCATCTTGCACCCTGTTCTCCTACGTGTTTTTCTTTTTCCTTTCGTCTTCTCTGAGTCCACGCAGATCAATATGAATCCCTTCCCTCATAAATACCCTCCCGTCCCCTGTGATTCCCGCCACAACATAATGAGCGGGTTGCCTTTTCCGGCTGTCAGAAAGCATTTGTCACCACCATGGGTAAGTGGACGGTGACCTGTTGATGCTGTCACCGACCAATGAACCCAAATCGACAGGGCTTTCTCTGTGGCTCGTGCCCACTGCAGAACAATCTGCGAAACTTTCTTGGATCATGCACGTCCGTCCTCAGACCGCGAAGATGCCTAACTCGTACCCAAAGTTCCACCCTCATATCACGTTGGCTACAGTCCCCTCGACCACTCCTGTCGAAGATCTCGTCGCTGCGATTCCACCAAGGCAGCCACAGGTTAGGGCGGACTTCTCTGACGTTGTGGTCAGCGATGCCTACTTCCGTAGTGTGTTGGCTGTCATTGAATCATCACCCGAAACTTTGACACTGCACGCGAAAATCAACGAGAGTCTGAAGATCCGGAACCCCCGAAGTCCCATGTTCCCGCACATGTCTATCTATTACATCGACGACGAGGAAGCAGAGGAGCGGTCCCGAGTCATTCAGGAGCTAAAGGATAACGGGACCGTAGTTCGGACCAAAGATGGGGTTCAGATAAACACATCAGGTGGCCCCATGGGCATTCCGACTGGGTCCGAACCTCGCCCTCTCCCGCACGGTGACGCACTTCAGGGCTTTGATGGGGTGGAGATATGGGCCGTGCTCTGTGACGGGCCTGTTGAGACTTGGACTGTGTTGGAAAAGGTCGGGCTAGTCTAGGGATGGCGAGTGGACAATAAGCGAGCGTGTTATTTGTGAGTACTATGTAGCATCAAGGGCAGTTGTATACAGTGAGCGATAAAGTATGTGGGTCTCTTGAATGTTGCTTGCGTTGCATGACAATGATAAAAACAGAATCGAAAACGGGAACGAACGAACGAACGAACGAACTGGAGTACATTGTGGACGAACGTCAATGTGCAGGGATAAGATGCTCGCATCTGAACAAAGGGGGGGAGGGGAGTCGAATAGTTCAGAAAGTGGAAAGCTCGATAGCGTTTGGTTCTAGGTGTTTGGAATAGCTGGGCAGTGAATAATCGATTTTTCTGTCGCCGTTAGGCTCGAAAAGCTGGGAGTATGCAGGCAGCGTGTACGCGTAGTACGATGACGCTGACGATGTAGTGGTGGTGGTCGATTCGTTGGAGCATGAAGAGTCGGATCGAGGTGAAGGATGGCCAAGCTCGGGAATTGCTGGCCGTTTGCTGACGCGGCTGAAAAGGATGGGCACCGTAAACTTCAACCTCGCGGCGACACGGTCCGACGGGTCACCCTCGACATCGTAGGTACAGAAGAGGGTGACTCTGACCTCGTGCCTCACGGTAAACTGAGGGCTTAGCCCTGTCTCCCGAAATACACAGTCGCCGGCCCAGTCCCGCAAAGGTTCCGACTTGTCGCGGGACATACAGCCTATCGAGGAGACGTTAACCGTGGGATCGACCGCGTACCAGGTGGGCTTCGAATGGTCGTCTGTGGGTTCGGGGTCCCCATCGGCAGCAAAAATGTAACCGTCGCCAGCTAGTTGATATGTCCCCGATTCGCCCTTCGGTAAAAGCGAAAACGAGCGTTCGGTGGCGGAGCTCCCAGCGACGCAGGTTCCAAGCATACCGATTGCGAACAGGGTCTGAAGTGGGTGGGTGATCAGGAGGGGCTGGTTCGGTGGCTGCGAGGATTCAGGAGGTAGGGAGAAACGAGCGAGATAATTATCTGAGGGGTTTGTTCTGTGGGCTACATTTAGAATACGGTGGGGTTCTGAGTACAGGAAACGGACCTGTATCTTTCAAACTGATGGACGTCAACAATAAAACTGGCCAACCGCAGACGCTTGCAGTGGAGAGGTTCCAGGCCACATGTCCGCATCCGCAGGCGTAATTCGAAGGAATTACTTTCCATATCCACATATTCTGGGACGGACGCCATGATGGCTATCTTCGAAAGGACGTCCGAGGGGATTTTTCCTGCCACATCCTCACCGCTGAGGTTCGAGTCAACGGTGAAAACAACGAAGGGGGTGGGAGATTCGGTAGGGGCCATGACTCGCGCGATATCAACATCACACCGCTTGGCCCGCACGGTCCGTACAGAAGGAAACAGCGATGGGAAGAGTGAACTTGACAGTGGACGAATAAAGCAGGCAAAATAGGAGGACGACGGAACTTGCTCTGGACTGACGAAAGTGGCGGTGGCGTGGAGGGCGTATTGGATGGCGATCGGTGCATTTTCGCTGTCCCCAATGTTTGAGGACGGAAGCCAACCAGGGATAGCTAAGTCAAAGATGACGTTCCATACACAAGGCTTGCCGGAGCCCTCAAACGATTCGTTGTTGAGTTCAAACAGGGGATTCTGCGGAGCGAGCTCTTTCGTGACGGAACAGATGCGGTATGGTGTGTATCCCGTATCGGGAGTCACCAGCTCAGTCTGTCCATCGAAAGTGATGACCAAGGACTGCAAGAGATACCGGGCGGTTGTGCGGCGAAGTTTTGAGGGATGCAGTGTAATTGAAACGTGACCTGATAATGAGTAGGCGGAGCTGACGATTTTATGGGGTCGGTAAAAATGAAAAGAACCGGCTGGATTCTGAAACTTACGAGCCGTCAGGTTCACCCTCAAGCTCAAGATGGCGAGTTATGGGAACAATCTCCAGAGAGATAGACATGGGTGGAGGTTGGCGAAGAGGACACGATAAATTACCGTGGCATTTTGAGGAAAAGTTCACGTTACTTATAAACGGGAGAGGTGGACGCCTTGATGAGAAAGAAGTCAAAGCCGCTTTGAGAGGACAATGGGAGACAATGGGACCAAAGTACCGGACGAGACGCGATCGAGAGGCACAGACGTAGTGATGGCAATTGGATGGCAAAGGATGAACGAAGCTTGACTCGTTCTGGAAGCTAAAAAACGCCCGCACGACAAATCCTGACAAACCTGCTCTCGCTTATGTTGCCGCCGCGGTGGAAATCCCCTTTGTTCCTCTAAACATGGCAGGTATCTGAGGACCCCGCTTGCCTAGCCGAATATCTTGGATACGGCGAGTGGGTCCGCTTCTAGTCGACGATTCTCTTTCCTTCCTGTCCTTTCCGCCTGCGCGTGTCGTCGGACCGCGTAACGATTCCCCTTCGCTTGCTTCGCCGCCGCGCGTATCGACGTCGGTGTGACGAATTCTTCGGCATGGATGAGCAGGCAATTTCGAGCATAGTTCCCGCTCACGCACCTGGATTTGAATACACCGTCGCGCCACCGAAGGCGCCTTCAAATATGCGAATTGGCGTAAGAACGAACCGGGGACCAATCTCTACCAGTGACATCTGGGGAGGTCCGTTCGGTTGTAAAGGGTCCTTTTCCACGATCTATGCCAGAAAATACGTGAACACGGACGATTGGTTCCGAAATGGAATGATCCCACCTGGAAATTACGGAACCAAATCTTCGAATCCAGAATCGAGAACGTCAGGATATGGTCGATGAAAGGTTTCGCCTTCCGAGCCAACGGAGGGACGCCGAATACCTTGGAGGACCCAACATCCATAAACATGCTGACAATAGGCCACGATATGGAGCACATCCACTTACATGCGTAAAGAGCTCTTTCGTCAACCTCCCCCACTCAGTCTCCTCGAAGGCCTTATCAAAGCTTAGCGCCCCCCGACTTCCTTTCAGACAGTTGCCCGTCATCTTCAGTTCGTCCATCGTGTGGATGTTCTGGACGTGTAATTTGATGCTCGGACCGTTCGGGGTTTTTGCCACCCACATATACAGATCTTCATGTCGACGTGCTTCGAAATACACCGTGTTGTTGCAATTGTGGAGGTCGGCCAGCTCTGGGAGAAGTCCTAGCTGGTTCTTCGAATCCAACTTTGAGTCTACAAACCCCTCGCTGATGAACATAACACCACTTATGAAATGTATGGGATGCGCACCCTTTTTTACGTGGGGTAGCAACACTTCGAGATCGCTCATGAGATGCCTCATCCTGTGGGTGACCCCACGGGAAGAAAGTAACAAAACTCTTTGTTTATTGCGTTTTGGCGTTTGTTCTTGAAGGACATCCACGTCCATATCGTCCGCCCATCTCTTTCCCTTTCTGTTTGCGGCATTCGCCTCTTGGGTTTTGAGAAGGGACGCCATTCTGCTTCTGCAGATGGGCTGAAAAATGAGTGGAATCAAAAGTGATCGAGGTGGTCACGATCACTTCTGCCTTGGGATGAACGTCCAGTGTTCCGCCTGCCACCTCGACGCGGACTTCCTCTCTCAAGGGTCTGGCACTCCAATCCTATACCTGACGAGATGCGGGCACATCTGCTGCGACATGTGTCGTACCAACTGGTTTGCAGCTGGGAAGGAGACCTGCCCCAAGTGTCGACAGCCCCAGACTCGTTCGAACCTCATTCGGATTTACTACGACATCGCTCAACGCGCACAGCCAAATACACCCTCCGTCGAGGTGGCAGCCCTGCAAGAACCTGGGACTGACCTCCAAGTCTCTTCTAAGCGCTTTCTGGAAGTTGTCGTGGGCCAGGCCACAGATATCTTCGGCGCGTTCGTGACCCCCTGCTTCTCCACCACCATTTCATCCTTCATGGTCTGACGCCCTTGTGGCCATAGGACACACGATTTTCTCCAGGGGGCGATTGCTCAACTTCTACCGAGCTACTTCTCTGTAAGCCCGTGCAGAACTCCCCTTGTGGATGGTCTTATTGACTCTCGGGAACACAGAGGATCGTGAACATTGTCGGCGTTGCGCTACGTAGGATTGAAAACGTATGTCAGGTGTCCTACCGCCCCAACCGCACTATATTGAAGGGTGATATCAGGACTTCACCCAACTCCGTACAGCCTATCAACAACTCCAGGCCGACCACGACACACTCAAGGCGAAGTACCGAACACTGAAACGTAAGCACGTCGGGCTGGTAAAGAGCGGTGAACAACTCGCACGGAAGCGCGAACAAGACCTGAAACGCGTGAGCGAGAGGTATGCTATCCAGGAATCATCTCTCCGTCGCGACCTTCAGGCTACATCCACCCGAGCGGAGATCGCGGAGAACGAACTCTCCACGAAAGATGAGGAGATCAGAGAGCTGAGAGATTCCAGGTTATTGTTCAAGAAGAAGGTTAACCCCCTGTCCTGGCCTTATCACTCAGTTTCTAATGGCCACTATAGTATCACGCCCTCAAACAGAAACAATCGCAGAGCTCCAGGACTCCGATTGACGCTGACATGGAAGACTCACTTGTAATATTATGTTGACTTACCCTCTGTCTGTCTATTGTCTGTATCACCAATTAATACCTGTATCGTAACTCCGCTCGTCTGTGCATCGGGGAGTACGTCGCCAAGAGCTGGGTGCGCCGCCCTCAACCTCGGTATCTCATGCTGTGGGGTACCTTTTAGGCGAGTCTCTGCTACGAGGGTATATTGTTGGACGTACCTTAGTAATGCTGGGACAGGCCGTTGAAAGTGACGAGATGACTTTGAGGAGACCGAGCTTGATTCTCGGCGTGTTTACTGCTCATGGGGAGAAACGTTCGCTTCGCCTGCCATTTGCGGGTAGGAGAGAACTTACATCCTGGATTCTCCAATTCATATATCCAACATCGCGCAGCTGCATCCAAAACGACCTTCTTCCAGGCATGCATCCTGTTCTGACACCCCTCGATCACCGACGAGAGCGACCTGAGGGAGGAAATCCTTAGTTCTTCTTCTTCTTGCGAAACCCTTCGTTGGGTCTCAGGAGGTGGGGGGTAGAGAGGGTTGAGGAGCTGGACGATCAATGGCTGAGTAAACCTGTGTCAGTAAATGAGGTCCATGGTTGGGGGTGAAAGGGGCTCGCCTTCAGATACCTGACAGCACAAACGCCCAAAGATTCCACGAGCAGCGGAACCTGGTCAATAGTCGCTCGGATAGTAGCAACGTCCCGAGCAGCATGAATCCATACGCTCCCAATTATACCCTCACCCAGTATTGAACACAGACGGTCGAATCGCTGCTTCCCTCCGGCTTTGCTAAGCGCTCTGGCCGGAAGGAGGAGATCAACTAGCTCTACGATCGTCGGGATAGAGGTGGACAACAGTTCTGGGGTTTTAGGGTTGTGTAGGAACACGAGCATCCCTTTCAGGGACTGTCACAATGGTATGATTAGTTGCGCCGGAGGAGGATATCGGGCAGGAAACACACGGAGAAGATCAACTCGTCAACCCCCGTTCGTCGTAAGAGGTCGGATGGTACAGCTTTGAGCATCTGGGAGATAATTGCGATACCGCGTAGTTTGTACGGGGCTTCGTAATCATCCAGTAAGGTCATGACAGGCGGGACAACTAGATGCCAAAGCCTGTCATAATCCGAACTCTAAATCAACTTAGGTGTTAGCGCAACGCGTAAAGGGGAAGGCTTTTCACCTCGATACGGGCTACAACCCAGAGGAGAACGTTTGATATCCCTGGGTGGTTCCGTTTCCAAGATTGTGAAGCATATAGGTCCTGGGACGCCAAAGGTCCTCCAGCCACCCGGTTCAAGGCTCGCCCCGTCGACGGGTTAACTTTGGGATGCATGTGTGATTGAAAGACCGGCCGCACTTGATTGAAGAGCACGTGTGTGATTAACGGGATGTTTTGTAACACATAATTCTCCAGAATGCCTGTAAGTTCTTGGGCGTGAACTTCACTGTAGTGCGGAATCGAGGCCGCAAGAGATGCGTACGTTCCGCCTGAGATCGAGCGTCGTTGGAGATCCAGGGATCGTCCCCGACGTATTGTGCGACGTGTACGACAAGCAGGCTCTGTTCCTCTGTGGAAAGGCTCCCAGAGGCTTCGAGATGGCAAGCCACGTCGCGTAATCGGGTGGCAACCTCCAACCTCCATCTCTCCAGCAGAACGGGCGGGTTAGCGATGTCTTGAGGTGTAGAATCCCCCATATGAGCGTACTCGGGGGGGATACGAATTCGCTTCAGGAGCTCTTCTGTCGTCATCCACGGTTGGAAGAAAGGTGTACCCCGATCGATCATCAAAGTTAGATTCGCAGTAATGTACATGTGGAACAGTGTGAGAGGAGAAGAAGTAGTTCAAGAAGTGGCAAACGGTATAGATTTCTTGCGGGTGGCAATATTGTGGCGTGTTCCTGTCCTAAATAATCCCAATTCCAAATAAAACCGACTCTCCCTTGCGAGAGAGGTAAAGCTGAAATCACTTGGCTTTCGAATAATTATCTTCCCCAGAGGTAGATGAACGACGGCTTAACTGCCGCATCACCCCGCTCTCTGCAGCGCGGACTGCACCAACGAGATCAAAGTGGAAGAAGGGCGTATCGAGGGGAACCAATGCGGCCCCGTCTTCACCGTAGACAACGGTCTTGCGGGATCGCGACGGTCGCTTGTCATCGGTACCACTTTCCACGTCCGGCCGCTTGGTTTCCTCGACAGTTTGATCATGTTGGCCCCCTCTGTATGGTACTACCGCGGCGATCTCGCGAACTTTTGAGGCGGAATCATAGTCTCCTGTACCAAAGCCTCCAGCAATCAACGCACGACGAACCCAAGGGGAGAGGACAGTGGCGAAGTGGAACTAAGCATAAATTATAGGTCACAAGCGCCACACGCCAGCGTTAGGTTGCACGCACCTCGACAGGGCCATCTACCCATCGTTCCAACTCACCCCTAGTGTCAACGAGAGCTTGTACGCCGGTAATATCAATATGTGCACTGAAGGGGCCGTTAGTTTGCGGGTATGAGGATTCGCGGGCTGCGGGAGACGTACACCCCAGAGAAATCGAGTACAACAGCACGAAGGAGGGGCTTGTGGCTATCATCCTCAACAACAGCACCTTTCCTGGGGCCAGGATCGTTCCACGGTCTTTGACTGGCACTGACGCCAGTGAAATCTCGTCCTCGGCGGGTCGTTGCCTTGGCATAGTCCACCAGGGTGGAGTTGGCAATCGACGAGTTGGGGTACAGGTAACTTTCTTCGAAGCGGTATAAGATAACGCCAGGTGCGGGAGGGATGATCTGTAAGTCGGGATTCACGATGGTGACCCTCGGGTTCAGAGGTACGTAGACCTCTCTGGACTCGGACTCTGGTTGGCTTTGTGAGTGTACTTTGATCTTGCCGAGGAACGTGCCACGGGGGCGGGCGACGCGCAGAAGGAGGAGGACGAGGGAAGCAACGATGACAGTGTATATACCGATTTCGATGGTGGTGAAGACAATGACGAGTACACCGGCCAACCAAATGATAAATTCCAAAGGAGAGACTCTCCAATAGGTGTAAACCTGAGGTGGGGAAGCTACGAGATCGGCGACAGCGTGAATGATGACTGCAGCCAGGCCAGCGGTGGGGATCCAGAAGAAAGCATCCGTCAAGCCATAGAGAGCGACAATGACACCGATGGCGGTGAAGACACCAGCGATCGGGGTCCTGACACCAGACTTGGATTTGAGTGCCGAACGCGAGAAGGAACCAGTAGCGGGGTAGGCACCGAAGCACGTCCCGACAGTGTTGGTGACACCGATGGCGATCAACTCTTGGTTGGGGTCGATCTTATAACCGTTGATGCGTCCAAATGCTAGCGGATTGAAAATGGAACGGGTCAGCGGAATCCTGGATTAAGAAGGGAACGGGAACGTACATTTTGAGATGGCGATGTGCTCAAGCAGCAGGATGATGGTAGCAACAGGGAGTTGAGAGGCGAGGGCGGAGACAAGAGAAGGGTCGATATCAGGGGTTCTGACGTGCTTGAATCCCCTAGGAACGGGGCCCAAGATCCTGATGGGATATTTGCCTTTGGCGTCGGCCCTGTGGCGGCAATAAAGCCACGCAGAAAGGGTAATAACGACCATGACAAAGGCATTCCTCAAAACCGAGATGAAGAAAAAGACGCGGGCTGGATGGGTAGATGAGATGGTTGATTGATGGGGAACCTGGTGAGGGATACTGACAATATCTAGGATATTTCTTGCTCGCAATATCACAGGAGATTCGGATAGCGTATAAGCAAAAGAGAGAGGTGATACCGAAGGCAGCATCCAGCTTGGTCCTTGGTAAGCCCTTTAAGGTGTTGATGATGACCTTGTAGCACGCAGCACGCGTGCTGGGGTGGACGCATGTCAACAGGAGTCGAGGGGCGTTTACGATGAGAAACTCACTCGAATCCGGTGATACCCAATAGACCAGGGACCTACACTAGAGGGTGAGGATAACGTGAAGGGGTGAAAGGGGAAAGGGGCGGACCTGACCGGAGACAATTGTGATGGCGGAACCGGTCATGAAACCGCTCACGGCGGGGGCTGGGATGAACTCGACAATCCAACCGAGTCGTAGAAGTCCTATGCCGAGGACGATGAAACCCTGTGGGGGCTTGTCAGAGGGTTGAAATGGAAAGTGAGGACGGAAGGCCTACAGAGATGAAGGCGACGGTGGTGGCAATCTGTGGGCCCGCCCACCTTTTGGGGTGGGCGGCCTCCACGTGCTTGATGATCTGAGATATGGTCAAGGACATGACGGCAACGGGACCGATCGACACATCCTTGGAGGTGGCGAAGAACTGGGGGGCGGTTAATACGGTGATCGAGATGAAATGGTAAAGATGGAGGCTGGTACTCACGCAGTAGACGGTTACACCGACGAAGGATGAGTAGAGACCATATTCAGCTGGAAGGGTGGCAAGCTAGAAGGCGGAATTAGGGCAGAAGGGGTGAAATGAACGAGGGAGGGTTACGATTGCGTAAGACATGCTCTGTGGGACCAGGACCAATGCGACTATGGGAGTATGAGTGGGGGGTAGATTGACGCGAGAAGGATGCATACCGGTAACGCCGGCGATAAGATCACCAGTGAGCCAAGTAAGGTCTGTGGATCGAGTGTCAGGCGTCTGGGGGGTTGGTGAGGGAAG
>Ga0307511_10000239_pt1 | contig 56109 bp, 66 predicted proteins | sample 13_EM_MG_FD_200266 | JGI IMG/M metagenome (GOLD analysis project Ga0307511, IMG submission 200266) | Populus trichocarpa ectomycorrhiza microbial communities from riparian zone in the Pacific Northwest, United States - 13_EM | ecosystem: Host-associated > Plants > Roots > Unclassified | place... | reverse complement strand
CGTAAGTGAATCCCTCCGCGACCTTATTTTCACTTCGATGACGCTCGGATTTCCGCAGGCATAGAACAGCCGTTAAAAAGAGAAATGCAGAATACCATCTCAGTTAGGCGTAATAATAATATTTTCGGCTGGAATGTATTCTCCACAACCCGACCGGAAGGGTGACCAGAGCGGGCACCGTAATTTGAGCCGCTCTCCTCTCATCTTCATGAGTTGATCGAGATCATCCACGCCGCTGCTCCGTGTGTTTCCCGCATCTCCCACTTATCATCCCCCATACCCTTCCTTTGCTTCGACCTCCTTGAATATGGCCTCTGAGGGAGCATCAAATAGTACGTCGCGTATTGAGGAAATCACGCGTGCGTTTACGCACCTGGGCGCAATACGACCACAGATGAGCGGTTACTGGCAGCAGCTAGATCCGATAATGAAGATCTGTTGCTTCAGGTCCTCGGAGAGGAGGATACTTTCGATATTAACTATCAAGATGGGTTCGTCCACCGTTGTAGTCAGGTCTCAACTCACTCTTATCGTCCTATTTGAAGGCTTGGCAACACAGGTGCTTACATCAGATCCCCAAGCTCGAGTTGCCCCAGCTGAATGCAGACTTGTCACCTCTGGTTCGGACTAGCCTTACACCTCGCGTGAGATTCTCGCGCCCGATGTTCGACACTTAACACACGACTAAGGCCTGTGCTAGAGCCGAAAATGCCTCCATCGACGTGCTTGAACACATCCTCACTCACGAAAACTGCGACGTAGACCCAATAAACAAGCTCGACAAGGCCACACCACTACATCTCGCCGTGACAATAGAATATCAGAAAGCCAAGGAGTATTTCGTTGCGAGTTTGTTGGACGCGGGTGCCGATGTCACGTTCGTCCCCCTCATTCCCAGCTCCCCGACTGCTGATATAATTACAACTCGTGATTTGGACACAGGATACGGAATAAATACGGGGAGACAGCGCAGGACCTCGTGAAACTAGATGATGAGGCTGTGCTTGAACTCTTCAGGAAAGCGCAGGCAGAAGCCAGCATCTCCAAAGATGATATAGCATGTACGCCCTGTCCCTCCTATCTATCACATTTTCTCTTACATCTTTGCAGCGGATGGCGACAACGATGATGTGGCACCCGGTGATATAGCATCCGATTCAGAGTGACTGCCAATCCCCCGTCAAATCCGATGGCTAGAAGTCTATACACTACTCATGATACGGATCCTCTCCGCTCCCCTTTCGACCGTGAGCTACCATCACAAATTAATCCGTAAACTTAGAAGGCACAGAACAAAGCTCAAGTTCAGAATCCTAAGATAACCACTTTCCGATCTGCCAATCTCTAAACATTTGGGTGTTCTTGATCCAATCGATGAGTTGGTCTCTAGGGACCTGCGTGCCCTTCTCTTCGCTCTGAACCTTGGCCTTCTGCCCATCTTTGAGTTCCCACTTCTGTTCTTTGACGGTGACAAGACCGGCTTTGAGTTCGTCCCCGCCAAGGATGACTGCGAATGGGACTTCATCCTTCTCCCCAGCTGCAAACTGGGCTGGCAGCTTTGGCTTGTTCTTGAAGGAGAATTCAGTCTAACGATGAGTACGGGGCCGCAGTTAGTACGCGGACGACCGAGGGAAATCGCGGGGCTAACATTTATCCCGGCTTCTCTGAGAGCCTGGACGAGTCGCACTCGTTCTTGCAGTAAACCGTCTCCAGCGGACATGACGTACACCATTGTGCCCTTACTCCTCATCCCCCTCTCAATCCACCTCGGCCAAAGAATCGCAAATATCCTATCCAAGCCCATGCTGACACCGACACAAGGAATCGATGCCGTCTTCTTGCCGTCCCCAGAAGCGGCAGATAAGAACATGCCCACCAAGTTGTCATAACGCCCTCCAGCGGCAATGGACCCGACCCCAACCTGGGATTCGTCGATCTCCTCCTCGCCCTCTTCATCAACATTTTTCTTGGCTTTCTTCTTGGGGTCGGGTTTCGGGGCTGGTGTAGGGATTGTGCCTTCCGAGGTGGGTGTAGATGCCGAGGCGTCTATTTGTTTGAAACCAGGGGGAGCGGAGGCTTCGACGATGGCTTCATAAATGATGCCAGTGTAATAGTCGAGACCACGGGCGAGAGACATGTCGAATGAGATCTGCACCATGTACGGTCAGCCGGAGCGCTAGTCAGCGATTTCAGCATACCTTATCGAGGACGCCGTATGATTGTAGGAGGGTGAAGAGGATATTCATATCCGATAACCCTTCTTTCGCACTCTTGTTAGACGCGAGGGCAGAGTCTTGCAGGAGTAATTGCAGTAGCTTCGGTGCCTCTGATGACGGAATAAGTTGGAGTCTGGTGCGGAGTCTGAGAGCCATGTTTACCTTCTTGACCGGCCCCTTTTTGCTTCACGTACTGGCCAATCTTGTCCGCAACGGTTGGATCGAGGCCCTTCTCTTGGATCATCTCCTTCTCAACCTTTGCCCAAGGTAGCTGCTCGGCGTCAGTGCGATCTCGGCTACCGGAGACGGACGGGTGGCACCTTATCCAGCTTGTCAACAGCCGACGAGATGCTCCTGATTTTTTCTGAAGGAACTCCGCACACTTCAAAGATCCCATCAAGAATCTTCCTGTGATTCAGCTGACGGGAGTATCCAAGTCAGATCCTGAAAACGCTGGGGGTTGAAATGGGCATCTACCTTGATTGTGAATTCTCCGACCCCGAGTTTAGTCATGACCGTCCCCAACAGGCTGATGATTTCTGCATCTGGGATCATGGGATCCCATGACCCTGCGAAATCGATGTCCTGTGAGACACTAAGCCACGATGGCACAACATAACGAGGCCGCGATACGCACTGCTTGGGAGAATTCCCTCATACGACCCTTGGACATCACAGGATTATCCCTCCTGTAGACCTTCCCGACTTGCCACAGCTTGGCATTAGTGATAGTAGTCCCGGCCATCGCGAGGTGCCGTGCAAGCGGAACAGTGTGGTCGTACCGCAGAGCAAGTTCCTCTCCTCCCTGGTCCTTCAAGTCGAAAATCAGTTTTGCGTCTTCTCCGTACTTTCCGGCAAGAATTTCTTTGCGTTCGAATACCGGGGTATCGAGGCAACTACCGCCGTAGAGGTGGAAGACGTCTTTGACGGTTTTCTCTATGTGTTCGCGGCAGAACATCTCGGCAGGGCCATAATCTCGTGTACCCTAATAAAGAACCACGTTTCCGTCAACAATGAAGCATGAGTGTGGTGGTCAACATACCTTGGCAGTTTTGAGCAGCAGACGCTCCTTCTTCTTGTCCTTGTTTCCCGCACCGGCAGCCCGGAGCAACGCGCCGCGAGACTTCTTGAGCTCACCGAGCTTAACGCGCGCAGCCTCAAGCTGAACAGCATCGGTGGGATCAGCCTTAGCCTTGAGTTGGTTGAACAGGGCGGACTGCTTGGCGATAGCGGTGTCCAATTCCTGGAGAGTATCCATCTTGCAAGCAGCGGGGATGTCGGATGACGATGAGGGCGAAGAAGAGAAATAATGACTCGTTGATTGGATGCAACGCGGCCCTGCGATTTTCGGCCTGGGTATGTACAATCGATAAGCAGCCGGCGGGAATCTAAATCTACGCATCCAAAATTCGTCCCGTGAATTTTGGGATGGGAGACGCCGAGTGTGATGGTAAACCTGTTTGTAATTGTTTGCCCAGCTAAAAATCTTATTTTCTGAGTTGTGGGTGCCGGACATTGTGGGCAGCGTGCGGGGTGTGCAGGCCAGTTCCTATGGTATGTGGCTGGGGGGGTTCTATGTCTACATGTAGAAAGGGATAGACGAGCATCGATCTGGCTTATGCTTGGCCCAATGGCCCCCTTGAGGAGGCGAACCGGGAGTGGAAATACCTCTAAAGTGACAACGGGGGGGCCGCTGGTCCCGGACGCGATGTTAGTGTCAGTCGAGCGTCGCCCGGTAGGTTCAGATTAAACATCGCTCGGAAAGCCGGGGTAGAGCGTTGTCCAACTTGTGCCGTTTTACCGAGTCTCATCTGGGGATGACCAATAGTGGATGACTTTCCGTAGCAATTTGGGTATTAGAAAATAGCTTAGAACACATTTCAAATACCGGAGCGTTGCCCGAAATGGGAATTTACCCGGGAATTTTCTCCGCGCGCTGACGGACCACGCCACGCTACACCCCATGGATCCCCTCCTCACGCTGACATTCGATGACGAGCTCGAGGAGAGCATCCCCATTGTCCTTTTACTGATAATCCTGGCATGTGGCCACCTATCCCATCAACTCCGGGCTGAAGGACGACGAAGGCACCGACTTTATCTGTGCCGACCGGAACTCATATCGAATCCCCGTATTGGCTCACCATGGCAGATCCTCTATCAAAGCCAGTCTGACCGGGCATTCATTACAACAATGGGGTTCGACACTGCAACATTCCAGCTCCTCCTTGACGTAGGGTTCGCATTTTTGTGGGATTCTACACCGATCCCACGGACCGACACAAATTCCAATGGTGAACCTCGCTTGGGAGCTCGCTCACTTGACGCTGCTGGTGGTTTGGGTCTGTATCTTCATTACCTTCGATCTCCGACGAGGGAAGTGGGGCTACAGCTCATCTTCGCGTTGATCCCATCAACGGTCAATCGCTACCTCGCCTTCGCCCGCCAAATCCTTCTTGAAACACTTCGTCAGTATCCTGCAGCTGGAGTTGGGTGGCCAGGCGATCATAGCCAGTTCAGTGAGATGGCGAATCTCGTGCAGGTAGCATTCGGTCACTGGTTTTGTGATCCCTTTGATACACGCTCACGTACTTCCCCCACAGGCTCGACACCCATTGCTTGTCGGTGCGGTTGGAACGTTAGACGGTCTCAAGCTCCCCGTTGAAATTTCCTCCAACCCGTACATTGAGAATGTAACCTACAACGGGTGGTTACATTCCCATTTCATTTCAAATGTGTTTGCATTTTCACCAACCGGTATTCCTTGGTTCATCAAGAACAGAATTGGCACTTATTTGCTGTATAGGGGAGATTATATATGCCTGTCTCAATGCACCAGGAAGTTGGCACGACTCCAGGGTAGCACGTCCTCTGTACAATGTGTTAGCAGAGGCGCTACCTGATGGATACTACCTGGTTTCTGACACGGCATTTCCACGTGGCACTGGCAGATGCCCAGGGAAGATATGTGCGCCTCTCCAGGCTGGTTCAGATTTGCCAGATGATCCGAGGGAACTTGCGGAAGCTCTCGACTTCAACCGCCAACTTCTCTCACTCAGACAATCAGCAGAATGGGGGATGCGTGCACTTCAGGGTGCGTTTGGCCGGCTCCGCGTTCCTCTCGCTATCGAGGATATTGCATTTCGACAAGACCTGCTTGAGATCTGCACTCGCCTTCACAATGTCCGGGTGCGTTGTGTTGGCATAAACCAGATCCTCAACGTCTATCGACCCATGTGGGCACCTGTAGAAGATGCGTGGCTTTGGTCACAGTTTGAAAGAGCAACGTTTAGCGAAATTCGGGCAGCGGATCAAGTTCATAGGTTTTATTTTGGGGTGCAAGCCCGGTAACTTCAGTTAATACTCAACTTTTTGACTCGGCGCACTATGTAAACACATTTCTCTTCGGTAATTCATTCAGTCTCGAAAATTCCATCGCCATCAGTCCCGGCACCCCCCTCATAGTGACGCGTGGTCTGCGAGCTTGGGCCAGCGACACCCTCAAACTCAGGATCGTTGCGGATGGTGTGTGGGACCTCATAGTACCCGGGACTGTAGTACCCGGGACCGGAGGCAAAGGCGGGTAGAGTTGGGAGATGTACGGATGTGGGATAGGTGGGGGGAATTGGGGCAGGACGTGTTGGGTTGGTGACCATGTGGAGCCTTGTTTCAGCCACGACAGCACGTTCGCGCAATGTATTGGTTTCCTGCTTGAGGTCCTCAATCATCTTGTTGAGTGTCCTCTCTCTCTCCTCGAACATCCGGTCACGGCGGTCCTGATCACGGAATTCGCGGGCGAGCTCCATCCGGTTGGCATCCTTCTTAACTTGCGTCTCGGGGGAGAGGTGGTCAGCAAGCGTTCCCAAAACTTTTTCGGCCGCTGTCGTCTTTCCTGTCACCTTCCCATCGCCATGACGATATGTCTTCGCCACGACATTCTTGCTGCGTGAAACATCCTTGGCTGGCCTCGCGACTCCCTTACCCTTTGTGTTCTTCTCTGGGATGACCGCATCGTCCACTTCCTGCTTGATCATAGCCTTAGTTTTCGTGTGAGCCTGCAGGGACTCGCTATCCGAGCTTGATAACTCGATGATGGAACCAACTTCATGGAGGCGGGGTCCGCTCGGAGTTCCAGACGGAGTTTCGGTTAGCTGATCGTTATCTTGCACGATGCTTTGGTAAGCTTCTTCCCAGTGAATCATGATGTCTGCGTCGTTGATGACCTTCATCCCAGACTCGTCTTCCATTTTTTTCGCGACGTCCTGAGCTGCCTGGTGAAGCTCATCGGCTTCGGGATTCCCAGTAGCCGGTTTCATCCCCTTCAACTTTGCCAGCAGTTAGTACTTGGTGATGTCAACATAGGTTTTTCTCACTTTGTCCCATCGCTGGGAGAGTGCCTTTATCCCTCGGGTTGCCCAACCTCTCTCCTTTGCAATGCGGTTGTAAAGCTCCGCAGCCCCGAAAAACCCCCCTGCAACCCCGACGGACTCCTCAACACAGGAAATGAGGAGCCTCAATTCAGGGGGGCTGTAGTTTTTGGCGCCCCTCTGGCGACCGGTAGACGCAGCATCTCCAGGAGCAGTTTCGTCACGAGCCTTGTTTGCCTCGCTCTCCTTCTTGAGACCATCGAGCGCGGCAAGAACCTTTGATGCTCCCATTGCAGTGGGCTTAGGGGGGTTCTTCTGTTTCTTCTCCACGTGAGTCGTGGCATCTTGAGCATCTTGGGCAGTGTTCTGCAACGGCTTGGTTCCAGTGTTTTTCACAAAATGAACCTAACTCACTTTTCTCTTTGAAGTCCTCATTTCAATCGTTGTACGTGCGCGTGAGGTGTTTCTAGGATTGCGATGTGGTAGGAGGATTGAGGGGAAAGGAGGAACTCGCATATCTTTTTTCCTGTACCATTTAGCATTCACCTCAGCCACCTCCTCCAGAGTTTGGAGTGGAGACCCCTCTGCGTGAGCCCTGATTGGATGATCTGCAGCGCGTCATCTCAACACGTAGTAAATTTCATCTATTTTTGCCTTCGGTCACCTCCGGTGCACCTCCGGCACATCTCCGTGGCAGGGCTAACCTATTCTCTAGTCCCTAAACCGTTACGGAAAGTCAACCAGTAGATCTGAACGCAAGCGGTTCTGGGGTCCTCCGGGTTCTCCCGGAGTAACCATGTGACCAGAGCACAGACCATTGAAGTGATAACCATCCGTTATCGCACCACCCCGCTGCGCCAACTGACATGATTCTCTCGCCTACCAAAAGTGATCGGCTGAGGCGTCCTCCAAGAGGCAGAAGAGAGAGATCTGGTGAGCCGGATCCGGGGGATCTCGAGATCAAACCATCCGATGCGCCGGCGGACGATGCCTGTTTGCAATGTCAGGAATTCAACACTATGTGAGGAACATTGTTCTGGTCAACGTCCTAACTCTGCCACTGCAGATGAGATACGACGGGGTCAGAGGTTCGCCACGTCTGCCGAAGCGAAATTGATCCTCCATGGGGTAAAAGAATCCTCGAATGCTTACCCTCCACTCAAATCTGTCGCGGGAGATCTCTGGGTTATTTTGGACACCTGTGAGGTGTGCCAACCTCTCCCCTCCCACATATCCACTCCACAGTACTTATGGCTGTTCTAGCGAACAGAGGTGAACAAGCAAGTTGTAGTGTCATTGGCACCTCGGATCTAAACACTCTCTGAATCACTCAGTGGACCTATCCCTCCAGGCGATATCAATGAGGAAGAGAGGGAGAGAAAACTGGAATGGCAAGTCCACACTCTCCAATGCTGAAAGCCAAGTCTGATGTATGGGGATTGACAGGAAATTGAAAATGGCCAGTCAAGCTATGGACTCAATGACAACCTGAAACGATCTTGTCAGTTTCCTTCACAACTCTGAAAATGCACATAAGCTTAATGGACTGGTGGAAGATATCCACAATGCTTTGATGGGCTACCAGGTTTGCACTCTCAATGTATTTGTTCTCATTGTATTGATATTCACCATAGACTTCATTACAACAAGACATTTATGATGAGAGCTGTCAGCCAATTGTGAGTCTCACTCCCCCACACTTTGGCCATGTAAGGTAACTTGCAAATAGGGAGATGTGGACCACCTCCTTTTGAACAGCATGCATCACACTGTTGAGGCTAGCTTCCGCTCTGGGAACAGGCAGGGGTGCCTGAGGGGGACAAGGGGGGATATCCTCCTGCAGCTTCAACATTGGCTGAAGGATGAGCAAGACCACCACATATTCTGGCTGAATGGTCTTGCAGGAACTGGAAAATCAACCATTTCCCAGACATTTGCTGAGGTCAGCTTTGCAGAAGGGAAGCTTGGTGGGGGTTTCTTTTGCTTGCAAGATTTTGAGGGCAGGAGTAACCTCCAAGCAATATTCCCAACACTTGCATTCCAACTTGCCTATTGGTACCCTCTATTCCGAGAGCAGTTGCTTTGAATTTTGAGGGCCAGTCCTAGTGTTGGGAGGGAGTCTCTTTGTTCCCAAATGGAGAAGATTATTGTTGGCCCATTAAAAGCTACCCACCTCCAAACACTCATCATCATTGATGCCCTTGATGAGTGCAAAGACGAAGAACCTGCATCTGCCATCCTCTCTCTACTCTCCCACTTTACAGATGAGATCCCACAGGTCAAGTTCTTTATCACTGGTCGTCCTGAGCCTCGGATCCGCTCTGGGTTCCGGCTGGAATCACTCAAACCTATCACAGAAGTGCTCAAACTCCATGATGTTGAACGTTCCTTGGTGGACAATGATATCAAACTGTTTTTGAGGACTCAGTTGGCCAACATTGCCAAAACCCGAAGCAACTGCAACCTCACAGAGGATTGGCCAAGTCCACATGACATTGACATTCTCTGCAAGAAGGCAGCAGGACTCTTCATCTATGCATCAACACTTGTCAAATTCATTGGATCCAAATACCACACCCCTGCTGAGAGGCTTGCTCTCATCACCTCACTTCCACAAAGTACAGCCCATGAAGGAAAGTCAGGGATCAATCTTCTCTACACTCAGGTCCTGGAAGAAGCTTTCTGTGATATGGATTTGGATGAGGAGGAATTCTACTCTCACTTCAGGTCTACAGTAGGGGCAGTGTTGTTGGTGTTCAACCCCCTCCAGGCAGAGTCACTCTCCACCCTCTCCATTCTGTCCTCCTGGTCCCAGACAACAGGGCTGAACCTGTTCAGGCATTCCATAAGTCATTCCCTGACTTTATTATGGATCCAGGAAGGTGCAAAGACAAGAGGTTTTTTATAAACCCATTGATAATCCATCAAGAGATCCTGTTTTCATGCCTCAACCTAATGGGTACATTAAAGAAGAATATCTGCAACTTGGATGACAATGCCATTCTCAGTGAGGTCAGAGATCTCCCTGCTCATTGTAAGGCACAAATTGGGGATGCTTTGGAATATGCATGCCAGTTCTGGGCAAAACACCTTGTGGGGATTTCTAACAGTAGTCATGATGTTGGGGATGTTTACAAGGCAATCGACAAGTTCTTTACAACACATCTAATCTTTTGGATTGAGGCCCTTGCTGTCATGGGGCATCTTGATGTCAGCATTCATGCCATTAATGATGTTTGGCAGTGGTACATTTCAGTGAGTCATAAGCAGTTTATTTGCTGATGCCCATATTTATGTCTCATTTAGATGGGCTTGATCTGCAAGTGGACAGATGATAGTCAATGATTTATCTTGGAATACTTTGACATCATCTCCAACTCTCCTTCTGAGATCTATCATTGTGCACTCCCCTTTTCCCCTTCAAAATCTTGGTTGTGTGAGTGCTACAGTTCAGAGCTCTCACAGGAGGTTAAGGTGGTTAAGGGGCTCCAGGTTGAATGGGGGATATGTTCCTGCACAGTGTCCTTGAATCATCTCCCACAGGCTCTTGCATGCTGGAAGGACACAATTGCAGTTGGCTTTGGCTACATGTTTGTAGCTAGATCCATTCCTTCTAACATCATTATCCTTGATGCAATCACTGGGGTCCACACATCTGTTATCACTGGGCACACTGCTGGGGTAAATTCCCTTACCTTCTCATTAGATGGGATGTTGCTTGTATCTGGGGGCATGGGCAGCCTTGTCAAGTTGTGGGATATTCAGACTGGTGGGGTTATCAGGACTTTCTGTGGCCACACTGGTGCTGTTTATTCTGTTTCCATCTCACCAGATAACACCACAGTTGCTTCAGGATCTCAGGACACAAGGATTCACTTGTGGGGCACCTGGACAGGGGAGTGCCATCATGTCATAAATGGACATGATTTGGCTATCAATTCTGTCAGCTTCTCCCCTACAAACTCCCAACTCTTGATATCTGCATCTGGTGATAACACTATAAAACAGTGGGACATTGGTGGTAGCCAGATTGGACCCACTTATAGTGGTGACCATGTTGTTTTCTCCCCAGATGGGACCCATTTTGTTTTATGGGAGGAGAATAAAGGAGTTGCTACAGTTCAGAGCTCTAATTCTGGAGTGACTGTTGCCAACCTCCAGGCACCCAATCAATACCTTTGTTACTGCTGTTTCTCCCCCGATGCCAAATTCATAGCTGGTAGCACTAGTCATAATATCTGCATTTGGGACATCACTAGCTCAGCTCCTCACCTTGTCAAGACTTTTGTTGGACACTATGAGGTCATCACCTCTATTGCATTTTCCTCCTCCCTTATCTCAACTTCTGGTGACAGATTAGTCAAGTTCTGGCAAATTAGTCCCTCATCAACAGACCCAGGTGGCACTGATTCAGAACCTACCCTACTTGATCTAGCCCCAATCCAGGCTGTCAAGCTCCAAACAATTGATGGCATTGCTATCTCAATTGATTCAGATAGAGTGGTGAAGACTTGGGACATTGTAACTGGCTTCTGCAAGGCATCCTTCCATTTCCCAGCCACAGTACAACATTTTGTTGTTTGTGACATGCAGCTGGTTGATGGCAGGTTTGTTGTTGTTGGACACCAAGCTACAGGGATGTTCATCTGGGATATCAGGGAGGAAGTCCTCCAAACAGTGGATATAGGACTTGATGACCAAGTTGCTAGACCCAGGATATCAGGGGATAGATCCAAAGCATTCTTCTGTTACCATGACAAAATTCTAGCCTCGTCTACTTGGACAGGAGAGATTGTGGGTGAGGTAAGGTTTCAGGGAGAACCCTTCTATTATCCTCTCACTGTGGATGGGTCAAGAATCTGGGTCCATTTGAAAGGTTTTCAAACCCAGGGGTGGGACTTTGGGATTCCAGGATCACCTATTATGTTACCTGATATGCATCTACCCAGACCCTGTCTGGACTTTGTCAATGGCACAAAGAGGTTTCCCACTAGTCTGTCCTGGGTTCAAGACACAGTTACAGGAAAAGAGGTTTTTTGGTTGTCTCCTGAGAGATATGAGCAGCCTGCTGATGTAGCATGGGATGGGCAGTATCTGATTGCTGGATATGCTTCTGGAGAGGTGCTAATCCTAGACTTTGTCCATATGATCCCCAGTAGTGGTCTGTATATCCTGTGACTGTAATTATCCATATGAAGTCCAACAATAGTAGCTGTTTCCACACTGATAGGTTCTGCCTCACATCAGGAGAACTGGCAATAGGTGTTCCCCACATTTTCTCAACCTTTTCATGAGAAAGGTACATAACCCTAGAAGTTATGCTGTGATTTCAACATCAGCAATTTTACAAAAATGCTGATTGTGCTTTATGCTAATTTGTGCTTACTGTGGGCCAAAAATATTAATAAATGTGTGATTTATGTGCTTAAAAAATCTGCTTGTGCTTTATGTCTGCGTGATTTATGTGATTTACATGTTAAAACACGCTAAACGTGCTGATTCAAGCACAATCAGCATTTTTGTAAAATTGCTGATGAAGAGACATTGATACCCAAACAAAGTAATAAAGCACAAGATAAGCTGTTCAAAGTGATGAGTAAACAGCTGGTACCTATTTTCTTAATACAGCCCTACCTACACTAACATCCTCATCATCCCTATTAAAGTTATAAATGAACAAGACAGTCAGAGGCAACCACTTGTGGATCTTCAAGGACCCCAAATGTATCCTCATTACCCCCAGGTGGCTAGTAACTTTCTCTAGTTCTGACTTCTCACCCAAAGGCTGCAGCTGTCCTTTAACAGTGGCTGGGAGGGACTCAGTACTGGATCTCAAGGGAGGATAATGGGGTGTAATTACATCAGTTTATCCCTGTGCTTCTATATTACTACATCACCCAGAGGTGCTGCAAAAAGTATCTCCAATGCAACTATTTGTGGGGGGTCTTGAACCTTGTTTCTAATGACAGGGGTTTCCCATGGATGGGTTCACCAAAGAGTATGGTGTCACAGGCAAACTTTGCAATTGGTATAGACTGGGGGCCCAAGTTCCAAGCCCATGCAGTCTCTCTTCATAACTGGTAGGTGTTACCAGAAGGCAAAAGACACAATTGTATTGATGCACACCCTTTGGTGTCACTGTTGGTTCTCCCTCTCTAGTGTTACCAGTGCTCCCTTCTCCCAGATCCACATGAGTATCAGACACAACATCAGGAAACAGTCAATCCTCTCCTAACTCATGACAGAAATGATTCTACTCACCTCCATAGCCAATGTCCAACCCTTTACAGAAGCCAAGTGGGCCAACAGCAAAACTTGTTGGGATTCTCAGAAGGTGGTCATTGAGAGGATTTGAGTGGCTTCTTGGATTCTTTATCAAATACATTGTTCACCTGCACCTGGGAACAAGAAGGGGACCGATACAATGCATACCCCTGTCAGCAGTTAAAGCAAGGGGAATTGTGGGTGTTGGCAACATGGAAGATTCATGTCAAGGTACTGTGGTCGGCCCAAAACTTGTAGTGCTTTCCCAATTGTGGCTCACCCCGGGGAGGGTATTTATGGCCATGGATGCCTCCTGTACCCTGCAGCATGACTCATGCTCAGCGTAAGCTTGAATCAGCAGCTGGAAATTCCACATATCAGAATTATGATAGAACAAAGTGCTGGGGAAAGATTGAGAAAGCAAGAAAACAAAGAAACCGAGTGGACACACGAGGAACTACAGTAGGAGCAAGAAGTCCAGACGTGCGTGCTAGCCATCACAAGCAATCCCCGTCACGGCTTGTGCCTGCGTCTAGGAGGTTCAGACCGCACAAAGCAGACCCAGGATATCCATGAATCAGAAACTGAGCTGGATCAGTGCGGGAGTCGACACGGTGAGGACCTTCCCACTCAACACCCCCATGGTCGTGTCCAGGACAGAGGCGGTCACGAGCGGGAGGGGGGACAGCACTGCCAGAAGCTCATCTATGGCCAAGCCCACATCCCGACAGTCCAAGCTGGACAGGTGCCCGTCTCAGAGGTGAATCCCGCCATTTGTCGGCGGCACGAAGCCTCCCGTGTGCCTATCCAACGACCAAAATGACCGGATCCACATACACAAATATAACGCTAGGGAGGGTAACGCTCCGGGCGAGAATGGGAGGGGTTGAAAGCCAGGAAGACTGGCAGAGGATTTCGATCCGCTGATCAGAGGGCATATTCGTGGGAACCGGCTTCTTCATCCGCGCATCCTCACCAAGTCCCTCAATTTTCAAACCGCGTCCACCCTCACATATAACCACGAGAAGAAAATTCCAACGCTTTCCGCTGCTACCGCCTCGTCTGACTCGCCCACGTCTGAAACCCACACACCAAGTCAAGGCTCTCTTCCGCTTAAAAATCCACGTCGAGAGCCTGTTACGGTTGTGGAAGAGCGATGGATTCGATTCCATCCGCCGCTTTTTTCGGCCTCGTTATGAGGTCGGGTGGATCACGGATGGTCGTCTCTCTTCTGTCTCCGTAGAGTTGAACGCGGACCTCCTTCACCATAATGTGATGGTTTTTTTTGTGAGCCGTGTTCGTAGTTTGGGGACGTACATTACTTTCCGTTGTATTCGCTAGACCAAAGCTAGAAATGACCACGGAGATGCAGGAATTGAAAAGTGCTGAAACCAATATGCGTGATACAAATACAAATGCCTCCTCTGATACAAATCCCACCCCCAAAAGTCCGCAAGCCGCCATGGGCTCACGAGTTGGACGCAGACAACACCTGCTTCCTCATCTCCTCAAACCTAGAGCTCTCTCCCTGCGCACGCTTAATATTCGCCGTAATCTCCGCCTCCCTAGTCTCCAACCTCTGATCCATCCCGAGGATCATGAGCTTAACCTGCTCAATATGCGCAATCGTCGCTTCAACCGACAACTTCTGCTGTTCGGATTGTGACTGGCCAGGGCCGGTTGCGTGTGATCTATCCTTGGAACGGCTCGTTGATTGGGTTGGACTGTCCAGACGTCCAGCGGATAGAGCTGGGATCGCGATGTTGTTCTGTGTCGAGACACCAGGTTATCAGACAGACGTTCAAGAGGCAACAAGGGGGGACGTACCTTCCAGTTCGGTCCAGCCAAATCAGTTAATGCCTGCTCCAGATGCTTCACCTGCATCTTCGACCTAGGCGAAGGAAAGAACCAAACGGATAAGCGAACCAGATCTCACACGACCATCTCTCACGGCTAGACGTCTTACCGGTCGAGTTCAGCCATACACCTCTCGTTCTCTCGTTGAGTTCCTTGCAAGAGCAACTCCAGGTTCTTGTACTCCCTCTGCAGCTCCTGTACGGCTTCCGCAGACGGTCGCTGGGAGAGTTGAACTTGCAACGTCTGAATCTGCGCACGCAACTACACAAATACACAGCCCAGTCAAACCTAGATCTCGAAGGACAAAGGCCCAAAGAAACCTAAAAGAGATACACACCTTGTCATTCTCCCGATCCTTATCCAGTAGCTTCTTCCTCAACCCATCCTCCGGTCGCTCGTCTCCCTCAATCAAGGCACCCATATCGTCCGCCCCAAGCTGTAAGGACGGCCTTGTATGCGCACCACTGGCGTAACTTCGTACACTTTGGGCGCGTCGCATCGTTATCGGTCGTGGACGGTAATGGGTGAACGAAGGTCGCCACAGGCGCGTGTTGGTCTCATGTGGCCACAACCCGCACGCGGCATCGTGAAGTTCAACAATTTTCACACGATCTCAACGCTTTCCCCTTTCGAGACCACAACCGGGGCAGACGGTAAGAAACTGGTGGAATACGTCTACAATTCTAAGTATCATAAAAGTACAATTAAAGAGTCCAAGTTGAGGGAAACCATCGGAAACAAAAAGACATTGAAGGGGATCACAACTTCGCCATCGGACCATTCTTAGCCTTTTCCCTCAAAGCCTTAGCCTTGTCCCGCATAAACCTACGCAAAAGTTTCCCACTTGGGTTCTTCGGAATGCTTTCCGCAAATTCGACACCCCCCGCGAGATGTTTGTACGCGACCTTGGCGCCCGAAACGTGCTGTCATATAAACGGGTCAACATCGAGTGACATCCCACCACATGCAGGCCCTACCTTGCAAATCGCCTTCTTAACCTCTAACACCCCTTGAGGGCCGGTCTCGATGAGCTCTCTGGCTTTCGAACTGGGAACGACGAAGGCCATCGGAACTTCCCCGCTGAACTCGTCCGGAATTCCAACCACACAAACGTCAGAAACGTATTGGTGGTCTAATAAATGACCCTCGAGCTCGGCTGGAGCGACCTGGAAACCACGGACTTTCATGATCTCCTTGAGCCTATCGACGACGAAGACGTCATGATTCTTGTCAATCACAACCTCGTCTCCTGTCTTAACCCATCTAGTCTCCCTTTCAGTTTCCAGTATACAAGAACGGATGGAACGCTTACCCGTCGACGAACGTCTCTCTTGTACTTGATAACAAGGGTCAGCGGGTAGCGGAAACCGCCACCGGGCCGACACTCACGCTTGTTCGTCGTTACTGTAACATAACGCAGTTGCGGGGGTGCGCACGATTAATTCACCCTGCTCTCCGTGCCTACCAAAGGTCCCATCCGCCTTGACGATCCTGGCCACGATCCCAGGCAAGATATGACCGGCAGACCCCAACGTGCCGATCCTCTTATCGGTAGATCCCATGGTAATAGCGCAAGCGGTCTCTGTCAGACCGTAGGCCTGGAAAACGGAAACATCTGGAAGGACGTTCACAAGCTGCCTCGTTAATTCGCCTGACAAAGGAGCAGCGCCAATCATGATGTTGCGAATGGTCGAGAGGTCGAACTGCTTGACTGCGGGGTGCTAGAAGCAAAGATCAGCGTGGCGAAACATAAGGTTATTCGCGCCCCACACCTTGCAAATCATCACAACCATCGGGGGTACGAGGCTGGAACGTACATGAGTTTTCCGAACGCATGTACTTTTAGAACACGCCGCACAAGAGGTTGTTGATACGGTACCGTGAGATGTTCTGCAACATCACAGTGAATTGGAACTTTTGTGTGATGATGATCGTGCACTGAGGTGATCGTCGTTAAAAGGTGAGGCATCCGGGAGGCAAGATAGAAGTGCGTACCCCAGCAAACAGCTGGAAATGAAGCTAGAGCTCGTGTCAGCAGTGCGGTTCGGTGCGTTTCAATCTAATCGGCCTCACGTTGATGAGTATCCCGTAGATGTCTGGGGGGAGTGGCGTTATTCAATATCAGTCGTGGCGATCAAGGCGGATATGGGTGTCGGAACACGCACGATATAGCGGGACAACTGATGGAGGGGTGTGAATCGTCATCGGCAATACAAACAAAAGAGGTACACACCTAAGAGAGACACATCGCCCGGCCGGAACCTCTGCTGGGAGCGAGGAACAGATGAATCGTTTAGGCGCGAAATCGCGGCCATTTGAAGCGTGTTGGCAATGAGAGCGTAATGAGCAATTGCGACAGCCTATTTCGAGGAACCAACGTCAGCGTAAGTAAGTATCGTAACCGTTACGAAGGTGGACACCTTTGGCCGACCAGTGGTACCCGAAGAGAAGATCAAGAACTAGAGGAGAGATTAGCCAAGCATCAGTGGAAGCGAACTCTACTCACCGCGACTTTGGTTTTACCCTCTTCGCTGCTAAGCTGCTTCTCCGCGAAGCACGTTGGGAGTTTCGCCCCCTCATCGACCAACTGCTCAATCGTCAGATGGGTCACGTCCGGCGCACCGTTAGGGTGTACGGCATCGATTAACACGATCCTGTCGACGGGTATCCCAGAAGCCTTGGCAGCCTCCAAGGCAACATTGTATACAGAGGAATGTATCAAAAGGAGGCTAGCTTTCGTCGTGTTCAACTGATACACCAACTCATTGACAGTGAACGAAGGGTTCGCCGGCCTGTAAGACATAAGCGACTTTTCCCAAACGTACCCACGGATGAAACAAGTGGCCTACGATATTATCGCCCCAAGCCTGTGAGCAGCCCAGATCGTGGTAGCATAATCGACATGATTCGGGCTGAACATCGCAACTGCCCAACCAAACAGAAGCGTTTCAACTACCGCTGAACAAGGAACGCCTCACCGATCGGAGCACGTACCAACATCGTCTTCACCAATATTCCAACGCGACCTGATCGCATTCGCGAGTCCGTAAACACGCGCTTGAACCTAGGATGACCGGAATCAGTCCAAGCATTCAGGATTACTTAACTGCTCGTTTTCCCTATACCTGATCGTAGGTAAACCCACGCCCACTTTCATCGTCTACGATCCATTTCCTCCCGTCCTTACCCAATCCCACATCTGGCCTAGGGTTCGGAGAGGAAGAGGACGTCGAGGAAATTAAAGGAGGGTGGCAAGACGGCCTATTCGGGTGATAGTTGTCCAGAAAGAACTGAACGACCGTCACGTTGTCGGGGATACACGGCAGTGGCCCGTATTGAGAATGGAACTCGAAAATATCTGTCGATGTGGAGGATCGTTCGACTGCTGTAGACATCGGAAGAGGTGAGCAGAGCGAGGGAGAAGGCGGGATAAAGAGAGGACTACGGGCCCTACGTTCTTATACCCTCGTGCCCTGCGAGACCCGTCGCATCAGGAAATGTTGTGACCGGTTGATTTTGTGCTTAGTTATCGCCTTTGCTCGACGCACACGGTCGTTTATATCCGTCACCTAACGCGTAGCGGCTCTGCGAAGGGCCGATCAGAGAGAAAATGACGATCTGGTCCGTACACTGCGCAAGACATAGAAACATCAGGATCGAGCTCAGAGAAGTGTTCCACTTATTTTCTCACGACAGGGCTCTCACATCGGACAAGGCTTGTTTATCTTGAAATCTCGTCTCCTTCATTCGCTAAGATGAATAAAGCAAGTATATCATGCCTACCATACCTACATAGGACAGCAGTAGATACCGAAAACGGGATAGCAACGGAAAAAGAGAATGCGGATAGAAGAACAGATGCAGTAGGGGATGCGGAAGGTAGAGAGGGGGGTAGGGAGCAGGGGACAAAATGCAAGCAAATCAACAGCGACATTGACATAACAAACGACAGGAGGGGATTCGATGAACAAGTCACCGAACAACGATCTCAACGTTGTTGTTCGTCCAACAAGTCTGCATTGGAGAGAGGTAAGACACAGGGAGCAGTCTATGGAGCCCAAGCAAGCTCGGATCCCCCAAGGACTGAAGCGTCTCCTCGATCTCGGCAGGAATCCGTTCCTCGACCACTGAGGGAAACCACACAGGATCCGCTTCTCTCGGAAGCGGCCACAATAAAGATCGTCTGCGCTATCGGCCAACCGAACGCCACCCTATCAACTCGACAGATCCAAGGAACCACGAACCGAGTACCACTATGCGAGAGCTTCCTGGAACTGGCCAGGGCAAACGCGGGGTAACGGTGGGAACCACGGAAGAGGAGGACAGAGCGACAAAGCGGGCAGGTAAGCAGCGTAAGGAGAGGTTCAAACGAGGCTAAGCTCGTTCTAGTGGGTGTGGGTAGTGGGAAGACCGGAAACTTGTGGAGCCCGTCGATACCGCACGCGGAAGCCGGATCGTTTGTATCGTGGACTTGCTTGAGCCATATGCGGTACGAGGCCGGCGCGTGAAGAGTGGAGGGAAGGGAGGGGGGAGCGAAAGCGGTGATCAGGCGCTCCAACTCCGGGAGCATATGGCAGGGGGGAACGTGATCCGTCTGAAGGGCCACTGGGTACACAAAATCTGGGGGTACTGTCGGTGTATTGACACGTGACGAGAGAGGTAGCGAAACCGACAATCAAGTGGTTGCCGCCGTCTGCCCGTGCACGGAGTGGAGGGGTCGCGGGGAGCTAGAGATCATGATCGATGAGAATGAATGTCGTTAACCAGGTACAAGCCGCGAGGCACAACTAGGCGCCTCAAGTAGCTCATACGAAGTCTGTAGGATGTCGACCAGACGGCTCCAACTTCAACCCGCTTGGTTCCAACTCGAAACCTCCGGATGTTGTGTGAGCTTCAACCCACGCAGGCGTAGGGAAGGAGAGCCAGGGGTGATCAATCACCCAAGGCAGGAGGGAATAGTGGCGTCGAAATGGGGTTCGACCTAGCCAAAGACGGAAGTGCCGGCGTTCGTAAGAGTCGTGAGGGCATGGAAACGTAATAGAAATGGAAATGGCGGTTGGTGGATGAGCGGTGGCGGGTAAAATGTGGGGGGGAGAATGAATAAAGAGTATAAAGTTATCGTCCAAGGTCCGTGAGTGTTGAATAGCATCGCCTGCAGACCGGGCAGGGGGGAAGGTTATCATCCAGGATTAATCGTTACACGTTAGCTTAAGGCATGACTGCGACGTTGAGTCGCCCGATTTTTACAAGACTGCGCGGGGATCGGAGGGCAATCAGAACACCGTCGTGTGCTGAACCGCGGCAACGGCGGCGGCAGCGACAGCCTGGCGCTGTTCGGCAGTACCGAGCATGAGGGCCTCGTTAACTCTGGAAAATCAATTCATCATTAAAAAACCTTCCGGTCGAGATTATAGAACTGCTTACTGTCGGAGACGCTGAGTTTCAGCTTCAGCTTGCTGAAGCCTCATGGAGAGCTGACTCTGGGTCATCTCGAGGTACTTGATATGGGTCGTCGCACGATCAAGAAGAGAAACCTTGCTGGACTTCTGGTTGGAGACGGGAAGAGAGTCCTTGAGGCGGCGGTAACCCTCCCGGAGTTCGTCGCGCCTACGCTGCTCCGACTCGATACGCTGACGGCGGATCTCCTCTCGACGCCTCGAGGGACCAGTCTCATGGGATGGGGGAGTGACTGGCTGGAAATCATCGTCATCGTCGGAATCGGAAGACTTAGACTTCTTCTTGGTGCGATCCCTGGTTACGCGAGTCGGGGGCTGGGCGATGGGGTTGTATCGAACATTGCGGGAAACGGGAGGGGAGGGCGAGCGAACGGGTCCTCGGCTGCGCCTTCCAGACTGCATGCTGTCGGAGGACAACTCTCCAGGGCTGAGGTTGGCGATGGCGGCAGGGTACACGCCACTAGAGGGAGTGTAGGGACGGGAAGGGGAAGCGACGTAAGATCCGCTGTTGTAGGACGGATAGTCGTTGATGGGCATCGAGCCCAAGCGGGGGGAGGGATCGTAAGTGGCGACTAACGGAACGGAAGCAGATCATGGATCAGAACAAGGAACGGAGGATGGATCGGAGGAAAACACTTACGACCAAGGCTGCCGATCGCGGTGGGGGAGTTGGTGAAACCCATATAGTCGATGCCGGAGTAGGAATCGTAGGTGTAGACGTTGGATGGGTCCATCAATTCTGGGGACTTGCGGTGGTCGAAGGTGAGGTGCTCGAGGGGGGCCTCCATTGTAGATTGAAGATGAGTTGATGAGGGCGTGCTACGGGGTAACGAGGTTAAGAAGGCTAGGGTGATAACAGAGGGGAGAGCGTACAGAGAATCGATGGTTGTCGTGACGATGCGTGGACGATGAACAATAAAAAGAAAAGAAAAGAGAAAAGAAAAAGACGGAGAGAGGGAGGGAGGGAGGAGGAGGAGGAGGAGAAGAACCGCTAGAGAAGAGATTAGGTGGTCCAAGGGTATGTTTATATATACCGAGCCGTGTATTCCGACGCGGAATCAAGCGCAATGCCGAGAGACTATCTTGGGTGGTGGTGACTGGGGTCTGGACTGGGGAATGTCAATGAACTGGTTCACAGACTTTCCTCCTTCCGGTCCAATTTATAATTCCACCCTGCCTCGCGTTCGTGAAACGCCCAAGGTGGATGGGCCGAACAGTAATCTCCGTCCTCTGAGATCGTCCCCTTTCACCCTTTCATCCTCGCTTGGGCCCATTCTCTCTCTCGTTCGAAGCAGAAGGTCGTCAATGGTACGAGCAGGTAGCACAAGGTAAGGACGGGTCGTAAATGGGTCGTTACATGATAGGTCGTCAATGTGTAAAAGAACAAGGGAATAGAAAACAGCAAAAACAGACAAGGGCACAAAATTGGACAGGACGAACGAAAAAGTCCAAAACGAGCGGCATGCAAACAATCACAAGGTCCACGGGTGAGAACGAAAGTCGAGCGCCTCGACACCGGCACACCGACAATATCGTCCGCGCCAATCAAGCGTCGTAATACCCTAAATCGCACAAAAAAAGGCTTGTTAGCGGGAACGTCCACCCCAATGGCATTGATCCGACCGTTCGCGCGCGAACCGAGTATCGGTCGAACGAGAGAACAACAATGCACAAACAATTCGCCAAATCTACTCACCACTGGTGGAGGCCTTCATGAGCTCGTAGCGCTCCATTCGCCTCTGGAACCTCCAGGTAAGGAAGAACATGTACATCTGGAACAACGAAAAGCGGCAGTGGGCCGACAAGGATCAATCAGGACCAAGGGTACACGTCTTGCATAGCCTACGATCCACGCTGCCACGCACCTGGAAAACTAGATCGATCAACAGTCCGATGATAAATGCTACGTTAAGGCTGTTAAAGCCGGCAGAGCAAAACCCAACGGGGAAAGAGGATTTTGCGGCATATTCGGCGTTCTCGGACCATATTTGGCCGCCGTGGTTGCATTCCCAGACGATCTTGTCCTTTCTGTCATGAGCGGGAGGTGAGGACGTGAGGGGTACAACCCATATATGGTTTGGTGACGAACCCTCTCTGTAGTTGTACGATCATCAGGGTAGCGCGAACTGCGCAGATGACAATGACAAATGGCCAGAGGAATTTGCAAACGCGAATCCAGACATAAGACCGCTGAAAGTCACCCAGGAAAAGTCACCATTCCATATCAGCGCCATGATTCCAGCAGCAGACAGTCACTCACATTCGATAACGCGAGGATGTTCACTGCAGCCATGACAGCGACAGCCATTCCAATACCTCCATAGATGAACCATTCCGGGAAGAAGAAGAAAAAGTATTGCCCCTCGATTAGCAGGAAAAGAGATCCCGCCAAACTGTACACCTGTGATCGGGAGCGGGTGAGCAACCTCAAAGATGAGAAAACCGGTACCACCCACAAAAATGACAACTGCCCAGGCAATAGCTCCGCCGCGCTTGAGTCAAACGATCAGTCTCGAATAATAGCCGGGGGAGTTTGGAGATACGAACGAGAGGTAATAGAAGCAGACAATTATCACACCTGGGCGCAGACATTCACGCAGAGTCACTAAAAGCGAGAGAAAAACAACTGAAAAGGTCACCGCACCACATGATTTAACAGAGTATGGGATACAGGTGGAAAGGAAGGTGGGTTTGGTAGTTGATGGTTAGATGACCGTTCGTGGTGTGAGGTACCGGAGATTACGGGGAAGAAGTGATTGTTGGGGAGCCAGGCTAAAGACAGGGGGAACAAGAGGCTGTCTGATTGCCAGACGACGGGCCAAGGGGCCTACGAGCGGGGAAGGAAACCGAAGGAAGGAGGGTTTGCGGATCGTGAACGTCGTCGCACGTTTCTTGGAGGCAAGGCGTGATGTGACTGCACGCGGTCACCCAGGACATCTCCCTCAGAGGTGACAAGACCTGACATATCTTCAGGAGCCGGTATTACTCTCACTCTTCCAGGTTTCGAAAGGCAGAAGCGACGCCACGTTCGTCAGGTGAGTGAATGTAGAAACTGTCTAACGGTTACAGTTTCGAGAAACGCAGTCCTGAGGCAAGGCAGGAAGATTTCTTTCCTCGACCTTGCCCCATATGCTACGAGATACCCCATACCGTCATCGTAGGCGCCGTCAGGTCGAACCGGTTCGGTGCCTGCGCGCCGCGGTTGATTTCGTCTCTGGGGGTGCCGGCCCCGGTTCTTCCACCCACAGCGCTGTTGTGAACGGAACTCAGTCGGGAGCTTATGCTTCGTGCACGAGATTCTGATGCTTGCCACTTCGACGGGGGAATATGAGAGAACTTGATCAGCCGCGTTCTGCCCAAACGTGTGTCGTGTCGATTACACCCTCTCTCTCGTTCTCATTATCCTTCAATCCTTTTCGTTATCGCTCCCCTTCGCTTGAACTGATATCGATATGAACGCTAGAACGCGGTGGGTACGGCGATTAGGGGTATGTAATAGCTGTGTGTGTCTTCGCCTCCCGCCAGTGTCACCTCGGAAGGACCGGCGGTGTGTTACCCCGTACACCCTTTGGACACGAGGCAGATGTTTACCGGTCCAAGTTAGCAGGTGAGTAGTCTCCGGCCCTTGGCGTCTGTCCACTGGTGCTTTCTTTTTTTTTCTTTCTCTTCCCTTCGTCGCTTATCAAGAGCGGTATGTATTGATCATGCTCGAATTTAATTCCAACATACTGCTTACTCCCAAATAGCCATCCTGATCCCGGTCCACCAATCCCGGATCTCCAAAATTAACATTGACGTTTGACATTTTTCCACCAACGAACGCCCCGAAGGAACGCTCGTAAATTGGATCTCCTATCTCACACCACACCGCACTGCTCCCGGGGAAGAGCTTTTTCCTGCTACCCCCTTACCCTGCGGTCCCACCCATTCCGTAACCCCGTAGACGCGGATCACCTGTGTATACACAATTTTACATCAGAATGGCCATTCCTTTCCAGAGGGTCCTCGTTACCGTTCTCCAACGCCTCCGTCGTGGATAGCGCCCGAGATCCCTTTTACGATTAGAATGCGCCCCCCGCCCTTTACGAAACCAATCCATGGAGGTTTCGTTCCGAGCGGTCATGTGTGTCGCATATGAAAGACGGCGAGTCCATCTTGAGGGTGAGCAGTATGTCCATCCCATGCCTAAATTTTTCGAGGCGTTCATATGGGTGCGACGCCGGGGTGTTGGATATATATCCATCACATTATTCTCTCATGTGCCAGTTCCCGTCGGAGAACACCCCAAACTCCTGTAATACCCTTCAAATATTCTGCCTCGCGGTTTTAATTTCTCCCCGAGCCCAGTCCTCAAGTCGATCAGCTTGAATCGGATCGAATTCAGACAAACAATGTCCGAACCTTTGGTCTTTCGGCTTGTACGTTCTACTCTCCCCTCACCTGACGCTTCTTGCTTCGACATACAAAACTCTATATACTCGTTCTCCCCAGTCACTTGAACTCGTCTGAATTGCCTTACCCTATTCCATTTTGTCTTTGCACCCGCCTCCCTGTGCTTTCGCATCGCTCGGTTCCTGACCGACGAGACCTACGAACCAGAACGTGCAATCTTCGGGATCAGATTGGGGCCGCTCCTCCTTCCCCTTTCATGGTCATTTTATGATCTCTACAACGGTATCAGGCAATCAAGGAACGCCGCTGGAAATGAAAGACCCACCTTCTGCCCGGGATTACCTCCTCCCCGGATGGCTATCCGGAAGGACCCCCTTTCATTTCTACCCGGTCAGCTCTCCTGACACTAACGGAGCTCATCCCACCGGAGGATGCTCCTGGGATGCCTCGTCGGCTGATTGATTTATCAGTTCGGAGAGCGGCCTTTACCTACCCGTCCCTCTCTCTTCCTCTCGCTCACACCATGGTCCCCTCTTCTCCAGGCGCAGGCGGCTATCCGATATGCCGTCGAAGCGGAGACCCCTCGAATCAGGGCACCCGGTCCACCGATTTCGATCCCAGCTCTTTGATCCTCCTTCCTTCCCCTGGATAACGCACACGGTGGAGATTATATGACGCTTCTCCCTAATCACTGGTCTCATCGATGGACCGTTCTGATAATCCGGCGGGAATCCCCTACCTTTGTCGACCCATCAGTATGACGAGGGTGCAAGCTAGGTAACCCTACTGCCTAGTCATGGGGTGATGCACATCGCTGACCGCATATTCCCGGGTTCGCATTTTTTCATACTCGACCACCCCCCTCTTTTTCTTTATCTTTCCCCCAACCCCAGCAATCTCAAGACGTCACCTATTTGGAATGGCTCGAGGGAGGGAATAGCCGACATGACTCCGGTTAGGCGTAGTCGGTATCTGATCAAACACTGGATGGAACATGTTCCAACGTCTTTGGGGGAGGCAATCCTGGGGTTGAGGTACGTCAGAACGCCCAAGGTAAGAGAATTCGGTTCTATTTTCTGTTTACTTGTCGCGAACTTGACATAGGACGTCCCAGTCTTGCCCTTTTCACCTTTTTCAAAGCAGGACTATTTCGGATTCTGTTCAGGTACTTTGAATCACCGACCTCCCGCAGTTCATCTTTTTGGCTAGACTGGGTACTTTGGGCATTGGTTTCAGGGCTGGCTGCTCGCCTTGTGGATGGACGTTCCTCACTGCGACTTTTGGCAGTTGGATTCTCATCGCCTCGTGTTCTGGTCAATTGATTCGAGCCTCATGTCTCTCCTCCGCAAGGCAACTAGAGTTCTACCTTGTAATCTGGCCCGCGCGGTCTGCCTGGCGCCCATTCCTCGTGAAGGCCGCGTGCCCTTGGCCGAATGAAATGGATGGAAAAAATAAAAGGGAGGAAATGAATTTTAATTTCAAACGTTGATATCCCAGTCCGTCTTTGGAGAGCGAGAGCGAGCGAGAGGGAAGGGGAATCGAGATCAGCACTTGGGTTCCGCTTCCGTGGAGATCCCCTGGCGTTCATGTCTGGACCCTACCAACTATTACACCTACTATACGTTCGTGGAGAGAGATGATCCTTTTTTCTTCGGCTCTTTCCAAACGCCTTCGGTAGACCGGACATCTTCTGGGCTTTGCGTCCACTCTCCCTTTCTGCTTTGTCAATCCGGAGTGACGCCATCCTATCCCCCGTTTCACTATCCTCCACCCTCATATCCCCACAGCCACAGAGGAGGGGGGGGGCGTGCGCTGTGTCAAAACGGCGCTAAAAGATGGGGAATTGCCACCGCGCGCACGCAAGCAACGTGGCGGATATGCGGGGTTCAGAACGGGGGGAGGGAAGCAAGGCCGGAGATGGTCCCATCAGCCCAGTCCAGTCTTAACCCAAACAGGGAGGAGGGATTGATTTCGAGCATCGAAATTGTTCAATACGTATCTTACTCTATACGTATATCGATATCGCCATCATCCGGGCCCGCTGAGAAAGAAAGAGAGAGAGGGGGGGAGTGGGACATCAATCTTCCTGTCCCTCCCATAGCCTTCCGCTGTCTGTTCGACTGTACGAAACGGTTTAACCAAACCTCGTTCGTAATGATTAGGATAGTTGCCTGCAGGTCCTGCACGTTGATATGATGATGGTGGCTTGGGCCTCGTGTTCGTCGTTCGGCACTCTTACTCAGTCCTGTGTTTGCCCCCCTCCCCCCTCCTCAAACTTGACCCTTCACTCTCATCCTTGGCGCGCATCTGAAGCGAATTGGGGCTCAGACTTGGGTGTTTTGCTACCAGCTCGTGGCGGATAGTAGGGGTCCGTTTGAGCTCTATTCCTTCATCCCCGGCTTCCCCTCATAAATAATCTGATAATTGCCCGGCACGTCCATTCCGATTCCGAAGGTTAGTATGTTGATGGGTCTTGTCATTCCGCGACATCGGATGCACTGTGTGGGAACTGGCGCCCACACGCGTTCACTTGACCAAATGAGCGGGAATTGTAATGTACCGTAGATCCCGCAGGTCCGTTGAGATGAGATATGGAACAGAGATCTATTTTTTTTTTTACAAGACCTAAACGACTGGGACCAGGTCAAAGCTTACAATACCATCACGAAACCGCAAACGTATCGACTTTTTCTTTTCGTAAGTCATCTCACTGACGTTGGGGACGTCCCCACCCGCTAGTATATCGTGAGCCAACTCCAGCAGTTTGGTCAGGGAAACCCATGTCATGACGAATGAGGGGCCAGGGTACCGTGACAAGGGTCCTGCTGACCTCCTCACCCGTTTCAACACGACATAACCTCTCCACACCCTTCACATCTGCCCCCGTCGCCGCTTCTTTCGGATTCGTATAGATCGTTTGGTTGTCGTGATAGATGACGGGTCGTAAGATCTCTCGTGAATATCGTGAATAAAGGAAGAAAAAAACACAAGATGGGAATCAACAATCGCGAGGAATAATCAAAGGATAATAGTGGGGGGAAGGAAGCATGGCGGAGAGTGTGGTAGGGAGTGGATACAGGCGGAAAGGGGGAAATGGTGGAGAGATTATCCATGATATTCGGCGCGGTGATAATTTGTACAAGCGTCCAAGGTTCCAAAGAGAGAGGGATATCGAAGTTTTGACTTCAGACGGTGTAAGTGGTCCTGGCGAGGTAGCATCCCTGGCGCACAGCGTCTCAGGGAGCATCCTACAAGCCCTAGCCGTAACGTCCAGTCGTGAGCGTTTGTCGCACCAGTGCCGTGGCCGAGAGTAAAGGGAGGTTGACTTGGGACGCTCAGCGCAACCAGACGCGATCATCCCCGTCGCCTTCAACCCAAACTCTGTCAATAGCACTAGTCGGCACCGGATAAACTCATCGATATTCCCCTCGGTCCTTCACCCTGGTGCGAGTCCACAAAATGAAGGTATAGATGCAATGAGAAATTGGCGGAGAGCGATCGGCAGCAATAAAACTTGAAAGCGGACAATAGAATACACAGATAGGACTCGGGATAGTTTGTATCGTGGGTGGGAAAGGGTTAGGGAACTAATAGTCCTGCTCGGATGCTGATGGACTCGAATCCTCCCGTGGAGGGTTCTGGTTGCCAATCACGGTGAGGTTATGCCGCGAGAGTGAGGACCCGTTGTCCGGGGTAGTGGAGAGCGACCGTTGGTCCAAGGGGTGGTTCGTGGACGACTTGGGGCCGCTGAGGGAGATTTTCTCGTTGAGAGCGCGGAGTCTCTGCACTTCCATCTCTGCCTGGGCGAGACGTTGCTGCATCTCCTGATTCGACTTCTCGAGGTGCATGATATGATTGGTAGCTATGAGGAGGGGGTTAAAATCGTGGCGACTTGTGCGGATATCAAAGACTAACCTCGTTCCAAGAGGGAAACCTTGCTACTCTTCTGGTTGGAGACGGGCAAGACATCTTTCAGCCTGGCATATCCATCGCGGAGTTCGTCTCGACGGCGCTGCTCCGCTTCGATACGTTGCCTTCGGGTGGCTTCCTTCCTGGTGTTGGCGAGATGTTCAGCGAGGGAGACGCCCATCATTGGATCTTCTTCGTCAGAGATAGAGCGACCGCGGCTGCGACGACTAGAGGTACTGGTAGGAGAGGGGGTAGGGTTATATCTCACGGAGCCTCGGTTGGCAAAGCTGTGACCGCGGCTAGAGGAGGGGGACCCCGCAGAAGAGTTGGAACCACGGGAATGGGAGCGGTATGGACCTGTATCGGAACCAGAAATATTTGGGGAGAGGGGATCATAGATATGGGAAGGCGAGGGAGGTGGGGGAGATGCCGAGAGCTGGAGGTCACCATGAGGCGGCGAGGCGTTATACACGGGGCCAGTGAAGTGACCTTGCGGAGGCATCATTTGAAGCGATCGCTGATATTGCAACATGTCAGACTCCGACATGGAAGAGGGGCCTGCAGGAGAAAAGAAAGATGGGTGGTAAATGAAAAGCTTGAGGCAAAAGAAAGAAAGAACGCGGCGAGGATGTACGGTGGACAAGGGGGGTGGGACTCGACGGCGGGAAATCAAACTCACGAGAACCATTTACAATTTGATAAGGAGGCTGCAGAGGGGGCGGCTGGTGGGATGGGTACGCGAGGCCGTAGTTGTTGTGATCATCTTCTGATGAAGGGTAGAAGTGGTAGGGAGGTTGGCTGTTTGGCAGCTGGGCATCGTCTTGCATGGGGTGGTGCTGGTGAGGATCCATTCGAGCAGGGATATGTACAGTGGCAAGTAGAACAGGGGGTTATAAGCGAATACACAAAGCGTGGCGTGGTTTTCTCCAGAGGGCGGTAGGTGGTGCGTGAGTGTGGAGGAGGTGGTGAAGAGAAGGATGATACGCGTCGTGAATCTGGATTTGATGAGGGATTTTTCTGGGAGGGTATGCTGGAGAGGATTATCGTCTTGTCGTATCCGTTCGTTTTGCTCGTCGTTAGCGGGCGTACGGGTGGGTATGGTGACCTTGGAGAACGTGTGCGGTGCGTGTTTATGGGGGGACGTGACCTGGAACCGAGTCGGACCCATCGAGAACAAAAATTCGATTTATCGGATGATTCAATCTCCGCGTTCCGTTTCCTTTCGTCGGTCAATGGCCCATTTCAAAAAAACAAAGGGAGTCCGCCTTTTAGTCCTACAGAATCAGCTCACTATGGTCACCCATTGTCGTCGATGCTCACAAACACGTCCTAATCTTACATTCCCCCCCAAAAGTAATCCTATCGTAATGATCAAGGGTCTGGAAAATGCGGGAAAGCAAAGCTAACGCTCAAAGCAACCAGAAAACCACCCGCGCTCAAGTCGCGGGTCAGACTCGAGCCCGGTCTCAGAAACCGCTACCAGTCCACGTCGTATTCCTCCGGTACATCTTGCTGCTTCATCCACCGATCGGGGGTCTGACCATTACTTTTAGCCTGGAGCCCCTTCCCTGATGGGGATTATAAATCACGTACCAGTGGGAAGTATCGTTCCATCGCGGTCAGGAATCTGTGCCGGTACTGCCTAGGCGTTATAATCGTAGGTTCGCCCTTACCCGCTCCTCCGAGGAACGCGGACTCTTTAACCCAACTCTCTAGTTTTTTGTCCCACGTGTAGGTCCTCACATAGTCTGGCCCATTCAATCACTGCCCTGTAAACAGAACGCCCGTGGAGCGACTCACCTACGATGCCGACAACCAATTCATTCCTGACAGAATCGATACCAACCACAAATGAGTAGTCCATGACGTTGATGTCTGCTAGAAACTTGCTATCACTGTTAAGCGCTCCGCGGAGAATCCTCTTTGAGTGCTCGCGTAGGAAGAAAGGGGAAAGGTGTGCGGCTGTTGTGATTGTTAGTGATGTGTTAGGTGCACCCAGCCATCATAGACTCACTCTCGGTCAAGTTCTCGTCCAAAAGCACTTCATTCTCCCTTCCGGTCGATTGCACATGCCTATTACGCGTCGATCCCTTGAGATCATAGATCTTTCCGGGAAAACAAGCACGATCATGTTTCAGCCAAATATCCCCGATATGTAAACCCAATGCGACTCTGACTCACCTTCGAGAATCGACGATCGTAAAACAGGTTTTCCATTACAACGAGGTTCATCTGGTTGATTTTGGGCTTTCCCGGTCCGGAATATGCCGTTGTCTTCCATGTAACTTTGAAACATCCGAAGATCTTAGCGAGAAGCGTCGGACGCTGGTCAAAGGACGTGAGCAAGAGGAACATAAAATAAGGTTATCGGAACCAAACGCACCCCAGCAGTAAAGGATGACGACATGTAGTCGAAATAAGCAGGTGCGAAGGTCTCCATCGTCTCCAACTCCGCTCTGGAGATCTCCTTTGCGATAAACCGATCGTCTGTGCAGTTTTAGTGATGTGACGCACGCAAATGGAACCACAAACGAACCTCTGGTCTTCAGGAACGCAGACCCAGACTTGCCTCCACTGGCATTGAACTTGGCACATCTGGCCAGGCTCTCGATCATACTCTTCTCGCAATCATAGGTCCTTCTCAGAGCGTCAAATTGCTCAGGGTACAGGATAGTGCAGGTGATCGTCAATCCGCTGCTCTCAAACGCTGAAGGATCAACATCAGGGATCTGTGTTAAGGTTTGATCAACGAGTTAGCACGACGTACAGACTGCCCAGGGGAGTTTGGATGACGGCATCCTCAAGTCTTCCGTAGGATCACCACCGGTAACGGAATCGACCTGGACAACTCCCCATGTGGAAGCAGATTCGGCAAGGGAGTTGTCATCAGGCATGAAGGCCTCGTTGCTGTCGTTCGCCACTCTGGGTTCCCTCGCGATGCGCTTTTCAGCCCTCGACTTTGTCAACATCTCACGATACAAGGGGGAGCTACAATCAGGTCAGTAACTATCGAGAGCGGTGAAAAAACGACGTACTTCAATGCCAAAGCGATGATGGATGTAGGCTCGTCGGTGCGAACGACCATTGAAGCGTCCCTGAAGATGTGTTCCGGGTCGGCCATCAGATCTTCCACATCACTTCCAGACCTGAACCTGGATTGTGGGGCCTGTCCAGGCCAGAAAGTTGTTAACGCCCGGAGGATAGAGTTCCTTTCTCCGACGCCCGTCTCCGTGTCGGTAGGGGCATACGAAGTGTGTGGGCGGGCAGAGGGAGGTAATGGATTGGTGAACAGTGTTGGAGACGTGGAGACGGAAGGCAGCGCAGATTCAGCGGCTTCATTGACTCTGCGTAGTGGCTTGGTAGTAGACACTCCCGTTGGTTCTTGTGCAACGGCTGTCGAAGGCGGTGCTTCGCCTGTCTCTAACTCTGCGGGGCTCTCGGTAACGGGGTCTATCTCAGACCCTGTCTCCGGTCTCGAGGTAGTGCTGTTCATTGAGTCGCTCTTCTTCGGTGCTGGGACCGGAGTATCATCCTCCCCCTCACCCTCATCATCGGCTTCACTCGATTCGGACGACGATTCGGACTCTTCATCCCTGACGACATCCCTAACGCTGTCTAGGATCTCAACCTTCGCACGCGCCGAGGCGACAGGCCTGGGTTTCCTTCCACCACGAATGACCGCGTACCTCCTTGTGGCACGTTCATTGTCTCGAGAGATCCGCTCGAAATGTTTCGCGATGTTCGACACCTTGCTTCCTTGGGTTGACTGACGGCGGAAGGTGGATTTTCCTCCAGCGGCGGGAGATCGGGGGAGGGGGGGTTTGTCCTTGTTCGGTCCCTTCTGGTAGGACTTGGATCGAACCCTATTGTTGACTACCGGACTTGGCTTGGGATTGTCATAAGTGTTGCCACGCGTCATTGGCGGCCGCTTGTCAGGAGAGGTCTTGCGGGAATCCGAGTTCAGGTCTAGGGGTGGGGGGGCGGGTATCCGGCTATTGAGAGACCTCCGTTGGCGAGGTGCGACGTTGGCAGCATAGCCTTGCTCGAAATCAGAAACGGAGGCCTTCTTTGAAACCACGCGGTTGCCGTGTCGACCCTTGTGATGAGGACGAAGAAGTGGGCGTAAGGGAGGAGAAGGGACCTCGGGTTCACTCTCAGGAAGGTCAGGAGCAAGCGCTGTCTTCGCTAGATCCGGGACTCCGCTGGCTGGCAAGAATTCCTGGTACCTCTTCACGAGTTCAGCGACGCTGGGATGCTGCGTGGGGCGGCGAGGAAGGCGGGAGGCCAGTCGCGACGTGCGTTCCTCGGATGGCTCGGTAGCTTCTGGTGGGGTGGACTCTGGGTGTTCTTTTCGTCCCTGGTAGCAGACTGAGTGGATCTATATACCATATCCGTCGCGAGGACTTACCTCGACAGGGGACGAAGCCGAAGGTTCCGGGGCGACATCTTCCTTGGCTGCTCCGATCGTTGAATCACTGTCTCCATCATCCTCCTTCGGAGTGGGCTTGACGATCTCAGGTTCTTTCGTTGTAGTCGCCTTCGTTGTAGCCACCGCCAAAGGGATGACTTTCTCCACTAGTCTCGATAGAGCACCGTCCATCTCTGGTTCCGACGCATCTGATGCGGACGACGTAGAAACAAATGACAGCCCCGTCGCCTTGCGCAATAACGGGGGAGGGGACAACTCCTCTGCCTCGGAAACGCTTGCAGAGGACGGGTGGTGCTCTGACGGACCTGGGAAATCCGATCGTCTTGGCCACAGTCCAGTCCGTACAGATCCGAAAGCGGATGACTTCCTTGACATCACCTGGGTTGGTCGCACCTTTGGGAGGCGGTCGAAGTCCTGTTGCCAGGCCACGATCTTGTCCTGCCGGTACGCCCGTACCTGGTTGAGACCGAGGGTATCAGTGGGTCCTGCATCCTTATAGACGTGATTGATCATCCTCGTGATCTCGTTCTTCTCCATTTCGGCTCGGAGAATCAACGCGTTGATATCCGCAGTGAGCTTCAAATCCACCTCCTCGTCTCCTGTCGCAGCGTCAATGTTGATCAGCTTGAGATCGTCGACCAACGCAGTATACCAAAGCATGTTTCGAGTGTGAAGCCGAGTGAAATCTAGGTTCTTTAGCTCGAGCCGAGCCTCCGGCTTGACGATGATCCTGCTGGGAGGGTAAACGACCTCGAAGACGTTAACAGGGTCTGCCCGGAACTGAACAGTCATTCCCCTCTTGGAGAAGTAGCGGATGTGGTGTTTGTATATGTTGTGCTGGCAACCTGCTCCTTGGACGAACTGGACATCGGCAGGATAGAGATGGAGTTCGAGGAACTTGGCGAATGAATACCTCTGCATCTCCTCTGAGACCGGGATGAATGGGGTTTCTACGTTGCAGCGCCTACATGAACTCCAAGTGGTGACCAGGTCTGGGGAATGCAAGTAGTGGGATCCTCCGTGTCCATGAGCTTGGTCCCATTGATCCACGGCGACCATCACCTTCGTATCGTTGTGTACGAAAACCCTGCAGTGCCTCGCAATCGGCTCGTCACAGGCTTTTGCAGAACATATCGCTTTAGGATCAAGGAATTGCGCAAGCGTGTCATTGATCGACGAGTCGATGAACTGTCCGAGTGTCAGGTCGTTTTCGCCATAAAATGTAACGTATTTGAGTTGAGGAACCGTACACGCCTTTCGGGATTCGTAATCCGCGATGGGCACCGTACACTCCCACAAAGCGATGCACTGGTACTTCTCCACGACGAAATCGTCCTTGTTCTTGCGTAGGTACCACTCCCAAATCTTCCTCTGCTCCTCGTGCTGGCCCTTCAGCTGCGTGATACGGCTCTCGAACCCGATGTCCTCTACGGTTTTGAGCGCGCAAGGGGTGGCTTCCTCAAGGGCCCTCGGCATTACCTCCGTCGAAAGGGTGGGTGTAGCGCTGGGTTCGAAGTACGCGTTTGCGCTCGACAGAACCGAGTCCCTCGGCGGGGTCTCGGAAGCTATCCGGTCAGGGAGGGACTCAATCTGAGCCTTGATGTCGTCCTCGTCCAGATCCGGAGTGATAGTGGCCTCTTGGAAGTGATACGAAGCAGGTTCGGTTGGGGTTTCGACCTGAAACTCGCCCTCGCTCAAGTTCAGAAGGTCTGTAATTGGGACGGACATGCCGGTCCTCTCCTCCCGCCTGATGATTTCATCCTCCCAAACTCGTTTCGCCACGGTGAGCGCGTCATCGAGCTCCTTCATACGCTTGATCGGATAAGGAGGTTGGAACCTGAGCGTCGCAGAGACGGAGATGAACGTCTTCGTATAGGGATCGAGAGATTGCTGGATCTTGCGGGTAAGTGCTCGTTGTTGGGCCTCATCGTCTGGAAGGTCTTCATCGTCGATTTGGGAATTAGGGGTACCGTTTGTGCTTGACGGCGAATCGGGTATAAACTTGTGGTTTGAGAAAGACCGCAGTGGTGGGGCGATAACCGAGTCCATCCAGAGGTGTGTCTCGAGCTTGAGGTTTCTGACAATGAAAGTCAAGAACCGAGTGACCCGTTTGATGCGCGTTAGAGTGTCGTTATTCCCTCCTCGGAGTAGAATGGTGCAACCCATCTCCTTGTTACACCCCTCAAAGCGCATGTACGTCTTCCTCCGTCCCGGGATTAGCTGGTGATCGAAGGTCTGGATCTGGAACTTCGTGCAGTGTCCAAGGCGGGGCTCCAGAGCAAGCCTATCGATTGAAGAGAAAACGTCTCCCTGGGTCATACGCGCCACAAACTGGATCGCAGATTCCTTGACAGAACGAGCGACACCAATCTTATGCTTCGCTAATGCGTCGAGAGCAATTCTCGAGACAGACTTTTCGACCAAGACAATGTGGGGGCGGAGAGCGGCGATGCGGGCCGCAAGGTTGTTCAGGTACTCCTTCTCTTGCAGAACCACCTGCCCAAAGTGCATATACTGGCCTTCCACCCGCTGAAATTCTAGGGGAAAGGTGACGAACATTACTCGGGGGTTCCTCTGGCTCCGGGACATCGCCTTATGTGCCACGTTCTTGGTTATAACAGCTCCGTCGACAAACTCTGAATCCTTTGGAGTGCCTCCAGGAATCTTCTTGATCTTCACGTATCGACGAACGTCCATGTCGGCTCCTTGCCGTTGAGGGTGGGCAGTGAAGGTCAGATCACGGGCAATCTGTAGGGCGAGTTTCAGGAGCGTGGTCTCCCACTCCGAGATGTTCGGGATTTCCTCCTTCGTCAACATCTGGCGAAGCATAATCCGTAGGTGGAACAGGGAAATGGAGTTGAGCTCCTGTGCATAACTGGACGGAGTCAATAATTTTGTATCGAACGTAGCTCTAGCGAAACGCACGCAGTGCTCTCCCGGCGAGTTCTCCACCCTGGCTCGGCACCAAAGTTATCTGGTATCCTGCTCTGGACACGACTACGGATGAAGGGGGTACCGGACCCATCGAAGTCACCATAGGAAGAGTTGATCCTCGACCGTATATCGTCAGCAGAGTCAAGAGCGTGCTCTGGAGGACTACCCGGGAAGGTAACGGAACTGATGGCACCATTCCCAGAGACAGGGACAGTGATTGGAAACTCGAGGTGTAGTTTCGACGACTGAGCCGAGAGACTACGTTCATGTCCTGAGCCGGGGATACGGATGGGTTGCGTGTCGTCGTTCGCAAGATTCCGCCGGAATGGGACGACAGTGGAGTGAATTAGATCGGCATCTCGATCGTAAGGTACACCTGCGGATACAACGGGTGAATGCGGGCTCTCTGAACCACGCTTAGTCTCGGCGATGGAAAAGAGGTTGAACGGATCTGGCTTCTGGTTGGTAATTTGGACTTGGGATGTTGAGAACGGGGAGTTCGTGTACCGAGCCAACGAGTAGGGGTCGCTTGGGTGATGGGTGGCGAATGGAGATGCCACGCTGGATACAACTGACCGTCGATCGTCATCGTCATCGTCTTCCACTTTGGACAGTTTCTCGAGGCACAGGTTACACACTCGGATCATACCATCGTGACCATACCGAGCGCCCTTGATAATGTTTGACGCGCACCGTGAACAGAACACTTGACCTGCAGTCAAATAAGCGTACGCCAAACATCGCTGAGAGTGGTGATATGATATAAGCTTACCACATATTCGACAATGGTGCTTGCGCCTCCATGCTGTAAAAATACTCTTACAGTCATAACACTCCTTGCAGAGTTCATCGTCCATCCAATAGTCGCGGGATAGTCCTTCGTGATTCCGTGAGCACAACTGACACGGGAAACTATGGAGAACGTACCTTCGCCTCTGATGCGGCGCATGGTCTTCGAAACCGATCCTTGTCGGTTTACGCTGATCGTGGTCCTGATGCTCCTTGCATCACTGTCCTGGATGGGAAAGCCTGGTATTGCCACCCCATAGCCTGGGCCGTCGCCATTCTCAGTGACGGAGGACGAGAAGAAACCTCTGGATGAGGAGGGCCTATCGTATTCGAGGTTGAACGAAGGTGCTTCTGATGTTACTGGCGTCACTGAGACCAACGGAGGAGCTGGAAGGGAGGAAGAGAGTCTGTGAAGTGGGATCTGGCGTTCAGGTCCCAGGCGAGATGAGATGTTGGAGTTCTGGGCGTGAAGGGAAGCACGTCGTGGAGGTTCGGAGGTACTACTACCCTCCCTGCTGCCACTGGTGGAGGGCTGATTTGGTGGGACAGGGATTGGATTGGTGGCTAAGGTTGGGGCGAAGGTGTTCTTAACACGAGAGAGGAGGGAGGTGACGATGGCGTAAGAGGATTGGTCGTTCTCGTCTTCTTCGGAGAAGGGATTGAATGAGGTGAGGTGAGGCGCATCGTCGAGTTTCTGGAGGCTCGTCCTCGATGTCGAGGCGGCCTGAAAATGGGGGACTCCTGGGGAGATTAAGGGAGATTCCATGGCTGGAAGTCGGCGTCAACAGTCTCCAGTCAGGCCGTTCATGTTGTGGTGTCTTCGCGCAGGTGGTGGGTTTAGTAACCCGTTTCGGCAACTCTCCCGAGTGCTGTTCGGTTGCATAATATTGCCTGGGCTCCAATGTCGCTCCCACTGGCTCCGCCCGTCGTCTGGTTCCAACAGCTGTGCGACGGGAATCCTGAGTGTTGCAAGCATGTATAAAGCCTCTAAACCCGGGGCGTGGAATTGTTTCTGATGCCCCTGCCGCAAGCCAACAGCGCAACGCGTCGCGATCGCCAGGGGCACGTGGGAGACTTCATCCGCGCCCCTCTACCTGCGACATCAAACCCCACAAGACACCAGATAACGCTCCATCACCATGGATGACGATGATGCCGATTACATGCAAGGCAGCGACGACGAGGTCACGCCCAGAGACTACCCCGGTTGCCGTCGATTAACACCCCCGTCTTTCAGGATTACGGCTTCGATTACTCCGACGATGGGGATGGCGATGAGGGGGAGAGCGCGGATGTTGAGAACATGTACTATACCGCTAAGTGTATGCCGATTTTCCTTCATTCTCGCCATATTCTCATCTCCACGTACAGCGAAGAAGGAAGATGATCCAGAACAGGCGTTGAAGGAGTTCAAAGCAATCGTGGACAAAGAAGAGGAGAAAGGGGACTGGTATATCCTATTTCCTCATTATCACCTTCGGATGACCGACCAGACTGGGACAGGGGATTCAAGGCACTCAAACAGTCGACAAAACTACTGTTCCTGGTCCTCAAACGACCAAACGAGGCCATCGAGACTTATCGTCAACTCCTGACGTACACTAAGTCAGCAGTGACTCGCAACTACTCTGAGAAATCAATTAATGGTATCTTGGACTACGTCGGGGGTGGAAAGAGCGGTCCTATAGAGGTCGACATTCTCGAGAAGTTCTATCAGGCGACCAAGAACGCCCTGGTGGAGGCCAAAAACGAGGTGCGAATCGCGCGATTCCGCCTAATCAACCAGTATTTAATCACCCATGGAATAGCGGTTGAGTGCGAAGACTAACTTGAAGTTGGCCAAACTATGGCTCGACAGGAAAGAATACGCCAGGCTGACGAAGGTTTGTTTTCCCCCTCTGAAAGCACGCTTGAACTGACGATATCAAAAGCTCCTACGGGATCTGACGAACGCCACCGCCGCCAACGAGAGTGACGACCAATCACAAAAAGGTACCCAACTCCTTGAGATATATGCCTTAGAGATCCAAATGTACAACGAGACGAGGAACTTCAAAAAACTCAAGGTTAGTCCTGCCCCGTGGTATCACACACTCCGGTTAATCACACCAAGTAGGAAATCTACAACGCCGCCACCTCTGTCCGGTCAGCGATACCTCACCCGAGGATCATGGGTGTGATCAAGGAATGCGGAGGGAAGATGTGGATGGGTGAACGTCAGTGATCGAGCCCCTTGCCTCCTGTCATTGGCTTACACCCACCGATAGGTCAATGGAACAAGGCCAGCGAGGACTTCTTCGAGTCATTCCGTAACTACGACGAAGCTGGGTCGCAGCAAAGGATACAGGTCCTCAAGTATCTCGTGCTTGCCAACATGTTGACAGGAAGTGAAGTCAATCCGTTTGACAGTCAAGAGACCAAGCCGTGAGCCTTTAGTCAATGATTTCGTCCCTCGATCAGGCTTAACACAACACCGCCCGCAGTTATAAGAAAGACTCTCAGATCAAGGCAATGACTGACCTTGTCGACGCTTATCAAAGAAGAGAAGTCCACACTGCGGAGAAAATATTACGGGGTGGGCCTCCAGTTGTGATTGGGATGGCGCAGAGCTAATGAATATCGACAGAAAACCGATCTACGATCATGGACGATGCGTTCATCAGGCTGTATATTGGGGAGCTGCTACGCAGTTTGCGGACGCAATACCTCATCGATTTGATCAAACCGTACACAAGACTCGAGTTGTCGTTCCTGGCACAGCAGCTCAACGTGGACAAGGACGAGGTGGAAGAGTTACTCATCGGTCTTATTCTGGACGGAAAAGTTGAAGGGCGGATTGACCAAGTCACCATGCGACTTGAACTTGACAAACAGTTCGTTTTCACGTGCGCTTTTGTTGGTTCGTGCTAACCACACCACTTGCGTAGGCAAAGCCTAGAAAAGCGACGGTACGCGGCGCTTGAGCGTTGGACAGAAGCCCTTGAGACTGTCCATGGTGCAGTTGTTGCGAAGAATCCTTCCGGTGCGAAAGGTGATCCAGGGCTTGAGATGGGCATGGTGGATCCATACAGAAGCGCTTGGCCATAATGTGGGGGGCAAGTTGTGGACAGTTGTATACTAGCGAACGGAATGAACTGAAAGGCTATCATTAATACTCCACCATTCGTTGATGAACCATGGATTCTAGGTGTGATTGGGAGAAGTGGAGTTATGCTAGTGACATGAGCGATGGGTGGACGGGATGAGCTGGTGTAATGGGCTTACAGACTGTCCGTGGAACAATTGGCTTCCAGTCATAGTTCCAGCCAGCTTGTGAGGGCGTATCGGGAGGTGGACGCAATTCTCGAGGGAACAGCCCTCGTATCCTAGCCTCCACAGCCCTCCTCTCCGGACCCCGCAAAGTTTTGGCTAGCTCAACTTCTACCACGCTCCTCGCCCTAGGATCCTCCGGCCGGTTCGCCTCTGCGAACGAGCGGGGATCCACAGCCTCAAGTTCCGCCATCGCCTTGCGCATGCACTCGAATTTTCTCTCCAGCTCGGCATTCCTCTTCCATCGGGTGTGGCGTTTGTGGAGAAGCCAGGCGCGTTCAATAGTTTCGTGGGCTTGAACAGAGGGGATAGCGCGTTGTAGAACGCGACTAACATCTGGCCGCCAAGTGCCAACGGGACTGGCCCGGTTCCGGATGTTCGCCGGATAGAGGATGCGGCGAAGGATTTCTTTTTTGGGGTCGGCAACGACCTCCTTGCGGCCGGCGTAACGCACCGAAGTCGCAGAGATGCGGAGTGGGAGGTGCTCGCACCGCTTGGGAAGGAGGGAGAGGGACATGAGGTGTTTTGATGCGAAGGGACTCCGCCGGGTCCAACATCCAGCACGGAAGCGTTGATGTTGCCATTTCGAGCGATTTTTCCCACCACCAGACCCTCTCAGGTCACAACAACGAGCGAGCCACAGGACACCCGACCCTTGGCTCTCTCTGTCGCACGGGATCAGCAAAAGTCGCTGGCTCTGTGCTCAACCCATCGCACACAACACTTCTCGCCAACTACTACGGCCACTTAGTCAGCTGGCGCGCGCCATCGTTCCGAACCCCGTGTACTATCATCCGTCATGCAGCGGGAACAGGCTCGAAGAGGCTTCACGATATACGTTATCCTCATCCTGTGGATGCCCTTCCGTGTGCTGACACCGCCTTTGTCTCTACTAGTCACCAAAAAGTCGTCTTGGAACTCGATTTCGGGGGAGCACTCTGGGTGAGTACCCCGCCCTGCTGGCGCATCGTCCACGACCCTCATCCCACTCGAATCGCGCCCAGGGATACACGGAACTACGAATAAATCCAACAACCAAGGATCTAAGGACCGTTCACCTTCATTCGAGACAATGTGGTACGCGTCTCCGATCCCGTTTCAGCACCTGGGCACTCTGACCAACCACCTCTCCGCAGTCATCCAGTCAGTCACAGTCGCGTCGTATCCAGCAGAGTTCGTCCACTATGACGCAGTCGCCAATCTCAACGTCTCCAATCCCTCCGACTGCCACCGGTTCTCTGAGCTGAAACGCAAGCTGTATTCGGCACTTGCTGAAGGAGATGAAGGAGAGCTTTCAATCGCCATACCAAAGGAGGTGCCTATTCGGCTAGTGCCCAAAGAGAATCGCAGCCAGGGCTACGGAGACGGTGTGTCCGCTTATTCCTGACCAGCTATCACTTCTGATCAGCACCCCAGCTTCAACCCCTGAACCACAAACCCCAGGACCTTCGGCGCAAGGAACCCAGAGCTCAGGGCCAGAGTATGAGGAAATCCTGATCAAAATTGTGTACAGTCTGCGGAATCCAGTTGATGGAGTGCAGTTTATGGTACCAACTGACTCGTACCCATACGTGTGTCCACCACCATACCTCGAGGCACTAATTCCCTGACTAACGGCGCGAAATTTCAGCGGATCCCACACGTGTACACCACACCATCCTCCCCGGACGCTGCGCGATGTTGGATTCCCTGTGTAGATAGCATCTACGCGAAGTGCGCCTGGGAGTTTGAATTCATTGTCCCGAGTTATCTGGAAGAAAGAGAAGAACTTCCAGGCTTACTCGACGATGAATTTGATTATCCAGATGATCGAAACAGAACAGTCGTCGTTTGTAGTGGGGACTTAGTTGAGCAGGTACGTGTAGTTGCAATGCAAATAATGTTTTCTCATCCAGAGATAGGTCGCGCACCCTAACAACTCCAGCAAAACCATCTTTTTGTTCAGTCTCCTCGTCCCCACATCGGCCCAACATATCGCGTTCTCGGCTGGTCCATTCCACGTCCTACCCCTTCCACCCGATGCCGCCGAGGAAATTTCTAGCGCACGACCACCACCCCTCATGCATGCATTTTGTCTCCCAGGCCAGGAGAGCCAGCTTGCTACAACTGTTGCCTTCTTGCGCGGTGCCATGAACTTCTACCAAACCCACTTCAACTCTTATCCGTTCGGTTCATATAAACTTGTATTTGTCGAAGAGCTGCCGACACAGAGGTCTGACAGCGCGACACTGGCGCTAGTGTCGACGGACCTCTTGCATGGACCGGACGCGATCGATCAGGTCTACGAGGCTCGTCTGTGTCTTAGCCATGCGTTAGCCTGCCAGTGGATGGGGATAAACATGCAGCAGAAGAACTGGTCTGATCTCTGGCTCGTGAATGGACTGGGACTGTATATGACCGGGTTATTCTTGTGCAAGCAGTTTGGCAACAACGAATACAGGTTCAGGCTAAAGAAGGATATGGAACGCGTAGTGGAGTCGGACCGCGGTGCCATGCCTCCTATCTGCCGACCGAATAACCCTGAACCACCGGACGCTGCCGCTATCCCTTTCATCAATCTGAAAGCCCCACTCGTCCTACACATCCTGGATCGCAAGCTCGGAAAGTCCGGAACTTCTGTTGGCCTTCCACGTGTCCTCAATAAGATATTCCTCGAGGGTGTAGTTGGCGACACAAACCTTTACATCTCCACTCACTCGTTCCTTCGTATATGTCGCAAGGTCAGTGGAGTGGACCTGAGGACGTTTGCCGACCAGTGGATATATGGGAGTGGTTGCCCAAAATTCGGCTTCTCTGCGGTGTTTAACCGGAAAAAGATGGCTGTGGAGATTTCGATGCAACAGGAATGCCCGGCCCACATTTTCCACGAGAAGAATGACCGGAGCAAGATCATTCATAAACCCGTTCCTTTCTTCGAGGTGAGGCAATTGCATGGTTTCCGCCCACAACACTCTTATTAATTACACTTTTCCGACAGGGCCAAATGACCATCCGTATCCACGAAGCAGACGGCACGCCGTATGAGCACGTCCTTGACATCAGGTCCCCGTATAAGCGATATGAAGTCCCATTCAATACCAAATACAAGCGCGTACGCCGGAACACAAAACGTTATCTTGCACGTCAGGCTGCAGCACAGGCAGCAGCAGAGGGAGACGCCGAGGCCGCCGAAGCCATGGGGATGATTGACATGGGGTTTGGATTGGAGATTTGGGAGAACGAGAAGGAGCGAGAGAACTGGAGGGTCGCGGATTGGACCGAAGAAGAGGAACAAAGCATGTCCGGGGCAACCTACGAGTGGATTCGTATGGACGCAGACTTCGAGTGGATCGCCACCATTGCGTTCGAGCAGCCCGATTTCATGTGGGTTTCGCAACTCCAGAGGGACCGCGATGTTGTGGCCCAGCTTGAGGTTCGACCATTGACGTGCAAGTTTCCAGCCCATACTGATTCAAGCTTAGGCTGTGCGTGCACTAGCCCGTCGCCCAACTGCAATTGTTTCTAGCACCCTGACAAAAACAGCGCTTGTTGCCAACTATTTCTTCCGAATACGTTGCGAGGCTGCTTTGGCATTGGTCCATGTAAGTCGCACCCAGATACCTCGTGATCAAAATTAACGCGCCTGCAGTGTGCAATTCAGAAGCTCGAATTTTTGGGCCTCTTTCACCTTTTCAAACTCTTCTTGCGTTACTGCTACGAGCCCGAGACCCAGGGTCAGGACCTCTTCAGTCATACCTATGTCCCGAGGGCGAATGACTTCACGGATATCGCCGAGTATTTCGTTCGCAAGAGTTTGCTCGTCGCCATTTCACGGGTTCGCTTTGGTGACGGCAAAACTCCTGTAATTGTCCGCCGTTTCTTGATCGACCAGCTACGCTACAACGATAACACATCCAATCCTGTAAGCGCATTCCTCCTGATCATGCTGGCCTACCGTTGATTCACGCCCATCCAGTACTCTGACGCCTTTTATATCTGTACAAATATCTCCGCCCTGGCTGCTGCGGCACTATGTACGACGGCCCCCGAACGTGGCGAACTTACACAATCGGAGACAGTTGTGGAACAGACCGCCGAAGACATCGAGCTGATCAACAAGGCAATTGCCGAAGTTGACCGTTACCGCAACATGGACCGGTTGATCCCCTCCTACCACAACGTTGTTACGATTGCTGCCCTTGAGGTAGGGGTGTACCGTACGGAAGACCGACATCTGCTGATTTTCCATGCTCCAAGTTTAACCTCATGCTCAGCACCGCTGGAATGATATCGATTGACACCCGCGTCTTCTTCCCGCTAACCAGGTGCGTTTTACACAGATCAGCCGGTTCACCCCCCTGACGGAGTCCTGCAGAGAGGGGAACTCCACACAAGTCAGGATGCTGGCTTTCGACGCTCTCCTGATGACGAAGTGGTACACCCCGAAGATCATGAAATACATATTCGCGATCATTGCAAACGACCCCTCTCGTGTCATTCGGAGACACGTCGCCATCAACGCATGTCACAGCCTCGCTCTTTTGGTGTACATGGGTGAAATGAAAGGATCGTCCAAGGACGCTGAAACCCTGTTGATCGAAGAGGACGGTTCAATACCGGAGAACAGGAAGGAGAACAAGAAGAGTGACGTAGAATTGATGTTGAAGGTGCTGCGGAAGGACAAGGAGGTGGGGAAGAATGACATGCTCCGAGAGTTCCTCATGCCACTGCTTTTGTGGGTGATCTCCCATGCGTGAACCTTCAGGATTCTGACCCTCCGCACCAGGTCCTGGGACGCTGATCAACAAGCCCGATGGGCAGTTTTGAAGCTGGCTGATTTGGTTCTCCGAGGTGGCGAGGAGGCCCCTCCGAAGATCACGATCCAACTGCCGCCAACACCAGTGATGGAAACCCCCCCGTCCCCTGTGGTTAGGATTCAGCCTGTCACGCAAAGAATCATGAAGACCGGTCCCACGCCAGCTCCCACCCAGGGTGCTTCGTCCACTCCCAAGATCAAGTTGCTCTCCTCAGGTCTGCACAGGGAATCCGCCCCCAAGACACCCACCGTCCCTCAACGGAAGGGTAGCTTTGCCGTCCCTCCCCCCAAACGCCAGAAGCCGGAGAAGGACAAGGACAAGAAGAAACCTGTTCCGAAATTCCAATCCTCTGGAATGTCGGTGTACGACTTGGGTGCTTGCAGGAACGCTCTGAAGAAACTGCAAGCGCACAAACGTGCTAGACTCTTCCTCCAACCCGTGGATCCCGTTCGTGATAGGGCCCCAGAGTGAGGCATCAGCCAACCTGCGCACCAACGTTGACTGACGTCCACCTAGTTACTTCAAGGTCATCAAGAACCCTATGGATTTGAGCACCATGAGTGCCAAGCTCAACAGTGGCCTTTACAAAGACCGGGCCGGCTTCGAGGCTGATTTCCGGCTCATGGTCAACAACTCGAAGACCTACAACCCCCCAGGAACTTACGTTCACGGAGAAGCAGTTGGATTGGAGCAGTTCTTCGATAAGCGTCAGCCTGGAGCCCATTCAACCCTCACTTTCTCTATCGCTAACATTCTGATTAGAATGGGCTCGTATCAACAAAACTCTCGAGTCGCACAAGAATGCACATCCTTCCATGCCTCCCCCTCCCCCTCCCCCTGTAACCCCTGCGGTGAAAACAAGTAAGGATAGGGAACCTGGCCCAAAGGGACAAACGATATCCATCCCCGGTCACAAGTCAACCCCGGCGGCGGGCTCGCGTCCGACGATAAAGCTGAAGATTGGGAGTGGAACGCATGACAATGGTCCAGTCAATGGTGTGGGTTCCAAGACCCCGGCCAGACTAAAGAAACCCGTGGATCCCACCCCTTCCAAGCCTCCACCACCATCAAAACCGCCCACGAAGGAGGACCCCAAGGTTTCTGCAAAGCCTAAGGCGAATGGGGTCACTCACAATAAAGGGGAGAAGCGGAAGAAAACCTCGGACACAATCTTCTCTGATGACGACATATTGGCGAGTGCGGCACCTCTGAAGAAACGCCCATCTCCTTTACTCGGCCCAACTGCCGGGGGTCCGTCCACCCCTTCACCGGCGCCTTCCCAACCCCAGCGCAACGGTTCTGGTATGATGCTCAAACTGAAGGCTCCTAAACCCACTGTCTCCCCACCAACGTCATCACGCCCTGAGCCATCACCGCCTTCAGAACCAACCCGCAACGGGAAAGGGAAAGAACCAGAGGGGAGGGGGACGTCCGTTGGCCCGAAACCCAAGGTCCCTGCGTCGACGCCCGTCAACGTGAAACGTTGTAAGGATGTAATGAAGGTTCTGCAGAAGATCCCAGATTCCGCGATTTTCGCTCGGCCCGTTGATCCTACAGCGGACGGCTGCCCCACGTACGATGGCTTCCTGTTGCATTGTCTCCGATGGTGGAACTGACTCCTGTCCTCCGCCAGGTATTATGACGAGATCAAGAACCCTATGGACTTTGGAACAATCAACCAGCGCCTCAACCAGAATAAGTATGATACGATGGAGGATTTCAAAGGCGATGTGATGCTCGTCTTCCGGAACTGCCGACAGTTCAATCCTGCGGGTACCTTCCCCTACATCTGTGCGGACAACGTCGAGGCAGCGTTCACCAAGGAGTGGACCAGGGCGATGGAGAAGAAATTGGAATGGGGGGAGAAGAGGAACTTGCAAGGCGTCCTTAGTCAGCTGATAAAAGAAGACATGTGGGTTATCACCCCCCTCTTGTTCGTCCCACCACTAACCGCTTGCCGTTCAGTTCATTCGTCTTCCGAGTACCGGTTGACCCAGTGTTGTTGCAGATCCCGACTTACTTCGACGTCATCCCGAAGAAGGACGCGCGGGATCTGAGCACGATCAAACAGAAACTGGATGCCGACAAGTACGATTCCGCGGACGGTCTGAAGGCCGACATCGATTTAATGATCAACAACGCCATCGTTTTCAACGGCGTTGATTCTGAAGTCGGTCAGATTGCTATGGCGGTGAAGAAGAGGTTTTACGAGTTGTTCAACATCTCCAAGTCAAAGAAGAGGAAGGAGGGGGAGACAAATGGGCAGCCCGCGAAGAAGTTGAAGTTGAAGTGATGGTATTTTTATTTGTATCGACATGGGGGGGGAGAGGTTTCACGTTCATAATGCTTTCGCTTGCTTCGCTTTGCAGTACATGTTTTAATCCTTTGCACATTAGTTAGTTATAATGAACCCCGTGAAGGGACTTCTACAATGTCAAGCAGACCGATACATGAAGCAAGTTGTGATACTGTTACAGATGAGTGAGGTGGATGTAAAAGGGGTCACGCATTCTGCTGAAGGAGTCTATCTCTCTCTGCCCTGTGAATATCCGCTGTGGTCTTGGAATCGACGATCTCTTTTATGCGTTGGATCGTTCTCGATCCATTCCTGTCGGCGCCAAGAGTGAAGATATAACAGGATTCTTTGGAATATCTTCCTCCAGTCAGGGACACAGTGAGAGGGGTCACCTAACCCGGCGGAGTTAGGGAATGGAGCCCGTTATGATGATGAAGCAGGAGGAGCGAAACCGGTGATCTCACATGGGCGACGACCTTCCCCGGTGACTCAACTATTTCTATAATTTCGAACTACAGAAGACTGGTTAGCACTGAAAATGCATGGATACGATCATCTTGAAATGATGGCACCTTCACCTCTCGGTCCGGATTGGTATCCAAAAGTGTCTTATATTCGGCTTTTGTGCGTGGTGCTTGTGCCAAAGATGCTGGCCACAGTTCGTAGATGAGGGTGTCCGACAAGAGAGAGAACGCGGCGTCGAGGTTTCTGGCACTCAGGCGGTCGAAAAACTTGAGTACGAACTGAACCTGCGGGGTATCGAGGCCTTGCTGGGACGCGCTTGCCATGTTTTGGTATCTTCGGTGGGGGGAGGTTGGGGTATCGACTTCAGTGGGAGAGTTGGGTTTTATATGCGAGACGGCCGGGGCGTTTACGCAACGTACCAATCCCGTACGTTCGACAGGCTTGAGAAAAGGATAATAATTTCTTGCAGGTTTCTTTCCACTTTCCCACTCAACAAAACATCGGCGGAGGCAAGATACGAACAATTAGTCGTGTCGAAAAGCCCCGCTATACCATCTCCGGCATGATTAAAGCTCAAGGTTGAAGCTAAGCGCGAGTGTGTGAGTTCGGGTTCTGACCACGACCGTGGCCTAAGGAGCGACACCTCCGACCATTGATCGCCGGTCGGTCCCATGGGTGGGCGTGCCTAGTTCACGCTCCACTCGACCTTCTTTAGAACGTTCCGTTCGTGACAAAGACTGCCACGAAGAATGGAGGCGGCGTCGCAATGATGTCATCCCCGCTCCTCCGTTCTCCTCCGCCGATAAGATTGGGGGGACGTTCAGCACAGCTGTCTTCCTGTTTTCGAGGGCGCTCGACGCGGTACCGGGGTTTGTGGGACGTTGTGGAAAACCGGAAGATCCTCGACTAGATGAAGGATAGCGTCGTATATTGGCAGCGACACCCTCTATGAATGAAAACCACCAGACCGACCTCAAGTTCCTAGTCTTCGGAACTCGCGATCGCCGGCTGAGGTGTCCCGGATGGAAAGAACCTCGGGGTTGTTTGGAATGTGTGCGTACTACCCTTCGAAGCCTGAGTGGGTCCTCTGACGGTGTGTGTGATAACTCGAAATTTGCAGCGCCACGAATACTGAATGGCCCTTCGCGAGACAGATCGATCAGGGCAAACGATAATTCATCCAGCACAAAGGACCATGGGAAGGTCGTCTCGGCACAAGACCGGCACCGGTTCCGCGGGACCCCCTCACGCGACGCGTAGGGTCAGATCTTCGATGGATCGGATGTCGGACGAGGACGGTGTGATTTGGGACCGCAGGTTTGGTGCGAACCTATATGGGGAGGCAAAACCCGATGCATCCAAGGGCCTTACCTAATTGCTACCAAGGAGCCTCTTAGATGCGAGCCAAGGTGTACACGGAAACCTACGGTGCATCGTTTGCCCAACAGGTATTACGCCGTCGTTACATACACTTTATGCCATCAATGCAATATGCGTAAGTTCACTGGGCACTATGGTCAGCATCTGTGCCACAAAAACAAAGTATCTTTGGGGAGACGTACTTCTGTACTTGTTGTCCCACCTTCAGAGCACCGTAAATCCCTTCTTCCTCTACATCAGTCCTGCCTAGGTTGATGGCGTCGGCTCGCCTGGCACGTGCCTTGGCCGCCAACTCTGGAATAGGTACAAGGTCGTAGTCGGGGGAGAGATGCCAGAAGAACGTAGAAGATATTCGGATCAGCGGGCGATCCGGAAACTGCGCCTTCCTCGCTTCGATGGTCTATTCGTTCGTTAGACCATGCGAAACACCAGTACAATCGCAAGATATTGATAGTACCTTCAAACTGGCGTCGTTAATGACAACTTCATGGAACCCAGCCTTGACGAGGCCACCCGTGATATGTTCTAGCTGTTTCCCGGCTTGCACAAGTAGATACCTGCCGGTGGTAGGAAGCTTAACGGGGATGCGTTTCCCAGTGTTCCTTGCCCAGATGTTTAGCCCGGGGTACCTCGATCGCCCATGGATTGTTAAGAAGTTAAGGTCCGTGTGAAAGCCCGCCAGTATCGTGTCCTTCTTGCCGTATTTGACCAGGTCGGATGCGGTTGGAGCGAGAAGGTGGGACCTTTTAGTCCATCAGTGGGTAGGTCATGACATGAATAAGTAAAAGGACGCTCACCCATATTTTCCTGCCTCCGAGAATGTTTTGGTGGGGATACCAAGGCCGGCTGCAATCATGTCTGCGACATCTTCGACCCTGGAATACTGTCAGATGACCGGCGACTATAGGACGTCCGATTATAGGGGTCTTACGCGTTCTTCATTGACTGGCCCCATTGCTGCATGACAGGCGTCCAGCGGTCCTTGATGTGGGAGGTGTTTGGGACAACGTTCTGCGCCTTGGCAACAGGGAAAGCGGTTTCATACGGCGGCTGTTCAGCCATCCGCCAAAAAAATCGACATTTTGGGTCCGGTAAATGACCGCTGATGTCAAGTGGCCGTTCCTCGGGATTCAGACGGGTAATGACCTTGAGACAAGGTTCGTCGACAGCACATTTCGGCTTCTCGGTGTTCTCCAGGGTAACGCCGACCTGGTAACTCAGCTCTGGACGCTCGTCGGCCTTGAGAACCTCGGCTGGCTGAGCAAAGTAGTCCTCGATAAGGTCGAGGAAGGTGCTGTTGTCCTCCTCCTTTACCCGGGAGTCCCGCACGATGAGGGCACCGTATGTGATGATCGCGGTAGCCGCCTGATCGAAGGGGAGGGTTAGACGTTAGCTGGTTCGGGCGGGGTGCGCTGGGACGCTGGGCTGACCTTGTCGCACTCGACGAGAGCAGCGGGACCGCCAGCGCGGAAGAGATCGATGTCGATTATTGGGAGCGTTGCGGTCGAGTCGGCCATGTTCGGGAGGACTGAAGAAGGACCCGAATGAGGAAAGAGGGTGGCGAACCGCCCACCACGCTTTTTGACTCACGGCCGACTCACCACCCCTCAGACCACTACCACCACCATCCACCCGCAATGATCAAGGCACGTCTCACCCACCTGCCATCCGTTCCAGTCCTGACCCCACCACAGATTTGGAGCATGAAGAAGACCGAGGAGGCGGCGGCCAAGAAGAAGCCAAAGACCAGTGCCGCTCAGATTCGTGTCCAGAAAGGTGGGTCTCATCCACCTCTTGCCTCCGTCTGACAGTAACTCAGGCGCATCTATTTTCCAGACTTGACAGAACTAGATCTCCCATCGACCATGCGGACCCATTTCCCAGATCCTACTGACCTCCTCAACTTCACCCTCACCGTTACCCCAGATGAAGGTGCGATAGACGGACCATTACCGCGTGTCCCTTGCAGATGCTTAGCGAGAGCTATCATACAACAAACCTTCATGTTGCTGACCAACTCGTGTGATACCCCCAGGAATGTACAAGGGCGGCGCTTTCGTCTTCTCCTTCGTCATCAACACCAACTATCCTCATGAACCCCCCAAGGTCAAGTGCACGCAAAAGGTGTGTACTCACAGGGTTACCTAAGAACCCCGTTTCTCATCCGATCTCAGATCTACCATCCGAACGTGGATTTGGAAGGAAATGTGTGCTTGAACATCCTGCGGGAGGACTGGAAGCCTGTGCTGAACCTCAACTCCGTCATGGTCGGCCTCCAATACCTGTTCCTGGAGCCGAACGCAGACGACCCACTGAACAAAGGTGCGGTGTTCGCATGTCGGCGTTCTAGCTCTATCTGACACGACCCTATTATCACCTTCAGAGGCGGCAGAAGATCTCCGACGTGGTCGTGAGAAGTTCGTGTACAACGTGAAGAACTCGTTGCGGGGAGGCAATGTCAACGGAACCACCTACGACAACGTGTTGGCCAATTGACCCCCAACCCCTCTGTCCTGCCACCCTGTCCTTTTTTGATATCTAGCATTGCATTATATGGACGGTATAGACTGCACGTCGTACTGTAATAATCAGCTTTCCACCTTCGATTTCTATCTCGCGTGAAATGAACACAGCTCGGATCCTATCCTTTCAGAATGAGGAGGCCGCACCGCGCGCTAGATAGACGCCCATAACATACCCTTTTCCTCGATCACTGCCCGGTTCCGTTTCCCTCATAAAGAACGACAGAATGTCACAGCCTGGTCAGAAACAAACCAAGAAGCAGAAGAAAGCACTCGCTTTCAGGACACGACAGAAGACAAGCAAGAAGAAGGACCTGGACGACGAACAAGATGCCTTGGATTTCCCCATTGAGGAGAATCAAGATGTGGCTGGGCTTGCGGATCTACCGCTGGAAACTGAAGAGGTCTCTGCAGGCGGTAGGTCGGGCGGTCGGAAGGGCAAGGCAAAGGATGGTGGTCAGCATCAGCCTCAACCTGAGGGCTCGAAGAAGCGGAAGAGGGAGGGTGAGGAGGTGGTGGTGGAGAAGCCGCGAAAAAAGTCGAAAGCTCATCCAACGGTCTCGGCCCCGGGTGTCGAGGACGACGACGGTCAGAAGGTGGCGGAAGTAAAGGAGAGGGCACAACCTCAACGATTTATTTTATTCATCGGTACGTTCGGATTAGGATTGAGCTCAAAGCTAGCCTCATTCGCGACGGCCGCAGGCAATCTGAAGTACTCCACAACAAAGGATGCCATCCTTTCTCATTTCTCCTCTTGTGGTACGGTATGTCCACGACTGGATTTTTCCACAATCACTCACATCCTCGCTTCAGATCCACCACCCACTGTCCGATTACCTACACCTAAAACCACACAACCATCATCCAAGTCGAAAGGATATGCATTTCTCCAATTCACCGATAAGAAACCCCTGCAACAAGCTTTACGATTACATCATTCCGAACTCGAAGGAAGGAAGATCAATGTCGAACTAACAGCCGGTGGAGGAGGAAAGAGCGAGCACCGTGTCAAGAAGCTTCAAGAACGGAATAAGGGTTTGCACGAGCAGAGGGTACCGCACTTTCAAACTGTGTCCTTCCTATACCTTATTGATTTTCTTCCTTTTAGAAACGTCGAATAGAGAAGTGCAAATCTGCCGCAACAGACGCAGGAGAGGTCGATCGATCTGAGCTAAGGGCACTCGAACGCCCTCAGCGATATTCCACCACGTCAGGTTTCGGCCAAGCTCCCAGCAACAAGAAGACGTGGTCGATACCCGCCGTGGAAGACCAGGAGGCGCCAAAGAACTCCAAGAAACGGAAGCGACCAGCGAAGCCAAAGGATCAGGGGACCGGTGTAAACTCGATTCCAGTCTATTAATCACCCGCATGTACCTTTCGTTCTGCCTTACGGACCCTGGGACAGCCCAGATCCTGTACAGACCATTATATCCTTATAAGCGACCCCACGTCTTTGTTTGCGGCGCACTCAGAGCCTTGGAAGAGCAACACGCATCATTCCCTCGAGTGCCGAGAGAGAGGACGGTTTGTACGGTGGATAGCGAAGTTCAAGGATAGGTTCAACCCTGGATCAGCGTCAGCGGACTGTAGACCACTTGACCAACGCCTGAAAAACCCACTCTGAGGGCACATTCATGAACGACTTTTTGTGTGTGAACATATCAAAGCTGTGCTTTCCGAAGTATGCCCCATCTAACCCTCGTCAGGTCATACGAGACGAATAGTTGAATTATCTCGCACTCACATCCAGATTCCCCAACGCCTCCAAACGGAAGCTCGTGGACTAAAAGTTGTGCGGGGGCGTGACCAGTTGCCAGTCAATCATCGGATGAATATGGCAAGATCGCTTCTAGTCACTCACCGTCCAGTTGTTGGACGCAGTCATTTTGGACGAGAGTCCCACACCTAACTCCGCGAAGGACTAGGGTTGGTCGTGTCAGATTCGCGCCGCATGTGGTGGCGATGAGACTCCTCACATTTCTCCCTCAGTTCTCGTTGGTTCGTGAACAAATACGTAGCCAGGGGTGAGGGGCTGTGACACATAGATGATATCATACCTGCTGTGTAGTGAAACGACTGACGCTCACCTGTTGTGTATGATATTGTAAGCCTCGTCGACCGACTCCACGGGCACGATGGGAAGCAGCGGGGCGAAAATCTCCCTAATGTCCTTAGTCAGTATCCCGTTGAGTGTGCTCAATGAAAACCTTACTCTTTCACGAGAGGGTCGTCAGCGGGGACGTCTTTTAGAACTGTCAACTCAATCTTGTCCTCGTTGTGGCCACCACCGAGTATCGTTTGTCCCTTGGAGTCCGCTAATAGATTTAGCACTCGTTTGTGGTGATTCCCGTTGACGATTTTGCTCATGTCCGGGGTGTCCAGAGTTCCGTTTGGGAAATAGGTCGAGTAAATTGACTCTATGGCCGTCACGAATTTGTCTTGTAGATGTCGTGGAATTAGCACATGGTTGGGTGTAACACAGAGTTGCCCGCTATTCTGTTTCTTTCTGGGGGGGGGGGGTTAGCCTTTTCTGGGTACGACATCGGAGATTCGCGAAGAAAATGTACCCCCAGAGTATTCGTTTTGCCGCCAGGTCGAGGTCAGCATCGTCCGCGATCACAGCCGGTGACGCCCCACCAAGTTCCAAGGCACAAGGGGTGACATATTTTGCAGCTGCTGACGCAACAACCTTACCAACTTCACAACTTCCGGTGAAGAGAATGAAATCCCACTTCAACGATAGGAGATATGAGGTTTCTGGAACAGCCCCCTTTACGACAGCGTAAGCGCTTGGATCGAGGTACTTTGGAAACAAGTCGGCGAGGGCGTTTGACACGTTGGCTGACACCTCAGATGGCTTGAGCACCACAGGACATCCAGCTGCGATCGCGCCCACCAGCGGGAGCAAGGAAATAACAACAGGATAGTTCCATGGGCTAGGAACGAGGTCGAAGCGATCGTCAATGAGATACTCCGGCATGAGACAAAACAAAACACCGACGAAATCATCAAGGCAACGCCCTTTGGACTTGGATGAAGGGAGATGTCGAACGACTGGCGCCATTCTGGGACCGATGGCCTTTCAGGGGTCGTCCACTCCTCCAGCTTTTCGATGGCAGTTTTGCAGGCAGTTATGATAGGGAGGACCTCGGTGATGGCTTCTAGCTTTGGCTTGCTGAGATCCACCTGGAGTGCCTCATAAAGTTGCTCATAATTTTCTTGAACGAGGAGCGCAAGCTGGAGGAGCTGTTTCCGGCGGTACTCAAGCGGGAACGTCGTTCCATCCTTGTAGGTAGTCTGGAGTCGAGAGTATACCTTGACGGAACGCCGGGACGTCAGAATACCGCCCTCTAATCATATGGCAGGAAGCGAGGGGATGTACCTCGTCGATGTGCGGGTACGAAGACATGATAGGTTGGTTTAGGACTGACGGGGAGGGAGAGAGGCGTTATACTGAGCGATCATAAGTTGGGCAAGATATATCTCTGAATCAATGACCCGGAAGGTGGCTGGGGTTTCCAAACGTCCCTTAGAAGTCCTCGGATGTTCATTTATGCGTCCATCCACATGAAATGATGGTTATGAATTCGTGGGTGGTCACCTGCGGGAAGCTGAGTACTTGAGACCTTGGGCGGTCACATTGAATTGGCGGCGACAATCACAGGAACAATGTCGTCCTGAGAACAAGTAAAGTCGGTCATCGGGGATGTGGCACGCCCGAGCTGTACCTAATCAGCGAGCTCCACGGGAGCAACCACTTCCATGCGATCATCCAACTAGGTAAAATGGACGATTGACAGGAGTGATGGAAGCAGTAACAGTAGGATATGTAAGATCGCCTTCACTCCGCCTGAGCATGCGGCCCCCCTCACTCGCATCTCTCTACTAGTGTTGCATACTTCTTCTTCAAAACACCCTCGACTAGCCCCTTCAAATGCACGGCCATCCTGCGAACGGCCTCAGGCCAGTGAGCCAAATAGAGGCCGTTGTCCGTGGTGACTGCAGACGCGATATTAGTGGCCGTCATCCGAGGCCGTGGTAGGAATTCAAAAGGGACGTACCGTCAACCACGGTGGACCCCGGTAGCCACGAGGCGATCCTTTGCAGATCGTCACTCTGCATTTCGGATAGTACTGGCAGCACGCGCGATATATCCCCACTCGAAGCTTTCTTCAACAGCAGCTCTCTGCGTATCCATCCGACGTGGTCCGACACGCTCCCGGTGTTTGAATACACTGGACTCTTTTTTATGTTTCTTATCGAGCAGTTCAGCGAGTTGGAGCACCGTGGGCTGGCAGTGGAGCGGTTAGAATCTGGAAGGGGGAGACATGTCTGGCGTAGGCTTCGTACCTGATGACCTCGCATAGCTGAAGTGCCGCCAGGACTTCACCTGTGTTCGTGGCCCCTTCCACCCCGAGATGCCATAGGATCGGCAACCACGAGAGAACCTCTTCGTCAAACTCGGAACTTGATACCTCTTCGACTGTATCGGCTTCAATCAAATCCTCGATCCGGCACCTCCGCTCCGCGAGCTGCACGCTCGCAGCTTTGCTCGGGTCCACGACGTCATCATCATCCGAACGAGCGTCACACTCATCACCGCTGTCCTCCCGACTCAGATCGAGTCTGCCAAAATGCGAGGACACATCCACGGTGACTCGTTCCGCCTCTTGTAGGATCGCGAACAGATTGGCTTTCTGATCCGCCGGTAACGCATCAAGGGCCGGG
>Ga0307511_10000238_pt1 | contig 56455 bp, 52 predicted proteins | sample 13_EM_MG_FD_200266 | JGI IMG/M metagenome (GOLD analysis project Ga0307511, IMG submission 200266) | Populus trichocarpa ectomycorrhiza microbial communities from riparian zone in the Pacific Northwest, United States - 13_EM | ecosystem: Host-associated > Plants > Roots > Unclassified | place... | reverse complement strand
CAGCCGACCAGCCAGCACCCGAGGCCGGCCGCGAAACGCGGCCACGCCGCAATCGCGTCGCGCAACGCCCGACCAGCCAGGGCCCAAGGCCGGCCGAACATGCGGTCGCACCGCCACCGCACGGCACGGCGGCCAACCGGCCGGTGCCCTGGCCGAGTCGGGAATGCACCGACGCCAGGCTTCAGGCACTCCCTGCGCAAGTCCCCCGATCGCGACCGCACGCCACCGCAGCCGACCAGCCAGCACCCGGGGCCAGCCGCGAAACGCGGCCACGCCGCAATCGCGTCGCGCAGCGGCCGACTGGTCAGGGCCCAAGGCCAGCCGAACATGCGGTCGCGCCGCCACCGCCTGGCGCAGCGGCCAACTGACCTGCGTCCGAGGCGAGTCGAGAATGCGCCGACGGCAGGCGTCAGGCGCTCCCCGTGCCAGTGCCCCGAACGCGCCCGCCCGGCGCGGCGACCGACCGGCCAGCATCCAGAGCCAGCCGGGACATACGCCCCCGTGGCACAGCGGCCAACCGGCTTGTCCCCGGGCCGAGTCGGGAATGAAGCCCCGGCCACCCGACGTTGACGCCCGCCGACCGACTCTCCTCCTCGCCCGGGAAGAAGGCAGGCCCATGACGATGTCCTCGCCGGACACGATGCGTGCTGTACGGCTCTCCGGCCCCGGTCCCGTGGGCAATCTGCGGCCGATCACGCTCCCCCTCCCGCCCGAGCGGGACGGCTGGGTGCGGATTCGGGTCGAGGCGTTCGGGCTCAACCGGTCGGAGTTGAAGCTGCGGCTGGGGGTGAGCGAGGGGGTCAGCTTTCCTCGGGTGCCGGGGATCGAGGCGGCCGGTACCGTCGACGCGGCCCCGGGCGGCAGCGGGCTGGTGCGCGGGCAGAAGGTCGTCGCGATGATGGGGGACATGGGGCGTACCTACGACGGTGGCTATGCCGAGTACACGTCGGTGCCGCTGGCTCAAGTGATCCCCGTCGAGACCGAGTTGCCCTGGGAGGTGCTGGGTGCCCTGCCGGAGATGGTGCAGACCGCCTACGGCTCGCTCACCGTCGGTCTCGACCTGCAGCCCGGCCAGACCGTGCTGATCCGCGGTGGTACCTCCTCGGTGGGCCTGGCCGCCGCCGCGCTCGCCCGCCGGCGCGGCGCCACGGTGCTGTCCACCACCCGGCGCCCCGACCGGCTCGCCTCCCTCAAGGAGCACGGTGTCGATCACCCGCTGCTCGACACCGGCGAAGTCGCCCCTGCCGTACGCGAGTTGTACCCGGACGGCGTCGACGCCGCCCTCGATCTGGTCGGCACCCCGACCCTCCCCGACACCCTGCGCGCGGTACGCGTGCACGGCACGGCCTGCTTCGGCGGCAGCCTCTCCAACCAGTGGACCGTCCGCGGCTTCTCCCCCAACGAGTACCTGCCGAGGGGCGTACGCCTCGCGGGCTACTTCGGCGACGCCTCCGACCTCCCCCAAGAGACCTTCCAGGAAATCCTTGACGCGATCGCCGGCGGCCGACTGGCCTTCCCCGTGGCCCGCGTGTACGAGGGCCTGGAGCAAGTACCGCAGGCCCACGACGACATGGAGCACAACCGCGCCGCGGGGAAACTCGTCGTTCGGGTCCGGCACCACAACTGAGCTACTCGGGCAGCAAGTTGCCTCTCCTCGACAGCAGGAACCTCTTGAAGGCGGCCACCGGGGGTGTGTCCGGGCGGCCGTCCAGCCAGGCCACGCCGATCTCCCGTACCGCCTTCGGGGCCGTGACCGTCAGCTCGGCAACTCCCGGGCGGGGTACGGCCGGTGGAGGGAGCAGGGCCACTCCCAGCCCCGCCGCCACCAGGCCCCGTAGCGTCTCCGCCTCCTCCCCCTCGAAGGCGATCTTCGGACGGAAGCCGGCCTCCGCGCAGACGGCGTCGGTGATGCTCCGGAGGCCGTAGCCCGGTTCCAGGGTCACGAAGGTCTCCTCGGCCGCCTCCGCGAGACGGATCCGCTTGCGGGACGCCAGGCGGTGGTCGGCCGGGACGACGAGGCGGAGCTTCTGCACGTCGAGGCGGTGGGCCACGACGTCGGGGGCGTCGAGGGTCGGGGCGGTCAGCAGGCACAGGTCCAGCTCGCCCGCGCGCAGCCGCTCCAGCATGGCCTCGCCGTAGTTCTGGACGAGGCTGAAGCGGACGCGGGGGTGGTCGGCGCGGAAGGCGCGGATGAGTTCGGGGACGGTCTCCGAGCCGAGGGTGTGGAGGAAGCCGAAGGCGACCTTGCCGGTGGTGGGGTCGGCGTCGGCGCGGACCTCGTCGGCGGCCTTCCCGATCTCGGCGAGGGCGCGCTCGACGGAGGTGAGGAAGGTGCGGCCGGCGGGGGTGAGCGAGACCGTTCGGCCTCTGCGGGCGAACAGGTCGACGCCCAGGTCCTGTTCGAGGCGGACCATGGCCCGCGACAGGGTGGACTGCGGGACCTGCATCTCCTGCGCGGCCCGGGTGACGTGCTCGGTGCGGGCGACCCCGGCGAAGTACGCGAGCCGGGGCGCGAGCAGCGCGACGATGTCTTCTGTGTCACCGGACGGTGACAGGTGAGCCTGTGAGCTGTACTGATGCACCATGGGAACGATTATGGCGTTTCCGTGCATTGGACGGATGAGCGGGAGCGTACGTAGCTTCGAAGCATGTCTCCCGCCGATACCGGGACGTCCACCATCGTGGCCGCCACGCCCCCCGTCCCCGCCGCCTCCACCACTTCCTCTTCCCCCGACTCACGGCTGACGCCTGGCGGTCCCGGTTATCGCCGGATGAGCTTCGCGCTCTTCCTCGCGGGTGTGGCGACCTTCGCACTGCTGTACTCCACGCAGGCCCTGCTCCCGCTGATCTCCGGCGAGTTCGGGGTGGCAGCGAGCGCGGCGAGCTGGACGGTGGCGGCGGCGACCGGCGGTCTGGCGCTGTTCGTGCTGCCGATGAGCGCGCTGTCGGAGCGTTTCGGTCGTCGTACGGTCATGACCGCGTCGCTCGTGGTCGCGGTGAGCCTGGGGATGCTGGTCCCGTTTGCGCCCTCGCTGGGCGCGCTGGTGGTGCTGCGGTTCCTCCAGGGGGCCGCGCTGGCCGGGCTGCCCGCGTCGGCGACGGCTTATCTGGCGGAGGAGGTCCGGCCGAAGGCGCTGGTCACGGCGATCGGCCTGTTCGTGGCGGGCAACAGTGTCGGCGGGATGAGCGGCCGGGTCATCACCGGCTGGGTCGCGCAGGAGTGGGGCTGGCGGGTCGCCCTGGGGGTGATCGGTCTGATCGCGGTCGGCTGCGCGGTCGCCTTCCGCCTCCTCCTCCCCGCCCCGAAGCACTTCACGCCGGGCTCGCTGCGCCCGCGCGTCCTGGCCCGCACGGTCCGCGCCCACCTCGCGGACCCGCTGCTGTGCCGGCTGTACGCGATCGGCGCCCTGTTCATGACGGTCTTCGGCGGCGTCTACACGGTCATCGGCTACCGCCTCACCGAGGCCCCCTTCTCCCTCCCCCAGGGCATCGTCGGCTCGATCTTCCTGGTGTACCTGGTCGGTACGGTGTCGGCGTCCACGGCGGGCCGCCTGGTCGGCCGGCTGGGCCGCCGAGGGGCCTTGTATCTGGCGGGCGGTACGACGGCCGCCGGGCTCCTGGTCTCCCTCGCCGACTCGCTCCCCCTGGTCCTGCTCGGCCTGGTGCTGATCACGGCGGGCTTCTTCGCGGGCCACGCGGTCGCCTCCTCGGCGGTCAGCAAGACGGCCACCACCGGCCGCGCCCAGGCCTCCGCCCTCTACCAGTCCGCGTACTACATCGGCTCCAGCACCGGCAGTACGGTCGGCGCGCTGGCGTTCCACGCGGGCGGCTGGGCGGGCACGGTCGGCGTGGGCGTGCTGGCGGTGCTGGGTGTCGTGACGATCACCGTGCTCGGGTCGCGGGCGGCGCGGGTGGAGCGGGGACTCGCCGCAGCCTGAGCGGTCACATCCGCCCAACCCTGTAGTGAAACCTGCCTGACCTGCGCGTTCAGCCACTCCGGGCGCCATTGTCAGTGGGCTGCGCTACGTTGCGGGGTAAGGGAAGAACGGCCACAGGGGTGGGTGGGCGAGACCATGAGTGACGGCACCGCGACGACGACGGACCTCGACATCAGGCTGGAGAAACACCGTGTCGAGCTGACCGGGTACTGCTACCGCATGCTCGGCTCCTCCTTCGAGGCCGAGGACGCGGTGCAGGACACGATGGTCCGCGCCTGGCGCAGTTACGACAAGTTCGAGGGGCGCTCGAGTCTGCGGTCCTGGCTGTACCGGATCGCGACCAACGTCTGCCTGGACATGCTGACCGCGGGCAACAAACGGGCGCGGCCCGTCGACCTCAGCGACTCCACCCCGCTCGCCCAGGCCGCCCTGTCGCCCCGCCCGGACAACACCTGGCTGGAGCCGATGCCCGACGCGCGCGTGCTGCCCACTGTCGCCGACCCGGCGGAGGCCGCGATCGCCAAGGAGTCGGTGCGGCTCGCGTTCATGGCCGCCCTGCAGCAACTGCCGCCCAAGCAGAGGGCGGTGCTGATCCTGCGCGAGGTGCTGGCCTGGCGGGCCAACGAGGTCGCCGAGCTGCTCGGCACCTCGGTCGCGTCGGTCAACAGCGCGCTGCAGCGGGCCCGCGCCACCCTCGCCGAGCGGGACGAGAAGGCGGCCGACGCGGCCGTCTCCGACCCGCTCGACGACGAACAGAAGAAACTCCTGGAGCGATATGTCGCCGCCTTCGAGGGCTACGACATGGCGGCCCTGACGGCGCTGCTGCACGAGGACGCCATCATGACGATGCCGCCGTTCGACCTGTGGCTGACCGGCCACGACGACATCACGGGCTTCATGACGACGCTCGGCGCCGCCTGCGAGGGCTCCCGCCTGATCCCGGTGGAGGTGAACGGCCTGCCGGGCTTCGCCCAGTACAAGCCGGACCCGGAGGCGGGCGGGTTCAGCCCCTGGTCGGTGCAGGTCCTGGAGATCTCAGACGGCAGGCTCACCGGGTTCCACTTCTTCCTGGACACCAAGCGCTGGTTCCCGCTGTTCGACCTGCCCCTCCGTCTCGAAGCGGAGCCCGACCAGATCGAGGAGGGTGCGTAGTCCGGGGCTGGGCCCGCGGAGCCTGATCCGGCCACCGGCCCGCCGCGCGGTCAGCTCGAGGCGGGCCAGGAGATCGACGGTCCCGAGCCCCGGCGGCCCGGGCCCCACGGTCTCGACCGCGACAAGGACCACCCCGGCGCCGGTCGCCTCCAGCAGCCGCCGTACCTCGTCGCAGAGCCGCACCACCTCGTCACGGGTGACGGGGCGGTTCGGCACGAGTACAGCGGGTGTCATGGCGTCCACGATCGGTAGACCGGGTGGGCGGTCGTAACTCATCGGGAGCGACCGCCTAGGTTTGCTGTATGCCCCACGGATCAGCCCCGCCCTGGATACCCGACGCCCTCCCGCGCGCCGCAGCCGCCGAGGAGGCGCCGTGCAGGGGGTGTTGACCGGGTTCGCGGTCATCGGCGTCGTCATCGCCGTCGGCTATCTGCTCGGCCTGCGCGGCTCCCTCGGCGAGAACGGCCGCGACGTACTGACCAGGCTGGCCTTCAACGTGGCGTCCCCGGCCCTGCTGTTCACCACCCTCGCGCGGGCCGACCTCTCGGTGGTCTTCTCCAGCTGGCTGCTCGTGACGGTGCTGAGCACGGCGGCGGTGGCGGGCGTGTTCGTGGCGGTGGGGGTGGCACGCGGCTGGGGTGTGGGCCGTACGACGATCGGCGCGCTCTGTTCCAGCTACGTCAACTCCGGAAACCTCGGCATCCCGATCTCGGTGTACGTCCTGGGCAACGCCTCGCTGGTGGCACCGGTGATGCTGTTCCAGCTCGTCGTGGTCAGCCCTCTCGCCCTCACGATCCTCGACCTGTCGGGCCGGGGCGAGAAGGATCCCTGGTGGCTACGGCTGCTCACGCCCGTACGCAACCCGGTCGCGGTCGGTTCCCTCGCCGGGGTCGCGGTGGCCGCGTCCGGCGTGCACCTCCCCGGCCCGGTGATGGATCCCCTCACCCTGATCGGCAACATGGCGGTACCGGCCGTACTCCTCGGCTTCGGCATCTCACTGCGCGGAAGCGCGCTGCCGGCACGCGGTGCCGAGCGGTGGCCGGTGCTGCTGTCGGTCGCCCTGAAGTCGGTGGGACAGCCGGCGATCGCCTGGGCGTTGGCGGTGGGCGTATTCGGCCTGCACGGGGCGGCGCTGCTCGACGTGGTGGTGACCTCGGCGCTGCCCGGTGCGCAGAATCTGTACACGTACGCGAGCCGCTACCGCGTGGGCGAGGCACTGGCCCGGGACTCGATCCTGCTGTCGACGATTCTGTCGGTGCCGGTGCTGGTGGTGATCGCGGCACTGCTGGGGTGAGCCGACCCGAAAACCGCCGCGAAACCGCCGCGCACATAACCCGTTGGCGGAGTACTACGGCCGCTGCTACCTTTCCCGTGGCCGTGCGAGAGAACGAGGAGGCGGTACCCGTGAACACATCAACGACATGGGTGCTCTCCTCCGGGGTCACGGTCGGGCGATAGGTCGTCCGGGAGCGCCGTTCTGAGCTCTCCCGAAAGGCACGACCATGGACACGACCCTGCGGTTCACTTCCGAGCAGCGCCTCGACGACGGCGTCCTCGAACGCGAATTCACCCTCGGCGAGACCCCCGGTACCTTGTGGACGCCCGACTCCACCGCACCGGCCCCGCTGATCCTGATCGCCCACAACAACGGCCTGCCCAAGGCAGAGCCCCGGCTGGTGGCCCGGGCCCGGGCCACCGCGGCGGCCGGCTACGCGGCGGTCACCATCGACGCCGCCGGCTGCGGCGACCGTCCCCGTTCCGCCGCCGACCTACAGCTCCGCGCCGACCTCGGCCGGGCGATGCGGGCCGGTGAGCCGACCGACGAGATCTTCGAGTCCCTGGTCGGCCCGCTGGTCGAGAACGCGGCCCCGGAATGGCTGACCACTCTCGACACCGTCCTCGCACTGCCCGAGATCGGCGGCCCGGTCGGGTACTCGGGGTGGACCGCCCTCGGCATCCGCCTCGCGGTGACCGAGCCGCGCATCACGGCGGTCGGCTTCTTCGCCGGGGGCTATGTGCCCCGCGCCCAGCGCGAGGAGGCCAAGCAGGTCACCATCCCGCTGCTGCTCCTCCTCCAGTGGGACGACGAGGGCAATCCGCGGCAGCGGGCCCTGGACCTGTTCGACACCTTCGGCACCGAGGAGAAGACCCTGCACGCCAACATGGGCGGGCACACGGGCACTCCGGCGTTCGAGTCGGAGGACGCTTTCCGGTTCTACGCCCGGCATCTGAAGAAGTAGGGCCGGGCCCCAAGTAAGCAGGAGGGGCCGGGACTTGAAAGCCCGGCCCCTCCCCCGCCCTCACTCAGGCAATGCGCTCCAGCACCACCGGCGAAGCCGTGAACGCCGTGCCCTCGGCGCCGATGTCGTACGAACCCTCGACCGCCTCCAGGGCGTACGCGAAACGCTCCGGAGTGTCGGTGTGCAGGGTCAGCAGGGGCTGGCCCGCTGTCACCACGTCGCCCGGCTTGGCGTGCATCTCCACTCCCGCGCCCGCCTGCACCGGGTCCTCCTTCCGGGCACGCCCCGCGCCGAGGCGCCAGGCGGCGATGCCGATGTCGTAGGCGTCGAGGCGGGTGAGGACGCCGGAGGCCGGGGCCGTCACCACCTGGCGCTCGCGGGCCACCGGCAGTTCCGCGTCCGGGTCGCCGCCCTGGGCCGCGATCATCCGGCGCCAGACGTCCATCGCCGAACCGTCGGCCAGCGCCTTCGCCGGGTCGGCGTCCTTGATGCCGGCCGCGTCGAGCATCTCGCGGGCCAGCGCGATGGTCAGTTCGACGACGTCGGAGGGGCCGCCGCCCGCCAACACCTCGACGGATTCCCGGACTTCGAGGGCGTTGCCCGCCGTCAGGCCGAGCGGGGTGCTCATGTCCGTCAGCAGCGCGACCGTCTTCACGCCGTGGTCGGTGCCCAACCCCACCATCGTGGACGCCAGTTCACGCGCGTCCTCGATCGTCTTCATGAACGCCCCCGTGCCGACCTTCACGTCCAGGACGAGGGAGCCCGTGCCCTCGGCGATCTTCTTCGACATGATGGACGAGGCGATCAGGGGGATCGCCTCCACCGTGCCCGTGACGTCACGCAGGGCATACAGCTTCTTGTCCGCGGGGGCCAGGCCGTCGCCCGCCGCGCAGATGACCGCACCGGTGCCTTCCAGTACGGACAGCATCTCCTCGTTGGAGAGCAGCGCGCGCCAGCCGGGGATCGACTCCAGCTTGTCGAGGGTGCCGCCGGTGTGGCCGAGGCCGCGGCCGGAGAGCTGCGGGACGGCCGCGCCGCAGGCGGCGACGAGGGGGGCCAGCGGGAGGGTGATCTTGTCGCCGACACCGCCCGTGGAGTGCTTGTCCGCGGTCGGGCGGGAGAGGGACGAGAAGTCCATGCGCTCACCGGAGTTGATCATCGCGGCGGTCCAGCGGGCGATCTCGGAACGGTTCATGCCGTTGAGGAGGATCGCCATGTTGAGGGCGGCCATCTGGTAGTCGGCCACCTCTCCGCGGGTGTACGCGTCGATGACCCAGTCGATCTGCTCGTCGCTCAGTTCACCGCGGTCCCGCTTGGTACGGATGACGGAGATGGCATCCATCGACACTTGCGTCATGGCTTGGCTTTCCTTCCGGGCGTTCAGAAAAATGCGCGGCCCCGCCGAGTGAGCCGATGGTCAACTCAGCGGGGCCGTACGGGAGTTACCTGGTGAGATGGTCCGGTCCGAAGGCCTGCGGGAGCATCTCCGAGAGCGGCAGGATGCCCGCCGGTGTCTCCACCAGCAGACCGGGACCGCCGAACTCGTACAGCAGCTGCCGGCAGCGACCGCACGGGACGAGGATGTCGCCCTTGCCGTCGACGCAGGTGAAGTGCGTCAGCCGGCCGCCGCCGGTGCGCTGGAGGTCGGACACGAGCCCGCACTCCGCGCACAGGCCGAGGCCGTACGACGCGTTCTCCACGTTGCAGCCGGAGACCGTACGGCCGTCGTCGACCCGGGCGGCGACCCCGACGGGGTAGCCCGAGTACGGCGCGTAGGCGTGGGACATAGCCTCCCTCGCCTCGGCGCGCAGCTCGTCCCAGTCAACGGCCAACTCGGCGGCGGGCGAGGTCACTTGCCCTGTCCCTTCCGGTACGGCAGGCCGTCCGCCTTCGGCATCCGCAGATGCTGCGCGGACAGCGAGAGGACCAGCAGGGTGACGATGTACGGGCTGGCGCCGACCAGTTGGGTCGGGACCTGGTCGGTGGTGGCGTACCAGACGAACATCAGGGCCGCGACGGCGGCGGTGATGCCGGCGGGGACGTACCGCTTCTTCCAGACCAGGTAGCCGGCGCCGGCCACCAGCAGGAAGCCGAGGAGCAGGATCAACGCGTGGACGTTGGTGGCGCCGCCGCGCAGGTTGAGGCTGTCGGTGTAGCCGAACAGGCCCGCGCCGAGGGCGAGTCCGCCCGGCATCCAGTTGCCGAAGATCATCGAGGCGAGGCCGATGTAGCCGCGCCCGCCGGTCTGGCCGTCGAGGTAGACGTTCGAGGCGACGATCGACAGGAAGGCGCCGCCGAGGCCGGCGAAGCCGCCGGAGATGATCACGGCGAGGTACTTGTACTTGTAGACGTTGACGCCGAGGGACTCGGCGGCCACCGGGTTCTCACCGCAGGAGCGCAGGCGCAGGCCGAAGGCGGTGCGCCACAGGACCCACCAGGTGGCGGGGACGAGGGCGACCGCGATGACGGTGAGCGGCGACAGGTTGGTGACCAGACCGCCGACGAGACCGGCGATGTCGGAGATCAGGAACCAGTGCTTCTCGTTGAGCGTGTTGAGCCAGCTGGAGAGGCCGGGGATGTCGAAGTTGCCGAGCGAGTCGATCGGTGGGGACTGCTTGGCGGAGCCCTCGGAGGTGTCGGCGAAGGTGAACTTCGACAGATAGCGGGTGATGCCCAGCGCCAGGATGTTGATGGCGACACCGGAGACGATGTGGTTGACGTTGAACGTCACGGTGGCGACGGCGTGCAGGACGGCGCCGAGGCAGCCGCCGAGGATGCCGACCACGACACCGGTCCAGGGTCCCCACTGGTAGCCGGCCCAGGCACCGAACCAGGTGCCGAGGATCATCATGCCTTCGAGGCCGATGTTGACGACGCCCGCGCGCTCGGCCCACAGACCGCCGAGACCGGCGAGCCCGATCGGTACGGCGGCACGCAGCGCCGTGGACATCTGGCCGGTGGAGGTGATGCCGTCCGCGCCGGTGATGAGGCGGACGATCGAGGTGAGGATCAGCGCGCCCGCGATGATCAGCAGGAGCACGGGGAGGGAGAATCGGCGTCCGCCCTTGCCGGGCTGCTTCGCCTGCGGCTTGGCGATGGTCGCGGTACTCATCAGGCCGCCACCTCCTTCTTCTCGGAGTTGTTCCGGGCGGCGGCGGCGAGTTCCGCACCGACGCGGCTCTGCTGGCGGCGCAGGCCCCAGGTGCGGACGACCTCGTAGGAGATGACGACCGCGAACACGATCAGGCCCTGCATGATCGTCGCGATCTCCTTCTCGTACGCCACCGGGGTCGCGTAGTCGAGGGCGGGCGACGCCTTGTCGAGGAAGGCCCACAGGAGGGCGGCGAGTGCGATGCCGCCGGGGTTGTTGCGGCCCAGGAGGGCGATGCCGATGGCGGTGAAGCCGAGGCCCTCCGGGAAGGTGAGGCTGTAGGTGTGGCTGTCGCCGAGCAGCAGCGGCAGCCCGGCGAGGCCGGCGACACCGCCGGAGATCAGCATCGCGGTGAGCGTCATGCGCTTGGCGTCGACACCGGAGGCGGCCGCGGCGGTCTCGGACTCGCCGGTGGCGCGCAGGTCGAAGCCGAAGCGGGTGCGGTTGAGGACGAGCCAGTACAGGACGCCCATGATCACGGCGAGGAAGACCAGGCCGTAGACCTCGCCCGTGTCCGCGCCCAGGTCGATGCCGGGGATCCAGCCGGACTTCTTCATGATGCCGGTCGTCATGTTGTTGCCGACCTGGACGCCCCACGTGTTGGTCTGCGTGAGGTAGAGGATCAGGCTGGTCGCGATGGCGTTCAGCATGATCGTGGCGACGACCTCGCTGACCCCCCGGGTGACCTTGAGGACGCCCGCGATTCCGGCCCAGAAGGCGCCGGTGAGGATCGCGACCAGGAGCAGCAGCGGGACCTGGAGGGCGGCGGGCAGCGCCACGTGCGCGCCGACGACCGCGGTCATCACGGCGCCGAGGCGGTACTGGCCGTCGACGCCGATGTTGAACAGGTTCATCCGGAAGCCGAGGGCGACCGCCAGGGCGGCGATGTAGTACATCGACGCCTGGTTGATGATCAGCACCTGGACGTCCGAGTACCCGAGCTGCTGGAGCATCAGGTGGTACGGCTCGATCGGGTTCTTGCCCGAGGCGAGCAGCACGACCGAGGTCAGCAGGATCGCGGCGACAAGCGCCATGACCGGGCCGGCCACGGCGAGGAGCACTCGCTCCTTGTCGAACTTCTTCATCGGGCCTCGTCCTCCGGGGCGGCGGTGTCGTCCGTGTTCTCTACGGTGCTCTCCGCGCCGTCTGCTTCTTCCTCGACGTGTTCGAGGTGACCGGACGCGGCGCCGGTCATGGCCGAGCCGAGCTCCTCGGGTGTGACGGTGGCCGGGTCGGCGTCGGCGACCAGCCTGCCGTCGTAGATCACGCGCAGGGTGTCCGACAGGCCGATCAGCTCGTCCAGGTCGGCGGAGATCAGCAGCACGGCGAGTCCCTCGCGGCGGGCCGCGCGGACGTGGTCCCAGATCGCGGCCTGCGCGCCGACGTCCACACCGCGGGTGGGGTGGGCGGCGATCAGGAACTTCGGCGTGTGGCTCATCTCGCGGCCGACGATCAGCTTCTGCTGGTTGCCGCCGGAGAGGGAGGCGGCGGTGACGTCGATGCCGGGGGTGCGGACGTCGTACTCCTCGACGATCCGGCGGGTGTCGGCCTGGGCGCCCTTGATGTCCAGCCAGACGCCCTTCGCGTTGGGTGTCTCGGTGACGTGGCCGAGGATGCGGTTCTCCCACAGCGGGGCTTCCAGGAGGAGGCCGTGGCGGTGGCGGTCCTCGGGGATGTAGCCGATGCCGGCCTCGCGGCGCTTGCGGGTGGCCCAGGGCGTGATGTCCTCGCCGAGGAAGGCGATGGTGCCGGAGTCGGCGTTCCTCAGGCCGATCAGCGCGTCGATCAGCTCGGTCTGGCCGTTGCCCTCGACGCCGGCGATGCCCATGACCTCACCGGCGTGGATGGTGAAGGTGACGTCGTCGAGGACGCGCTTGGCGGCGCCGCCGAGGGCGGTGTCGCCGACCAGTCCACCGCCCACGGGCTCCGACTCGGCGCCGAGGGAGGCGCCGGCGGCGTAGACGGTGAGGTTCCTGACCTCGATGACGGGCTGGTCGGTGACGGTCGACTCGGCCGTCTCGGGGGTGGGGAGTTCGCTGCCGACCATCATCTCGGCGAGCTGACGGGAGGTCGTCTCGGCGGGGACTGCCGTGCCGACCGTGGTGCCGCGCCGGATGACGGTGATCTCGTCGGCGACGGAGAGCACCTCGCCCAGCTTGTGCGAGATGAAGATGACGGCGAGGCCCTCGGACTTCAGCTCGCGCAGGTTGCTGAAGAGGGCGTCGACCTCCTGCGGGACCAGGACGGCGGTGGGCTCGTCGAGGATCAGGGTGCGGGCGCCGCGGTAGAGGACCTTGAGGATCTCGATGCGCTGGCGCTCGGCGACACCGAGGCTCTCGACGAGGACGTCGGGGCGGACGTTCAGGCCGTAGCGGTCGGAGATCTCCTTGATCTTCTTGCGGGCGCCGCCGCCGATGCCGTAGAGCTTCTCGCTGCCCAGGACGACGTTCTCCAGGACGGTGAGATTGTCGGCGAGCATGAAGTGCTGGTGGACCATGCCGATGCCGCGGGCGATGGCGTCGGCGGGCGACGAGAAGGTGACCTGCTCGCCGTCGACGGCGATGGTGCCCTCGTCCGGCTTCTGCATGCCGTAGAGGATCTTCATCAGGGTCGACTTGCCGGCGCCGTTCTCGCCGACGAGGGCGTGCACGGTGCCTTTTCGGACACTGAAGCGGATGTCGCTGTTGGCGACGACACCGGGGAAGCGCTTGGTGATCCCGGTCAGCTCGACCGCGGTCGACTGTGCGGTGAGCGGAGGGCTGCTGGACGCGTCGATGGCGAACTCTCCTCGTGGAAAGGGGCCTCTCTACGCGCGTAGCGCCCCTGCTTTAAATAGTGCCCGGACCTGACCGGCTTTGTTTGACATCCGATCCGTTCCGAGCATTCTGCCGCGCGAACGGGGCGCGAGGAGACATCCTCCCCACACCCCGTTCCGTGGCCGTAACGCTGCCATTACAGCGCTCTTTTGGCCATGGTCGTGACTGGCCTACGAGCCTCGGATCAAGAGGTCTTGACCGTGATCGAGCCGTCCTTGATGCCGGCCTCGGCCTTCTTGAGGGCGGCCTGGAGGGTGGCGTTGTTCTTGAAGGTCGGGTTGGAGTCGGCCAGGCCGACGCCGCCGTTGCTCAGCGAGCCGCGGATCTCGCCGTTGAGCGGCTTCTTGTCCTTGATGACGGACTTGGCGAGGTCGTAGACCGCACCGTCGACGTTCTTCAGGGCCGAGGTGAGGATGTACGGCTTGTAGGCGGCGAGGGCCTTCTGGTTGTACTGGTCGGAGTCGACACCGATCGCCCACACCTTGTGCGCGGCGGCGGCCTTGATGACGCCCTGGCCGGAGAGACCCGCGGCGGCGTAGACGACGTCCGCGCCGGCCTCGATCTGGCCCTCGGCCGCGCTCTCGCCCTTGTCGGGGCTGGAGAAGCCGCCCTCTTCGGCGGTCTGGGTCAGGTACTGCGACTTGACCTTCACGCCCTTCTTGGTGTCCGCGACACCCTGGGCAAAGCCGGCCTCGAACTTGTGGATCAGCGGGACGTCCACGCCGCCGACGAAGCCGACGGTGTTGGTCTTCGTGGTGAGCGCGGCGGTGACGCCGGCCAGGTAGGAGGACTGCTCCTCGTGGAAGACCATGTCGGCGACGTTGTCGGCAACGATGGTGTTGTCGTCGATGATGCCGAAGGTGATCTTCGGGAACTTCGCGGCGGCTTCCTTGACGGCGGGCGCGTAGGCGAAGCCGACACCGATCACCGGGTTGTAGCCGGAGCGGGCCAGCGTCTCCAGGCGCTGCACCTTGTCCGCGTCGGACTCGCCGTCCTGCGGCTCCACGTCCCGGCCGCTGACGCCGAAGTCCTTCTCGGCCTTGGTGAAGCCCGCGTACGCGGCGTCGTTGAAGGACTGGTCGCCCTTGCCGCCGACGTCGTAGGCGAGGCCAATACCCTTGGAGGAGCCACTGCTGCTACTGCTGCTGGTGGACGAGCTGGACGAGCTGCCACAGGCGGAGACGGTGACGGCAAGAGCTGCGGTTGCAACGCCTGCAACGGCGATACGGGACACCCGGCGCATGGAACGAGACTCCTTCGTGCAAGCGCCCCAACCAGGCGCTGGTTCCGTCGCAGAGTAACGCGCGTAGACATGGTGGAGAACCCCAACTTGCCAGAGCGTTATCCGACCGTTTTGAACCTTTGCCAAACGCCAAGCACCCGGATGGCGGACACGGAGAACACGGGGAGCCCCGGGACCGTTTCGGTCCCGGGGCTCCCCGTGTCGGCGTCAGGAAGGTGTTGTCACCCTCACTTGGTCGTGGTGGCGACCGTGACCTTGCCGTCGATGATGTCCTGCTTGGCCTTGTCCACCGCGGCCACCGCGGCGGTCATGGCCTTGTACTTGGGGTTGGTGTCGGAGAAGCCGACGCCGTCGTTGTCGAGGCCGTAGCGGATCACGCCGGTCTTAGGCTTGCCCTCGTGCACGGACTTCACCAGGTCGTAGACCGCGCCGCCGACGTTCTTCAGCGCCGAGCCGAGGATGGAGTCCTTGTACTTGGCGAGCGCCTTCTGCTCGTACTGGTCGGAGTCCACTCCGATGGCCCACACACCCTTGGCGGAAGCCTCGGAGATGACGCCCTGGCCGGAGAGACCGGCGGCGGCGTAGATGACGTCCGCGCCCGCCTCGATCTGGCCGCTGGCCGCGTCCTTGCCCTTGTCGGGGCTGGAGAAGCCACCCTCGGCAGCGGTCTGGGTGAGGTACTGCGACTCGATCTTGATGCTCGGGTTGACGGACTTGGCGCCCTGGTCGAACCCGGCTTCGAACTTGTGGATCAGGGGTACGTCGACGCCGCCGATGAAGCCGATGTGGTTCTTCTTGGTCGCCTTGGCCGCGGCCACGCCGGCCAGGTACGAGGACTGCTCCTCGTGGAAGACGAGGTCGGCCACGTTGGCGGCCTTGTCCTGCTCGTCGTCGATGATGCCGAACGTGATGTTCGGGAACTTCGCGGCGGCCTCCTTGACGGCGGGCGCGTAGGCGAAGCCGACGCCGATCACCGGGTTGTAGCCGGCCGTGGCGAGGCTCTCCAGGCGCTGCACCTTGTCCGCGTCGGACTCGCCGTCCTGCGGCTCGATGTCGCGGCCGGTGAGGCCGAAGTCCTTCTCGGCCTTCTGGAAACCGGCGTAGGCCGCGTCGTTGAAGGACTGGTCGCCCTTGCCGCCGACGTCGTAGGCGAGGCCGATGCCCTTGCCGGTGTACTTGCCGGACGAGGACGACGAACTGTCGCTGGCCTTGTTGGCATCCTTGCTGGAGCTACCGCAGGCGGTAGCCGCGAGGGCGATGACCGTGACGGCCACCGCGGCTTGGGAGAACCTGGTCCTCCGAGATGTATGACGCACAGCAAGCACTCCTTCGTCCTCACGGCACCGTCACCGGACCGCTTCCCCGACGCGTCGCCTCTGGTGGCGATTTCCGCGCACAGTAACGCGCGTAGACGAGGAGGGGAACGGGGTTTCTCCGTGCCGTTACCGGATCGTGCCGCCGCCGCGTTACGTTCACGCGCCGGTGGTTACACCCGGGTGACACAAGGGGACGTAGGGGTACCGAACGGGCACCTCTACGCCCCCGTCGCGCTCAGAGAGCCGCGTCGATCAGCGCGGCGGCGGTGAACAGCTCCACGCCGACCGTGATCGCGGACTCGTCGGCGTCGAAATCGCCCTGGTGGAGATCCCGTACGGTCCGCTCCCCCGGTGTGCGCACGCCCAGCCGGGCCATGGCGCCCGGCACGTGCTCCAGGTACCAGGAGAAGTCCTCACCGCCCAGGCTCTGCTCGGTGTCCTCGACGGAGAGCGGCCCGCGGCGCGCGACCATGGCGTCCCGCAGCAGCTCGGTCACGAGCACGTCGTTCACCACGGGCGGCACCCCGCGCACGTAGTCGATCACCGTCTTGGCCCGGTGCAGCCCGGCGACCTCGTCGATCGCCGCGTGCACGATGTCGGGCGCCCGCCGCCAGGCGTCGAGATCGAGACACCGTACGGTGCCCGACAGCTCGGCGTGCTGCGGGATGACGTTGGGGGCGTGCCCCGACTCGATCCGCCCCCAGGTCACGGAGACCCCGCTCCGCGCGTCCATACGGCGGGCGACGAGCGCGGGCACGTCGGTGGCGACCCGGGCGGCGGCGGTGACCAGGTCGGTGGTGAGGTGCGGCCGGGCGGTGTGCCCGCCGGGCCCGTCGAGGGAGACTTCAAGCCGGTCGCAGGCGGAGGTGATGGGCCCCACCCGCAACCCGATCCTCCCGCTGTCCACCTTGGGATCACAGTGCACGGCGATGATCCGCCCGACCCCCTCAAGCACCCCGCACTCGATGGCGTCGGCGGCACCGCCCGGCAGGATCTCCTCGGCGGGCTGGAAGAGCAGCCGCACCGGCCGGGGCAGCAGCCCCTGCTCGTGCAGCCGGGCCAGCACGAGGCCGGCGCCCAGCACCACGGTGGTGTGCACGTCGTGGCCGCAGGCGTGGGCGCGGTCGGGCACGGTGGAGCGGTACGCGCAGTCACTCTTCGTGTCCGGGATGGGCAGGGCGTCGATGTCGGCGCGCAGCGCGAGCATGGGTACGCCGCTGTCGCGCGGCCCGATGTCACAGACGAGGCCGGTCCCGATGGCGAGAACACGCGGTTCGAGACCGGCCTGCTCCAGCCGGGCCTTGATCGCGGCGGTGGTCCGGAACTCCTGATTGCCCAGCTCGGGATGCGTGTGCAAGTCCCGGCGGAACGCGACGAGTTCGGCCCGCAGGGCCTCCGGCAGGGTGCCCGGAAGCACATTCCCGACGGATTCGGCCCCGGACTCTGCCTCGGATTCCTCGGACTCTGGTGACATCAATTGCTTCACCCTCTGAAGGGTAGGGCGCCCGGGTGGTCAACTGACCCTCGATCAACAAAACTTCAACCCGTTAGACGAAGAAAATCTGACCGCCGGCCGCATAGCTGCTCGCGGGGATGGGTAAGCTTCCCGCTCCCTCTGGGATACCACGTCCCATCGAGCCCCAGCCTGCCCCGTCCGTATCCCGGAATCCTCACGGCCACGCCACGTCACGGCTACACAGCGTGGCGGTGCCGGGCGTGGCGGGAAGCGGATCTTTGGGCCGGGAACTCTTGCTAGGGTCCGCCGACGTGACCGACGACTCGCACGCGGATGCCGCCGCGGACTTCATAGAGGCCACCCGCTCCTCCTACGACACGATCGCCCCCGCGTACAGCGCGGAACATCCCGACGGCCTGGGCGACGGCCCCCTCGAAACGGCCCTGCTGACCGCCTTCGCCGACCTCGCCCGCGCGGCGGCGCCCGGGGCACCGGTTGCCGACGTGGGCAGCGGCCCCGGCTACGTGACGGCGCGCCTGAACGCCCTCGGCATCCAGGCCTTCGGCATCGACATCTCCCCGCACATGGTGGCGCTGGCCCGCGAGGCACATCCCCGACTCCGGTTCGAGGTCGGCTCGATGACGTCCCTGGACGTACCCGACGCCACCCTGGGCGGCATCATCGCCCTCTACTCCACGATCCACATCCCGGACCCCGAACTGCCGGGCGTCTTCACGGAGTTCCACCGGGCCCTGCGCCCCGGCGGCCACGTGCTCCTCGCCTTCCAGGCCTCGGAGGGCGAACACATCCACATGACGGAGCGCTACGGCCTGGACATCTCGCTCGACTACTACTTCCGCACGCCGGCCGAGGTCGCCGGGTTCCTCGCCGGGGCGGGCCTGAGCCTGGACGCGCAGGTCCGGGTGGAGCCACGGGGGGAGCAGAGGCTGGGGCGCGCTTTCGCGCTGGCTCACAGGCCTTCGGCGTCCGGATGAGCCGTGACGGTGAGCAGCAGTGGTGACCCGACCCCGAGTCGGGCCGCGCAGTCGGCGACGGTCTCGGCCAGCCAGCCGATCGCATCGCACGACCACTCGGCGAGTTCCCCGCTCAGCGTCATACCGTGCAGGGGCGGGCCGTTCCAGAAGCTGTCGTGGAACAGCGGCGCAGGAGCATCGCCCCGCACGATGGTGTCGCGTTCCCCGCACTTGAACACGTCTTGCTCCAACTCGGCGAGATCATCCGCGAGTTGACGCGCAACGGCGGGGATCGAGGTGGCGCGACCGCTGTTGATGTGAACGTCCACCGGGGTTCTGCCCGCCGGGTCACGCTCGCCGAACCAGTGGACCGTCCCCGTCGACGGGACGGCGGCGTAGGCCGGTCGGGCCGCGGGGTGGAGCCCCTGGACCGGCAGCAGGAGCTGCACCGAGGACAGCCGCACCGTGCCGATCCGCGCCGTCGCGTCCTGGGCACAGCGCAGGAACGCCTGTACGGGGAGCGGCCGTTCGGCCGTCACAGCACCGGCCTCGACCTGAAACCACGAGACCAGTCCCGCGCCGGGCCCGGCCTGGGGGTGGGTCCATCCGGCGTCGTTCATGGCCCACAGCCCCGGGCCGCCCGCTGTCTGCTGCTCCAGCCAGCCCATGGCGAGAGACCGCTGGTGGAACAGCTGATAGGCGTCGTGCTCGGAGTCGAGAACATGCCAGGCATATGGCACCAGTTCGCCGTACAGGGCAGCGAACATGGTGCCCGCGGTGGGACGGGCCGTGGGCGCGATTCCTGGTTGTGCAGTGGCTTCACGCTCTGTCACGTGACCCTCCTCGGCTTGCCCCGATGCCCGAAAGTGCCTAGCGGACCCGGCAGCGCCGGACCGGTGCGGGTTGTCCCTCCCGCTGACCGGCGTGCAGCCGAACGCCGCGGACGGCGAACCCCTGCCGGCGCTGCTCCTGACCTTGGTCAAGCTCATGATTCGACCGTTGCTGTCCAGGTAGACGGCAGTCGCGTCGGAACCGCCCCCTGGGGAGTCTCGGGCACCCGGGCCGTCCGAGGCCACGGCCGATGGGAGTTGTTCCGCCCAAGGGGTGAACAGTGCCCCTTGATCGGGTGATCGGAGCGGTTCGCCCTACGCCGCCGTGACCGCCGACAACCGATGCACATCCTTGGCCGTCCCCGTAACCCCCGACAGGAACCCCTGCGCCCGGGGCGAGGCGTTCTCCGTCATCCAGGCGGGGTCGATGTCACACACGGCGACTCGCACCTCCGTGCCCACGAGCGCCAGCGGCAAGGTGTGCACGACCGTCGACGGGAAGCTGAGGATCGTACGGCCGATCGGCCCCCGGCGGGCGATCAGTTCCAGGGGGAGGTCCGGGCGGACGATCTCCAGGCCCGTTTCGACCGCCAAGCGGTGGAGTTTCTCCGTGGATTCGCGGCGGTGGGCGAAGTAGCGGGTCGCGCCGTGGGTCTTGGCAAGGGCGGTGACCGCCTCCACGTAGCGGTCGGCGTCCACCACGCCCGTTTCGACCAGGGACGTGCCGACCATGTCGGCGCCCTTCGTGATGCGGGGCGGGCCGAAGGTGGCGCGGGTCCAGGCGAACTCGTTCGCCGTGATCGTGACGCCCTCGGGGGTCCCCTCGATCGGCATGGAGGAGAAGATCTCCACCTTGCGGCGGGTGCTGGGGGTCAGGCGGCGGCGGGCCGAGGAGGAGACCGGGGCGAAGATCAGGTCCCTGGGGCCGGGGCGGCCGCCCTTGCGGTGCCAGCGGACCAGGCGTTCGCCGCTGGCGAGTTGGGCGACGAACTCCATGGTGGCCGTGCCGTCGTCCACCACGACCAGGTCGCGTGCCTTGGTGATGGTGAGCAGGAGTTGTACGTACCGCGAGAACGGGTCGCCCATGACGATCCGGTCCGCCTTGCGCAGCAGCCTGGTGAGGCCGCCGATGGTCTGGAAGGGGGCCGCGGGTCCGCCCCGGGCCTCCTCCCAGCGCACGGTGTGGCCCTCGTCGCGGGCGAGGTCGGCCATGCGGCGCAGCTGGCCGCGGGTCATCGGGTCGGTCGGCGACAGGACCACGAGGGTGAGCCCCCCGCCGGGTGCCTCCTCGGCCCGGGGCGCACGCAGGTGCGCCCACTCCAGCACGTTCAGAAGCTGTACCGGACTCTCCACGAACGCGAGAGTGTGGGGGGTGAGGCCGGCGGTGCCGGCGTGGGGGCTCATTGTCGTACGACCGTCCCGTGACCGTAAGTGACGCTGGCGCTTGATGGTTCAGACTCAGACCGAGACGGGCTCGCCCGCGGCCGCGGCGATCTCGGCCTCGGCGACGACGCCGGTGACGCGGCGCAGCTTCTTCATCGGGCCGAGCTCGGACTCGTAGACCTTCTTGACGCCGTCGCCGAGGGAGGCCTCGATGGTGCGGATGTCGCGGACGAGGCGGGTCAGGCCCTGCGGCTCGACGGAGGCGGCCTGGTCCGAGCCCCACATGGCGCGGTCGAGGGTGATGTGGCGCTCGACGAAGGCGGCGCCGAGCGCGACAGCGGCGAGGGTGGTCTGCAGGCCCGTCTCGTGGCCGGAGTAGCCGATCGGCACGTTGGGGTACTCGGCCTGGAGGGTGTTGATGACGCGGAGGTTGAGCTCCTCGGCCTGCGCCGGGTAGGTCGAAGTGGCGTGGCACATCAGGATGTTGTCCGAGCCGAGGACCTCGACCGCGTGGCGGATCTGCTTCGGCGTCGACATGCCGGTGGAGAGGATGACCGTACGGCCGGTGGCGCGCAGCGAGCGCAGCAGCTCGTCGTCCGTGAGGGAGGCGGAGGCGACCTTGTGGGCGGGGACGTCGAACTTCTCCAGGAAGGCGACGGCCTCGGTGTCCCACGGGGAGGCGAACCAGTCGATGTTCTTGCTCTTGGCGTAGTCGTCGATCTGGCGGTACTCGTCCTCACCGAACTCCACGCGGTGGCGGTAGTCGATGTAGGTCATGCGGCCCCAGGGGGTGTCGCGCTCGATGTCCCACTGGTCGCGCGGGGTGCAGATCTCCGGGGTGCGCTTCTGGAACTTGACGGCGTCGCAGCCGGCTTCGGCGGCGGCGTCGATCAGCTTGAACGCGTTCTCCAGCTCACCGTTGTGGTTGATGCCGATCTCGCCGACGACGTAGACGGGGTGGCCGGGGCCTGCGGTCTTCGAACCGAACTGGCGCAGACGGGAGTTGTTGCTCATGACAGCGGGTTTCCTTACTTGGTGAGGGAATCGAGAGAGGGGCCGAGGATCCAGCTGGCGATCTCTCGGACAGCGCCGTCGCCACCGGGCACGGTGGTGACCGCGCGTGCGGCGCCGCGTACGACGTCGTGGGCGCTCGCGACCGCCACGGGCCAGCCCACGAGGGCGAAGCACGGGAGGTCGTTGACGTCGTTGCCGACGTAGAGCACGCGCTCCGGCGCGATGCCCTGCTCCTCGCACCACTGCTTGAGTGCGAGGTCCTTCCGGTCGATGCCGTGCAGGACCGGGAGGTGGAGCTTCCGGGCCCGGGCGGCGACGACCGGGTTCTGCTCCGAGGACAGGATGAGCATCTTGAGGCCGGTCTTGCGCAGCGCCGCGATGCCGAGGCCGTCTCCGCGGTGCACGGAGACGAACTCCCGTCCGTCGGAATCGATCAGCACCCTGTCGTCGGTCTGGGTGCCGTCGAAGTCGAGTACGACCGCGTCGATGTCGTCTGCGGTCGGGAGCGAACCGGGGCGGTCCGCGTCGAACAGCGGGGCCAACGCCCTTGCCCTGGCCAGCTCGTGGGGATCGTCGATCTCCAACACCCGGGCGGGGTCGGTCCGTACGAGTTCCGTGCGGCCGAAGAAACGGTGGCCGACCTTGCGGAAGCCGGCCGCGTCCATGCCGTAGACGGCGCCGGTCTCCAGGAAGTCCTGGGGGCGGTCCTGACGGCGCGGGCGGAAGGACTTGTCGTGGTTGACGCCGTAACCGCCGCTGGTGACCGGGGGGTTGGTGACCTTCGTGGCGCCGCCCAGTTCACCGGTGCGGGTCGGCTCGACGACCGTGGTGGCCTCGTCGTCGGCGTCGCGCCACACGAAGCCGTGGAAGGGGGCGACGGTGTGCGCGGTGTCGGCGCCGTTCGCGACGATCGCGTTGACGATGCCGTCGACGTCCTCGCGGACGATGAAGGGGCTGGTGCACTGCACGAGCAGGACCACGTCCACGGCCGCGCCGTGCAGCGCCTCGTGGGCGTCCATCGCGTGCAGGACGGCGGCCTCGGAGGTCGCCGTGTCGCCGGCGATGGCGGCGGGCCGCAGCACGACCTCGGCGCCGGCCTGGCGGGCGGCGGCGGCGATGGCCTGGTCGTCGGTGGAGACGACCACGTCCGTCACCAGCCGGGAGGCGCGGCACTCGCGGACGGCGCGGGCCACCAGCGGGACACCACCGACGGGCGCGAGGTTCTTGGCGGGGACGCCCTTGGAGCCGCCGCGCGCGGGGATCACCGCGAGCACCCGGCGCATCGAAACGCCTTGGCCCGCTTGCGGGTTGGACATGGGCTCTACTCCTTGAGCGGGACTGTTGGCGTTCACAGCTCCCCCATCCGGCGGATGACGGGCGCCACGCGCTGCACGCCGTGGCGGTAGGCGCCGCGCGCGGCCCGGCGCACGATCTGCCGGACGGGGCCCGGCTCCTTGTCGGCGGCGGGGGCGCCGGGCAGCGGGGTGCCGTCCGGGCCGAGGTGGTGGCGGGCGAGGATGCCGGGCAGATAGCCGGGGGCTGTCTCGGGTGTGTAGTACGGCTTCAGGGCGGGCATGTCGCCGCCGGCCAGCAGCTTGGCGATGCGCTCCCGGGCCGCGTCGAAGGCCGTCTCGTACGACCCCTCGGCGGCGACCCCCTGCCGGGCCACCCACTCCGCGTCCGGCACCGGCTTGTACCCGGCGTCGAGCTGCTCCCAGGAGGCGAGGCACCCGGAGCCGACGAAGTGGTGGTTGCCGAGCCCCTCGCGGATGCCGAGGTCGGTCAGCACGACGGTGGGGATACGGCGGTGCAGGGACTCCAGGGCGGCCGTCGAGCTGATGGTCACCAGGAGGTCGGTGCGGTCGAGCACCTCGCCCATGTGCCCGTACACCAGGCTGAAGTTGGCGGGCAGGTCCTTGCCCTGGACCAGCTTCTGGTAGGGCAACTCCTCGATGTGCGTGGTGTGTTCGCCGGGCTTGGAGCGCAGCTTGAGGAGCACCTCGCGGTTCGGGTGGAAACGGGCGTGCTGGATCGCCCTGTCGAGCAGGTAGTCGCGGTCCCTGCGGTTGTCGGGCACCGAGGGCTGCACCGCGAAGACGACTGTGTATGGATCGTTCCGGTCGTGCTCACCTGTGTAGGCGTCCCCGCCGAGGAACGGCAGGGCGACCTCGGCGACCGCCGAGGAGTCGGCGCCGACCCCGTCGTAGACCTCACGGAAACGGTCCGCGTCCTGGCGGGAGTTGGCGAGGACCAGGTCCGCGCCGTGCCGCAGCAGCAGGCCGTCCGCGAGTTTCTCGTAGACGACTCCGACATAGCCGGTGACGACGACGGGCCGCTCGCCACGTCCGTGCCAGGCCCGGGCCAGACCGTGCAGCATCGCCTGGACCCCGCCGCCGACGAGGGAGAGGACGAGGATGTCGTACGACTCCTTCTCCATGGCGCGCAGGAACTCGACGGCGGTCACCTCGCGGAGGGAGTCCGCGGTGACGCCGACTTCCTTCAGCTGGCGGGCTGTTGGGGTGGCACGACCCCGCAGGAGGTACCCGTCCAGAGAGATGTCCGAATTCGGCGGAGCAATGCGATTCGCGGTGAGCGAACCCCATTTCCACCGGGTGTCGGAATCCGCGAGGACGGCTACTCGCAGGGTCTGCTTTGCACTTGCTGGCACACCGAAGACGCTAGGAAGCCATTCCGTTGCTCGGCCCAACCCGAGGGCAACAAACGGTTAACAGCACAACGCCGAATAGCGAACCCGCACAGGAACGGGCCTCGAAAAAACCCGGTACACAGGTTCGCCACGTGTCGTTCACCCAAAATCAAGGTGACAGTAAAGACGGATGCCGGGCCGCCGCCTAACGTCACTCCCGTGGTCAAGCTCTCCGTCATCGTGCCGTTCTACAACGTGCAGCAATACGCGCCAGACACCCTCAAGAGTCTGCGCGCGAACGCGCACGCGGACTTCGAATTCATTCTCGTCGACGACTGCTCGCGCGACGGGACACCCGACATTCTCGCGCGCGCGGAGCGCGAGTTGCCAGGCGCGGTGTATGTCAGACACGAGAAGAACGGAGGACTGGCGACCGCGCGCAACACCGGGATCGACAAGGCCCGGGGGGAGTATCTGACGTTCCTCGACGGGGACGACTGGCTCGCCCCCGGCTACTTCCCCCAACTGGTGGACGCCATCGAGGAGTTGGGCTGCGACTTCGTACGCACGGACCATGTCCAGTGCACCGCGCGGGCCCGCACCATCCAGCGGATGCCGCACGGCAGGCGCGGGGTCGTGATGAATCCGCGCGAGGCGATCCTGCCCGCCGACCGGTCCACCTCCGTCGACTACGCGTACGCCTGGGCGGGCATCTACCACCGCCGGCTGGTCGACCGCGGCCTGCTCCACTTCACCGACGGGCTGCGCACGGCCGAGGACCGGCCGTGGATCTGGAAACTGCACCGGGAGGCGGAATCGTTCGCCGCGGTGAGCCTGCTCGGCGTCTTCTACCGGCGCGGGGTCGCCTCCTCCCTGACCCAGATCGGGGATGTCCGCCAGCTCGATTTCATTCGCGCGTTCGACCAGGTCATCGAGGAAACCGCACAGGACCGGGACGCGGACAAACTGCTCCCCAAGGCCGTCCGTACATATTGCGCAATCATTTCCCATCATCTGGGATCCATCGAAAGGTTCGAGCCGGCGGTGGCGAGAAAACTGAAGTCGATGAGCGCCGTCGCCCTGCGACGCATGCCACAGGACGTGGTGGACGAGGCGCTCGACTCCATGGACATCCAGCGCGCGACGAGGCTGCGCCGACTGCGCCGCCGTCCCGCCGCCGCGGGGGCCGCCGCGTGAGGACCCAGATCTTCCTGGCGTCGACGCTGTACGGCACCGCCACGCTGGCCGCCGCCCTCGACTCCGACACCTTCCGCCCCGCCGACCGGCGCATCCTCCTGGTCTGCAACAACGCGGCGACCCCCGAGACCACGGCCGGCCTCGACGAGGCCCCCGGCTTCGAGCGGCTGCGCGAGCGCTTCGACGACGTGCTGTCGTGGAACGAGACCATCTCCCCCTTCCACCCCGGCGGTTGGGCCCCGCGCCTCGACGACGTCCCGCTGTGGGAGCGCCATCTGCGGCTCCTGTGGAACCTCGGCGACGACGAGGTGGAACTGGTCGTCGAGTCGATCCAGGTCAACCCGGCGCTCGGCTTCTGCCAGATCTTCACCGGCGCCCCCGTCACCGTCTACGCCGACGGCCTGATGAGCTACGGCCCGACCCGCAACAAGATCGACCCGCTGGTCGGCACCCGGGTGGACCGGCTGCTCCACCTGGACCTGGTCCCGGGCCTCACCCCGCTGCTGCTCACCGAGTTCGGCGTCGGGCCGGAGATCGTGCCGACCGACGCCTTCGTCAAGGTTCTGGCCGAACTCGGCGACACCGCCGACGAGTTGCCCCCGCTGCCCGACGAACCCGCCCTGCTCCTCGGCCAGTACCTCTCCGCGCTCGACATCCTGACCGCAGAGGAGGAGGAGGACCTGCACGTCCGGATGCTCAAGGGCGTGGTCCAACTCGGCCACACACGCGTGGTGTTCAAGCCGCACCCCTCGGCGCCGGCCCGCTGGTCGCGCGCGCTGGAGCAGGAGGCGGAGAAGCTCGGCGCCGACCTCACGGTCCTCGACACCCCGGTCCTCGCCGAGGTCCTCTACCAACGGCTGCGGCCCGTCCTGGTCGTCGGCTGCTTCTCCACCGCGCTGCTCACCGCGAGCGCGCTGTACGGCCTGCCGGTCGCCCGCATCGGCACGTCCACGCTGCTGGACCGGCTGACGCCGTACGAGAACAGCAACCGGGTGCCGGTGACCATCGTCGACGCGCTGGTGTCCGAGCTGACGAACCGCGCGGCGGTCACCGACCAGCGCGAGGGCATGGACGTGGCGGTGCTCAACGAGCTTGTGCAGGCGGTCGGTTACGCGATGCAGCCGAAGATCTACCCGAACCTGCGCCCGGCCGCCGAGGCCTATCTGACCCGGCGGCTCGACGGCCACAGCTGGCGCTACTTCAAGCGCAAGCGCCTCACCTCGCTGGCGCTGCCCGGCGCCGTCCCGGCCCAGCTCGCGTTCATCCCGCGCAACGCGACCGTGCGCCGGGTGGCCCGGCGGGCCCGGCTGCTGAAGCGGACCGTGAGCCGCTGACGCGGGGCGTACGACACACCGGTGGGCCGGCTCCCCAGGGGCCGGCCCGCCGCCTTGTCCGGGCCCCTACACACCGGTTGTGGCGAGGACGCGACAAGGTTGGGGACGCGGAAGCGAAACCTGGGTGAACGGCCGCGGACGGGGTGACGAAGGGTCGCGGCGAGAGCGTAAACCCGCCCGGATGTCGGACTAGTGTGCTGTGATCCAGCAGAGCCATTCCTAGGGGAACCTTGTGATCGACACGCCCGCGGACACGCGGGAAAACCCGACGGGCACCGTGGTCCGCGCCGAACTGCCGCCGACCGCCGAGGAGTTGCCGCCGGCCGAGCCGCCGCAGCCGCCCAAGCGCCGGGAGACCCGCCTCCGCGCCCTGGACGGGCTGCGCCTGGTCGCCGCGCTGATGGTGGCGGCCTACCACTACGGTGGCCGCGACGGCGACGTCGTCAAGGCGTGGGGCACCTCGCCCAGGCACCAGTTCCCCACCCTGCACACGCTGTTCTCCTACGGCTGCCTGGGCGTGCAGGTGTTCTTCGTGATCAGCGGCTTCGTCATCTGCATGAGCGGCTGGGGCCGCCCGCTGCGCTCCTTCTTCGCCTCCCGCGCCTCCCGGCTGCTGCCCGCCTACTGGGCGGCGATCCTCATCATCACCGGCGTCTTCGCGCTGCCGATGGTGGCGTACAAGGCCGCCGCGCCGAGCGACGTCCTGGTCAACCTGACCATGCTGCAGATGCCGTTGGGCGTCGACCGGGTGCTCGGCGTGTGCTGGACGCTGTGGGCGGAGATCCGCTTCTACGCCCTGTTCGCCCTGTGCGTCGTGCTGCCCGGCGCGAACCGGCGGCGCGTGATCATGTTCTGCGCCGGCTGGACGCTGGCCGCGGCGATCACCCAGGGCGCCAAGTCGCCGCTGCTCGACATCGTCCTGATGCCCGAGTACGCGCCGTACTTCATCGGCGGTGTCGGCCTCTACCTCGTGCACCGCGACCGCAAGGACGCCTACGCGTGGGGCATCGTCGCCGTCAGCTGGCTGATCGGCCAGCACTACGCGGTGGCGAAGCTGTGGCACGCGCCCAACGACACGGCCTTCTCCAACCGCTCCGCCTGGGGCATCATCCTGGTCGTCACCTTCGGCTATGTCGCGGTCGCCGCGATCGCCCTCGGCTGGCTGCGCTGGGCGAACTGGCGCTGGCTGACGGTCGCCGGCGCGCTGACGTACCCCTTCTACCTCGTCCACGAACACCTGGGCTGGGTCGTCATCAAGGCCTACCACCGGACCCTGGGCATCCCGTCGTACGCGACCGTCGTACTCACCGTGTTCACCATGCTGCTGCTGGCATACGTGCTGAACCGCGTCGTCGAGAACCGGCTGACACCGAAGCTGCGCTCGCTGCTGTCGACACCACGCAGCTGACGGCAGAGGTAAAGGGGGGCGTCCGGGAATCACCCGGACGCCCCCTTCTGCACCCCCGCACAACAGACGCACAGGAATTGGCCCGGAGTTCACCTGAGGGCCCGTTTGGGCGGGTGCCGTTGGGCAGATGCTGGGGTGTCCCGCGCGGGCTCAAACAGGCGAGCCCGACCCTGCCACGGAGCGTTCTCCACGATGACCCTCGTACCAGGCACGATACGACCGCCCCGCCGACTCGACGACGTTCCCGGCTGGTTTCCCGTTCTCGACCAGGTGCTCTTCGAATGGTTCCTGGACCGGCAGGAGGCCACGGGAACGCAGGGCGATCTGCTGGAGGTCGGGGTGTACATGGGGAAGAGCGCGATCTGTCTCGGCCGGCACGGTCGGGACGGTGAGAACTTCACGGTCTGCGACCTCTTCGAGGGCGACGCCCTGGACGACGCCAACCAGGCGGAGTCCACGAAGTCGTACAGCGCGCTCACCCAGCAGGTCTTCCAGGACAACTACCTCGCCTTCCACGACACCCTGCCCCGGGTCCTGAAGGGCCCCAGCAGCATCGTGCCGGACGAGGTCGCCCCGGCCAGCTGCCGCTTCGTCCACATAGACGCCTCGCACCTGTACGAGCACGTCCGCGACGACATCGGCGCGGCCCGCGAGGCGCTGCTGCCCGGCGGGATCGTGGTCCTGGACGACTTCCGCTCGGAGCACACGCCCGGCGTCTCCGTGGCCGTCTGGGAGGCGGTGCTCACCAGGGGCCTGCGCCCGATCTGCCTGAGCACCCAGAAGCTCTACGGCACCTGGGAGGATCCGGGCCCGGTCCAGGACGAGTTGCTGGCGATGGTGCGCGGGCGCGAGGACTGCAACCTCAGCATCCAGCAGGCCGCGGGGCACCGCATCGTCCGCCTGAAGTCCAAGAAGGGCATGCAGGCCCCGCCCTTTCCGCCGTCCCGGTTCGCGCACCGCGCGGAAGAGGTCGCGCCGGGACAGCCGACGGCCGCGGCCCCGCTCCGCCGCCGTAGCGCGACCCGGGCCCGCCGCTTCGCGGCCGATCTGCTGCCGCCGATCCTCACCCGCGCGATCCGCAACGGCCTCAGCCGCTCCTGAACCGGGCCTCGATGCCCGCGATCACCAGGTCGAGCCCTTCCTCGAAGTGCCGGCCGTAGTCCTGGAACATCTCCGCGCCCGCCGCGGCCGACATGGGGAAGTCGGCCAGCAGGCGGGCGCGTTCGTCCATGTCGTAGCCCTCGCGGCGCTCGTCCGGCAGCGGCTGGACGCCCTGCTCCTCGCTGACGAAACCGATCGTGTAGAGGTACGACGTCGAGGTCGCGCGGACCGCCTGGGCGAGGGTGAAGCCGGCCTCCGTGAACAGCCGCAGGGTGTCCTCCATCTGCACCGCGTGCAGGGTGCCGGTGAAGCGTGAGCCGCTGAAGACCTTGGCGCCGTCGCGGTAGCCGAGCAGTGCGGAGCGCAGGCCCCGGTTGGATTTCAGCAGCCGCTCCTGCCAGGTGTCCTCGCGCGCGAGCGGGGCGTCGGCGACCATCCGCCGGTACATCTCCGTCGCCATCTCGTCGAGCAGCGCCTGTTTGTCCTTGAAGTGCCAGTAGAGGGCGGGCGCCTTGACGTCCAGCTCCTTGGCGATGGCTCTCAGGGACAGCCCGTCGAGGCCGACCTCGTTCAGCACCTTCAGGGCGGTGTCCGCGACCCGTTTGCGGTCGAGGGGGATGCGTCGTTCCGTACTCACGCGCGACAGCTTGACAGCTTAACGGCGTTAAGGGCACCCTGCCGCCTGTAGCCACTTAACAGCGTTAAGGAGATGAGGATCATGGCAAGCCACACGGATGTACTGATCGTCGGCGCCGGCCCGACCGGCCTCGCCCTCGGCATCGACCTGGCCCGGCGCGGGGTGGACGCGCTGGTCGTGGAGAAGGCGGACGCACTGTTCCCCGGCTCGCGCGGCAAGGGCATCCAGCCGCGCACGATGGAGGTCTTCGACGACCTCGGCGTGATCGGCGAGATCCTCGCGAAGGGCGGCGCCTACCCGACCGGGGCGGTCTGGAAGGACGGCCGGAAGGTCGGCGAGCACCGGATGTTCGAGCCGTCCGAGACGGACCCCGACACCCCGTACGGCACCCCGTGGATGGTGCCGCAGTGGCGCACCCAGGAGATCCTGTTCGCGCGGCTCACGGAGCTGGGCGGGACGGTGGCCTTCGGACGGGAGGTCACCGGCTTCGCCCAGGACGAGACGGGTGTGACGGTCGAGTTCGCCTCAGGTACGACGGTCCGCGCCCGGTACCTCGTGGCCGCCGACGGCGGTCGCTCGCTCGTCCGCCGGACCCTGGGCATCGGCATGACCGGCGAGACCGTCGACCCGAACCCGATGCTGGTCGCGGACGTCCGGATCACCGGCCTGGACCGCGACAACGTGCACGTCTTCCCGCCGCACGGGGACGTCGGCTTCCTCGCGGTCTTCCCACTGTCCGGCACCGAGGACTTCCAGGTCATCGCCCAGTTCCCGGAAGGCACCGACATCGACCTCTCGCTCGACGGCATCCGCGGGACCGTGGCCGCCCGCACCCACCTCGCCCCCGAGGACGTGACCGAACTCCGCTGGGCCTCCGACTTCCGGCCGCGCGCCGCACTCGCCGACCGCTTCCGCGCCGGGCGGGTCTTCCTCGCCGGGGACGCGGCCCACGTCCACTCACCGGCCGGCGGACAGGGCCTCAACACCAGCGTCCAGGACGCCTACAACCTCGGCTGGAAGCTCGGCGCGGTGCTGCGCGAGGGCGCCCCCGAGTCCCTGCTCGACACCTACGAGGAGGAGCGGCTGCCCAACGCCGCCGACATGCTCGGCATCTCCACCCAGGTCCACCGCGGCGAGGTGCAACGCGGCAAGGCCACCCAGCAGCTCGGCCTGGGCTACCGGAACCGCTCACTCGCGGTGGACACGCGCACGAACCTGCCCGAGGACGAGGACGTACTGCGGGCGGGCGACCGCGCCCCGGACCGCACGATCGACGGCGTCCGCCTCTTCGACACCTTCCGCGGCCCGCACTGGACGCTGCTGGCCCTGGACACGAAGCCCCCGACTGCCGTCGGCGATGCGGTGCGCGTCGTGGAGGGCCCCGCCGTCGAGACGTACGGCACGGGCCTCTTCCTGGTCCGCCCCGACGGCTACGTCGGCTGGGCGGGCACGACGGAGGACGGCCTCGCGGAGTACGCGGAGCGCTACGGCCTCCGCTAGACGGAACTGGCCAGCGACAGCTTCACCGCGAACCCCAGGAACAGCGCGCCCGCCGCCGAGGTCGCCCCCGCCGCGAGCCGCCTGCGCCGCCGGAAGGCCGTCGCCAGCCGGGTCCCGCCGAAGATCAGCGCACTGAGGTAGAGGAAGCTCGCCAGCTGCGCGAAGGCGCCGAGCACGACGAACGACAGGGCGGGATAGGCGTACCCCGGGTCGACGAACTGCACGAAGAAGGCGACGAAGAACAGAATCGCCTTCGGGTTGAAGAGACTGACGACAAAGGCACGCCGGTACGGCCGCTCGTCGGCGGCCTCCGCGGCGGGAGCCGACTCCATGGCCGCCCGCTCCTTCCGGGTCCGCCACATCGCCCACGCGGCCCGCAGCATCCCGAACGCGAGCCAGGTCAGATACCCGGCCCCCGCGTACTTCACGATCCCGAACAGCACGGCATTGGCCTGCAGCAGCGAGGCGACCCCGGCCGCGGAGAGCGTCATCAGCACGGTGTCACCGCACCAGACACCGGCGGCGGCCGTGTACCCGGCCCGGGTCCCGCGCCGGGCGGCGACGGAGACGACGTACAGCGAGTTGGGGCCGGGCAGCAGGACGATCAGGACCAGGCCGGCGAGGTAGGTGGGGAGGTCTATGACACCGAACATGAGCACGAGTGTGTCATGGGGGTACGACAGTCAGCCGTCGCCGTCGAGGAGGACGTCCACGGAGAGGTCGAGGGCGACGCCGACAGATTCGGGGACGGGCACACTCTGGCCTCGCTTGAAGCGCTGGGGGTCGGGATATTTGCCGTCGACCGGGTCGGTGTAGAGGAGCACCTCATCGTGCTTGCGATCGACAACGAAGTACACGGGGATGTCAGCCCGCGCGTAGACATCGACCTTGGTGGCTGTGTCATTCGTCCAGTTACTGGAGGTCACCTCCAGTACCAAGCGGAAGACGTGCGGCGCGTAGCAGTTCTTCTCAATGAGTTCGTCTCTGTAATCGGCATCGACGACTGAGAAGTCCGGCACTGCATAGTCGTCCGGCCCGGTGGGCAGCCAGAGGCCGATGCCCTGAAGCCACTCAGCACCGCTTCCGTCGATGCCTGCGCGTTCGAACGCCCGGGCAAGTTTGGTCAGCGTCTGCTGATGCGGGCCATCCGGCGGTGGTGTCACGACGATACTCCCGTTGAGGATTTCCACCCGGTGCCCGGGCAGCTCCTCCCAGAGCCAGTCGGCAGCGTCAGCGAGCGACGACTCGTGCAGCATCACAGCCACGGCACCCTCCTTCCGGGAACACCCTCCACGAGCGTAACCGGCTGCGTGCGCTTACCGCCCCCGATCGCCCATTCGGAGCAACCCCCAGATCAAAAGGCATCCGCCGACACGTAAGTGCCCCAAACCCCCCGCAGGGCCCCGCACACCTCCCCCACCGTCGCCCGCGCCCGCAGCGCCTCCTTCATCGGATACAGCACGTTGTCCGTACCCTCCGCCGCCCTCCGCAGCGCGCCCAGGGCCGACTCCACCGCACCCCGGTCCCGTTCGGCGCGGAGTCTCGCGAGCCGTTCCGCCTGCTGTGCCTCGATGGCCGGGTCGACACGCAGCGGCTCGTACGGTTCCTCCGTGTCGAGGCGGAAACGGTTGACGCCGACCACGACCCGCTCGCCGGAGTCGGTCTCCTGGGCGACGCGGTAGGCGCTGCGCTCGATCTCGCCCTTCTGGAAGCCGTGTTCGATGGCACCGACCGCGCCGCCCAACTCCTCGACGCGCCGCATCAGTTCGACGGCAGCCCCTTCCACGTCGTCCGTCATCGTCTCGACGGCGTACGAGCCCGCGAAGGGGTCCACGGTGGCGGTCACGTCCGTCTCGTAGGCCAGGACCTGCTGGGTGCGCAGCGCGAGACGGGCGCTCTTGTCCGTCGGGAGCGCGATCGCCTCGTCGAAGGAGTTGGTGTGCAGGGACTGCGTCCCGCCGAGGACCGCGGCCAGTCCCTGGACCGCGACGCGGACGAGGTTCACCTCCGGCTGCTGGGCGGTGAGTTGGACACCGGCGGTCTGGGTGTGGAAGCGCAGCATCAGGGATTTCGGGTTGCGCGCGCCGAACTCCTCCCGCATCACCCGGGCCCAGATCCTGCGCGCGGCACGGAACTTGGCGACCTCTTCGAGCAGCGTCGTACGGGCCACGAAGAAGAAGGAGAGCCGGGGTGCGAAGTCGTCGACGTCCATGCCGGCCGCGATCGCGGTACGGACGTACTCGATTCCGTCGGCGAGCGTGAAGGCGATCTCCTGCACGGGCGAGGCACCGGCCTCGGCCATGTGGTAGCCGGAGATCGAGATCGTGTTCCACTTCGGGATCTCGGCCCCGCAGTACCGGAAGATGTCCGCGGTCAGGCGGAGGGACGGCTTCGGCGGGAAGATGTACGTCCCCCTCGCGATGTACTCCTTCAGTACGTCGTTCTGGATCGTGCCCGTCAACTGCCCTGCCGCCACGCCCTGTTCCTCGCCGACCAGCTGGTACATCAGCAGGAGGAGAGCCGCCGGGGCGTTGATCGTCATCGACGTCGACACCTTGTCCAGCGGGATGCCGTCGAACAGCACCCGCATGTCGTCCACCGAGTCGATCGCGACGCCGACCTTGCCGACCTCGCCGTGCGCGAGCGGGGCGTCGGAGTCGTGGCCCATCTGGGTGGGCAGGTCGAAGGCGACGGACAGGCCTGTGGTGCCGTGGGCGATCAGTTGTCGGTAACGGGCGTTGGACTCCGCGGCCGTGCCGAAACCGGCGTACTGGCGCATGGTCCAGGGCCGGCCGGTGTACATGGACGGGTACACGCCCCGCGTGAAGGGGTACTCCCCCGGCTCGCCCAGCCGCTCGGCCGGGTCCCAGCCGGCGAGTGCCCCGGGGCCGTAGACGGGTTCGACGGGCAGGCCTGACTCCGACTCGCGCACCATGATGTGCACCTCCGGACACCACGATGCCGCGCCGTTCGCGGCCCGTCATCCGGGGGTACGTGTCCGGGTGACACCGGTGAGACGGCGGGGGTCCGGGATGCGTACTACGGGTATGGGGAGAGCGATCGTCGCCACGGCGGCCCTGTCGGCGCTGCTGGCGGTGTGCGGCTGCACGGTGCAGGGCACGGACGCGGACGGCAAGCACCACCTGCCGGTGCGCATCGAGCTGCCGGGAGCCAAGGCCAGTCCCTCGGCCACGGCGAGCACCCCGGGCACGCCGAGCGCCGCGCCCGCCGCGAACGTCCTGTGGTCGCGCGGCGACAGCGGCTCCGGAGTGCGCGAGCTGCAGGCGCGGCTACGGCAGGCCGACTGGCTCTTCGACGGGCCGACCGGGACCTACGACGACCTCACCGAGCAGGCCGTCGCCGGTTTCCAGGGCAAGCGCGGGCTGCCGAAGACCGGCGAGACCGACAAGGTCACCTGGCAGCGGTTGGTGAAGATGACGCACGAGCCGGGGAAGTGGGACCTCTATCTGATGGGCGGCCAGCCGGCCGGCGCACCCGACCCGCGTTGTCTGACCGGCCGGGTGCTGTGCATCGACAAGACGACCCGCACCCTGCGCTGGATGATCGACGGGCGGACGGTGTCGACGATGTCGGTCCGCTTCGGCGCGCAGTACACCCCGACCCGGGACGGCGTGTTCCACGTCTACTGGAAGGCGCGGAACTGGGTGTCCACGCTCTACAACTCCCCGATGCCGTATGCCATGTTCTTCAGCGGCGGCCAGGCGGTGCACTACTCCTACGACTTCTCGGCCCGGGGTTACGCGGGCGGCTCGCACGGCTGCGTCAACGTACGGGACGAGGCGGCGATCGCGAGCCTGTTCGCGCAGGTGCGGACCGGCGACAAGGTCGTCGTCCACCGGTGAGACGCGAGGGAAGTCGTGCGGGGCGCGGGCGGGACCGGGGGAACGTGTCCCGCCCGCGCCGAGTGCACGAGCCGAAGGTACGGGGGGAACCCCCGGCTCTGTGCGACGGCCGATGACCAGTCGGCTCACTCAGTACTGCGCTCCGGGGCCCGAAAACGTCACACCCCGCGCGAAAAAAGTTTCGCGCGTCACGAAGTCGCAGGTCAGAGGGCGCTGTACGTCGGGCTCGGCGCGGGTGTCCGCGAGCTGCCGGTGGTGTGCGAGGAGGCGGGGGTGGACGGCGTCTGCCGGGCCTTCGGGATGAAGGCGGAGGGGAGCGGGGTGGCGACCACGCCGTTGCCCTTGTGGCCACCGGCGCTCCCGCCACTGCCACTTCCGCCGCCCGGGGCGATCGGGGCTATGTTCCCGGTGCCCTCGTCGTCACCGCCCAGGCCGCCGCTCTGGTCGCCCTGGCTGCCGCCGGGACCGCTCTGGTCGCCGCCCTGGGAGCCGCTGTTCTTGCCGTCGCCGCTGCCCTGGTCGTCCGAGCCGCCGCCGGTCTTCTTGAGCAGGCGCTTGCAGTACGTCCACACATGGGAGGTGCCGCCCGCCGCGCCCTCCAGGGTGCGCTTGCGGCCGGGCTCCAGGGACTTGCCGTCGCGCACGGCACGGCAGGACGAAGCGACGGCGCTCCACCAACTGCCCGGGTGGGCGGACTCGTCCTCGCCGGAACCGGAGGCGGGGGTGCGGTCCGTGCTGCCGCCGACCGCCTCGCCGGAGGAGTCGCCGGAGCCGGCCGTACCGCCGCCCGCCGAGGGTGTACCCGAGCCGGAGGTGCCGCTGGGCGAGGGTGAGATCAGCGGGCGGTCCGGGGTCGCGGCGGCGGAGATCGAGGCCGCGGGCGTCGGATCGTCGAACGGCGAGGGCAGGACTCCCGTACCGGCCGCGACCGCGACCCCGCCGGCCAGCCCGACGGCGAGCGCCGCGGTCAGCCCGAACCGCGCGGGTCTTCCCAGGCGCGGTCCCCGTACGGTCTCCACGGGCCGCCCGAGCCGGACGAGCCCGGCGTCGGAGGAGTGCGCGCGGCCGGGCCGGCCGAGGGCGGACCGCTCGACATCGTTGCCGGTGCGCGCCGCCCGGAAGGCGGCCAACGCGGCTTCCTCGCCCGGGAGTTCGGCCTTGCCCGAGGTGGGCTCCACGGCGAGCGCGCCAAGGGTCCTCGCGAGCCGTTCGGCCTGGTCGCGGGCGGCCGGGTCGACGGCTTCGAGGGACTCGCCGCGCAGCAGGAGTTCAGCGGTTTCGCGGTCCAGCCATCGGCCGGGGGTCCGGGGGGTGTCCCCCGGCACAGCAGGGCGCTCGTCGGCCATCACATGTCCTTCTGCGTCCGCGCGCGCGTATGCGTCACAGTGGCGGACGTCACCGCGCGGTCGCGCGGGTCTCGCTGGGGTGGCAGGGCGTCGAGGGCCGCGGCCGATTCCGGGTCGCCGCCGAGCAGTTCCGCGAGCCGTTTCAGACCGCGGTGCGCGGCCGTGCGGACGGCGCCGGGCCGCTTGCCGAGGGTCTCCGCGGCGGTCTTGGCGTCGAGGCCCATCACCACCCGCAGGACGACGGCCTCGGCCTGGTCCTGCGGCAGTTGGGCGATGAGGGAGAGGGTGCGGTCGGTGGCCAGCGCCTCGATGGCCTCGCCGGCCGTGTCGGACTCGGCGGCGCGGCCGGTCAGCTCGGTCTCGTCGGCGACTGTCGCGGGCCGGCGCCCCCGCATCCGTATGTGGTCCAGGGCGCGGTTGCGCGCGATCCGGGCCGCCCACCCCCTGAACCGGTCCGCGTCCCCGCTGAAACGATCCAGGTCACGGGCGATCTGCAGCCAGGCCTCGGACGCGACGTCCTCGGCGTCGGGTTCGCCGACCAGCGTCCGTACGTATCCGAGCAACCGTGGGTGCACCGTGCGGTACACAGTCCGGAACGCGGTCTCGTCCCCGTCCTGTGCCGCAAGCACCGCGGCGGTCAGCTCCGCGTCGTCCCCCAGCACGTGGTCCCTCGAATTTGTCGGTCGCGGCCGCACTCCGGCGCGAAAGGCACGTTACGACCTGAAACTGCTCCTCGTCCATGTCCGTACAACCCGCAACCACTTGCTTCGGGCGCGCGGTGTGACAGAAAACGCACTCCTGACGCTGTAGAGAGTACGGGCCGCCGCGCGGCCCGTGCCGCGCGACGGCCGGGGCCTCTCCTGTGGGGGGTGGCGGCCCCGGCCGTTGCCGCGACGGCGACACATCCGGCCTGGGGCGTCACGCGATCCGCGAGCCTGCGGGCGTCGGGTGTATCCGGTCGACTCCAGCGCACCCGGTCGAAGGACCCCAGTCGCAGATCGACCACGGCACGTCCCCGCGGTGGCTCGGTCCCCGGGAGCAGTTCGTGCGTGCCGCTCGTCGCAGAGCCGCACAGGATCAGCCGCGGCACCGGCCCGCGTGGGCGGCGTCTGCCTCCGGTGGAGGCGGTCTCGTAGCGGGACCTGATAACGATCCGGTCGCCGCCCGACGAGGCCCCGGGAGAGCGGCGCCTCGGCCGAATCGGGCAGCGGCGGGGGCTCCTGTAGGCCCAGCCTGCGGCGCCGGGGACCCCGGTCTCCCGGTACGGTCAACACCCCTTACGCAGCAGGCGTGTTAACTCCGTGAAACCCGATGGAGCGACCTCTGATACGCACGGTTGACGGTGATAGCATTCCGCCGTCTGCGACCTTGATCCACTTTTGTTCAGGCCTCGAGTCTGAACGCGGTCATCTCTCCGCGTAGATCAGTCATGCAGTCCCCTGGACGGGTTGCGGATCCTTGCAAGGCGTACCCCCGATGACGCCTGCGTGCCACGCGCCGGGAAAGGTTTCCATGACTCAAGACGTGCTTCTTTGGTGCCTGGTTGCGATAGCGGTGACAGCCGTAGCCGCAGTCGTGGCGCTCGTGCTCCGCAGCAGAGCCCTGGGGAGGAGGAAGAAGGAGTCCGAGGCCGCGCTGGAGGCGCGGCTGCGGTACGCGCAGGGTGAACTCGACCGCGCCCAGGCCGCCTTGACCACGCTGCGGGACGAGCAGGACGGCGTCATCCGCGAGGCGGAGCAGGCCGCCGAGGAGAACACCAAGTCGGTCCTCAAGGGCGCCGCCCGTTTCCTGCAGAGCCTCGCGGCCGAGCAGACCACGCTGCTGGACGGGGTCCAGCGCGAGTACGGCGGTCACGCGGTCCTCTCCGACCTGATGGACATCACCCACGCCAACGCCCAGATGGCCCGCAAGGCGCAGGGCATCGCCGTGATGTGCGGCGCGCCGCTGGGCCGCCGCAACCAGCCCGCCAGCGTCTACGACGTCGTCCGCAGCGCGCAGAGCCAGATCCGCAACTTCCAGCGGGTCGAGATCATGCAGCCCAGCGGCATCGCACTGAAGGCCTCGGCCGTCGCGCCGGTCGCCCTGGCCGTGGCCGAACTCCTCGACAACGCGGCCAGCTTCTCCCAGGCGGACGCCCCGATCGAGGTCACCTTCCGCCAGGCCCAGAAGAACCTGTGCATCGTCATCGACGACGCCGGCGTCGGCATGGGCGACGAGGACCGGCAGCGGGCCAGCGCGCTGCTGTCCGGCGAAGGTCTGCCCCGGCTGTCCCAGCTGGGCACCCAGCCGAAGTTCGGTTTCCCCGTCATCGGTCTGATCGCCCGTCAGCACGGCTTCACGGTGGATGTCACCGGTGTCTCCCGGTACGGCGGCGTGCGGGCCGTCGTACTCCTGCCCGAGGAGCTGTGGACCATGGAGGAGACCCTGCCGCCGGCCACCGAGGCGCCCGTGAGCAGCATCCGGCCGATGGAGACCGGACGGTCGGCGCGTACGGCGGGCGGTCTGCCGAAGCGTGGCTCCCGTATCTCGCCCACCGGTGTCACCACCGGCGGGGAGCAGGCGCCCCGGCGCAGTGCCCGGCGCGGCACCGGCAGCCTGGCGGCCCTGCAGCGCGGTACGCAGTCCGCGCGCGACACGGCCTCCTTCGACATTCCGACGCCCGGAGGGTCCGAAAACGCATGAGTACAGCTGACCTGTCCTGGATGGTCCAGGACATCGTGGACAACGTGCCCAGAGCACGGCACGCCGTGGTGCTGTCCGCGGACGGTGTGCCGCGCGGGTCCACGGACGACCTGTCCGGCCAGGACGTGCGGACCATCTCCGCTGCCATGGCGGGGATGCAGTCGCTCAGCCGGGCCACCGCCCACTTCGCCGGACTGGCCCGGGACCGGAACTGGATCCAGACGGTCATCGAGTTCCAGCACGGCTGGGTGTTCCTGATCGGGGCCGGGCAGGGCGCCTACCTGGCCGCCGCCGCGGAGCCCGACGTGGACATGGAGCAGCTGTCGTTCCGGATGAACCGGCTGGTCTCCCGGCTGGGCAACAACCTCACGGTCCCGGCGCGGGTGACCGGAAGTGAGCCGGCCCATCCCGGGGACGGCGCCGGGGCACCGCTGGACGGCGGGGGCGGCGGGGTCTTCCTGCTCGCGGAGCTGGACAAGGCGGTGGCGTCGGTGCCGGGCGCGCTGCACGCGCTGCTGCTCGGCGCGGACGGTCTGCCGCGCGGGGCGAGTTCGGGGATCGGCAGGAATCTCGCGGACACGATCTCCGCGGCCATGACCGGCATCCACGCCTACAGCCGGGCGACCGCGCCGTTCGCGGGCGGGCAGCAGGACGACGAGTGGATACAGACGGTCATCGAGTTCGAGCACGGCTGGGTGTTCCTGATCGCGGCCGGCGAGGGAGCGTTCCTCGCGGCGGCCGCCGAACACGGCTGTGACATCGAGGAGTTCACCGTACGGCTGGGCGACACGATGCCGGCGCTGACCGCCGGGTCGGCGGCCCGGGGAGGAAGGACCGGCGATGAGTGACGAACTGGACAGCGAGCTGGAGCTGACGGCTCCATTAGTCCCACTCTTCGTCATCGCGCAGGGTCGCGCGCTGCCACGGGAGAGCGAGTACGAGCACACCACGATCATCACGGCCCAGGACGGTGCCGTGGCGGCGGCGCGGACGCTCGCCCCGGAAGCCCGTACGGTCATGGATCTGATCGCGGACGGCTTCCTCTCGGTGGCCGAGGTCGCGGCCCACACCCGGCTGCCTCTGGGCATCGTCCGCATTCTGCTGGCGCAGATGGCCGAGGACGGCCTGATCCATGTGCGCAATCCGGTGCCCCATGCCGAACGCCATGATCCCGTCCTGCTGACCGCCGTGCTCGACGGCCTGATGCGAATTCGAACCGGAGCGTAGTCCCGTGTATCTGGATCCCGACGTCTCCCGCTCCGTGAAGATCCTGGTCGTGGGCCACTTCGCGGTCGGGAAGACCACGTACATCGGAAGTGTCTCCGAGATAGAGCCGCTGCAGACCGAGGAGGAGATCACCGAAGCCAGCGAGGGGCTCGACGACCTCTCCGAGACCCCGGACAAGACGACCACGACCGTGGCGATGGATTTCGGGCGGCTCACCCTCGGCGAGGACCTGGTCCTCTACATCTTCGGAACCCCCGGGCAGGAGCGGTTCAAGCAGATGTGGGAGGGGCTGTCCCGGGGCGCGCTGGGGGCGCTGGTCCTGGCGGACCCCGAGCGGCTGGAGGAGACGTTCCCCGTCCTCGACCTGGTCGAGGCGTTCGGTCTGCCCTACGTCATCGGCGTCAACACGTTCGAGGGGAAGCACCAGTTCCCGCTCGACGAAGTGTGCGAGGCACTCAACATCTCCGAGGACACCCCGGTCATCCACTGCGACGTGCGTGACCAGGACTCCTCGATGCAGGCACTCATCACGCTCGTGAAGCACCTCTTGTCCTCACTCGGCTAGGAGCCAGCATGCAACAGCCCTTCGACCCGTCCGGGGCACCGGCCGGCTGCCCCGCGCACGGCAACGTCCCGCTGTACGGGTCCGACTTCGGCTCCGACCCCGAGAACATGTACGCCCAGCTGCGCACACTGGGGCCCAGCGCCCCGGTCGACATCGCGCCGGACGTCGAGGTCGAGCTGGTCACCAGTTACGACGCCGGTCTGTACATCCTGCAGAACCCGACCCTGTTCGTACGGGACTCGCGCCGCTGGAACGCCTTGAACGCGGGGGAGATACCTGCGGACAGCCCGGCGCTGCCCATGATGGGCTACCGGCCCAACGCCCTGTTCAGCGACGGCGCGGCGCACGCCCGGCTGCGGCAGGCGGTCACGGACAGTCTCGCGACCGTCGACCAGAGCCGGATCGTCCGGCTCACGCAGCAGTCGGCCGACTACCTGATCAGCCAGTTCAGCTCCGAGGCCCTCGGCCAGGCGGAGCTGATGTCCGCCTACGCCCAGCCGCTGCCCCTGCTGGTCTTCGGCGAGCTGTTCGGCTGCCCGCCCGAGCTCGGCGACCGTGTGATCGCCGGCATCACCGGGATCTTCCAGGGCACCCCGGGTGCCGACGAGACCCTGGGCGGCGCGCTCGCCGAGCTGATCGCGCTGAAGCGCCGGCAGCCCGGCGAGGACCTCACCACCCGCCTGATGGTGCACTCCTCCCGGCTGACCGACGAGGAGGTGCTGCACCAGCTGGTGACCCTGCTCTCCGGCGGGACCGCGCCCCTGACGGCCTCGATCGGCACCAGCGCCGCGCTGTACCTCAGCGACGACTGGCCGAGCGGCCTGCCGGTCGAGGACGCGGTCGTCAAGACGCTGTGGAACTACGCGCCGATCGCCAACTACGCGGCCCACTACCCCACGCAGGACGTCGAGTTGGGCGAGCGCACGCTGCACGCGGGCGACCCGGTCCTGATCTCCTTCGCCGCCGCCAACACCGACCCCAAGCTGACCGCGCACCGCGAGCAGCTCAGCTCCAAGGCCCATCTGGCCTTCGGCGCGGGCCCGCACGCGTGCCCGGCCAAGGACCCGGCGTTCATGATCGCGGCCACGGCCGTCGAGTCCCTGCTCAACCGGCTGCCCGACGTCGAGATGCGCGTCCCGTTCAAGGAACTCGCCTGGGTGCCGGCGCCGTGGAGCCGCCAACTGGTGACCGTGCCGATCCGGTACACCCCCCGTACGGTGCCGTCCGCGGCGAAGCCCCGCCCGGCGCGGCCCGCTTCCGCCCAGGTCGCGCCCTCGGCCGCCGCGATGCCGCAGCCGGCCGGGTTCAGCAGGCCGTCGCACGCCGCTCCGAAGCCCAAGGGCGGGATGTTCAGCCGCTTCCGTGCCTGGGTGAATGGCGAGTGATGTAAGTAACCCTACGAAAGCACTGTGTTATTGGATGATTCAAACACCCCACGGGTACGGATGGCGGCTGGCAGAGAGGAGCCACCATCGTGGGAAGCGTCACGACTCCGTCCACGGACCGTCGGGCCACCATCTCCCTGTTCTCCCGTCTTCGGACGGCTGAGGGACAGGCCGATCCCTTCCCCATCTACGCAGAACTCAGGGCGCGCGGCACTGTCAGCCCCGCGCCCTGGGGCGGTCACCTCGTGACCGGCTACGGCACCTGCGACCAGGTACTGCGCAACGGCGTGTGGATCGAACCGGACACCACCTGGCGGGAACAGCAGGGGGCGCGCACCCGTTGGAGCGCCCCCTCCGCTCGGGAGATCAGCCGGACCATGCCCGCGCTCAACCCTCCGGAGCACACCCGGGTGCGCCGGTCGGCCGGCTCCTTCGACCGCACCACCATCGAACAGATCGGCCGCCGGGTGAGCCAGGTCGTCGACCGGCTGCTCGACACTCTGCACGAGCGCCTGCACGCGGGAGAGGCCGACTTCTCGGCACTGGTCGGCGAGGAACTCCCGGTCGCCACCATCGGCGACTGGCTCGGGCTCCCCAGCGCTGACTGGCCCCGGCTGCGTGAACTGACCCACGACCAGGTCTTCACCCAGGAACTGCTCCCGAACGCCAGCCAGTTGGCCCGTTCCGACGCCGCCATGGTGGAACTGCGCGCCTACTTCCTGGAGCTGATCCGCGACCGGCGCGAACACCCCGGGGACGATCCCGTCTCCCGGTGGATCCGCACCTGGGACGAGCTCGAACCGGACCGGGACAAGGCCGACGAGGCCGTCTACTTCCTCGCCCTGTTCGTCCTGCTGGCCGCCCTGGAGACGACCTCGACACTGCTGTCGACGATGACGCTCCTGCTGGTCGAGGACCCCGACCGCTGGAGTCTGCTCGCCGAACACCCGGACCTGGTCCCCGCGTTCGTGGAGGAGACCCTTCGCTACGACCCTCCCACCCACGTCATCAGCCGGGTCGCCTCCGAGGACTGTCTCCTGGAGGGCACCGAGGTCAAGGCCGGGGAGATGGCCCACCTCATGGTGGGCGCCGCCCAGCGCGACCCCGCACGGTTCACCGACCCCGACTCCTTCGCCCCCCGGCGCAAGGCGAGCCATCTGGCCTTCAGCGGAGGCATCCACTACTGCCTGGGCGCACCCCTGGCCCGGCTGGAGGCACAGACCCTGCTCAGCCGCATGATCGCCCGCCTGCCGAGACTCACCCTGGTCCGCCGCCCCGTGCAGGCACCCCGGGTGGCGTTCAGGCGACTTCTGAACCTGGACGTTTCACTGACATGAACCCGCCAATAACCTCCAGTGCCGCCGCGCACGCCCCCGTTTCGGAATCCGTGGACGACGTGGACACCGTGGACACCGAGAAGCCCCCGCCTCCCGCTGCCGCCGTGAGCCTCACCCGGACCGGATCCGTCCTCCACGCACGGCTCAACCCGTCCGCTCAGGACGACGACGTCCTGAGCTCCGCCGTCCTGGACGCGCTCATCGCCGTACTCGACGGCCTCCACGAACAGCCCGACATCCAGATCCTGGTGCTCTCCTCCCTCGGCGAGGACTTCTGTCTGGGAGCGGACCGCCGGGAGTACCAGGACGCCCTGGCCGACGATCCGACCGGGACCACGCTGCGGCGCCTAGCGGACAAGGCCCACCGGCTGTGCCAGGCGCTGGAGAACACCCACGCCGTCACCATCGCCCGGCTCCACGGCAGGGTCGTCGGAGCGGGCCTCGCGCTCGCCGCCCACTGCGATCTGCGCGCGGGGGCGGACACCTGCCGCTTCCGCATGCCGGAGATCGGCCTCGGACTCGCACCCGCCTGGGGCGGCGCCATGGGGCGTCTGATCACGGAGGCCGGTGCCGCCCGGATCCGCGAACTCATGCTCACCTGCGACGAGTTCGACGCCCCCACCGCCCACCACCTCGGGCTCCTGCACAAGGTCGCACCCCTCGACCAGCTGGACGACGCCGTCACAGCCTGGACCAGACCCCTCGCCCGGCGCTCCCCGCAGGCACTCGTCCTGACCAAACGCATGCTCGCCGGCTACGCGAAAGCCGCCCGCACCAGCGACACCGCCCTGCTCGACTCCCACCTCCTCGCCGCCCAACTCGCCCAGCCCCGCTGAGTGCCACGCCCGTGCCGTCCGGGGTGGGTCCGCCCCGGACGGCACGGGCCTGCGCGTCCTCGGCCCGGTGTCCCGGCCACCGGACCACTGCGCGTGCCCGGTGTGGTCGGTGCGGGATACACGTGGGGCATGCCTGACAACAGTGAACGTCGCTCGTCGGCCCCTGTCGTGTTCACCGGAGTCCGTCTCGTCGACGGCACCGGCGGCCCGCCCGTCGAGTCGGCGGCCGTGGTCGTGGAGGACGGCAGATTCACCTACGCCGGGCCGGAGCACGCGAGGCCGCAGCTCCGTGAGGCGACCGTCGTCGACTGCGGCGGACGCACCCTGCTGCCCGGGTTCTTCGACTGCCATCTGCACTTCCTCATGGACAGCAACGCCGACTTCACCGGACGGCTGCTGACCAACCGGCCCACGGTGACCGTGTTCGAACGGGCCCGCCGCATGCGCGAGACCCTGCACGCCGGAATCACGACGGCGCGGGATCTCGGCGGCATCGACGCCGGTTACCGCGACGCCGTGGCGCTCGGCCTGATCGAGGGACCCCGGCTGCATGTCGCACTGCGGCTGATGAGCCACACCGGCGGACACGCCGACTTCAGCATGCCCAGCGGCTACGACCCCTCGGCCCTCCTCGAACCGTTCAGCGAACTGGCCGACGATCCCGGCCAGGTCCGGCTGGCGACACGGCGGTTGCTGCGCGACGGCGCCGACGTCATCAAGGTCTGCGCGACCGGCGGCGTCAACAGCCCGAGCGACCAGCCCGAGGACGAGGGCCTGACCGTGGAGGAGATCGCGACGGTCGTGGACGAGACCCGACGGCACCGCGGCCGGCCGGTCGCCGCGCACGCGCAGGGCACGGTGGGCATCAAGAACGCCCTGCGCGGCGGGGTGACCAGCGTCGAACACGGTTACCTCATCGACGACGAAGGCATCGATCTGATGCTGGAGAAGGGCGCGTTCCTGGTCCCGACGCTGTCGACCTTCCATGTCGAGCGCGACCGCTTCACGGCCGCCGCCTACGAGAAGAAGGCCCGGCTGGCCGAGGCGGCGGCGAACCGGCTGAGCGAGGCGGTGCGGCGCGGGGTGAAGGTGGCGCTCGGCACGGACGCGGGCGCCGTTCCGCACGCGCGGAACCTCCAAGAGCTGGGCCACATGGTGCGGTTGGGCCTGTCACCGCTGGACGCCATCCGCGCGGGGACGCTGAACGCCGCCCAACTGCTCGGCCTGGAGGAGTCGTTGGGCACGGTCGAGGTCGGCAAGATCGCCGACGTCGTGGTGTGCGAGGGTGATCCCGTCGCCGACATCGGTCTGCTCGGGGATCCGGCGAACGTGGTGCTGGTCATGCAGGAAGGCCGGATCGTCAAGCGGGGCAAGGCAGTTGGCGAGGCGGTCTAGCCACGGTGGCCGGGCTCACGCGGACCCGGGGCGCCAGTCGTCCTCGCGCCGGGGGCAGGTCGCGCGGTCGCCGGAATCCCTGGCCAGCCGGAACGCGGCCACCGCCCGCCGCTCCGCCTCGTCGTCCACGACGACTTCGCGCAACGCGGCGCCCAGCAGGGCCGGGAAGCCGTCGCCGTTCCGCTGCTCAGTCATGTCCGTGTCCATCCGTCGCCGAACCGTCGCCCGACTCCCCCAGCGTCCTGGTGCCGGCATCCGTCACACCCTCCGCGGCGAGTTCGCGGGCCAGCCGCTTCAGCCCACGGTAGGCCGCCGTACGCACCGCGCCGGGCCGTTTCCCCAGCACCCGCGCAGCGGCGGGCCCGTCGAGGCCCACGACGACGCGCAGCAGGACCGCCTCCGCCTGGTCGCGGGGCAGGCCGCGCACCAGGTCGAGGGCGTGTTCGGTGGAGAGGGACTCCAGCGCCTGGTCATGGGTGCTGTGCGGACCGGGGAGTTCGAACACGTCCTGTTCGAGCGCCGCCGACCGGGGCCGCACCCGCTGTCTGCGCAGATGGTCCAGTGCCCGGTGCCGGGCGATGGTCGCCGTCCAGCCGCGGAAGCCCGCCCCGTCGCCCCGGAAGCGGCCGAGGTCGCGGGCGATCTCCAGCCAGGCGTCGGCCGCCACGTCCTCGGCCTCGTCGCCGACGAGCCCGCGCAGATACCCGAGCAGCCCGGGCTGCACGATCCGGTACGCGACCGCGAAAGCCCCGTCGTCGCCCTCCTGGGCGCGCGCGACAGCGGCACCCAGTTCCCCGTCGTGCGCGTGCCCGCGGCGGGGCTCGCCTGTCTGGCCCAAGGACTGTCCTCGTCCGTACGGTCCCGGTGACGTACCGATCGACGCACTGATCTCGACGTACCGGGTCACGTACCGAGTTCGCGAAGAATCCGTACCGGGCGCGGCGGTCCCCCGCACCCCCCATCGCCATCAGCGCCGGACCTCACAGAAGTGTCACAGCGTCCCCGCCGCGGGGTACTGCCCCTGGGCCCTGTCGCCCTACAGCGTTGTGTCCACCGGCTGTTGGGGCGTCTCCGCCGCCACCGCGCCCGGTGTGGGCACCCGGTCCGTGTTCACCAGAACGCCCGCGATGAGGGCGGCCAGCAGGAGCGAGCCCATCGCCCACCAGGTGGCGACGTTGAAGCCGTGCACCGCGGCCTTCGCCTCCAGGAGCTGCTTGTTGACGCCGGGGCCGGCGTGGGCGGTGGCGTAGCGGGCGGTGACCGTGGCGGCGATCGTGTTGAGGAGGGCCGTACCGATCGAACCGCCCACCTGCTGGGCGGTGTTGAAGGTGGCGGAGGCGGCGCCGGAGTCGCGCGGGGCGACGCCTCCGGTGGCCAGGGACACCGAGGTCATCATCGCCGTACCCATGCCGAGACCGAGCATCAGCATGCCGGGCAGGATGTACGTGGCGTACGCGGGCTCCACCCCGACCTGGGCGATCAGTGCGAGCGCGCCCGCCGCGATCAGCAGGCCCGGGACCATCAGGGTGCGCGGCGGGACCCGGTACACCAGCCGGGCCGCGATCTGCGTGGAGCCGGTGATCATGCCGACGGTGATGGGGAGGTAGGCGACGCCCGTCTTGACCGGCGAGTAGCCGAGGACGCGCTGCATGTAGTAGGTGAGGAAGAGGAACACGCCGAACATGCCGATGGTGACGAACAGGATGGTGAGGAACGCCCCGATCCGCTGACGGTCCTTCACCACCGTCATCGGCAGCAGCGGAACCCGTGCCCGGGTCTGCCAGAACCCGAACGCGAGGAGCAGCACGACACCGGCGGCGAGCAGGCCGAGGACCAGTCCGTCGCTCCAACTCCGCGACTCCGCCTCGGAGAAGCCGTAGACGAGGGTGAGCATGCCGCCCGAGCCGAGGAGGGCGCCGGGGATGTCGAGGTGGGCCTCCGGGTGCCGGGAGCTGTCGCTGAGCAGCACCCAGGCGCCGGCGAACGCGACCAGCGCGATGGGCACGTTGACGTAGAGGCACCAGCGCCAGTCCAGGTACTGGGTGAGGAAACCGCCCGCGAGGAGGCCGACTGCCGCGCCGGCGCCGACGATCGCGCCGAACACGCCGAAGGCCTTGCCGCGGTCCTTCGGGTCGGTGAACGTCGTCGTGAGCAGCGACAGCGCGGAGGGTGCCAGCAGCGCGGCGAAGACTCCTTGCAGCGCCCGGGCACCGAACAGCATGCCCTGGTTGGCCGCGGCACCGCCGAGCGCGGACGCGGCGGCGAAGCCGATCAGCCCGATCATGAAGGTGTTCTTGCGTCCGGCGAGGTCGGCGATCCGGCCGCCGAGCAGCAGCAGTCCGCCGAAGGCGAGGGTGTAGGCGGTGATGACCCACTGCCGGTTCCCGTCCGACATCCCCAGGTCGGTCTGGGCGGACGGCAGTGCGATGTTGACGATGGTCATGTCGAGGACGACCATCAACTGCGCGAGCGCGATGACGACCAGCGCCCACCAACGACGGTTCTCGGCCATGTGCCCTCCCCGGTCCGGCAGTTGCCCTCATCGTCCTCCCGGACCTCGCCCTTGGGGAACGCAAGCGTCTCTAATTACGCCGATTTTGCCGAGCTCCCGCGAACCGCCGGACTCCGCGGCCGGCCAACCCCCTTACCGGGGTACGCCGTTCACCGCGTCCCGGCACAGCAGCCGCAGCGACCCGTGCCCGCCGAAACACCGCCGCGCCTCGTCGACGGGGTCCCACAGGCGCCCGTCCGGAGTACGCAGCCAGTGCTCACCGCCGGTCGCCCACCACTCGGCACCGGTCTGCCGCGCGATCACCTCGCCGGCGTAGGCCCCGAATCCGCGCAGCTCGCTCTCCACGGCGGCGTACGGCGCGCCCTCCCGCCGTATCTCCTCGATCATCCGGTCGACGCGCCACAGGCTCCGCGCCGAGTAGTCGAGGCGCACCCGCGCACCCTCGCGCATCATCGCCACCGAGTCCGCGGCCCACCGCACGGGCTGCGCGGCGGCCCTGGGGCGCGACTGCTCTCTCATCCGCTCTGTCACCACACCAGGAGAAGCACGGACGGGCACTCTTCCGGCACCACGATCCGGACATTCCCCCGGACCGGCGCAGGACCGCCCCATCCTCACCGCACGACGCTCACAGACTTCGCCGAAAACGGTGTCCCGGCCCCGCTCACGCCCGTCCGCGTGCCCGGCGCGACACCACCGCGCGCAGTACCCGGCGGCCCTCCGTCGACACGGCCAGGACCTGACGGAGTCCGCCCGGGGCGGGGCCGGAGAGGAGTTCGAGCACGGTGATCTGGCGGCGCAGTTCGGCGGCGACGAGCGGCGAGACCCCGTCCGTACGGCCGGCCCGGCGGGCGTCGACCGGGGAGCCGTCGTCGGCGGGGTCGAGGAGCTGGTGGATCCGCAGCGAGGCGACGGAGCAGTCGTCGGCCCACTCCCGTACCGCGGGCTCGGCCGGCACGTCCGGGGCGGTGTCGAGCATCCGCCGGGCGAGGGGCGCGGCCAGGTCCTCACCGGGTTCCTCGAAGAGGGCGGGCAGTTCACCGCGCGCCTTCTCCAGCCGCTCGCCCCACTCCTCCCCCACCGCACCGTCCGCGAGGCCGGCCCACAACGGCCGCAGCACCTCGTCACCACCGCCCAGCAGCGGCACACACCGATCCAAACAAGCCAGCCCGCTGACGGCCAGCGCATGTTCGTCGGCCTGAGCGATCAGTTCCACCAGACTCATCCGAACCTCCCTCGGCGGGGCCCCTCCCCTTTGGGGCCCGCGTTTCCCCTGACTGCGTGCTCCACCCCGGGAGTGTCACACGGGACGACCTCGGGCAGGTCGGGAAAACGGAAGAAGAGGTTTTCAGCCAACGGGGCTCGGATCCGCAGCCCCCCTCAACCCACCTTGTCCGCAAGCGACTTGAACTGAGCCCACGTCAGTGGCGGTGTCCCCGGATCCCACAGTTTCTGGACGGTGGCTCGTAGCGGCATGCGGATACCGGCCGCGACCTGGGCCTGGGTCTGGGAGTTGGCGAGGTCGCACCAGACCGCGAAGGAGCCGCCGAGGATCTGGGCGTCGTACTTCGCCGGGACGGCCTGGGTGCCGCGCAGCACGCGTGGGGTCCACTGTTCGTAGATCCGCCGCCCGGTCGGATAGACGAAGGTCTGCGGCTCGCCGAGGACGTAGTAGAGGTACTCGTCGTTGTAGTTGAGGACCTTGCGGCCCGCGCTCAGATAGGCGACGGGCTGGCGGGCGCCGATCTCCTTGCCGGTCCAGTACGCGACCTGGAGGTCCTTGGCCGCTGTCACCGAAGTCCCCCTGAAGAAGCCGTCGTTCCACACCCGCATGGTCCGGTCGTGGCCCCGGACCGTGTCTGCGCGGTCGTTGAGCCAGCCGGTGGTGAGGTCCGCGACGGTGCCGCCGGAGCCGTAGGCCTTCGTCGCGGCGGCGGCCAACTGCGGGAAGGACGCCTGGGGGTTGGCGACGGTCAGCGCCTGGTACTCGTCGCCGCCGAGATGCCACTGGTCGCCGGGGAAGAGTCCCGCGTACTCGTCGAGAAGTTCGTCGACGATCGCGGCGGACGCGTCCTTCGAGATGTCGATGGCACCGCGCCTGGCGACACCGGACGCGCTGCGCAGCTGCAGATCCGGATGGGCGGCGAGCACCGCGCCCAGATGCCCCGGCGAGTCGATCTCGGGCACGACGGTGATGTGCCGAGCGGCGGCGAGATCGACGATCTGCCTGACCTGGGTTTTGGTCAGGTGGTCCTTGGACACGACCTCCGGATGGCTGGTGGACTCGATCCGGAAGCCCTGGTCGTCGGAGAAGTGCAGGCCGAGTTCGTTGAACTTCAGGTCGCCCAACTCCCGTACCCGGCCCTCGATCCAGGACGCGGTGAACGGCTTGCGCGCGATGTCCAGCATGAACCCGCGCCGCGGCTTGGCCGGTTGGTCGTGCACGACACCCTCCGGCGCCGAACCGCCGCCGTGCACCTCCTGCTTGAGCGTCCGGGTGCCGTAGAACACCCCCGCGTCCGAGGGCCCGCTGATGGTGACCCGCCCGCCGCGCACGGTCATCGCGTACGACTCCGGGTTCGCGCCCTCGTCGTCGTTCAGTGCCAGCCGTACGTCCCCGGCGCGCACGTCACTCGCCTCGCCGGCGTACGTCAGCCCCAGCTCGCCGGCGATCAGCCGCCCCTCGTCGACGAGGTCGGCGTCGTCCACGACGACCCGTTCCCCCTTGGCCGGGCGCCAGCCGGGGCCGCGCGCGGGGGTGTGCGAGCGCACGGCGGGAATCGTGCGGGGCGTCCGCGACAGCGGATAGACGCGGGTGGGGCTCGGGGTGGGCGTGGGGGTGCGCGAGTTCGCGGCCCGCGAGGAGGTGGAGTCGGAGGGGCTCAGCGCGGCGCCGACCGGGCTCCCGTCGTCCCCGGACGACGCCCACAGCCCGAGGCCGACCCCGCCCCCGACCACCGCGGCGGCCACGGCGACGGCGATCAGCCCCCGCCGCTGCGTCAACGGCTTCGCCGACCCCGACCGCTTCACCTGCTTCGCCGACGAGCGGCGCCTGTGCTGGCTCACGGCGCCAACCTACGGCCCCGGGCGGACCGCGAGTGTCCACCACACGTTCCGAAACTCTCCCGTCCGGGTGAAATTCGGGCATCCAACGGACACGTCATGACCACTCCCGATAACGTGGTGACGCACCTCTCACAGCACCTTTCACCGCATCCCCTGCCGCACCATCCGTGACGCGAGGATCCACACTGCCTTCGCACCGCCTTCCCCACCTTCCCGGCCGACTGGCCATACCGGCGCTGCCCGAGCAGTCCCGCACCTCGCCGTCCCCGAATTCACTGGCGACCTTCAACACGGCACCACCCGAGGACGCCCGCCACACCCTCCTCACCTGCCTCCACAGCCACCGCTGGTCCCACCGCCTCACCGACCACCGCCCCTACCCCGACCTCGACTCCCTACTCGCCGCGTCCGACGAGGCGTCGTACGACCTGACGGCCGGAGACCTGTCGGAAGCGTTGGCGGGCGAGTCACTCCCGGTCCTGCCGGACGACACGTACGAGGCGGCCCACATGGCCCTCGACGCGGCCCACGCCGCCTACGAAGCCCGCTTCGGCCACGTGTTCGTCATCTGCCCGGACGGAATTGCCCCGGACGAGGTCCTGGACCACGTACTGGCGGGCATCCGATCACGCTTGACGAACGATCCGGAGGAGGAGCGAGTGGTGGTGGCGGAAGAGTTGCGGCGCCTGGCAAGGGGGCGGCTCGCCGGGGCTTTTAGCTTTTAGGGGCGCGGGGCTGTGACATTTGCGGCTCCGCCGCGGGGCGCGACCAGCCACAACGGCGCCGCACCCGGCAAACAACACGAACCCCCCACCCATTAGCCGCCCGAAACTAGCCCGTACGTGCACCTTTGGGTGCCAGTTTGATCACACCAGCAGGCCCGCCGTAAGACCCGCGTCAACGGCTGGATACGATGCTGAGGGCCGGAGGACCGTACCCGGCCGGGCCCGACCGACAGAGAAGCCGGCGCGGCCCTAAATCCCCGCTCCCGGAGGGTTCTTCCGTGCCGGCTGGAACGCTGTACCGCGGCCGGGAAGGAATGTGGTCCTGGGTGGCTCATCGAGTCACCGGCGTCCTCATCTTCTTCTTCCTGTTCGTACACGTGCTGGACACCGCTCTTGTGCGTGTCTCCCCCGAGGACTACGACAAGGTCGTAGCCACCTACAAGACGCCGATCGTGGGCCTGCTGGAGTACGGCCTCGTCGCCGCCATCCTGTTCCACGCCCTCAACGGCCTGCGCGTCATCGCCGTCGACTTCTGGTCGAAGGGCCCGCGCTACCAGAAGCAGATGCTCTGGTCCGTCGTCGGCCTGTGGGTCGTGCTGATGATCGGGGCGATCTACCCCGTGCTCGGCCACGCCGCTCGTGTTCTCTTCGGGAGCTGACGCAGATGTCCACGACTGAAACCGCAGCGTCGGGCATCGGCCCGGTGGAGAGCGCGGCCGTCTACACCGTAGACAACCCCGCGCCCCTCATCGAGGCCCCCCGCAAGCGCACCAAGAAGACCCCGAAGTCGACCCGGGGCAATTTCGAGATGTACGGCTGGCTCTTCATGCGCCTGTCCGGCGTCGTGCTGGTCGTCCTGGTCCTCGGCCACCTGCTGATCCAGCTCGTGCTCGACGGCGGCGTCTCCAAGATCGGCTTCGCCTTCGTGGCCGGCCGCTGGGCCTCGCCGTTCTGGCAGGTCTGGGACCTGCTGATGCTCTGGCTGGCGATGCTGCACGGCGCCAACGGCCTGCGCACGGTCATCAACGACTACGCGGAGCGCGCGAACACCCGGCTGTGGCTCAAGGGCCTGCTCTACACCGCCACGGTGTTCACCATCCTGCTGGGCACGCTGGTGATCTTCACCTTCGACCCGAACATCCGCTAGGCCACCGGGCTGAGGGACTGAGGAATTCTGATGAAGATCCACAAATACGACACCGTCATCGTCGGCGCGGGCGGCGCCGGTATGCGCGCCGCGATCGAGTCGACGAAGCGCAGCCGCACCGCGGTCCTGACGAAGCTCTACCCCACCCGCTCCCACACGGGCGCCGCGCAGGGCGGTATGGCCGCCGCGCTCGCCAACGTGGAGGAGGACAACTGGGAGTGGCACACCTTCGACACGATCAAGGGCGGCGACTACCTGGTCGACCAGGACGCCGCCGAGATCCTGGCGAAGGAGGCCATCGACTCGGTCCTCGACCTGGAGAAGATGGGCCTGCCGTTCAACCGCACGCCGAACGGCACGATCGACCAGCGCCGGTTCGGCGGTCACTCGCGCAACCACGGCGAGGCCCCGGTCCGCCGCTCCTGCTACGCGGCCGACCGCACCGGCCACATGATCCTGCAGACGCTGTACCAGAACTGCGTGAAGGAGGGCGTGGAGTTCTTCAACGAGTTCTACGTCCTCGACCAGCTGATCGCCGACGTCGACGGCGTGAAGACCTCGGTCGGCGTGGTCGCGTACGAGCTGGCGACCGGCGAGATCCACGTCTTCCAGGCGAAGGCCGTGATCTACGCGTCCGGCGGCTGCGGCAAGTTCTTCAAGGTGACGTCGAACGCGCACACCCTGACCGGTGACGGCCAGGCCGCCGTGTACCGGCGCGGGCTGCCGCTGGAGGACATGGAGTTCTTCCAGTTCCACCCGACCGGCATCTGGCGCATGGGCATCCTGCTGACGGAGGGCGCCCGCGGTGAGGGCGGCATCCTCCGCAACAAGGACGGCGAGCGCTTCATGGAGAAGTACGCGCCGGTGATGAAGGACCTGGCGTCGCGAGACGTCGTGTCCCGCTCGATCTACACGGAGATCCGTGAGGGCCGCGGCTGCGGTCCCGAGGGCGACCACGTGTACCTGGACCTGACGCACCTCCCGCCGGAGCAGCTGGACGCCAAGCTCCCCGACATCACGGAGTTCGCGCGCACCTACCTCGGCATCGAGCCGTACACGGACCCGATCCCGATCCAGCCCACCGCGCACTACGCGATGGGCGGGATCCCGACGAACGTCCAGGGTGAGGTCCTCACGGACAACACCACGGTCGTCCCGGGCCTGTACGCGGCCGGCGAGGTCGCGTGCGTGTCGGTGCACGGCGCCAACCGTCTGGGCACCAACTCGCTCCTGGACATCAACGTGTTCGGGCGCCGGGCGGGCATCGCGGCGGCGGAGTACAGCCAGAAGGCGTCCTACGTCGAGCTGCCGGAGAACCCGGCGCAGCAGGTCGTCGACCAGGTCGAGCACCTGCGCAACTCGACGGGCACCGAGCGCGTGGCGGTCCTGCGGCGCGAGCTGCAGGAGTGCATGGACGCGAACGTCATGGTGTTCCGCACCGAGCAGACGATCAAGACGGCGGTCGAGAAGATCGCGGAGCTGCGCGAGCGCTACCGGAACGTCTCGATCCAGGACAAGGGCCGCCGGTTCAACACGGACCTCCTTGAGGCCATCGAGCTGGGCAACCTGCTCGACCTCGCCGAGGTCATGGCGGTCTCGGCGCTCGCCCGTAAGGAGTCCCGCGGCGGTCACTACCGCGAGGACTACCCCAACCGCGACGACGTCAACTTCATGCGCCACACCATGGCGTACCGCGAGGTCGGCGACGACGGCACCGAGTCCATCCGTCTCGACTACAAGCCGGTCGTCCAGACCCGCTACCAGCCGATGGAGCGTAAGTACTGATGGCTACCCCTGTTCTGGACAAGGCGGAAGCGGCCGGCCAGCCCGAGCCCGGCTTCGCCGACTCCCCGTACATCACGGTCACCTTCCGGGTCCGCCGCTTCAACTCCGAGGTCTCGGCGGAAGCGGTCTGGGAGGACTTCCAGCTGGAGATCGACCCCAAGGAGCGCGTCCTCGACGGTCTCCACAAGATCAAGTGGGACATCGACGGCACGCTGACCTTCCGCCGCTCGTGCGCGCACGGCATCTGCGGTTCGGACGCGATGCGGATCAACGGCAAGAACCGTCTCGCCTGCAAGACCCTGATCAAGGACCTCAACCCCGAGAAGCCGATCACGGTCGAGCCGATCAAGGGTCTGACGGTCCTGAAGGACCTGGTCGTCGACATGGACCCGTTCTTCCAGGCGTACCGCGACGTGATGCCGTTCCTCATCACGAAGGACACGAACGAGCCGACGCGCGAGCGTCTGCAGTCGGCGGAGGACCGCGAGCGCTTCGACGACACCACGAAGTGCATCCTGTGTGCCGCGTGCACGTCCTCGTGCCCGGTCTTCTGGAACGACGGCCAGTACTTCGGCCCGGCCGCCATCGTCAACGCCCACCGCTTCATCTTCGACTCGCGTGACGAGGCGGGCGAGCAGCGCCTGGAGATCCTCAACGACCGTGACGGCGTGTGGCGTTGCCGCACGACCTTCAACTGCACGGACGCCTGCCCGCGAGGCATCGAGGTCACGAAGGCGATCCAGGAAGTGAAGCGGGCACTGATCACTCGGCGCTTCTGACCTTCCGGACCCAGCCCCGGGGCCCTGTTTCCGTCACTTCGGAAACAGGGCCCTCTGGTGTTTTTGGCCGGTTTGCGCTCCTGCCGACGGACACGTTCCGCCGTCACACTCCTCACCTGAAGCCAGTCGGCTCGGGAGGGGGAACATGGCGCTGCTACGAGCACCCGTGCCACTCGGATACGGGCACGCATCGAAAGAAGCCCACTCCATTGCGGCCCCACTGCTCACGGGGGCCGCGCTGGCCCTGGCCGGGGTCGTCGCCGCAGCGGACAAGGACAAGAAGGTCTTCTACTGGCCCGGCGTGAGTCTGCTGATGCTCGTGGCCACCTCGATGGCCCTGCTGGCCAGCATCCAACTGCACTACTACTCACGGCAGTTCCTCTACTCGCGCCAGGACATCCACGACTGGTACGACCTCGACGACAGCCCCGGGCACCAGGCACAAGTGGTCGAACTGTACGAGTGGCA